>Ga0209634_1000033_pt1 | contig 160585 bp, 147 predicted proteins | sample LinPmetageLP40_FD_184043 | JGI IMG/M metagenome (GOLD analysis project Ga0209634, IMG submission 184043) | Marine viral communities from the Pacific Ocean - LP-40 (SPAdes) (version 2) | ecosystem: Environmental > Aquatic > Marine > Oceanic | place: Pacific Ocean | collected 2010-08-26
CGCGACACCGCCGATCTGGCCCGCCGTGCCGAAGGGGCGGGCATCCGGATGCTGACAATTCACGGACGCACGCGGTGCCAGTTCTACAAGGGGGCCGCCGATTGGAGGGCCATCGCACCCATCGTGCGGGCCGTGGATATTCCGGTGCTGGCCAATGGCGACATCACCGACGCCGCCGCCGCCCGTTGCGCCATCGCGCAGTCCGGCGCGGCGGGCGTTATGGTCGGACGCGGCGCTCAGGGGCGGCCATGGGCACTGGCGCAGATCGCGCAGGCCCTGGGTCACGGGGCTGCACCGGATGTCCCGACCGGCTCCGGTCTGGTGCATCTCGTCACCGAGCATTACGCCGCGCTGATCGACTTCTACGGTGCCATTCTGGGCGGTCGCGTCGCGCGCAAGCATCTGGGCTGGTACATGGACGCGGCCGCGACGCCACCGGATCTGCGCCGCCGCATCCTGACCGCGAATGCCACGGATGTTCCGGCCCTGCTACCTGCCGCGCTGATCCCGGCGACCCGGTGCGCGGCATGACCGGCAGTCCCATCTGGCAGGCCCTGCCGATCCCGGCGCTTGTTCTGGACGCCGACGATCGTATCGACGCCGTCAACGGCCCGGCCGAGGGCTTCCTGAACCGGTCGGCCAAGCATCTGGCGGGCGCGGCCCTGCCGTCGCTGATGGACCTGGAAGACGGGCTGGCTGCCGCCACGACGCGGGTGCGCCGGACCTTCGCCCCGCTGACTCTGCACGATGCGACGGTGCGGCTGGGTCCGTCGCTTGCCGTGCGCTGCGACCTGCATCTGGCACCGCTGGACAACGGTATTCTGATCCTGATCTCGCCTCAGGATATTGCCGGGCGGCTGGACCGGGCGCGCGATTCCCGCTCGGCGGCGCGCAGTGCCATTGGTATGGCCGAAATGCTGGCCCATGAAATCAAGAACCCGCTGGCCGGGATTACCGGCGCGGCTCAGCTTTTGGGGATGAACCTTACCGGAGAAGACGTTGAATTAACAGATCTTATAGTCGAGGAAAGCCGCCGCATCGTGAAACTCCTGGAACAGGTGGAGCAATTCGGGAACCTGCGCCCGCCGCAATGCCGGGCCGTGAATATCCACGACATCCTCGACCGCGCGCGCCGCTCTGCCATGGTCGGATTTGCCGCCCACATGAACATTATCGAAGCCTACGACCCCTCGTTGCCATCGACTTGGGCGGACCCCGATCAATTGCAACAAGTGTTTCTGAATCTTCTGAAGAACGCTGCGCAAGTGGCTGAACATGATGGTGAAATTACTATCAGAACCTTCTATGAACTGTCATTGCGTGTGCGTCGGCCGGATGGAAGCGGCGGATCGGTGCCGCTCCAGATCGAGATCATCGACAATGGTCCAGGCATTCCGCCGGAGCTGACCGGCAACCTGTTCGAACCTTTCGTATCCGGCCGCGAGAACGGCACCGGACTGGGCCTCGCGCTGGTCTCCAAGATCGTTCAGGACCATGACGGCTGGATTTCGGTCGACAGTGTGCCAGGGCGGACGGTGTTTCGCATATCTCTGCCGCTTGCCCCAAAAGATATGAAGACCGACCTGCAAAGCACTGAGGAGTAACAAGAATGGACGGAACAATTCTGGTCGCCGACGACGACCGCACGATCCGCACCGTCCTGACGCAGGCACTGACCCGTGCCGGATGCAAGGTGCATGCCACGTCATCGCTGATGACGCTTCTTCGCTGGGTCGAGGAAGGAAAAGGCGATCTGGTCATTTCGGATGTCGTCATGCCGGATGGCAACGGTCTGGAAATGTTGCCAAAAATCAGTGCCGAACGACCCGGCCTGCCGGTGATCGTGATTTCGGCCCAGAACACGATCATGACCGCGATTCAGGCGACCGAGGCCGAGGCCTACGACTATCTGCCCAAGCCCTTCGATCTGCCCGACCTGATGAAACGCGCCGCCCGCGCCCTGGAACAGAAGCGTACCACCAGTCCCGCGACGGCCGAGCCGGAAAAGACCGACGACCTGCCGCTGGTTGGCCGCACGCCGCGGATGCAGGCGCTGTATCGAATGGTTGCGCGGGTGATGAACAACGATCTTCCGGTTTTGATTACAGGTGAATCGGGAACTGGCAAATCTTTGATTTCCCATGCAATCCATGACTTCAGCGATCGCCGGACTCTGCCTTTCGTGATTGCGACCGGAGCGGATCTGGTCAGTTTCGATGGACCCTCGGACCTGTTGGCCAAGGCGCGTGGCGGCTCGATCCTGTTTGACGAAGTCGGCGATCTGGAACCTGAAATTCAGGCTCGCGTCGTGCGTCTGATCGACAGTCTTCCCAGCGACGGCCCCCGCATCATGGCGACCGCGCAACGCGATCTGACGCCCCGGCTGGACGTCGACGGGCCGGGTGGTTTCCGATCCGATCTCTATTATCGGTTGGCCGGGGCTCAGCTTGACGTGCCGGCCCTGCGTGAACGGGTCGACGATATTCCGCTTCTGGCGGCACATTTCCTGAGCCGTGCAGAACGCGACGGCGCCACCCTGCGCCGTTTCTCCGACGACGCCATGGCGCAGATTCGCGCGCATCCCTGGCCCGGCAATGTGCGGCAACTGGAGAATACGACGCGCCGTCTGGTCGTGATGTCGCCCGCCGAGGAGATCACCCGTTCCGAGGTGGAACAGGTTCTGGGCACCTTCGCCGCCGGGCCGCGCGTCATTGCCGCGACCGACAAACTGAGCGAGGCGGTAGAAAAGCATCTCCGCCGTCACTTCGATCTGCAGGGCGGACAGCTTCCGGCCCCTGGCCTGTATCAGCGCATTCTGCGCGATGTCGAAGCCCCGCTGATCGAGATCGCGCTGGATGCGACCGGCGGAAATCAGGCGAAATGCGCCGATCTTCTGGGCATAAACCGCAATACGCTGCGCAAGAAGATCACCGATCTCGATATCCTCGTGACACGGCGGCGCAAATTGATGTAAAACCGCCACAGGCGTTGCAGATCGGGAACAACCCGGCAGGCAGTCGCGCGGTAAGACATTGAAATGAGGCTATTTTGCGGGCTTCTGCCAGCCACGTGAGCCCTGTGCCCCGCGCCGTACTCTGGAGCGGTCGTCGGCAGGCACAGGCGATTCTGACGGTCTCCCTCGTGGTGATGGGGCCGGTTCTTGTCGTCCTGACGTTTCTGTCACTGGGTTTGCGGGGGCCTGATGCGGGTGACCTGTCGTGGCTCCGCGCTGTCCTGCTGGCCGATCTGGTTTATATCCTGGCTGTCGCGGCACTGGTGGTCCGCCGTGTCACCCGGATGATCGCCGCCCGGCGCAACCGTTCTGCCGGGTCTCAGTTGCACCTGCGGCTGACCGGGGTGTTCACGGGCATTGCCCTGATCCCGACCATCCTGACCGCGGTTTTCGCCACGGTCACGATCAATATCGGTCTGGAAGGGTGGTTTTCCGACCGTGTCCGCAACGCGCTTGGCAATTCGGTTGAGGCCGCGCAGGCCTATGCGCAGGAACACCGCGATGGCCTGACCGAGGATGCACGCGCGTTGGCGGGGTATCTGAATGTCGCCAAGCGATCGCTGTTCTTCATGGCAGACGGCGATCTGCGACAGGTTCTTGCCCAGGGACAGGAGCTGGTGCAGCGCGGCCTGGCCGAAGCCTTCGTCGTCGATGGTGCCGGCGAAATCCGCGCACGGGGCGACCGTTCCTATCTGTTCGACTTCGTACCGATCGACCCGCTGCGGTTGCAACAGGCTGCCGAAGGCTCTGTCATTCTGATGGAGGACAAGGATGTCAATGAGTTCCGCGCCCTTCTTAAACTGACAGCCTTCAATGATCGCTATCTTTACGTGTCGCGCACGGTCGACGGGGACATCCTGCAACTGCTGGATGAAACCCGCGAGACGGCCAAGCTCTATCAGCAGCTCGAACAGGATCGCGGTCGGCTGCTGTTCGAATTCGGGCTGCTCTATCTGGGCTTCGCTTTGATCCTCATCCTGGCGGCGACCTGGGCCGGAATGTGGTTCGCCGAACGCCTGTCGCGCCCGGTCGGGCGGCTGGCCGGGGCGGCACAGCGAGTCGGGCAGGGCGACCTCTCCGTTCGCGTCAAGGAGGAGGCGGGGGACGATGAAATCGCCATGCTGGGCCGTATCTTCAACCAGATGACCCGGCAACTGAAAGGGCAACGCGACGCGCTGGTCGAGACCAACATGCAGACCGAACGCCGCCGTCGCCTGTTCGACAGCGTGCTGGGGTCGGTGACAGCGGGTGTCATCGGGCTGGACCCGGATGGCAAGATCGACTTCATGAACCGCTCGGCCCAGCGGTTGCTCGGCATCGACGGCGAACGCTATGGGGTGCTGCTGGATCAGGTCGTACCGGAATTCACACCGCTGTTCGAACGGCTGCGCGATGCCCGGTCCGAAACCATGCAGGAAGAGATCCGGCTGGCTCGGGGCGGACGGCTGGAGAACCTGCTGGTCCGCATCGCAACCCGCCCCGGTGCCGACGGTGCTGCCGAAGGCTACGTGGTGGCCTTCGACGACGTGACCGAACTGGTCTCGGCGCAGCGCATGGCGGCCTGGGGCGACGTGGCACGGCGCATCGCGCATGAGATCAAGAATCCGCTTACGCCGATCCAGTTGTCCGCCGAACGCCTCAAACGGCGCTTCACCCGCGAGCTGGAGCCGGAAAGCGCCGAGAAACTGGGTGAGCTGACAGATGTGATCGTGCGCCAGACCAATGACTTGCGACGCATCGTTGATGAATTCAGTAAATTTGCACGCATGCCCGAACCCGAGCGCCGTCGCGGCGATCTGGCCGGTCTTCTGCGGGAAACCGTGATGTTGCAACGCGCCGCGCTGGACCCGGTGGAGATCGTCGAGGATATCCCCGCAGGCAAGCTGCAGGCGGAATTCGATCAGACGATGATGGGACAGGCCTTTACCAATCTCATCAAGAACGCGGGCGAGGCGATCGAGACGCGCGTGGAAAAGACGGGCGATGATTTCGACAAGCGGGTGGGTGTTTCACTGATCAACGACCCAAATGGCAGCCATTTGGAAATTCGCATCAGCGACAATGGCATAGGTCTTCCGGAAGACCGCGCGAAACTGTTCGAACCCTATGTGACGACGCGCGACAAGGGCACCGGGCTTGGCCTGCCGATCGTCAAGAAGATCATCGAGGAACACGGCGGCACGCTGGAACTGGCGGATGCCGCTCCGGATGCCACAGGTCATACAGGGGCGGAGGCCGTCATAAGGCTTCCCCGCATTGAGGAGAGTTAACACATGGGCGACATCCTGATCACGGACGACGAGGCAGATATCCGCAGTCTCATCGCGGATATCCTTGAAGATGAAGGATATTCCTGTCGAAAAGTGGGTACGGCAGATCAGTGCATGAGCGCGATCGAGGACGAGGCGCCCAGCCTGATGATCCTGGATATCTGGCTCAAGGGCAGCGACATGGACGGGATCGACATTCTGAAATCCGTGCGCCGCAGCCACCCGGATATTCCGATCATCATCATTTCGGGCCATGGCAACATCGAGATCGCGGTCGCCGCCATCAAGCAGGGGGCCTACGATTACATCGAAAAACCCTTCAACATCGACCAGTTGATGGTTGTCGTGGGCCGGGCGATGGAAACCTCGCGTCTGCGCCGGGAGAACAGTGAGTTGCGACGCAAGGATGCATCGTCCGCCGAGATGATCGGCCAGTCCGTCGCCTACAAGGGTCTGGTGGCGCAGCTTAAAAAAGTGATGAACTCGAATGGTCGCGTCATGCTGACCGGGCCTGCCGGCTCGGGCAAGGAGGTCGCCGCCCGTTACATTCACGCCAAGTCGAACCGCGCCTCGGCGCCTTTTGTCTCGGTCAGTTCCGCCTCGATCGAACCCGACCGGATGGAGACCGTACTGTTCGGTCGTGAAAGCCCGGAAAAAGGCGTTGAACCCGGTCTTCTGGAACAGGCGCATGAAGGCGTCATCTATTTCGACGAAGTGGCCGATATGCCGCTTGGCACGCAGTCCAAGATCCTGCGGGTGCTGGTCGATCAGGCCTTCACACGGGTTGGCGGGACCGAGAAAGTCCGCGTGGACCTGCGGGTGATTTCATCGACCAACCGCGATCTGGATCATGAAATCCGCGCCGGTCGTTTCAGGGAAGAACTGTTTCATCGCCTCAATGTCGTCCCGATCCCGGTGCCCAGCCTGGAGGACCGCCGCGACGACATTCCCGTGCTGGCGGATTACTTCATCGCATCGCTGAACAAGGCGCAGGGCCTGCCGTTGCGGGAACTGGGCGAGGAGACCAAGGCCCTGCTGCAAACCATGCGCTGGCCCGGAAATGTCAGACAATTGCGCAACGTCATCGAGCGCGTGCTGATTCTGGGCGAGGGGACCGGCCCGATCGAGCCGACCGAACTGCCCAGTCCGAACAATGGCGGCGGCGATTCCGGCGACATGACACTATCGGGCAGCCTGGCGTCGGTGCCGCTGCGCGAGGCGCGCGAATTGTTCGAACGCCAATACCTGATGACGCAGATCAACCGTTTCGGTGGCAACATCAGCCGCACGGCAAGCTTCGTCGGGATGGAGCGCTCGGCCTTGCACCGCAAACTGAAGTCGCTGGGCGTGGTGACCAGCGCGCGCGGCGGATCACGGGTCGCGCGCGTCGACGACTAACAGCGGCGGATCATCGGGCGGGCGCGGCAATCCGGCCATTCGCGACACACAGGCCGGTCGTGTCGAACGGCTGACTTTGCAGTTGCGTTGCAGTGCCGGCCTTGCAGACGGGCAGGCTGCGCTGATTGTACCCGCGCCCGGCCATGCAGGCCGACACCGCGCGGTCGCGCAAACCGGCATTGGCATCGCGGTTGAATACGTCCGATCCGTTTTCGACACCGACGCAGATACCGCTGCGACAGCCACCCGCCCCGATGGTGACACGGGGCGAGGTGTCGATCCTGCGGTCAGCGGGAAAATCGCGACGGGCCTTGGCGGCGCAACTAAGGTAATCCTGCTCGGCGGTCAGGGCTGGCGTTCCGGGTTTGAGCCAGACGGGCTGCGTGGGACCGGCCCCGCAAGCGCTCAGCGCGATCAGGAAGGGTAACGTGTACTTCATGGCTTCTTACCTAGCAGCCGCGACAAAGCTGGCAATCACTCGGGGCAGGCTTTCAAATGTCAGACATTTGATTTCGACCTGTTGACCAAATGTCAGACATCTGCTGGCCCCGTTGACCCGCACCGCCGGGCAGGCTTATCCATTGCCTTCTGTATCCGGGCCGCAAAGGGCGCACTATGAAGGTCATCATCTGTGGCGCAGGGCAGGTCGGTTGGCAGATCGCGCGCCATCTGGCGGGCGAACGCAATGACGTCACCGTGGTCGACAACAACCCCGAACTGGTGCGCCGGGCCACCGATACGCTGGACGTGCAGGGCATTACCGGCTTTGCCAGCTATCCGGACGTGCTGGAGCGGGCCGGGGCCGAAGACGCCGACATGCTGATCGCCGCGACCCATTCGGACGAGGTCAACATGGTGACCTGTCAGGTGGCGCATTCGATCTTTACCGTGCCGCGCAAGATCGCCCGCCTGCGTGCGCAATCCTACCTGTCGGCGGTGCGCGCGGATCTGTATCGCCGCGACCATCTGCCCATCGACGTCGTCATCAGCCCCGAGCGGGAGGTGGCGCAGGCCGCGCTGCGCCGCCTGCGCGCGCCCGCAGCCTTCGATGTCGAGGAATTCATGGACGGAAAGGTGCAATTCCTTGGTCTGCAGCTTGATGAAGACTGTCCGGTTCTGGACACACCGCTGCGGCAATTGTCTGAACTTTTCAGCACGTTACGTGCCGTTGTTGTGGGTGTGCGTCGGCAAAACCGGCGCCTGTTCGCGCCCGATCCAGGCGATCAGCTCAAGGCGGGCGATCAAGTCTATATCCTGACGCATTCCGACGATCTGAACCGCACGCAGGAGATTTTTGGCAAGAAGGTCCGCAAGCAGGAACGCGTCGTCATCATCGGCGGCGGCAATGTCGGCCTGGCCGTGGCCGAGGCGCTGGAGGCGGCCCCCGAACGCATCCGCGCCAAGATGATCGAGCGGGACCGCAAATCCGCCGAGCGCGCGGCCGAAGCGCTGGAGCGGACGATCGTCCTGTCGGGCGACGGCCTGGACATCGATCTTCTGCGCGAAGCGAACATCGACCGTGCGGATGCCGTGCTGACGGTAACGGACGACGACAAGACCAATCTGCTGGCTGCCGTGCGCGCCAGGGCCGCGGGGTGTTCCAAGACCATCGCGCTGATCAACGATCCGACGCTGGTGCCGCTTCTGGAACCGCTGGGTATCGACGCCTATGTGAATCCCCGGCAGACGACCGTGTCGTCGATCCTGCGGCATGTTCGCCATGGCCGGGTCCGCAACGTCTATTCCGTCGGCGATGCCGAGGCCGAGGTGATCGAGGCGCAGGTCTTGTCCACCTCGCCCATGACCGGTCGCATCATCAGCGAAATCGACTTTCCCGAAGGCGCATTGGTCGGCGCCATCCAGAAATCCGGCGGTCGCGTCATCCGGCCGGAAGGCAGCACCCGCATCGAGGAGGGGGACGTGGTCGCGATCTTCGCTCTGTCCTCCGACATCCCGGAAGTAGAGCGGCTGTTGCAGGTGCAGGTGGACTTCTTCTGATGCGCCGGGTTCTGACGCCCCGCACCGTGACGGACCCGGACGGCAGCTTCGCATTGCGGACCCCGGCGCAGTGACCGGCATGTTCCGCCGCGTGCCGCTGATCGTCAAGCTCTCGGCGGTGTTTGCGGCGTCGATGTATATTCCGGCACTGCACGCACTGACCCTCAGGGCGCACCACGAGGCACAGGCCTTCTTCTATTCCGGAACGCTTCTGCTGGCGCTGCTGGCGGCGATCGCCGTGGCGACGGCGCGCGACCGCTCGCGCAATGCGACGCGCAGCCATCTGATCGCGTTGCTGTCGGCTTTTACCCTGCTGCCCCTGATGGCCGCGCTGCCGCTGGGCCGCATCGTCTCGAACACCCGCGCCATCAACCTCTATGTCGAGATGGTCGCCGCCATCACCACCACGGGCGGCAGTCTGTTCGCGCCCGACCGCCTGTCGTCGACGGCGCATCTGTGGCGGGCAATGGTCGCATGGCAGGGCGGCATGATCGTATGGGTCGCGGCCATCGCGATCCTGGCCCCCCTGAACCTGGGTGGCTTCGAAGTGGCCGAGGCGAATACGACGCGGCGCGCTGAAACCCGTTCCACCCGCGATCTGGCGCAGGCCATCGAGCCCGAATCGCGGGTCCGCAGGGCAGTGTCGACGCTGGTGCCGGTCTACGTCTCGCTGACGGTGGTGCTATGGGGCATTCTCGTGATCGCGGGGGAAAACGGGACGACCGCCCTGATCCATGCCATGTCGACGATGTCGACCTCGGGCATCACCGACGGCACCAAGATTTCAGGCAGCGGCGCGGGCTGGCCGGGCGAGGTGGCCGTGGCGGCCTTCCTGATCTTCGCGATCACCCGGCAGGCCTTCACGACGGACATGAACCGCGATCACATGCGCCATCTTGCCAAAGACCGGGAGCTTCGGATCGCGGGCATGATCGTCGGTACGGTGACGGTCGTCCTGTTCGCCCGTCACTGGATCGGCGCCTACGAAGTGGGTCGCGCGGACGATGCGCGTGCCGCCGTCGGCGCGATCTGGGGGTCGGCCTTCACCGCGCTGTCCTTCCTGACGACAACCGGATTCGAAAGTGCGCAGTGGCAGGCGGCGAAGGCCTGGTCGGGTCTGGGCGCGCCCTCGGTCCTGTTGCTGGGGCTGACGATCTTCGGGGGCGGGGTCGCGACCACGGCGGGCGGTGTCAAGCTGCTGCGGATCTATACGCTCTATGCGCAGGGCCGCCACGAGATGAACATGCTGGTCCATCCGCATTCCGTCGCGGGCAACAGCGGGGCTGTGCGCCGCATTCCCCCCGGCGGGATCGAGGCGGCCTGGGTGTTCTTCATGCTGTTCGCCACCTCCATCGCGGCCGTGACGCTGGCCCTGACACTGACCGGCCTCGATTTCGACGGCGCGCTCGCCCTGGCGGTGGCCTGTCTGACGACGACCGGACCGCTGGCCGAAATCGTGCTGGGCGGGCAGGGGGCGATGAATGCCCTGCCCGATATGACCAAGATCGTCTCGGCCCTGGCCATGGTGCTGGGCCGCCTGGAAGCGCTTGCGTTTATCGCACTTCTGAACCCGGAATTCTGGCGCGACTGATCCACCCGGGACGTCCTGCGGTGGCGGCCCGACTGTCGTTTCGGCAACGCCCTGTCACGCCACGTCAGAATCCTGCGGATCAGGGGTGGAAACTTCATCGTGCCCGCCCCATAAAGTCCGGATTGTTAACTGACGCCCGAAAATGGGCGCGTGGGACAGGGACGGGCTGACATGGCATCGGACAAGCAGAACCTTCAGGACGCTTTTCTCAATCACGTCCGCAAGACGAAGGTGCCGGTGACGATCTTTCTGATCAACGGCGTCAAATTGCAGGGCGTTATCACTTGGTTCGACAACTTCTGCGTGTTGCTGCGCCGCGACGGCCAAAGCCAACTGGTCTACAAGCACGCGATTTCCACGGTGATGCCGGCGCAGCCGATCAGCCTTTACAACGGTGAGGAAGAAACCGCTGGCGAACCCACCTGACGTCACCCACTCGACCGAGGCTGTGCCGACGCGCGCCCTGGTCCTGCATCCCGACACCCGCGCTGGCGACCGCTCCGGTCGAACGCCACAACACTCATTGGACGAATGCATCTCGCTGGCCCACGCCCTTCCGGGGCTGGACGTGGCGGGCGGAGACGTCGTGCGCCTGCCCAACCCGCATCCCGGCATGTTGTTCGGCAAGGGCAAGGTCGAGGAATTGCGCGCCCGGATCGAGGCCGACGAGATCGAGCTGATCCTGATCGACGGCACCGTCACGCCAGTGCAGCAACGCAATCTGGAAAAGGCGTGGAAGGTCAAACTGCTGGACCGCACCGGCCTGATCCTCGAAATCTTCGCCGACCGGGCCGCCACCCGCGAAGGCGTGTTGCAGGTCGAACTGGCGGCGCTGACCTATCAGCGGACCCGTCTGGTGCGCGCCTGGACCCACCTGGAACGGCAGCGCGGTGGACTTGGCTTTGTGGGCGGGCCGGGCGAGACGCAGATCGAGGCCGACCGCCGCGCCATCGATGAGCAGATGACCAAGCTGCGGCGTCAGTTGGACAAGGTCGTGAAGACCCGCGAATTGCACCGTGCCGCGCGCGCCAAGGTGCCCTATCCGGTCGTCGCGCTGGTTGGCTATACCAACGCGGGCAAATCGACGCTGTTCAACCGCCTGACCGGGGCCGACGTGATGGCCAGGGACATGCTGTTCGCGACGCTGGACCCGACGATGCGATCGGTCGACCTGCCGCATGATACCAAGGTGATTCTGTCGGACACGGTTGGGTTCATCTCCGACCTTCCGACGCAACTGGTCGCCGCCTTCCGCGCCACGCTGGAGGAGGTGCTGGACGCCGACCTGATCGTGCATGTCCGCGACATTTCCCACCCCGAGACCGAGGTTCAGGCGCGGGACGTCGAAGCCATCCTGGAGGCGCTTGGCGTCGACGACGACATCACACGGCTGGAAATGTGGAACAAGGCCGACGCTCTGACATCCGACGATATGGCCGCGGCGGAAAATCTGGCCGCCCGGCGTGACGACGTCTATCTGGGGTCGGCACTGACGGGGCAGGGGCTGGATGCGCTTCTGGAGCGCATCGCCTCCGAGATGACGGCGGCCTTGAGCGAAATCACGCTGACGTTGCCGTTCGATGCCGGGAAGGCCCGCGCATGGTTGCACGAAGAAGGCGCCGTCCTGGAAGAAACGCAGGGCGAAGACGGCATTTACCTGTCCCTGCGCTGGACCCACCGGCAGGCCACCCGCTTTGCCGCAGCCTTCCCTGAAGTCGCGCCCGAGGGCACCGGGACCGCCGAGACCGGCACCGATCCGGGCGCTGCTCCCGCCGCGTCAGAGCCGTGGCATCCCTGAGGGGTGACAGGTCCGACAGGGGCTGCTAATATTTCGCAACGGATCGGGCATCAGACTTCGACCGTCAGAGCAGACTTGGACAGGACACAACCCATGACCGTATTTTCACGTCGTCGCTTCCTTGCGACGGCTTCCGCCCCGTTGGCGCTGGCCGCCTGCGGCAACGGCATCGGCAGCGATGGCGGTGACCGCATTGATGGTCGCGTCGATGCAGCTTTCAACTTTATGTATGCGACCCTGCCTGACACGCAGGTCCTGGCGGGCAAGGCCGCGGGCATCCTGATGATGCCGGTCGTGACCGAGGCCGGATTCGGCTTCGGCGGGGCGTATGGCCGCGGTGCGCTGCGCATCGACGACGTGACGGTGGATTACTATTCCACAACTGCCGCGTCCTTCGGATTGCAGATCGGCGGGCAGCAATACAGCCACGCGCTGTTCTTCATGACGCAACCCGCGCTGGCCAATTTCCGCGCGTCGCAGGGTTGGACCGCCGGGGCGAACCTGGAATATGCCGTGTCCTCCAATGCGGGCAACCTGTCGACCGACACGACTGCACTGCTGACCCCGGTGATCGCCGTGGTGTTCGGACAGGCGGGACTGCTGGCCGGTGCGACGCTGGAAGGCCAGAAATACACCCGGATCATTCCCTGACAGAGTGGCACCGGCTCCGCCGGTGTCGACCACAAGGTGTCATTCCAGAAGAAGTGCGCGCAACACAAAGCCTGCGCCGATCGTATGACCCGCGTAATACCCGAATATGCACTGTCGCCATACATTGCGTTCACCGCGATTTCCCCTTGCACCCGGACACCGCACCTCCTAGATGCGACCCACTTCACAGGCGGGGGCGGGCCCTCGGGGGAGACATCCCCGAACGGTCCACCGGTTGAGCGTCATGCTCTGATCCCCCGCTCAGGTTCAAACCGGAAAGGATTAGAGACATGGCATTGCCTGATTTCTCCCTGCGTCAGCTGCTTGAAGCCGGCGTTCACTTTGGCCACCAGACCCAACGCTGGAACCCGCGCATGGGGCCGTACATCTACGGTGCCAAGAACGGCATCCACATCATGGATCTGACGCAGACCGTCCCGATGCTGGACCAGGCATTGCAGGTCGTGCGCGACACCGTCGCCCGTGGCGGGCGCATCCTGTTCGTCGGTACCAAGCGCCAGGCCCAGAAGCCCGTCGCCGACGCCGCCGAGCGTTGCGCGCAATACTACATGAACCACCGCTGGCTGGGTGGCACGCTGACCAACTGGAAGACCGTGTCCAATTCGATCAACCGCCTGAAATCCATCGACGAATCGATGGAACAGGGGTTTGCCGGCCTGACCAAGAAAGAGCGTCTGGGCATGGAGCGGGACCAGACCAAATTGCAGGCGTCGCTTGGCGGCATCCGCGAAATGGGAGGACTGCCCGATCTGCTGTTCGTCATCGACGTGAACAAGGAAGATCTGGCCATTGCCGAAGCCAGGAAGCTGGGCATCCCGGTGGTCGCGGTCGTCGATACCAACTGCTCGCCCGATGGCGTCGACTATATCATTCCAGGCAACGACGATGCGGCGCGTGCCATCGGCCTGTACTGCGATCTGGTCGCCCGCGCCGCTCTGGATGGCATGTCCGCACAGCTGGGCGCCGCCGGTGTAGACATCGGTGAGATGGACAACGTCGAAGAGTCCGTCGATCCGGGCGAAGCCGTGGAACCCGATGTGGATGATGCAGAGTCCGCGTCCGCACCCGAGGCCGAGAAAGCCCCCGCCAAGGAAGCCCCTGCCGAGGCGTAAGCCCAGGGACATCAATCGGTTACGGGGCGCGGTCATCTAGGCCGCGCCCATCCCCATTTCTAAAGGAGACAGAATCATGGCGATTACTGCTGCGATGGTGAAAGAACTGCGCGACACGACCGGCGCGGGCATGATGGATGCCAAGAAGGCACTGACCGAAAACGACGGCAGCATGGAAGCTGCGGTCGACTGGTTGCGGACCAAGGGTCTGGCCAAGGCTGCCAAGAAATCCGGCCGCACAGCCGCCGAAGGCCTTGTCGCCGTGGCCGTGGCCGACGGTATGGCCGTCGCCGTCGAAGTGAACTCCGAGACGGATTTCGTTGCCAAGAACGCCGATTTCCAGAAAATGGTATCGGATATCGCCGAGGCCGCGCTGAAGGTCGACGATATCGACGCGCTGAAGGCCGCCGACGTCGGTGGCAAGACCGTCGAATCGATGGTCACCGACAAGATCGCCACCATCGGCGAGAATATGTCCGTGCGTCGCATGGCCAAGTTGTCCGGCGGATCGGTCGTTTCCTATGTCCACAACGCCGCGGCGCCGGGCATGGGCAAGATCGGTGTGCTGGTCGCGCTGTCGTCGTCGAACGACGCCTTTGGCAAGCAGGTCGCGATGCACGTCGCCGCGGCCAATCCCGCATCGCTGTCTGAAGCGGACCTCGACGCGGCAATCGTCGACAAGGAGCGTCAGGTCCAGATCGACATCGCCCGCGAAAGCGGCAAGCCCGAGCAGGTCATCGAAAAGATGATCGAAGGCCGGATGAAGAAATACATGGCCGAAGTCACGCTGCTGAACCAGCAGTTCGTGGTGAACCCGGACGTGACCGTCGCCCAGGCTGCCAAGGACGCGGGCGTCGAAGTTACCGGCTATGTGCGTCTGGAAGTGGGCGAGGGCATCGAGAGGGTGGTCGAGGATTTCGCCGCCGAAGTCGCCGCAGTCGGCAAGAGCTGATCTGTCTGCCATCACGATAATGGTGCGGCGCCAAGGGTGAACCTTGGCGCCGATCCTGTTTCGGGGCTGTAGGGAAGAGACTGTCCCCGAAGTGCTCGGTTCCGGGGGTAATTCCCCGGAACCTCGCGGGTCCGAACTTCATCGGGCGGAGCGCAATGGCGGTTTAAGGGCACCGTCACACCGCGTCCGAATAGTTCTTGGCGAAATTGCCATCACTCACAGAACACGTTCAGAATGTCATTTGCCTTTACCCTAGGTAAGTAGGGAAAACCTTACCTTTTGGTAGAAATTAAAATTTGGTTAAGGATCATACATAAAAAACTGATTTTGAATTGATATTTTCAATATCGCCTGAGCTGTCGTTTCGACATTCAGTTCTTTGCGCGCCAGTCTCAGGTGTTTCTCGATCGTCGTAGGCGATTTTTTCAGCAGGACTGCTATATCCTGGGCTGTCTTGCCATCGGCTATCAGTTCCAGCACCTCGCGCTGGCGATTCGTCAGATTCCGCCCGTGCAGACCATAGGGCAGGGACAGGAATGTCAGGTGAGTAACGTGGCAGATCAACTCGATCTCATGGCCGCTATTCGCCCAGATCGCATCCGCTTCCGCTTGCGTCATGGTCGTGCTGCCCAGCCCGATCCCGTGACCTGCGCGGACGGAATGGCGCGGGAAGCTGATACCATAGCCCGCTACGATGCCATGCTTCCGATTGAATTCGACCACGCGCATGACTTCGGGAGGCAATCGGCCTTCGGAGGCATCACGGGCAATTTCACCCCAGGACAAGGTGCCCACGTTCTGCATGGCCCAGCGGACCATGGGGGCGTCGCGAAACAGGCCGCCTTCGAGATAGGGGTCGGTGAATTCCTTGGGATGGTTGGTCAGGATGAATGCATCCCTGAGATCGCCTGTCGTGTGATCCGTCCGAAACCGTGTGGCCGCATAAAGAACGCGGTCGAATCCGTAACTGACCATACGATCTTTTAGCTTGGACCAGGCATTCTCGATATCCGGCTGAACCATCAGATCGAGTAGAAACTGCTCGGTTTCGGTGGCACGCTTTGACATTCAAACAAACTCGTTATCAAAGAAATTCATCTTGGACGACCGTTCCACCCGTGTCGAGCCGACCGAGACTTCAGGGTTGCCCCGATCCAGGGTAGGCGATTCGTGTGCAACAGAGTTCGGGGTTGCGTATTCCAGACCATCCGGGGGACATATGCCACCGACAGTATGGACCCGCGCCTCATGACGCTCCGCTTCTTTTCCGATGCCAATCGTCCGGTTCACATGGGACCGTATCCCTCGGAGCGTTTGGCGCGCAGCGATGCGATGCCTGATCTGTCGACTGTCCCTGCGGCCCGCCCGCTGATCTTTCGCAAGAGCGATGCAGCGTCGATCATCAATGCGATGGCCGAACATCAGGCCATGCTGGACGCGATCCGCGACGGTCCGGTCAACCCGATTCTGGCTGGCGCACCGACCGATGTGAAAAATCGTTCCAACCATCTGAAGGCATTTGGCTATTTTTGTGATGCGGCTGTTGTCGGGGTCTGTCGCCTGCCACGAGCGGCGTTGTTGAAACAGTCGCATTCGAACCCTGATGTTGCCCGGTTGGCCAGAGATCTGAAGACCCGGCAGATCAAGACGCTGGCCTCTGGCATCGACACGATCATGGCCGATCTAAGGGACTCGCTTGAAGCCGCGCCCACGACCATCGACGATCATACTCATGCGATCGTCTTTCTGTACGAGAACCCGCGCGACCCGGAAAAGAACGAGGTCGGCACCGAATGGATTGCCGACGCGCAGGCCCATCGCGCGGGATTGCTGGCTTCGGAAACTGCCGTCGTCGTTGCCAATTACCTTCGATTGCTGGGATATGCCGCGCGTGGACATACAGTGTCGTCATCGGATGTCGATCTGAACCGGCTTGCGGTTGCGGCGGGTCTAGCGGTGGTGCGGGACGGAGAACTGACCCATCCCTATATCGGTTCACGTTTCGGACTGGCCGCCGTTACAACGACGTTCAAGATCGCGCCGGACCAACCGCTGGCCAGTGAGCAGCCAGCTTCGGCACACGGTCTGGCGTGGAAGGTCGGGGCAGGGTTCGCCAAGAACGCATTCAACGCGGTGCCATTTGCCAAGCGCCGCTTTGTCGACGGCGCGCATCCGTTCGAAACGCTGCGCCGCGTCGACACGCCCACGACCTATATAGACGAGCCGAATGTCGCCCGCGTGCCCAAGCGCGCCGACATGTTCGCCCGTGCGCAATTCGGCGACATGGGCAAGCCTTTGCAGGACGCCACGAAGGGCGGGCATTACGTTCGCAAGGCCGCTCCGTCGATGGCGCAGCGCCGGGCTCTGGCGGCATTCGTATTGTTGCAGGACGGCGACTCAGCGGTCGAAAAGGCGCGGCTGGACCCACAGGCCGCCGCCGATCTGGTCAAGGCGACGGGCTATTGGCTGGGGGTCGATGCCATCGGGATCAGTCGCTGTCCGGACTGGGCATGGTATAGTCATGACGCGCGCGGCGACGTGATCGACCCGCCGCACGATCAGGCGATCAGCATGATCATCGACCAGGGCTACGAGACGATGGAGGGCGCGTCCGGAGACGACTGGATCAGCGTTGCGCAGTCAATGCGTGCCTATCTGCGGTTTTCGCTGTTGGGCGGGGTGATCGCCAGGCAGATCCGCAATCTGGGCTACAAAGCCAAGGCCCATTCGGTGATGGACGGCGAGGTTCTGCAGCCGCCGCTGTTGCTTCTGTCCGGTCTGGGCGAGGTCAGCCGCATCGGCGAGGTGATCCTGAACCCGTTTCTGGGCCCGCGCCTTAAATCGGGCGTCGTCACGACCGACCTGCCGATGGCGCATGACAAGCCGATTGATTTCGGTCTGCAGACGTTTTGCGATAGCTGCAACAAATGCGCGCGGGAATGCCCGTCGGGGGCAATCACAGCCGGTCCGAAGCTGATGTTCAACGGCTATGAGATCTGGAAATCCGACAGCCAGAAATGCGCCACGTATCGGATTACGACCGAGGGTGGCGCGATGTGCGGCCGGTGCATGAAGACCTGCCCGTGGAATCTGGAGGGCGTGTTCAAGGAAAAGCCGTTTCGCTGGGCTGCGATGAACGTGCCGAAACTGGCACCTGCGTTGGCAAGACTGGACGATGCGGTCGGAAACGGCGGCCTGAACCCGATCAAGAAATGGTGGTGGGATCTGGAGCTGGACGACGACGGCGGATACCGCCCGACAGACAAGCCGGTCAACGAACGCTCGCTGCAACGCGATCTGGAGCTGAAATACAAGGATCAGACTCTGGCCGTCTATCCCGCGCCTCTGGCCCCGCATCCATGGCCGTATCCGTTTCCGATGGATCGGGAGGCGGGGATCGCGGCCTATCAGGCGTTGGTAACGGCGCAGGAATACAAGTCCCTGCTGGAGCGGGATGAGCGCGGGCATTTGCACATCTATGACACCGGAGGCGACAGCCCGGTCATTCAGGTCGAAGTCGCGGCGGCAGAGGTCACGGCCGAGGGTGTGATGTCATACACGTTTCGGTCGCCAGACGGCGGCGACCTGCCGGAATGGCAGGCCGGCGCGCATCTCGATATCGTCGTAGCGCCCGAGTTCCTGCGGCAATATTCGATGTGCGGCGACCCCGCCGACCGCAGCACCTATCGCATTGGTGTGCTGCGCGAGGACGGTGGGCGAGGGGGCTCGAAACTGATGCACCGGATTTTCACGCCGGGGCGACGTGTGTTCGTGTCGCGTCCCATCAACCATTTTGCGCTGAATCCTGAAGCATCACATACCGTTCTGATGGGCGGTGGCATCGGCATTACTCCGATGATTGCCATGGCACATGAGCTTCATGGCGCAGGCCGTTGTTTCGAAATGCATTACTCTGGAAGGTCGAGGGCCGCCATGGGGTTCTTGGACGACATCGCTGGCGCACCATGGGCAAATCACGCGACATTGCACGTCACCGACGAAGGGTCACGCGCCGATTTTGGAAGGATCCTGAGCGGGCTGCCGGAAGGAACACATGTTTATACCTGCGGCGCGGAGCCATACATGGCCGCGGTCTTGGCGGAGGCAGAGGCTGCCGGCATCCCGGAAGCGGCCCGGCATCTGGAATATTTCTCGGTGCCGGAGCAGGTCGAATATGAGAACCACGACTTCACACTCAGACTTGTGCGGTCAGGTCGAGAGTTGCACGTTCCCGCAGATAGCAGCGCGACAGACGTGTTGACCAGGAATGGCATACCGATCGACGTGAAATGTTCCGATGGGCTATGCGGGGTCTGTAAATGCGGGCTGGTGTCAGGTGATGTCGAACATCGGGATTACGTATTGTCCAAGGCACAGCGAGAGACAACGATCATCCTGTGCCAAAGCCGGGCGACGGAGCGTGACGGTGTGGTGGAAATCGATCTCTGAGCAACCTCACACAATATCGCATGGCATTATTTTACATAATCTTGGTTATCGGATAATTATGTGTTGGTTCAGGCAGGACTCGCAGTGCTTGAAAGTCACGGTTCAAGTTACTGAAAATGCAGACTACTACCCAAGCGCGTAACCTGCCCCCCGCACTGTGCGGATCGGGTCGTCGACACCTGTCGCTGTACGCAGCGCCTTGCGCAATCGCCCAACATGCACGTCAACGGTCCGGCTATCGACATAGATGTCGCGGCCCCAGACCCGGTCCAGAAGCTGGTCTCGCGACCAGACACGGCCTGGGCGTTCCATGAATGTTGTCAGCAGGCGAAATTCGGTCGGACCCAGATGCAGCTCGACTCCGTCGCGGAACACACGGTGCTGGACGGTATCCAGAGTGAGGTCTGCGAATTCCAGCTTTTCACCTACGGACGCCGGTCGGACCCGACGCAGCTGCGTGCGGATGCGGGCCATGAGTTCGACGACGGAATAGGGTTTCACGACGTAATCGTCCGCGCCGGTTTCCAGCCCCCTCACCCGGTCGACTTCTTCCGATCTGGCCGAGATCATGATGACCGGAATGCCGCGTGTTTCAGCGGTGGATTTCAAACGGCGGCAGACTTCGATGCCGGTCACCTCGGGTAACATCCAGTCCAGCAAAATCAGGTCCGGATTATCTTCGCGCGCAAGCTCCAGCGCGGCATCACCGGAGGTCGCCTGACGAACGTCGAACCCTTCCGCTTCGAGGTTATAGACAAGCACCTCGCGCTGCGGGGCTTCGTCTTCGACCACAAGGACCGAGGGCTGGGTCACTTGACCGTCCCGCCGCGTGTCGTGCTGGTGATATCGGCCTTGTTACGGTCCTCGTCCGGCAGGACGCCATCGACCAGATAGATGACCTGTTCGGCGATGCCGGTTACCAGATCGCCCATGCGCTCGATGTTTTTCGCCATGAAATGCAGGTGCATGCAGGCCGTTATGTTGCGCGGGTTTTCCATCATATGGGTCAGGTATTCCCGGAACAGACCATTATACATCTGGTCCACCTCCTCGTCACGGGCGCGCACGTCGTAGGCCAGAGCGGAGTCGCGTTGAATATAGGCGTCCAAGGCATCCTTCAGCATGGTCTGAACTGCCTTGGACATGCGTTTCAGGGATGCAGTCCCACCCTCCACCGGATGAAGTTCCTGAAGAATTTCAGTCCGTTTCGCGATGTTCTTCGCGTAATCCCCGACCCGTTCAAGCGCGGCGGAGATGCGAAACACCGACAGGACGGTCCGCAGATCGGTGGCAATGGGCTGGCGCAGGGCGATCAGACGGGCCGCCTCTTCATTCACGCGAAGTTCAAGCGCGTCGATGGCTTTGTCACCGCGCCGGGTCGCATTGGCGAGGTCCAGATCGCTGTCCAGAAGCGCGGTGGACGCGTTTTCGATTGCCTCTTCGACCATGCCGCCCATCTTCATGATGAGGCCCTGAATAGTCTCCAGGTCGCGATCGAAGGCGCTGGCGATGTGGGTGTTGCTGATCATGGTTCTCTCCTCAGCCGATCCGGCCGGAAATGTAGCTTTCGGTTCGGGGATCTTCGGGCGACGTGAATATCTTTCCCGTCTCGCCGTATTCGACCAGATGCCCGAGATGAAAGAACGCAGTCTTCTGGCTGACGCGCGCGGCCTGCTGCATCGAGTGGGTGACTATGACGACGGAATAGCTTTGACGCAATTCGTCGATCAATTCCTCGACCTGGGCGGTTGCGATCGGGTCAAGCGCAGAACAGGGCTCGTCCATCAGTAGTATTTCCGGCGCAGTGGCAACCGCACGGGCAATGCACAAACGCTGCTGCTGGCCGCCCGAAAGGCCGGTTCCGGGCTGCGACAGACGGTCCTTCGCCTCGTCCCAGAGTGCGGCGCGACGCAGGGCGTTTTCAACGATCTCATCCAGATCGGACTTGTTCCTGGACAACCCATGAATACGCGGACCATAGGCAACGTTATCATAAATCGACTTGGGAAACGGATTCGGCTTCTGAAACACCATGCCGACCTTGGCGCGCAACTGCACCGGATCGACGCGCTTGTCATAGATATCCTCCCCATCGATACGGATGTCGCCCTCGACCCGTGCGATGGAAATAGTGTCGTTCATCCGGTTCAGACAGCGCAGGAATGTCGATTTACCGCAACCTGATGGGCCGATGAAGGCCGTAACCGTCTTGTCGGCGATATCGACATTCACGTCCTTGATGGCATGTGTATCGCCATAATAGACCTGCACGCCCTTGGCCGTGATCTTCGGCTTATCGGTTTCGGTGTCCAAGACTCTCTCCGTCAATCGCATGTCATTCATGGCCTCGGCCCCTGTCCTACCACCGCCGCTCGAACCGGCGGCGCAGGAAGATGGCCGTCAGGTTCATGAGCAGCAGGAATACCAGAAGAACGATGATTGCCCCACTGGCCCGTTCGACGAAGGCCGGATCTGACCGTTGCGTCCAATTGAAGACCTGCACCGGAAGTGCGGTGGCCGGATCGAACAATCCACCCTCCCACGGTGCTTCGGGATATTCGCGCACGAAGGCGACCATGCCGATCAGAAGCAGCGGTGCGGTTTCGCCCAGGGCTTGTGCCAGACCGAGGATCGTGCCGGTCAGGATACCCGGCATGGCCAGTGGCAGGACATGATGAAACACGCTCTGCATGCGGGATGCGCCGAGGCCGAGCGCCGCATCACGGATCGAAGGCGGCACAGATTTCAGCGCGGCGCGGGTGGCGATGATGATCGTGGGCAGCGTCATCAGCGTCAGGACCAGCCCGCCGACGATGGGTGCCGATTGCGGCAGGCCCGCGAAGTTGATGAAGATCGCAAGGCCCAGGATACCGAACACGATGGACGGCACGGCGGCGAGGTTCGAGATATTCACCTCGACCAAGTCGGTCCAGCGGTTCTGGGGCGCGAATTCCTCCAGATAGATGCTGGCCGCCACGCCGATGGGCAATGCCAGCACCAGCACGATCAGCATCATGTAAAGCGACCCCAGAATGGCTACGCCCAGACCGGCGGCTTCGGGCCGGGTGTCGGACGCATCCGGTGCAGTCAGGAACAGCCAGTTGAACGATGTGTTCAGCAGACCCTTGTCCTCGAGCGCTTCGGCCAGTTGCAGCTGTGCCGGACTGATATTGGTATCGCGTTCGGCAGAGGCATAGGTCACACGGCCCTTGTAGAAGCCGTCGATGCGACCCGATGCCATGACCTCGACCGAAACGGTCTGGCCGATCAGGTCGGGGTTGCGCAGGACGCGGTTGCGCAACTGCGCGACGCTTTCGTCCGAGATCAGTTCCGCAGCGTCCTTGGCTGAAAGTTCGGTCTCGATGCCATTGGCCGCGATGGTCGCCTCAAGCCCGTCGCGCAGCAGTGGCGCATAGCCGAAGGTCGTGACCTTGGCCATCACCTCGGGGTCGCGGACGCCGGACTTGTCCAGCTTCTCTTCGGGCAGAGTCACCTCGATCTGGATCGTAGTCTGCCGGAACGCCGACAGACCGGATGTCAGGATCGACGTCAGCAGCAGGATCAGCATGGCGATACCGATGCAGACCGCGATCAGGCCATACATCTTGAATCGGCCTTCCGCCCCGTTGCGCTTGGCGGTGCGGCTATCTTTGATCAGCAGGCTGCCTTGCCCGGCGCCGGTCGGGGCGGTGTTCGCGGTCGCGTCGGTCATTCGTACTGCTCCCGGTATTTACGGACTATGAACAGGGCCAGTACGTTCAGACCCAGCGTGATAACGAAGAGCGTCAGGCCAAGTGCGAAGGCCACAAGCGTTTCCGGCGAGGCGAAGTCAGTGTCCCCAGTCAGTTGCGAGACGATCTTGACAGTTACTGTCGTCATCGCTTCGAACGGATTGAGGTCGAGCCGGGCTGCGGCCCCTGCCCCCAATACCACGATCATCGTCTCGCCGATGGCGCGGGACGCGGCCAGAAGCACTGCCCCAACGATACCCGGCAGGGCGGCTGGCACGATGACCTGGCGTATGGTTTCGGATTTCGTGGCACCAAGACCAAGACTGCCGTCGCGCATCGCCTGCGGTACCGCGTTGATGATATCGTCCGACAGGGACGACACGAAGGGGATCAGCATGATGCCCATGACCAGACCTGCAGTCATGACCGACGATGCCGAATTTCCGAGGCCCAACGGCGAAGCGAAGGCATCGCGCAGGAACGGCCCGACGGTGATCAACGCGAACAACCCGTAAACGATGGTCGGGATGCCTGCCAGTATCTCGATCAGCGGCTTGGCGACGGAGCGAAATTTCTTCCCCGCATATTCCGACAGATAGATCGCGGCAAACAGTCCGATCGGCACAGCGACGATCAGCGCGATTGTCGAAATATACAGAGTACCCCAGAGCAGCGGAAGAATGCCAAGTTGCGAAGCCCCGCCCCGGCCCGAGAAACTGGGCGACCAGGTGGTCGAGAAGAAGAACTCCGTCCACGAATACTGGCGGAAGAAGTTTGCCGTTTCGAACAGCATCGACAAAACGATGCCGAGGGTGGTCAGGATGGCGATGGATGCCGCGGCGATCATCAGGATAAGGACGCCGCGCTCGACTACATTTCGGGCCCGAAACTCACCCCTGGACCGGCTGACGGCCCAGGCTCCGCCGATCAGCGCCAGACCGATGACAGCAATAGTCATGATCCATGACAGGCTACTGCGGGCCTGCCAATAAGACGTCGCGGCCGTGAGAACCTCACCTGTAAGCGCACTGCCGAGCGCTGTGCCCTCGGATGCCAGCAAGCCGCCGACATCTTCGACCGAGAGATCGCGCAGTTCGTCGCGTGTGAAGGAACCCGATGAAATGCCGCTGTCGATCCCGTCGGCCACCCGGCGGACATCCGACATGACGAGCGCGGCGGTGCCGCCGTCGGGAACCGCGCCGGCAGGCAGATCGGCAAGGATGGAACGGTCCAACAGGATCGGCTGGACCAGAAGCCAGATCACCAGAAGGCCAAGCGCCGGGGTCAATGCCATCAACGCGCCGTTCAGGCCATAATAGATCGGAAGACTATGCAGGCGACGTGCGTCCCCGTCGACGGTGCCGATTGCGCGCGACCGGGCCATCAGGAAGGCGATGGTGCCAATGACGGCAAGGATCAGCAAAATCCAGCTGAGGGGCATGGCAGCAGCTCCGGGTCGCCGTGGCAGAAAAGAAACGGGGGGAATCGCCCCCCCGTCTCGGTCGTGTCTTACTTCATTGTCGTTTCGTCGGATACAGTTGCCTGTGTCGCTGCCAGTTCCGGATCGGGAACGAGACCATAGTCCGAAAGCGGTCCGCCGGGACCGGCAATATCGTCCGAGACGAAGAATTCGGCGTATTCCTTGAGACCGGGGATGACACCCAGATGCGCTGCCTTGATGTAGAAATACAACGGACGCGATACCGGGTATTCACCCGACGCGATGGTCTCGGTCGAAGGCGTGACGCCATTCATCGTCGCAACCTTCAGCTTGTCGGTGTTATTCTCGTAGAACGACAGGCCGAAGACGCCGATACCGTTGGCGTCGCTTTGGATGCGGGACAGGGTTTCGGTGTAGTCACCGTCGATGTCGACGCTGCGGCCATCGGCGCGGATCGACATGCAGGCGGTCTCGGCGTCGTCTTCGGACATGCCAGCGGACGTCATCCGCTCCAGCGCGCCAGTATCTTCGCATCCCTGAAGGATCACCTTTTCCTCGAAGACTTCACGGGTGCCGTGCTTGGTACCAGGGATGAAGGCCAGGATTTCTTCGGCAGGCAAGGCCGCATCGACGTCGGCCCAGGTGCTGTTGGTATTATCGACCAGCGCTCCGTCCTCGCCGGGGATCTGAGAGGCGAGTGCCAGATACCACTGCGACGGCGTGAAATCGTTGTAGGCCGGGCCGTCCTGCTGGCTGGCGAAGACGATGCCATCATAACCGATACGGACTTCGATGATATCCGTGACACCGGCGTCGGCGCAGGCAGAAAGTTCCTTGTCGCGGATTTTGCGCGAAGCGTTGGCAATGTCGATGGTATTCTCGCCGACGCCTTCGCAGAACCGCTTCAGACCGGCGGAGGAGCCGCCTGATTCCACCACCGGGGTCGGGAAGCCGAAGTTCTCGCCGAAGGCTTCGGCGACTATGGACGCATAGGGCAGAACGGTGGACGACCCGGCGATCTGGACCTGTTCGCGCGCTGTTGCCACGGTGGCCGAGAGGGCGATGATTGCAAAACCCGAAACGGTGGCTTTGTTTATGGACATGGAATGCTCCTGATTGGCATTTGACGTCAGGCGAACCCCGTCTTGAGGTGCGCTCTGGGCAGCACTAGTCAATTCGCGTTGGCCTTTTGTGACGATAGCGTAACGGTTTTATGACAGTCGGTTCTGTGACAGTCATGACGCAGCGTCAACTGGCTGGCAGGATCACCGTAACCTCTGTCCCCTGCCCTTCGACGCTTTCGATACGAAGGCGCCCCCGATGTCGGTTGACGATATGCTTGACGATAGCAAGGCCCAGCCCCGTGCCGCCTTGCGTCCGCGACCGCCCCGTGTCGACGCGGTAGAATCGTTCTGTCAGTCGCGGAACGTGCTCTGGCGGAATTCCCGGCCCCGTATCACTCACGGTCAGCCGCCAGGCCGGGCCGCGCAGCACCGGCTCTCGGTCGATATGGAGCAGGCTCAGGCTGACAATCCCCGGATGTGCGCCGTATTTGATCGCGTTCTCGATCAGGTTGCTGACGATCTGGACCAGTTGATCCCGATCACCGATAACCTGTGCGGACGCAGGTGCATCGAAGCGGATTTCGACCGCATCCGCCTCGGCTCCGGGTCGCAGCATGCCGATCGTTTCAGACACCAGTGCCGCCATGTCTATGCGGTCGGTGGGTCGCTTGCGTGACTGACCCTCCAACCGGCTAAGCGACAGCAGGTCGGACACAAGCCTGTTCATCCGCGCCGTCTCCTGCGCCATAAGCGCCAGAAAGCGGTCGCGCCCCTTCGGATCTTCACGCGCGGGACCCTGCAATGTCTCGATAAATCCCATAATGGCGGTCAACGGGGTTTTCAGCTCGTGGCTGACGTTGCCGACAAAGTCACGACGCATCGACTCGCCTGCCCGTGCCTCTGACAGGTCGCGAAACACCAGAAGGACCTGCCGCCTACCGTCCGGTACCGGAATCGGCGAGACCGTCACCTCGAACAGCGTTTCGACGGCGCCCGTGCTATGGACGAAACGGGTGACACCGGGTTTGCCCTCGGCAAAGGCCTCCTCGACCGGCTGGAGCAGGGAAGGTTGACGCAACACGCTGACGTAGGACCGACCGACAACCCAGACGCCGAGCCGATCCTGCGCGGCCGGGTTGGCGACCGCCACCCGCCCGGCGGCATCCAGCAGCATTGCCGGTTCCGCCAGCGCATTCAAAATCGATTCAATCATATCGGGGCTTCCGGTCAGGCCAGCGGGATCGGCATTGCCTATTCCAGGCACAGGGTTCGATCAATGATCAGCAAACCCCAGAGCGTCACAACTGACGGGCGGCGCGATCTGTCTAGCGGACCTGGCCGGGATGTCCCGAACCAATGCTGGTGGACCGGATTTGTTACTCGGACCCGGCCAGACCTGACCAGAACCTTATGCCCCGGTAACCCGCGGCTTAGCGCGCGGCATCCAGTGCGACGGTGAAGTCGTGCTGCAACAACTCCAACGGCTCGCACCCGACGGAAACACGAAAGAACCCTTCCGTAATGCCGAGTGCGGCGCGGCCTTCGGGCGTCAGGCCACGATGACTGCTGGACGCCGGATGCGACAGCGTCGTGCCGACATCGCCCAATGTCGGTGCGAAGGCGAGGTTCGGCGCGGCCTGGGTCAGCGCATTGGCCTGCGCCCGCCCGCCCTTCAGCCGGAAACTGACCATATTGCCCCATTGCCCGTCCAGCAGCGCGCCTGCCCGATTGTGGTCTGGATGATCGGACCTGCCCGGATAAAGTACCGTCTCGACCGCGTCATGATCCGCGAAAAGCTGTGCCATCGCGACGGCGTTGGCCTGCGCCCGTTCGAACCGCATGTCAAACGTATACAGGCCCCGCTCCGCCATCCAGCAATCCCAGGGACTTGGCGTCAGACCCAGTGTGACGTTGGTGTCGTAGATCGCCTTGCGGTGGTCCGGATCACGCGCCAGCACATATCCCAGCGTGACGTCCGAATGCCCTGCCAGAAGCTTGGTCACCGAATGGATTACGACATCCGCGCCGCGTGCATAGGCCGGAAAACCGTAGGGCGTGGTAAAGGTGTTGTCGACGACGAGGATCAGGCCGCGGTCCTTGGCCAGCCGTTCAATTCCCTCCATGTCGGCAATCCGCAGGGTGGGATTCGATACTACTTCGACCAGAATCAACCTAGTCGCTGGCGTGACCGCCGCCTCCATCGCCGGGACATCGGTGGGGTCAACAAGCGTCGAGGTTATGCCCCATCGCGGCAGATCCTGCACCATCATCCGCAGGCTGCGCCCATAAAGCTGATTGCCGCCGACGATATGATCGCCTGCTGACAGCAGGCCCAGAAGCGTGGCGGTCACTGCGGACATGCCGGAGCCTGTTATAATGCCGCCTTCCCCGCCCTCCAGCCGGTCAATCATTCCGGCCAGAACATCGGCGTTCGGATGACCCTCGCGCCCATAGGTGTATCCCTTGGCGCGCCCTTCGTATTGATCGTCCAGCGCGTCGGGACTGGGCGAGGAATAGACGACCGAGGGTTGCAACGGTGTGACGACCGCGCGGCTGACGCTGCTTGGGAAGGCCGTCCGGCGGACGAGGTTCGGGCGTTTCGACATGAACGTCGCCTTATATACTACTGATTATGAGCGGATCGCCCCGTTTCCGGTAACGAGGTATTTGAAGCTGGTCAATTGTTCGGCTCCGACCGGCCCCCGCGCATGCATCTTGCCGGTGGCGATACCGATTTCAGCGCCCATTCCGAACTCTCCGCCGTCGGCGAACTGGGTCGATGCATTGTGCATGAGAATCGCCGAGTCCAGTCGCTCGAAAAAGCGGGCCACAGGGGCGGCCTCTTCGGCGATAATGCAATCGGTATGATTGCTGCCGTATTGGCGGATATGTGCGATAGCCTCGTCAATGTTTTCAACCACTTTCGCGGCGATGGTCATGTCGAGGTATTCGGTTCCCCAATCGTCGTCGGTCGCAGCGACGCTGCCTTGCAACCCCTCGCCTGCATGAACCTCGACGCCTTCGCGCATCAGGTCAGCGATGATGTCTGCACCCAGTGTGTCGGCCACGTCACGGTGGATCAGCAGGCATTCTGCGGCGCCGCAAATGCCGGTACGGCGGGTCTTGGCATTCAGGATGATCTTGCGCGCCATGTCCGCATCGGCAGAGGCGTCGACATAGATATGAACGATGCCTTCCAGATGGGCGAAGACCGGCACCCGCGCCTCGCGGCTGACCAACCCGACCAGACCCTTGCCGCCGCGCGGGACGATGACGTCGATATGGTCGGTTGCGGTCAGCATGGCGCTGACGGCGGCGCGGTCGCGGGTCGGGATCAGCTGGATCGCAGCCTCCGGCAGGCCTGCGGTCCGAAGCCCTACCACCATCGCGGCATGGATCGCGCGGCTGGAATGAAAACTCTCGGAGCCGCCGCGCAGGATGACGGCGTTCCCGGCCTTCAGGCACAGCGCACCGGCATCGGCGGTGACGTTGGGACGGCTTTCATAGATCACGCCGACCACGCCCAGCGGCGTCGCGACGCGTTGTATATGCAATCCGTTGGGCCGGTCCCATTCCGCCAGTATGCGCCCCACGGGATCGGACTGTTCGGCGATGGAGCGCAGGCTGTCGATGATGTCGCGGATGCGGTCTTCGTCCAGCGCCAGACGATCCATCATCGCGTCGGTCAGACCCTTCTCGCGACCATATGCCAGGTCCTTGGCGTTCGCGGCCAACACGTCGCCCCGGCGCGCCCAGAGCGCTTCGGCGGCACCGATCAGGGCCGCATGCTTGCGTTCGGCCGAGGAACAGGCGAGTTCGGAAGCCGCCGCGCGGGCTGCTTCGCCGATACCCTTCATCAGGGCGGGAATGTCGTCGGTCAGGTCTTTCATCGGAGCACTCCGTCAGAGGGCCATGTCGTCGCGGTGGATCAGCGCCGCGCGTCCCGGATAGCCCAGCGTTCCGGCGATGTCACTGGATCGAAGGCCCTTGATCGTCCGTGCTTCGTCGGCGGTGTAGCGGATCAGGCCCTGCCCGATCTTGCGCCCGTCGGGTCCTTCGATGGTTACCGGATCGCCGCGCCCGAACGCACCGCCGACATAGCTGACGCCCGCGGGCAACAGCGATTTGCCGTCGGCCAGGGCATTCGCCGCGCCATCGTCGATTGCCACGGTCCCGCGCGTCTTCATCGACGCGATCCAGCGCTTTCGTGCGGCACGCGGATCGTCCCGGGCCAGAAACCATGTCGCCCTGGCGCCTGCGGCCAATGCCGAAAGCGGACGGTCACCGCCCAGTGTGATGACCAGCGCGCAACCCGCTTCGGTCGCGGTACGGGCGGCCATGATCTTGGTGATCATGCCGCCCTTCGACAGGCCGGAGACCCCCTCACCCGCCATGGCGGCGATGTCGTCGGTGATCGTCTCCACCACTGACAGATGTTGAGCGTCTGGGTCGATATTCGGGTTTGATGTATAAAGCCCGTCGACGTCCGACAGCAGGACGCAGACGTCCGCACCGGCCATCGCCGCGACCTGCGCGGCAAGACGGTCATTGTCACCGAAGCGTATCTCATCGGTGGCGATGGTATCGTTTTCATTGACGATTGGCACGACGCCGAGGTTGAGAAGCGTCTCGAAGGTCGCACGCATATTGAGGTAACGGCGGCGGTTTTCGCTGTCGTCCAGTGTCAGCAGGATCTGGGCCGAGGGGGCCAGCACCTCGTCATAGGCAGCGACCAGGCGCAACTGGCCGACGGCGGCGGCGGCCTGCGATTCCTCCAACGACAAGGGCGGCGTCAGACCCAGGACTCGGCGGCCAAGGGCGATCGAACCGGACGATACCAGGATCACCTGCACGCCCGCCTGCTGCAATTCGACCACATCTGCGGCCAGGCCGGCCAGCCACGGCGCGCGGACAGCGCCCGTCTCGGTATCTACCAGAAGGGCCGAGCCGATCTTGACGACGACCCGTCGCGCGTCGCGCAGCGCGACGGCCCCGTGGCCGGATGTCAGACCGGTGACCACGGGGCGTCCGAGATGCTGTCATCCGGCTCCGATGCGGGCGCGCGTCCTATCAGGATCCGTAGGGCGCGCAACACGTCTGTCACGCCGTCGCCCGACACGCCGGACATGGTCATGACCTCGCTTCCGATGGCCTCCGACAGGGCGGCGCGCTTTTCTTCCAGCTGGTCGTCGGGGATGGCGTCGGTCTTGTTCAGGACCGTCAGGCGCGGCTTGTCGACAAGGTCTTCGCCATACATCTCAAGCTCGGTTATGATGGTCTGATAATCCTCGACCACATTATCGGTGGTGCCGTCGACCAGATGCAGCAGCGCGCCGGACCGCTCAACGTGGCCCAGAAAACGGTCGCCCAGGCCCCGGCCTTCATGTGCACCCGCGATCAGGCCGGGAATATCCGCGACAACGAATTCGATCCCGTCGACCGCCACGATACCAAGGTTCGGAACCAGCGTGGTGAAAGGATAGTCGGCAATCTTGGGCCGCGCGTTCGAGGTCGCAGCCAGAAACGTCGACTTGCCCGCATTGGGCAGACCCAGAAGGCCCACGTCCGCAATCAGCTTCAGCCGCAACCAGATTTCCCGCTCCACGCCTTCCTGTCCCGGATTGGCGCGGCGGGGTGCCTGGTTGGTCGAGGATTTGAAATGCAGGTTGCCGAAGCCGCCGTTGCCGCCCTTGGCCAGCACGATGCGCTGATCGGGCTTGTCCATGTCGGCGATGACGGTTTCCTGATCGGCGTCGAGGATTTCCGTGCCGACGGGAACATGCAGGACGATGCTGTCGCCATCCTTGCCGGTGCGCTGCTTGCCCATGCCGCTCTGCCCCGACCTGGCGAAGAAGTGCTGCTGATAGCGGAAGTCGATCAGGGTGTTCAGACCCTCGACGGTTTCGACGATGACATCGCCGCCGCGCCCACCGTTGCCGCCATCAGGGCCGCCGTATTCGATGTATTTCTCGCGCCGGAACGATACAGCACCCGCCCCTCCGCCGCCGGAGCGGATATATACACGTGCGAGGTCGAGAAACTTCATGAGACTGGTATCCGCTGGGCGATCAGACCCGTCCGATAGACGCCTTTGCCCAGAGGCTCAAGCGATGGGGTCATGCCTTCCGGGCGGGCATCTGCCGAATATAGGTCCAGGTCGGAACGACGGCGTTGCGCGCGACGCAAAACGTCTCGGCGTCACCGATGTAGTCGAACCCGGCGTTGGTCAGTACACGGGCCGAGGCCGGGTTGTCCTGAAAGATCGTTCCGAAAACCTGTTTGGCATTCATCGGGTTCGCTTCGATCAATGCGGTCACAGCCTCGGATGCAAGGCCGGTGTTCCAAACGGCAGGTCCGACCCAGTAACCGATTTCCCACTGGTCGCGGTCCATTCGCTTAAGGCTTACGACCCCGACAATTTCATCAAGCCCGGCGGCGGTCGCATCCATCGCCCAGACGGTATCCTCTCCTTCGCCCGCCATGACACGGGTGACGAAGGCATCGGTTGCACCCGGCGGCAGGGGGTGCGGAATCGACGGTGTGTTCAACGCTACGCGCTTGTCGCCCGCATAGAGGTCGATGAGACCCATGTCGCTGCGCCGCAGGGGGCGCAGCGTCAGGCGACTGGTGGTCAGTATGGCCTGGTCACCGGTTTCGACACGATCGACGCGCAGGGGCGCACGTTGCGGGGTCATTACGTTCCTCCTCCGAACAATACGAACAGAACACTAACTACGGTAAGGGTGGCGAGGGTCCACATCAGGTAACGTTCCCCGGTGGTGCCGCGAAGGTGATGAGCGACCAGGCTGCCGCCCCAGGTCCAGAGCGGGTGCAACACAACCTGTGTCGCCAGAAGGATCGCGGCGATGGTCGCCGTAGCCTGCAAAGCGGGCGTGCCGGGATCGGTGAATGCGGTGAACCCGCCGGTGATCATCGCCCAGGCCTTTGGGTTGAGGGGGTGAACAATCAGCCCGGCAAGAAAACCCGGTGCCTTTGCCGCGCCCCTATGTTCCAGGCGCATGTGTGCAACGCGCCAGGCCAACCAGACGATATAGGCAGCGGAGATCCATTTCAGCGTCTCGAATGCCCAGGGCGCGCGGTCGGCCAATTCCATCAGACCGAAGCCGACAGGCCAGATGACAAGCTGCTTGCCAAGTGCAACGCCCGCCACGAAGGGCAGCGCCGCGCGCAAACCGTGGGCCGCACCCGTGGTCATCAACGCCATGTTCGCCGGGCCGGGTGTGCCGACCTGACTGATGGCGAAGGCCACGAAGGGAAGGACTGCAACGCTCAATCCGGCACCCATTCGGAGGCCAGAAGTCCCATCATCACATCGTCGCGCCAGCCGTCGGCGGTACGCGCCGACTGGCGCTCGCGCCCTTCGGTGACGAAACCCAGTCTGGCATAGCACCGGATCGCCCGTTCATTGGTGTCGAGAACCCGCAGCGACAACCGGTTCAGACCCATTCCATCGAAGGCCTGTTCAATCACGAGACGCAATGCTTCGGTCCCGTATCCCTGCCCCAGATGCGCTGCATCCAGCAGGCCGATGGCAAGATTTGCCCGACGGTCAGCCATGACGTGGCTATGCAGACGCACTGTTCCGATAAGATCGCCGCCCAGGGTGATCATCCACGCCAGCGCCGCCTGTTGCTCCGCCAGCCATGCTTCGCATGCCGTTTCGGTCAACGACGGCACGGTCGCAGAATCCATGCCGTAGGCCTGCAAGACCTCCGATGAGTGGCCCAGGGCCAGCCGCCTCGCCGCATCACCGGATTGTGGCGCACGCAGAACGATGCGCGGTCCCGTCAGGGTCGGCACATGCGGCTGATCGGCAGCATGGGGGATGCGGTTGATCATCGGAACCTCGCGGTCAGATGGGGGCATGAACGACGAAGGGGACCGGCTTGTCGCCGATCCCCTTGAAAAGGTGAACCTGAAGGTTCGGCTTACTCGGCTGCCTCCGCCACGGGAAGGACGCTGATATAGGTGCGGCCCTTGAAGCCCTTGCGGAACGTCACGGCGCCGTCGGTCGTGGCAAAGATCGTATGATCCCGACCAAGGCCCACGCCTTCGCCCGGCCACCATTTGGTGCCGCGCTGACGCACGATGATGTTGCCTGCGATGGCCGCCTGGCCACCGAAAAGTTTCACGCCCAGACGACGACCCGCAGAATCGCGGCCGTTGCGGGAGGAGCCACCGGCTTTCTTGTGTGCCATCTGTCCTTACTCCTGTTCTGCGGCGAACTTGGTCGCCTGATCGATCCAATCGTCGCGCTCGATGCGACCCTTGAACGACAGCTTGTCATCCATGTATTCGATTTCGGCCGGTCCCCAAGCGGAGATCTGGTCGAAGTGGAACACACCATTCTCGTGCAGCAGACCTTCCAGCTTGGGACCCACGCCCGAGATCTTCTTCAGATCGTCGGCCTTGTCCCCGCGTGCCTTCTTCAGAAGGTTGCCGGGCTTGGTGCCGACCGAGGCTTCGGCTGCATCGGCCTTCTTTGCAGCAGCCTTCTTGGGAGCCGCGGCCTTCTTTGTGTCGGCCGCGTTCTTGGCAACGACAGCACCAGCAGCGACGGCGGCACCAGCGGCGACAGCCGCACCGGTGGCCACGGCCACCTTGGTTGCGGTCGAAACACCGTCATCCGACTTCTTGCCGGCGACCGACTTGTTGCCAGACTTCGACGTCTTGGGCTTGTTCGACGCGGGCTTTGCAGCGGCCTTGTCTGCGGCCGACAGTGACCCGGTGCCCGTCGCAACCTTGACACCCGACTTGTCACCACCCGAGGCGAGGATCGACGTGATCCGCAGCAACGTCAGCTTCTGGCGGTGGCCTTTGGTGCGCTGCGACGAATGTTTCCGGCGGCGCTTGACGAAGTGGATCAGCTTTTCGCCCTTGATCTGATCGATCACGTCGGCCTGAACGGCGGCTCCGGCGATCAGGGGCGCGCCGACGGTGACCTTGTCTCCGCCGAGCATCAGCACATCGTTGAACTGGATCGTATCACCGGCTTCTGCAGCCAGACGTTCCACGCGAAGCACGTCGCCTTCGGCGACCCGGTACTGCTTCCCACCGGTTTTCAGAACGGCAAACATCCGCTCTCTCCTTGCTATGTATCCGCGTCCTGCGGTCCCCCTTTCGGGGCGTTCCCGGCCGACACCCATCGGATGTCAGACCACCTCGGACAGCGCGTCCCAAGGGGACAGACGTAAAAATCAATTGGCCGCAAGAATCCTTACGGCCACGACGGGGCTATTTCACGCGGTCCCATGCCTGTCAAGGCAAAGCCGGGCTTGTGCGGGGCCGCGCGGGCACCGACCTGATCCGTCGCAGGATGCGGCCCGGATAGCGTCTGCGCCGAGGCCTCGGCGCGCCCGGTCGATCGGTTCGGTCAACGGACCCTACAGGGCCCCAGAGTGCTGAACCCTGACAGTTCCTTTCATGCCACGCCCCTCCAGCATCAAGCCCATCGCGTGTGAGCACCGGAACATCGGAGTGAGAGTCGCAAAACCCGGCGCAGGGTTAAGATACAAAATGAGGCCCGATCCTCTTGCGGCAGTCGCGCCTCTTGCCTAAAGACGCGCCACCACCCGTGCGGAGAGGTGCCGGAGTGGTCGAACGGGACGGTTTCGAAAACCGTTGTGGATTAACGTCTACCCAGGGTTCGAATCCCTGTCTCTCCGCCATACATCACTCTATTGTTACATAAAGTTAACATCCTCCTATAAGATATCGACATCGCATCTTCCCGGATGTCTGACGCACATTGTGATCCGTTCTCGCTGCCAATCTTTCGCGGGTTTTGGGAGGGGTCCCTGTCGGCCCTTAGATGGCGGTGGCATTTTTGAGGTCGGGATTCGTCGGATCGCGCGTCAGAGCGTGGCGAAGCCAGCACATTGACCATCCCAATCGGCGGGCATTCTATCGCACTTCATCCACTCGGATGTAGGCCTTCGCGGATGCATGTGACAAGCGCTCCCGAGGCTGTCTGAAATCATGATCGCCTGACCGAGCACAGGCTGGTTTGCGGGCGGCATGCGGGATCGGGTCTGTCCTGGCTTGTCAGCCGTTCTGATGACGCTGCCGGAAAGATGAGAGAGCCGCGGTCCGGTCGTCGATGTGTTGCCTGGTTCGCCCGATAGCGGGCATGTCCGGGGCGGGCCTGCGAGGCCGGACACTTACGTGATCGCATGCGATGAGAACCGAGCCCCTCACGTCGCCGACGCGCGGCCCTTTCTACGGCCCCCGCCGACAGAGCAGCGCAGGAAATCCCTGGAAGTCTGACGCAAGCCGAAAGACAATCAGCCGTCGCGCACAGGTTGCGCCGGGACATCAAAGCCCGGCTACGCGGCTGCGCCGTTCCAGAAAAATGACATCACGCCACTGCCCTGCCACAGGCCCGTACGTCATCCGCCCCAACCCGCGACGCGTGCCCAGAACGTCGAATCCTAAATTGCGATGCAAGGCCAGACTGGCATGATTTTCAGGGAAAATCTGCGCCACAAGGGTCCACCAGCCCGCCGCTTCACTGTCGGCGATAAGACGCGACAACAACGCCTTTCCCAGTCCCCGCCCGACAGCCTGGGCGGCGACATATGTGCTGACTTCGCCGACCCCCGCATAGGTATCACGGGTCGAGGTCGGGGCAAGCGCGGACCAGCCCAGAATGGTCCCGTGCTCTTCGGCCACCAGGGCAAGGGCGTGCGCGTCGTGGAACGCGTCCCAATCAATCGGCTCAGCCCGGAAGGACGCGTGCCCGGTGGTCAGCCCTTCGGCATGGATCGCCGTGATCTGCATCGCATCGGCGGGCCGGGGCGGGCGCAGGATCATATCCTAGCGTCCCCGGAACAGACCGCCAAGTACGCCCCGCACGATCGACCGCCCGGCGCGCGTTCCCAGCGACCGGGCAAAAGACTTGGCAAAGGCCTCGCCGACACTATCGCCCCGCCGCGTCCGTTTCGACGTCGACCGGCTGACACCGCCACCGCTATAGCGCCGGCCGGCCTTGTATTCTCGCACCGCCGCCTCGGCCTGTTCCTCCTCCGCTTCGGACTGCTCAGCGGCCTTCGCGGCGGCGTCCGCCCGTTTCGCCAAGACTTCGAAGGCGCTTTCGCGATCGACCTCAGCTTCGTATTTCCCGGCAAGGCCCGATGACTGCACCACGTCCTTGCGCTGCGCGTCCGTGATCGGCCCCAGTTGCGACGCGGGCGGACGGATCAACGTCCGCTCGGCCACACCGGGGATGCCCTTGCGTTCCAGAAGCGATGTGACCGCCTCGCCCACGCCGACCTCGCGGATCGCATCTTCGATATCGAAACGCGGGTTTTCGCGGTAATTCTGCGCCGCCTGCCGCAGGGCCTTCCTGTCCTTGGCTGTGAACGCGCGCAGCGCGTGCTGGATGCGGTTGCCAAGCTGGCCCAGAATATCCTCTGGAATGTCCTCGGGGTTCTGGGTCACGAAATAGACCCCTACGCCCTTGGACCGGATCAGACGCGCAACCTGTTCTACTTTATCTATCAGGGCTTTGGGCGCATCATCGAACAGTAGATGCGCCTCGTCGAAGAAGAACACCAGCTTGGGTTTGTCCGGGTCGCCGATCTCGGGCAATTGTTCGAACAATTCGGAAAGCAGCCACATCAGAAACGTCGCATAGAGCCGTGGTGAAGCCATCAGTTTGTCGGCGGCCAACACGTTAACCATTCCGCGCCCGTCTTCCGTCAACCGGAACAGGTCGTCCAGATCGAGCGCCGGTTCCCCGAACAGCAACGCACCGCCCTGCGTCTCGAGTGTCAGAAGCGCCCGCTGGATCGCCCCGACCGAGGCGCTGGCCACATTGCCATATCGCGTCGACAGCGTCTTGCGGTTCTCGGCCACCCAGACAAGCAAGGATTGCAGATCCTTCAGATCAAGCAGGGGCAGGCCCTCCTCGTCGGCGACACGGAAGGCAATGTTCAACACACCTTCCTGGGCGTCGGACAACTCCATCAGACGGGCCAGCAGCAGGGGACCCATCTCGGACACGGTGGTGCGGACCGGGTGCCCGGATTCGCCCCACAGATCCCAGAAGGTGACGGGCGCTGAAGCATAGGTCAGGTCCAGCCCGATTTTATCCGCGCGTTCGGTGAAGGCGTCGTGCAGCTTGTGCCCTTCGGACCCGGCCCGCGCCAGCCCGGACAGATCGCCTTTGACGTCCGACAGGAACACCGGCACGCCCGCGTCCGAGAACCCCTGCGCCAGGATTTGCAGCGTCACAGTCTTGCCAGTGCCGGTCGCGCCCGCGATCAACCCATGCCGGTTCGCATAGTCCAGCCGCAGGTTCTGCGCCGTGGCATAGGCATCTCCGCCACCTCCTGCGAATATCACACCCTTGTCGTTCGCCATATGTTCACCCCATCTTAACCTTACCCTGACATAACAGGCCCGAGCCGCGACGCACAGGGTCGCGTCCCGGCTCACCTCCCTGTCGAACTGGCCGCGCTGTCCTTGGATGGCGCGGTCCTTTTCTTATCCGGCACGGGGTCATAACCCAGCCGCAAATACACAGTACTGTGAAATATGTCGTTGACGGGTTGCAGAACGCTGCTTAGGGTCCGCCATATCAAGTCGGCCAGTCCGACGGGGAGAGAAAAAATAAAATGAAAAAGGGTCTGTTCACAGACCCTTTTTCTTTGCCTTGCTGGAACTTGGCCCGGCGGCGGCTTTTGATCGCCGGAAGTCGTCGAAGCCCCCTGCACCTTTGCGGTGGCGCATGCTAAGTCAGCTTCGGAAATGACCTCACGAGGAGAGTTGAACGTGACCATAGCACTGATCCGCCCGCATTCCGCACTCGTTGCCGCGCTGGCCCTTGCCCTTACCTTCGCAACGCCCGCTTCTGCCCAGGATGCCGCAGATGACACAGCCGACGAGACGCCGGCGCCGACATCTCCGGGTGGAGATCTGACCACCGGCCAGAGCGTTGGTCAGGCCCTTGGCGGCGGACCCGAAATATATGTGCGCGAAGAGCATGGCGACTGGGAAATCCGCTGCCTGAAAGCGCCCGAAGGACAGGACGACCCTTGCCAGCTGTATCAGCGTCTGGCCGATCAGCAGGGCAACCCGACGGCCGACGTGAACTTCTTCGATCTGCCCGATGGCAACGAGATCGTCGCCGGGGCCACGGTGCTGACGCCACTGCAGACGCTGTTGACGGCGCAGGTCACGATGACCGTCGATGGCGGCCAGCCGCGCCGCTATCCCTACAGCTTCTGCGACACCACGGGTTGCTACAGCAGGATGGGCTTCACCGCCGAAGATATCGCCGCCTTCAAACGCGGTGCCAAGGCCACGCTTATTGTCGTCCCTGCACTGGCGCCTGACCAGCGGGCCGAACTGACGATGTCACTGACAGGGTTCACTGCCGGTATGGCGGCCATCGAAGTGGCGAACGACAACTGACCCGTTCCGAATCCAATTCCTGAAAGGGCGTCCTTCGGGGCGCCCTTTTCGTCGATCAGACAGCGCGCAGCGCCAGCACCGCATTCATGCCGCCAAATGCAAAGGCATTCGACAGGCTGGCCCGCACCACTGCCTCCCGTGCCGTGTTCGGCACGATGTCCAGCGCGCATTCGGGGTCGGGTTCTCTCCAATTGGCCGTGGGCGGGATCACCCCGTCGCGCAGCGCCATGATACAGGCCAGAAGTTCGATCGCCCCTGTCGCGCCGATGCAATGGCCGTGCATCGACTTGGTGGAACTGATGGCGAGACGGTCCGCATGGGGGCCGAATACGTGGGCGACAGCGGCGCTTTCAGTCTTGTCGTTTGCTGCCGTGCCTGTGCCGTGCGCATTGATATACCCGATGTCCGACGGGGTCATGCCCGCGTCGCGCAACGCCCCCGCCATCGCCCGCTCGGCACCCTGACGGGACGGCATGACAATGTCCGACGCGTCGGACGTCATCGCCACACCCGCGACTTCAGCCAGAATTTCCGCGCCCCGCGCCCGCGCCCGTTCGTATTCTTCCAGAACGAAGATCCCCGCCCCCTCGCCCTGGACCATGCCCGACCGGGTGGCGCAAAACGGGCGGCAGGTATCACGCGACATCACGCGCAGACCTTCCCACGCCTTGACCCCGCCGAAGCAAAGCATCGCCTCGGCCCCGCCGGTCACCATGACGTCGGCCATGCCGGAACGGACGAACTGGAATGCCTGCCCGATGGCATGGTTCGACGAGGCACAGGCCGTCGCCACGGTAAAGGACGGACCTTTGAGGTTGTATTCCATCGACAGATGCGCGGCGGCGGCGTTGTTCATCAGCTTGGGCACGACGAAGGGGTGGACGCGGTTCTTACCCTCTTCGTAGACGACGCGGTAATTCTCATCCTGGGTGTTCAGCCCACCGCCGGACGTGCCGAGAATGACACCGGACCGCGCCGCAAGCTCGCCCGAAAACGCAAGCCCCGACTGTGCCAGCGCCTGTCCCGCTGCCAGCAAAGCGAATTGCGTGTACCGGTCGAACAGCGCGATCTGCTGGCGATTGAAATGCGCACTCTCATCATAGTCCCTGACCTGCGCGCCGATGCGGATGGTCAGGCGATCGGCATCGCGGATATCCAGGTCACCAATTGCGCAATGGCCCTCACGCATGGCGGCCATGGTCGACGCCACATCGATGCCCAAAGCGTTGATGGTGCCCGCGCCAGTGATGACGACCCGCCTCATGAGGGGTCGGTCACCCCGCGTTGCTCGCACACCAGACGTGTCACCGCCTCCACGATCGCGCCCACGGAGGAGACGTCGAAGTCGGACTTGGCAGGTTCGTTGGCGTTGAACGGAACCTGGATGTCGAACGCCTCCTCGATGGCGAAAATGGCTTCGACCAACCCCATGGAATCAACGCCCAGATCAGCCGGAACCGAGGCGTCGCTGACGTCCGTCGTGTCGATCATCGCCTGATCCGCCACGATTTCATGGACGCGCGCCCGGATGTCATGTTTTGTCGTCATTCCCGTCCCCTAGCCCTTTTTTCATGACAATTGCACGAAGGCTGGCCAGTTGTTCCAATGCGCGCGGCAAACGGCGCAGGGCACGATACATCGCCATGTTCGTTGCCATCTTCACCGCAGGAGAGCCCATGACGACTTCGCCGTCTCGGATACGCGAATAGATGTCGCTGGCCCCCCCCGCGACCACGTCGTTGCCGATCGTGATGTTGTCGTTGACACCGACCTTGCCCGCCAGCACCACCCGGTTACCGATCGTCGTGCCGCCCGCAATGCCGACGTGCCCGCACAGCAGGCAATCTTCGCCGATCCGGTTGTTGTGGCCGATCTGGACAAGGTTATCGATCTTGGTGCCGCGCCCGATGGTGGTATCCGCTACCGTTCCCTTGTCGATGGTACAGTTTGCGCCGACCTCGACATCGTCGCCGATGGTCACCGATCCCAAGGAATGAATGCGGATCCAGCGCTGTTCGCTGATATCGCCCTGATCTCCGAGCGTCTTTCGGGCGCGCTCGACCCCCGACTCCTCGGGCGTGACAAAACTGAAACCGTCACCGCCGATCACGGCATTGGGCTGTGCGATGAACCGGTCGCCGATGGTTACCCGCGATCCGATGCGGACACCTGACATCAACAGCACGTCGTCGCCGATCAGCGCGTCTTCCGCGATGGTAACATGCGCCGCGATGCGGGCCCGTGCACCGATGCGGACACCCGCACCGATGACAGCGAGAGGCCCGATGGCCGCGCCCTCGCCGATGACCGCATCTTTTTCAACAATGGCAGAGGGATGCACGCCGACGTTCATGCGTGGTCCACTATCCAGTGCGGCGGTGATCCCAGCCATCGCCAGCCGGGCGCGTGGCACCAGAATAGCTCCGCGCAGGCCGAAGCTTTCCCAATCCGCGCCATCCCACAGGATCGCGGCTTGGGCCTGTCCGGCCTTTAGCGCATCGGCGTAGTCTGGTGACATCGCAAGGGCAAGATCGTCCGGTCCGGCCACAGCGGGTTCTGCGGCACGATGCAGGGTCAGCGATCCATCCCCGAGAACCGGCTGGCCCAGAACTTCGGCGATGTGTGCAAGCGTGAACATGGCGGTCCTCCTGGGGTGGCGGGCCCCTTTCGACGCCGATCTAACCCTGCAACGCGCCCAATTCCACCCCGGCCTCGTGCCGCGCAGCCAGCTCGCTACGCGCAGGGACCGCCCGGATAATTAATGCAGTCAGGATTTTCCGGGTTCATTCATTATTTCCAAAGAAAGTACTTGTAGGCAGGTTGGCAACAGGACTCGAAAAGGTTCCATCCCGATCACCGATGGGCGAAATTCTGCTTATTGGCTGTGCAGGTGTCATCAGAAGTGGAGAATCGACAAAATTATGCCACACCGACGAGGTCACATGGGGATGAGACACCTGAGGCCGCAAAGACGGTCCAAGACAGTGAATGGGGCAATTATCGTGAATGAACACACCTCAACGGGCGTGCAGGCATCTTCGATGCCGATTTCTTTAACCAGACGCGGACTTCTCGGCGCTTTTGCTGCGACTGCGGTCGCTGCTGCGCCAACATATTCCAAAGCTGCAGGGTTTCTGCGTGGCGGCGGCGACATCCGATCCATTAAAATGCACAACGCCCGTACCGGCGAAAGCATGGAGACGATCTATTGGGTCGAGGGCGATTATGTCCGCGATGCCCTTGCTGAAATCAGCTTTTTCTTCCGCGACTGGCGCCGGAATGAGGTCAAGCCGATCGACAACCGCGCCGTCGATATCATCGCCGCGACCCATCGTCTGGTCGATACGCGTGAACCGTTCCTTCTTCTGTCGGGCTATCGCTCGCCCGCGACGAACGCGATGCTGCGATCGCGGTCCAGCGGTGTCGCGCGCAACTCTCTTCACCTGAAGTGCCAAGCTGCAGATATCCGTCTGTCTTCGCGTTCCGTCAATCAGGTTTCGCGTGCGGCCGCATCCATCTCGGCAGGCGGTGTGGGAAAATATTCACGGTCGAACTTCACGCATGTTGATTGCGGCTCCGTCCGCAATTGGGGTGCCTGACCGCTTCTCTGAATTCCTTCTGCTAAACGATCAGCCGCCCTGTTGCCCCGGGGCGGCTGTCTCGGGTTATATGTGTCAGGTCCCGTCCTTGTGGGCAGGATTTTCCAAAAACATATGATCCGTGGTTCATTATCCGCACCGAGGTGACTGGCGACAGGCCCCCGCGTTGCAGCTAAAAACGGAGGCAGAGATGACGTCATCTGTCTTGCGCATCGCGTAGCTCACGCCGGATGCAATGCCGTTGTGGACACGGTGAATTTACGTATCGGCTGCCCATCACAGCAGACCAAGCCAGCAATACATCCGCAGGCGGAGCCGATAGCCGGACCATTATGCTCCATGTTTTGGCGGACCGCGACGTGACGGCATGGCACGGGCGGTCGCATATCTCACCTCAATTTGACTGCGACGTGCTGCGCCTTCAGATCGGGCAATCAGTCTTCTGCGAACTTAAGTCACGCGATACCCGGCAAATTCGGACACTTCAGACGGGTCGTTGAAGCGTTCGAGGAACTGGCCACCCCATATACCGTAGTGCTGGCACGCATATCCGTCGGGCCATGAACGCGAGATTACGAAGTAACGCTCCAGCACAGGATACTTTGCCATTTGGCGGCGGCTGCCGGGACGAATTCAGATGAAGCCCTGACAGGTTAAAGATCCCGTCCTTAACCCAGTTATGGAAACACGAAACAGCGATCCCGTCGAATCGACAGCCACATCACCGTTCCAGGCTTCGGCAGGAACACAGCGGGCACCGTGGCCGTGACGCGGCTGGTCGCGTCGTCCATCAGAAATTCCACCAGGCTTTCCTTGCCCATGAATCGTGCGCGCAGAACCGTTCCGCGCGCGGGCGCCCCCTCCGCAGGAGTCGGCGACGGTCCCTTGCCCGCCCGGTCGAAGTCGATGCGCACATGCTGGGGCCGGAACACGATGTCGACGGCAGTCCCATCCGGAAGACCGGGGGCCAGGAACTGACCAAATGGCGTATCCGTCAATGCGCCGTGAACTTCGCCAGATAGAACATTGATATCGCTGAAAAATGCCGCTGCTTCCCGATCAATGGGAGCATTGTAGATATTATAGGGCGCGGCCTGTTGCACGATCCGCCCGTCCCGCATCAGCGCGATTTCATCGGCCATCCGCATGGCTTCGTCCGGCTCGTGCGTGACCAGAAGAACGGCGGTCCCTTCCTCCTTCAGGACGGACAGGGTCGCGTCCCGAATCTCATCGCGCAGACGATTGTCGAGCCCCGAGAAAGGCTCATCCATAAGCATGATCTTCGGTCGCGGTGCCAGCGCGCGGGCGAGGGCCACACGCTGTTGCTCGCCACCGGACAGCTCGTGCGGATGCTTGTCTTCATACCCGACCAGATCAATGCGGGTCAGCAATTCGGCGATCCGGGCGGCCGACACCGCATCGCGTGGCAAACCGAACCCGATGTTGCGGGCGACTGAAAGATGCGGGAACAGGGCGAAGTCCTGGAACATCAGCCCCACGCCCCGCGCCTCGGGCGGAACATGAGTGCGGGCATCGGCCACGATCTCGCCGTTCAACCGGACCGTTCCGGCATCCTGTCGGTCGACTCCCGCGATAATCCGCAATGTCGTCGACTTGCCACAGCCCGAGGGGCCCAGAAGACAGGTCACCTGCCCTGCCGGAACCGACAGAGAAATACCATCGACGACGTTGCGCCCACCCAGGTGGCGGACCAGTCCTTCGGTCTGCAGGCGTGGCGTCATCGAATACCCGAGCATTAAAGTCAGGTGTGCCTAACAGCCGCATCGCAAGGGGTAAAGCGGATCAGAGAACCTCGCCGACCTGCTTTTCCTGCCGGGTATAAAGATAAATCAGGAAGCTGAGCAATATGACAAGACCCATCGTCACCCATGGCATGACGCCACCGCCGACCAGCGCGATGATCGTTGGGTTTGCAAAAAACGCCGCCCAGACCGCCAGCACGACAAGCGTCAGAAACGCGAACGCCGTCATCCACACTGCCGGACGCAGATGTGCCAACAGACACAGTGACCCGATCAGGGCCAGCGCGACATGCGCCCCCCAGACACCCTGGACCCAGGCCGGCACCCCGGCGAGCCAGTTGATCTGCTCGGGCGGATACATATCCAGCCACCCCATTCGGAGTCCGTAGGACACCATCACGTATTCTGCCAGGGAGACGAGTCCGTATCCCAGCGAGATCAATCCCATGACGTAGAAATGCCAGCGCTGCATGTCGCCTCCGCGCGTTACCTCAGAAGGGCGACCTATCACGAAAACCGACCGCTACAAACGGTTACGGGGCCCGCAGTTCAACGCGCCCCGCTCCGTCGAGATGGTCGCCCCATATTCAGGGCGCGGCCAATCAGGATTACATCATTTCAGTAGCAGTTCCGCTTCCTGACGCTTGAGCATCCGTCGCGCGGCGGAATATCCCTCGCGGCCTTCCCGTTCGCGCAACTCGGGGAAGATCGCGAATATCTCCTCGCGCTGCGCCTTGCCCAGACCTTTGAGGGAGTGATCACCGGGCTGGAAACTTTCGGTCCAGGCCCCGTCAGACAGGATGACCTCGTGATTGTCGAACATGACGTGGATATAGGTAACGTCCACCGCATCCATCCGTTCGACGCCGGGGCGACCGACCAGGTGCTTGGCCGCAACCAGAACTTCGCGCTCATCAAAGTAGAGCATGGTTTCGTCATTCGCGATCAGGACGCGGTGCTGCGGCGACACGATCATATCCCGTTCGGGCAACCCATGACCCAACGCGCCTTTTCGGACCAGAACGGCGCGCAACGCGCTGTTTTCGCTCAGCTCGGCAGCAGCAATTTTACGCTTTCCGGTCCAGCGGACCACCTGGATCCCATTGTCGCGGGTGATAACCCTGTCGCCAACCTCCAGTGATTCCACAGGAACTTCACCCTTCGGCGTGGCGATCAGGGTGCCGGGCGTGAAACAGGGAACGACCGCCTCGATGTCTTCGAACTGCGCGGTCGTGTCATCGCGGAAGGTGATGATGCCGTCTTCGCGGTCGTCGGAGGTATAGGTGATGAAGGCCACGTCCGACCCGGTCAGGTCCAGAGTATCGAAATCATCACTGCCCGAACCGCCGTCGATCATGTCGCCGGTAGTTGCGCCAAGGATCAAATCGCGATCGTCGCCAGCGGCGATCATGTCGGCGCCGTCATCACCCGAGATGGTGTCCGCACCGTCTCCGCCCTTGATCCAGTCCTCGCCGTCGCCGCCGGTGATTAGGTCATCACCATCGCCGCCACCGATCTCGTCGTCACCCTTGCCGCCGAAGATGCTGTCATCACCGTCTTCGCCCTTGATGGTGTCATTGCCACCGGCACCCTGAATGGTGTCGTTGCCGCGGCCCCCAAGGATCGAATCTTCGTTGGCGCTGCCTGAAATGGTATCATCGCCCTTGCCGCCGTCGATGGTATCGTTGCCACCGCCGCCCGAGATGGTGTCGTTGCCGTATCCGCCGGTAATGAAGTCGTTGCCGGTACCGCCCATGATATCGTCGTTACCTTCACCGCCATCGAGCGTATCGGTCCCGTCACCGCCGCGAATGGTGTCATCGTCATCGCCACCGGCAATGTTATCGTCACCTTTGCCACCAAGGATCTTGTCATTTCCCTTGCCGCCATCGATCGTATCGGTTCCGCCCGCGCCCTGAATGGTGTCGTTACCATAGCCGCCGGTGATCAAATCGTCGTTGGCGCTGCCCGAGATGCTGTCATCACCCTTACCACCGTCGATCACGTCGTCGCCGCCGCCACCTGAAATAGTGTCGTTTCCATAGCCGCCGTCGATGGTGTCATCACCTTTGCCGCCGTTAATGACATCGTCGCCATCGCCACCATCAATGCTGTCGTCGCCATCGCCGCCATTCAGCGTATCCTGGCCATCTTTTCCGTCGATCTTGTCGGCACCGGCACCACCATCGACCAGATCGTCGCCGTTTCCGGCATCTACGTCATCGTCGCCCTCGCCCGCATCGACTTCGTCGTTGCCTTCACCGGCAAGGATCGTGTCATTGCCAGCACCCGCAACGATGATGTCGTCATCGCCCACTTCGCCATCCAGCAGCGCATCGTTGTTGTCGACGAAATCGCCATCAGGATCACCGTCGTAACCATCGTCGATCTTGTCGTCGCCTGACGTGCCTTCGACGATGCCGTCGCGTGTATCGACCGCGCCGATGACGTTCTCGATATTGATGAACCTGGCGGTCTCGCCCGTCCGCGTACCATCGTCATCCAAGAAGAAGATCGTACCGTTCTCGGCATTGTCGGCATCGTATTCGACCGCGGCATTCGCGCCGGTCAGGTCCAGCGTGTCGAAATCGTCACCGCCTTCGCCGCCGTCGATCATGTCGCCCGAGGTGACATTGACGAAATCATCGCGATCATCGCCACCCGACAGCGTATCGGCGCCGTCGGCACCCGATATCGTATCGTTTCCGGCACCGCCTTCGACCAGATCGTCGCCCTTGCCGCCGCGGATGGAATCATCTCCCGCGCCGCCGTCCACCGTATCATTGCCGCCGGAGCCAGACAGAATGTCGTCGCCCGCGCCACCGAACATCAGGTCGTCATTGGCGCTGCCCGAAACCGAGTCGTCGCCCGCGCCGCCGTCCAGCGTATCGTCACCACCATTGCCGCGCAGGGTATCGTTGCCGTCACCGCCCAGAATGGAATCGTTGTCGCGACCGCCGTCGATCAGGTCATCACCTTCGCCGCCGTCGATCGTGTCCTGACCGTTGCCGCCCGAGATGGTGTCGTTTCCGGCTCCACCTTTCAGCACATCGTCACCTTCGCCACCGTCGATGCTGTCATTGCCAGCGTCGCCGAAGATCATGTCGTTGCCCTCGCCGCCCTCGAGCGTGTCGTCGCCGCCTTCGCCGAACAGACGGTCATTGCCCGCCTCGCCGCGCACGATATCGTCGCCGACGCCCGCATAGACGGTATCATTGCCCGCACCGGCCAGAACCAGATCCTCGTCACCCGTGGTGCCTTCGACTCCCAGGGCGTCGTTATTGTCGATCCGGTCGCCCTGTGCATCGATATAGGCCAGGTCGATCAGCTCGCCCGCCTCAGTACCGTTGACGATACCGTCGGGCTGTATCTGCGGAGTGAACTTCAGGTTGTCGACTGCGCCGGACCCGGCCAGCTCAATCGTCATGTATTTCGCGCCGGGCGTGTCGATCTGAACGTCCTTCTGACCATTGTTGGCAGTCTTGACGCTGATCTTCTTCAGAAACTTGCCATCTTCGTCATAGAGCTTGATCCAGGCACCTTCTTCAACGTCGAGCAGCGTGATCGAGTCGACGGTAACTTCATTGTCAAAGGTGAACAGGAACTTGCCACCGCAAGCATTGTCGTCCGGGTCGCTGCTGTCGCGATCTTCCGACAGGATCAGAACCTTGCCCAAGTTATCAGTCTTCAGGTCCCAGTCGCCGCCGGTCGGTTTGGACGAATCGAAGATCATCGCCGGGTTCTTCGTGTCCACCGACCCGTCGTTGTTGATGCTGCCGATCGTGACGCCCTGGCTGGAATACTGGCCGTCTATGATCGTCCCGGCACTTTGATCGTTAAAATCGATAAGGGTTTGACTGGTAGTGGTCATGGCAGTGACTCCTTAATACCGCGACACGGCGCGCAGGCCGCGCAGCAGATCGGCAGAGATAAAATGAAAACGGACCGAGGCAATCTCGGTGACGGCACCTTCTTGGCGCTTGCAGTTCGGCGACGTCATCATGACGGCATCTCCACCCGGTCCAGTTGCGACTTTCCCGAAGGTGAGGAGATGACGGCGGACCATAGATTGCGGACGCACCTGAAGGCACTTTCCCGACAGTTTGCCGCTATAAAAATGCAGAAGGGTCGGCAGACCCGCGCGCAGCCCAAAAGGCATGCGCCCGCACATTACAGGCGGCACCCACACGGATGCTCACAAGTGCGGCCGCCCCCGTGGCCAGCAGACATCACCCCCCAAAGGGCGTGCTTCAGGTGTAGCAACTGACTGCTGTCGAGGAAAGCGAAATGTGGCGCAATTTAGGTTACTTGGCCACAATTGCGTCATGTCGGGGAACGTCGCGACCGGAAATGTCCGAAAAATTCTCGAATCACGTTTCCGTAGCGGAAACAATAAGATGTGGCTCATCATTGCAATAACCCCTTCACCGCAGGGCGATCAGCCAATGCTGCCCTTCCTGAGTGGTGTGGGCCGCAGTTTATGGGACCCATGCCGACCGGCCAGCCACATTCGCACCGTTGACGATCTGGCATCGAAATATGGCAGGATTTGGATTGGCTAAAGATGGTCTGTTTCTTTCACGGCAACCACAATTGTGACAAATTTCCAGACATCCGAAGCATTCGGAGCGTCTTATCCCACCGAATCTTCGATCGACCCGGCGGATGCCGGTGTCGATCGGGGATGCTGCGCCTGGTACCCGTGGCCGGACTCGAACCGGCAAGCCTCGCGGCGGCGGATTTTGAATCCGCTGCGTCTACCAATTCCGCCACACGGGCCGATCAGGCGACAGCGCGCGAAGCCCTAGCGGGCCATCCGCGTCTCGTCAATCGTCGCGCTAGAGGCTCTGCGCCGAAAACGTATCGCAGGCCTCGATGCGACCCTCCTCATAGCCTATGGCGAACCAGCCCGCCCGCTGCTCGGACGTTCCATGCGTAAAGGTGTGCGGCATCGGCACCTTGCCCTGACTGCGCTGAAGTCGGTCGTCGCCGATCTGACGCGCGGCATTGACCGCTTCCTCGATGTCACCGCGCTCCAGACTGTTGAAACGTGCCTGCGCCTCGCGGGCCCAAATGCCTGAATAGCAATCTGCCTGAAGCTCCACCCGGACAGAAATCGCGTTCGACTGCTGCTCCGACGATTGCGCCCTGATCCGGTTCGCCTGTCCCAGAATGCCCAATTCATTCTGAACGTGATGCGAGACCTCGTGGGCGATCACATAGGCGGCGGCGAAATCGCCCCCCGCGCCCAATTGCTGATCCAATGTCGTGAAGAACGACGTGTCCAGATACGCCTTGCGGTCCGCCGGGCAATAGAATGGCCCCGTCGCGCCCGAGGCCCCGCCGCAGGGACTTTGCGTCACACCCGAAAACAACACCAGCGTGGGCGCATCGTAATTCGTGCCGACCTGCGTGCGGAACAGGTCCGCCCAGACTTCCTCGGTATCGGCCAGCACGACGGACACGAATTCCGCCTCGCGCTGTTCGGCCTCCGAGATGGGACGCGATTGCGTCACCGATGACTGTGTGCCGCCGCCCTGCAAGAACGGCGAGACGTCGATCCCGAAATACCAGCCCATCAGCACGACGGCGATCAGGCCCAGGCCCCCGGCCCCGCCGGTCATGCCCAGGCGGCCACCCCTGCTGCGCCGCCCACGGCGGTCCTCGATGTTGCGGCTTCCCCGTCGTCCCTGCCAGCGCATCGCCGCCCTCCGTTTTCTTCCAGGTCAATCGCACTTGACCCTGCGACGGTTCCATGGGACCGGCAAGCCCATGATCCGAAGCCTGTATGACTGGACCCTTTCCTGGGCTGCACACCCGAGGGCCTTGTGGGTTCTTGCCCTGGTCAGTTTCGTCGAAAGCTCGGTCTTCCCGATCCCGCCGGATATCCTGCTGATACCCATGATCATCGCCGCACCGTCACGGGCCTGGCTGATCGCCGGCGTCTGCACGGTGGCGAGTGTCCTGGGCGGGATGCTGGGATATGCCATCGGGTTCTACGCCTTTGACGCATTGGGCGAACCGATCCTCCGCGCCCTGGGCAAGGCCGACAGTTTCGATGTCTTCCGCACCAGGTATAATGACTGGGGCGCCTGGGCTGTGCTGATCGCGGGGGTCACGCCCTTCCCCTATAAGGTCATCACCATATTGTCTGGTGCGACGCAGCTATCCTTGCCGGTCTTCATCGTCGCCAGCATCGTCGCACGGGGGCTGCGGTTCTTTCTGGTGGCTGCTTTGCTGTGGAAATTCGGTGCGCCGATCCGCACATTCATTGAACGCCGGCTAGGCCTGGTATTCACCGTTTTCATGGTCTTGCTGGTGGGCGCAGTCTATCTGATGAAATTTATATGAAACGCCTGATTGCGCTTGCCACCTCGGGCCATATCACTCTGCTGGGTGGCGCGTTTCTGTTTCAGCTTGCGGGATATGCCCCCTGTGCGATGTGCATCTGGCAGCGTTGGCCACACGCGGCTGCGATCGTGTCAGGACTGATCGCCCTGAGCGGTGTCATCCCGCGGACAATGGCAGGCCTGGCCGCACTGGCGGCCCTGACCACAAGTGCCATCGGGTTTTTCCACGCGGGCGTCGAACAGGGCTGGTGGCCCGGACCCGGCAGTTGCACCGGCAACGGCGATGGGTTGTCGTCGCTTTCGGGTGCAGACCTTCTGTCGACCGACGTGTCCGACACAATCATCATGTGCGACGATATCGTCTGGCAACTGGGCCTGACGATGGCAGGCTGGAACGGCGTATTTTCCCTGGCGCTGGCGGTGGTCTGGATCATGGCGGCGCGGCGCGCCTGAAGTTTCGGCACTTCGAGAGGTTCAGGGCGTTGAGCCTATATCCGGGGGGTGCTAGAAGAACCTTCAACCATATCTAGACCCGATCCGAGGCCGAGAATCGCATGAACGACGAGCCGGAAACCCCTGAAAATGAAGACGAAACTCCCAAGCGCGTTGTCATGCACCACGACGGCCCGCAGGTTTCGATCATCGACGAGATGCGGACCTCGTTCCTCGACTATGCCATGTCGGTCATCATTTCGCGCGCGATCCCCGATCTGCGCGACGGTCTGAAGCCTGTTCACCGCCGCATTCTCTATGCGATGCACGAGACAAACAACACGCACGACAAGTCCTATCGCAAGTCGGCGCGCCCCGTCGGCGACGTCATGGGCAAGTATCACCCGCACGGCGATTCCGCGATTTACGAGGCGCTGGTGCGAATGGCGCAGGACTTCTCGATGTCGCTGCCTCTGCTTGATGGTCAGGGCAACTTTGGTTCGATGGACGGCGATAACGCGGCCGCCATGCGCTATACCGAAGTGCGGATGGACAAGCCTGCCGCATACCTTCTGGCTGACATCGAAAAAGACACCGTCGACATGGTGCCGAATTACGATGGCAAGGATATGGAGCCGTCGGTCCTGCCCGCCCGTTTTCCCAACATGCTGGTCAATGGCGCGGGCGGCATCGCCGTCGGCATGGCGACGAATATCCCGCCGCACAATCTGGGCGAAGTCATCGACGCCTGTCTTGCGCTGATCGAAAACCCGGACCTGACGTCCGAAGACCTGATCGAATACGTTCCCGGTCCCGACTTTCCGACCGGCGGCATCATTCTGGGCCGCACCGGTATCCGGAAGGCATATCTGGAGGGGCGCGGCTCCGTCGTGATGCGCGCTAAGACCCGTATCGAGGAAATCCGTAAGGATCGTTATGCCATCGTGCTCGACGAAATTCCTTATCAGGTGAACAAGGCCACGATGATCGAAAAGATCGCTGAGGCCGCCAAGGACAGGCGCATCGAGGGTATCGCCCACGTGCAGGACGAATCCGACCGTGTGGGCGTCCGCGTCGTGGTCGAATTGAAGCGTGACGCCACCGCGGAAGTCGTCCTGAACCAGTTGTTCCGCTTCACCCCGATGCAGACCAGTTTCGCCTGTAATATGCTGGCGTTGAACGGTGGACGGCCCGAGCAGCTGACCCTGCGGGCATTTCTGACGTCCTTCCTGTCGTTCCGCGAGGATGTCATTGCCCGGCGCACGGCCTATGAATTGCGCAAGGCCCGCGAACGCAGCCATATCCTCTGCGGTCTGGCCGTCGCCGTCAGCAACGTGGACGAAGTCGTCCGCACCATCCGCGCCAGCCAGGACGCCGCCGAAGCGCGCGAAAAGCTGATGACCCGCGCCTGGCCCGCCGAGGAAATCGCCCCGTTCATTCGCCTCATCGACGACCCGACCCATACGTTGAATGACGACGGCACATACAACCTGTCGGAGATTCAGGCCCGCGCCATTCTGGAACTTCGCCTGCAACGCCTGACGCAACTGGGCGTCAAGGAAGTTACGGACGAGCTGGAAGAGCTTGCGGGCAAGATCAAGGAGTACCTCGAAATCCTCGGATCTCGCGCGCGCATCCTCGACATTATCTCGACCGAGCTGCGCGAAGTGCGCGAGTTGTTTGCCGTCCCCCGCCGCACCGAAATCACCGAATGGTCCGGTGACATGGACGACGAGGATCTGATCGAACGCGAGGATATGGTCGTGACCATCACCTCGTCCGGTTATGCCAAGCGCACACCGCTGGTCGAATTCCGTGCCCAGAAGCGGGGCGGCAAGGGCACCGCCGGCATGGCCACCAAGGAAGAGGATGTCGTCACCACCCTGTTCGTGGCCAACACCCATACGCCGCTTCTTTTCTTCACGACAGACGGGATGGTCTACAAACTCAAGACCTGGCGCCTGCCGCAGGGTGGACGCACCTCCAAGGGCAAGGCGCTGGTCAACCTTTTGCCGATCCAGATTGGCACCGGCATCGCCGCCATCATGCCTGTCGACCGCGAAGAAGAGGACTGGGGCGATTTGCAGGTGGTCTTCTGCACCGACCGCGGCACGGTACGGCGCAACAAACTCTCGGATTTCGCCAACGTCATGCGTAACGGCAAGATTGCCATGAAGTTCGAGGGCGAAAGCGCGGGATGGTCGCTGATCAACGCGCGCATCGCGTCGCACGACGATGACGTGATGCTGGTGACGCGGTTCGGTCGCGCGATCCGATTCCCGGCGACCGACGTGCGGGTCTTCAACTCGCGCGCCTCGACCGGTGTGCGCGGTATCAGGATCGGTAAGGACGACGCCGTCGTGTCAATGGCCGTGATCCGCCACTTCGATGCGACGTCCGACGAACGCACGGCCTACCTGAAAATGCGCCGCGCGGTGGCCGGGTTGGCCGACGATGCGGAATCGCCCGACGACGAGGAGGCAAACGCCAACGCCACCATCGACCCCGAGCGCTATGCCGAGATGTCGGCGCATGAAGATTTGATCCTGACCATCACTGAAAACGGCGCGGGCAAGCTGTCGTCATCGCACGATTATCCCGTTCGGGGCCGCGGAGGCATGGGCGTCGGGGCACAGGACAAGACGGCGCGCGGCGGCCCGATCGTTGCCGCGTTCCCTGTCGAGATGGACGACCAGATCATGCTTGCCACATCGACCGGTCAGTCGATCCGCTGCCCGGTCGACGGCATCAGTTTCCGCTCGCGCAGCGCTGGCGGCGTCAAGGTCTTTGATACCAAGGGCGCGGAAAAAGTGGTCTCGGTCGCGCGCGTCGCTGACAGTTCGGACGACGATGTGTCGGAAGATGGGACCAACGTCACAGATGTGGAGTGAACCATATACGGCAACTTTGAATGACATAATCGCAAATCCGCAATCGCAGGCGTGACAGTCCCTCCAATCTCGTCTTAAGAGTGAGGGAACCCGCAGAAAGCAGGGATGTCTCGACAATGCCTAAAACCTTGGACAATTGGGATGATCTGAAATTCGTGCTCGCAATGACGCGGCACGGAACGATGTCAGCCGCCGCGCGGTATCTCGACACCAATGTCGCGACCGTGTCTCGCCGTCTTGACCGGCTGAGCCACGACCTCTCGATTTCGCTGTTCGAAAAGCGCGGGACAGGATTTGTGGCGACACTTGCGGCTGAACGTCTGGCCTTGATCGCCGAAGACCTGGACCACAGACTGCGGTCTGAAATCGTCGGCATGGCCGAAGGCAATGACGACGTGATGATTCCGATTGAAATCGCTGCACCGCCCGCCGTTCATCGCCGGTTCGTCCTGCCCCGCACCAGCGAATTGAGTGAATATCTTCCGCAGGTGATCCTGACGCTGACCGACAAGACCTTTTCGCAAGGCCTGGGTGAAGCGGATATTCAGGTTCGCATCGGACGCCCCGAAGGGGGGCGCCTCAAGGCGCGGAAATTCTGCGACTATTCGCTCCGCGTCTATCACGCACCTGACGCCGTGCTGAACGGCGAATGGATCGGGCTGACCCAGCGTTTTCCTGATGCCGATTATCTGTTGAAGGTATATCCCGACGCCAAGCCCAGTCCACGCTACCGCGTTGAATCAATGCCGATGGCGCTGGATATGGTTGTCCAAACCGGGCTGCCGGGGCTTCTGCCCGATTTCATGATTCAGCCGCATCACAATCTGGTTCTGGCCGATATGCCGAACAACGATCTGAAGGGTGAATTGTGGATCACGTATCACGAAACCCGCCACAGTGACACGACACTGCGCGCCGTCGTGGATTGGTTTTGCAGTTCCAGTTCAAAAAGCGGTCTGAAGCTGGCCAGCCAGTGAGGGTTCTCGATCTCGGGCACAAATAGCTTGCAAGTGGCGCCGCTCTACCAACATTGCGTCGCATGGAGATGGAGCGAAATGCCGTAGCCTGCGCCATGCCGGATCAGCGGGTGCGCATGGATTTTCGTTCAATATCCGCCAGTAACTTGTGCCCAAGTTCGCCAGTCTTGATACTCAAGATGTCAGTAATGCGGCTCGGGCCGACCGCCCCTGACAGCAGGCGGTTTTTTCATATGGGCTTTCGCACGATCGGGCGGGGCCGTATGAGGGGCACATGGCAGACAGACTTCATATCATCGGCGGCGGCATGGCCGGGTCCGAGGCTGCGTGGCAGGCTGCGCAGGCTGGCGTTCCCGTCACCCTCCACGAAATGCGGCCCAAGGTCGCCACCTTCGCGCATCGCACCGGATCACTGGCCGAAATGGTCTGTTCGAATTCGTTTCGGTCGGACGACAGCGAACAGAACGCCGTCGGCCTGCTGCATTGGGAAATGCGCGCAGCGGGCGGCATCATCATGGAAACGGCGGATGCACATCGCCTTCCCGCCGGGGGCGCTCTGGCCGTGGATCGTGATCCCTTCGCCGAGGCGGTGACAGCCAGATTGCTGGCGCACCCCCTGATTTCCATCGAATACGAAGAGATCACGGCCCTGCCCGACAGCGGAAACTGGATAATCGCGACCGGCCCTCTGACCGGGTCGGGGCTGGCGCAGGCCATCGCCGCCGAAGCGGGTCAGGACAGTCTCGCCTTCTTCGACGCCATAGCCCCCATCGTTCATTTCGACACCATCGACATGGACACGGCCTGGATGCAGTCGCGCTATGACAAGGGCGAGACCGAGGAAGAACGCACCGCCTATATCAACTGCCCGATGACCCGCGAACAGTACGAGGCGTTCATCGATGCGCTGCTGGCCGCCGAGAAGACCGAGTTCAAGCCAGGCGAAGCCGGTTCTTCCCCTGACCCGACCCCCTATTTCGACGGTTGCCTGCCCATCGAAGTCATGGCCGATCGCGGGCGGGAAACGCTGCGCTTCGGCCCGATGAAACCTGTCGGCTTGACCAATCCTCACAACCCGGCCGAAAAGGCCTATGCCGTGGTGCAACTGCGCCGCGACAATGCGCTGGGCACACTCTATAACATTGTCGGCTTCCAGACCAAGATGAAGTATGGCGCGCAGAAGTCTGTTTTCGCTATGATTCCCGGTCTGCAAAATGCATCCTTCGCGCGCCTGGGAGGCATTCACCGGAACACTTTCATCAACTCACCGACTCTTCTGGACAATCAGATGCGTCTGAAATCCAAGCCCCACATTCGCTTTGCCGGGCAAATCACCGGGGTCGAAGGCTATGTCGAAAGTGCCGCGATGGGCCTGTTGGCCGGGCGGATGGCCGCCGCCGAGATGACCGGCACGTCCCTGCCCCCGGTGCCGCAGACGACCGCCATGGGCGCTCTGATCCACCACATTACCGGAGGGGCCGAGGCCAAGACCTTCCAGCCGATGAACGTCAACTTCGGCCTGTTCCCCCCCGTGGTCGCGAAGGGCGGTCGCAAGGGGCGGCAGGTCCGGTACAAGATGTACACCGACCGCGCCAAGGCCGATTGGCAGGACTGGCTGAGGCTGCGCGAAGCAGCGGAATGATCACTCGCTTCGCCCCGTCCCCCACCGGGCCGTTGCATCTGGGTCATGCCTGGGCCGCGATGGTGGCGGACGATCTGGGAAACATGCTGCTGCGGATCGAAGACATCGACCAATCCCGCGCCCGCCCGGAATGGGAGGCCGCGATTTACAACGACCTGCACTGGATGGGTCTGGACTGGCCCACACCTGTGATGCGTCAATCCGACCGCCTGACATCTTACACTGCCGCGCTGGACCGCCTGTGGAACGCGGGCGTCCTCTATCCCTGCACCTGCAACCGCCGCGATATCCAAACCGCCGCATCCGCCCCGCAGGAGAACGCGCCGTTGATGGGGCCGGACGGCATCGTCTATCCCGGCACCTGCCGGGGGGCAGCCCGCACCGGACCCCGGCCCGACGGTATGGCTCTGCGGCTGGATGCGGACGCGGTGCCGAACCTGTCGTGGACCGAACGGGGCAGCCCGCGGTCAATGCCCGCTGACACTTTCGTACGCAGCATCGGCGACATCGTCATCGCCCGTCGCGAGATGGGCACAAGTTATCATCTGGCCGTCACCATCGACGACGCGGCGCAGGGGATCGATCTTGTCACGCGGGGCGAGGATCTGGCCGAAGCTACCCCGATCCATGTTGCCCTGCAACGTCTGCTGGACCTTCCGACGCCCACCTATCACCACCACGATCTGGTCCGGGATGCCGACGGCAGGCGGCTGGCCAAACGCGACGATGCGCGCAGTATTGCCAGTTACCGCAGTTCGGGATGGTTGGCAGGCGACCTGATCGCCCACCTCCGCCGGAGTCGCATCGCGCCCTAAAGCGGCTGCGCCGTCTCGACCATCCGGGCGAAAAAACTGGCCCCGATGGGCGCGATGGCGTCGTTGAAGTCGTATTCCGGATGGTGCAGCACCGGCCCGTCCCCCGCGCCCAGAAAAATATACGCTCCGGGTCGTGCGTTCAGCATGTAGCTGAAATCCTCAGCCCCCATTTCCTTGCGCGCATCGGGTGTGACCTTGTCCTCGCCCACGATATCCGCTGCGACGCGGGCCGCAAAACCCGCTTTGTCGGCATCGTTTATCGTCGCCGGATAACCCCGTTCATACCGGCATGTCGCGTCGACGTCATAGGCCGCTGCCTGCCCGGTCACGATCTGGCGCAAGCGACGCTCAACCATATCCTGCACCGCAGGATCGAAAGTGCGCACTGTGCCCTCGATATAGGCCGTGCCCGGAATAATGTTGTCCGCCGTGCCGGTATGGATCTGCGTGATTGATACGACCAGTTCGTCCAGCGCGTAGTGATTGCGGCTGACGATGGTCTGGATCGCCTGCCCGATGCCAAGCGCCGCGACGATCGGGTCCTTGGTGTCGTGCGGCATCGCGCCGTGCCCGCCCTTGCCGGTTATGTCGATGTGGAACGTGTCGACAGCGGCCATGATCGGGCCGGGCGTGGTGAAGAATTCGCCTTCTGCAAAGTTCGGCGCGTTGTGGATGCCATAGACCTGAGAGATGTCGAAGCGGTCCATTATACCCTCCTGCACCATGACGTTGCCGCCGCCGCCGCCCTCCTCCGCGGGTTGAAAAATCAGCGCCACGCGACCCTTGAAGTTGCGAGTATCGGCCAGATATTTCGCCGCACCCAGCAACATCGCCGTGTGCCCGTCATGGCCGCAGGCGTGCATCCTGCCGCTGGTTTCGCTGCTGTATTCGGCCCCTGACGCTTCCTTGATGGGCAGCGCGTCCATGTCGGCGCGCAGACCGATGGTCGGGCCGTCGCCCTGTCCCTCGATGATCGCGACGATGCCCGAGGTGGCGATACCCTCGTGAATTTCGCCGATGCCGAACTCGCGCAGTTTCCCCGCCACGAAGCCCGAGGTCCTGGGCAGGTCGAACTGAAGTTCCGGATTGCGGTGCAGCCAGCGACGCCACTCCTGCATTTCGGGTTGCAGCGCGGCGATGGAATTGAGGACCGGCATGACTTGTCTCCTGTTCGCTTTGAGGGGCAGACAACACAGAGAACGGAGGAATGCCAATGCCGGAAAATCCGCAAAACGACCTTTGCACTGCACCCGGCGGGGGATTGCCCCGTCTGCTGGCGATCATGGACCGCCTGCGCGATCCTGTCACGGGCTGTCCATGGGACATCGAACAGGACTTCGCGTCAATCGCACCCTACACCATCGAGGAAGCCTACGAAGTCGCGGATGCGATCCAGCGGGATGCCTGGGACGAACTTGAGGGGGAATTGGGCGATCTGCTGTTGCAGGTCGTCTATCATGCCCGGATGGGGGCCGAGGACGGGCGCTTCGACTTCCATTCGATTGCCGAGCGGGTTGCGCAGAAGATGGTCGACCGCCATCCGCACATCTGGGGCGACGACAGCCGCGATAAATCCGCCCAGCAGCAGGTGCAGGATTGGGAGGCGGCAAAGGCCAGGGAACGGCAGGGCCGGACACTGGATGGCGTAGCGTTGGGCCTGCCCGCGCTGATGCGGGCCGTAAAGTTACAAAACAGGGCGGCGCGCGTCGGCTTCGACTGGCCCGAAACCGTCGCCGTTCTAGACAAGCTGCGCGAGGAAGCCGTCGAACTTGTCGATGCCAGGGATACCCTGACCGCCGACGAAGTGACCGAGGAGATGGGCGATCTTCTGTTCGTGATGGCCAATCTCGCCCGCCATCTGGATGTCGACCCCGAAGCCGCACTGCGCGACGCTAACGCAAAGTTTACCCGCCGCTTCGAGGCCATTGAGGACGCGCTGGCCACTGAGGGCCGTACACCGAAAGATTCCGATCTCGCGGAGATGGACCGGCTTTGGGACGCGGTAAAATCGGCTGAAAAAATACCAAAGTGATTTTGTCGGGATTGACCTGAGTGTTTGAGTCGGGAATACCTCCGTCATCCAACCACAGAGGATTCTCCGATGTTCAGAACTTTCATCCTTGCCACTACGGCACTCGCTGCCCTGCCTGCGTTCGCAGGTGAGGTGAACGTATATTCTTATCGTCAGCCCGAACTGATTGAGCCGCTGATCGCGGGCTTCCAGCAGGCGACGGGCAATACTGCAAACGTCGTCTATATCGACAACGGCATCACGGAACGCCTGGTCGCGGAAGGTCCGCGGTCGCCTGCCGATCTGATCTTCACCGTAGATGTCGCCCGCCTGGAAGAGGCGCGTGAAGCCGGCGTCACCCAGCCTGTGCAAAGCGAGATCCTGAACGCGAATATCCCTGCAGAGATGCGCGACCCCGACGGCAATTGGTTCGGCCTGACCACCCGCGCGCGCATCGTCTATGCCAGCAAGGAACGTGTCGGCGAAGGCGAAGTGACAACCTACGAGGACCTGGCCGATCCGAAATGGGCGGGCCGGATTTGCACCCGGTCTGGCACCCACGCCTATAACATCGCGCTGCTGTCGGCGATCATCGAACATGACGGCATCGAGGCCGCGACCGACTGGGCCGAGGGCGTGAAGGCCAACCTTGCCCGCCCGCCCGAGGGCGGCGACCGCGATCAGGTCAAGGCGATCTGGGCAGGGGAATGCGACATCGCCCTGGGCAATACCTATTACATGGGTGCGATGCTGGCCGACCCCGAACAGCAGGACTGGGCCAATGCCGTCCGCCTCGACTTCCCGACCTTCGCCGACGGCAGCGGGACGCATGTGAACATCTCGGGCGTGGCGATGGTCAAGGGCGCGTCGAACGAGGCGGAGGCGCTGGCCTTCATGGAATACCTGTCGTCACCCGAAGCACAGCAAATTTATGCCGAAGTGGTGAACGAATATCCCGTGACACCGGGCACCCCACCCTCGGACCTGGTTGCAAGCTGGGGTGAGCTGACGCCCGACACCACCTCTCTGACAGCCGTCGCAAGCAATCGCGCCGAAGCGCTGAAGATCATGCAGTCAATCGACTTCGACAATTGACCGCCTGCGGTCCCTGACGTTGCGCCGCGCTCTGGACAATCCGGGGCGCGGCGTTTTGATGACCGCATGACACGTAAAATCATCATCGATACCGACCCCGGACAGGACGACGCCGTCGCGATCCTGCTGGCGCTGGCCTCACCCGAATTGCAGGTGCTGGGTCTGACCGCCGTGGGGGGCAACGTGCCGCTGGACCTGACGGCCAGGAACGCCCGCATCGTTTGCGAATTGGCCCGGCGGCCCGATGTGCCGGTCTTCGCCGGATGCGATCGTCCGCTGGCGCGTGACCTGGTGACCGCCGAACACGTGCATGGCAAAACCGGCCTCGACGGGCCGCAGATGGCCGAACCGACGATGCCGTTGCAGGACATCCATGCGGTCGATTTCATTATCGAGACCTTGCGGGCCGAGGCGCCCGGCACCGTCACGCTCTGCCCGCTTGGCCCGCTGACCAACATCGCCACCGCATTCCGGCGCGCGCCCGAGATCGTCGCGCGGGTGCAGCGCATCGTATTGATGGGCGGTGCGTATTTCGAGGTGGGGAACATCACCCCCGCCGCCGAGTTCAATATCTATGTCGACCCCGAAGCCGCCAGGATCGTCTTTGCCGCCGGTGCACCGATCACCGTCCTGCCGCTGGATGCCACGCACAAGGCCTTGACCACCGCCGACCGTGTGCAGGCGTTCCGCGATCTGGGCACCGAAGTCGGGCGCATGGTCGCCGCATGGACCGATTTCTTCGAACGGTTCGACAAGGAAAAATACGGCTCCGCAGGCGCGCCGCTGCACGACCCCTGCGTGATTGCCTGGCTGTTGAAGCCCGACCTGTTCACCGGGCGCGAGATCAACGTGGAAATCGAGGTCGACAGCCCGCTGACCCGCGGTATGACCGTCGCGGACTGGTGGCGTGTAACGGACCGCCCGGCCAATGCGATGTTCATCGGCGACGTCGATGCGGACGGGTTCTTTTCGTTGTTGACCGAGCGTCTGGCCCGGCTGGGGTAGCGCGGCTCTGCCTCGTGCTCCGGGATATTTAAGGAAAAAGGAAGCGCATGTTCGCCTTCGACAACAGCTACGCCCGCCTGCCCGGGCGCTTCTATACCAAAATGGCACCCACCGCCGTCAGTACACCCGGCTGGATCGCATTGAACGAGGGGCTGGCGCGCGATCTGGGGCTGGACCCCGACCTGTTGCACGATCAGTTGGACGTGTTTGCCGGGAACGCCGTACCGGACGGGGCCGACCCCTTGGCGCAGCTTTATGCGGGGCATCAGTTCGGCGGCTGGTCCCCGCAACTGGGCGATGGGCGCGCGATCTTGCTGGGCGAACATATGGTCGGCAACCGCCGGGTGGACGTGCAACTCAAAGGTTCCGGCCCGACCCCCTACAGCAGGATGGGCGACGGACGCGCGGCGCTTGGGCCAGTAATCCGCGAATACATCCTATCCGAGGCGATGCATGCCCTGGGTGTTCCGACGACCCGTGCCCTGGCAGCCGTGACCACGGGCGAGACGGTCCTGCGACAGGAAGGGCCTCTGCCCGGCGGCGTCCTGACACGGGTGGCCGCCAGTCACATCCGCGTCGGCACGTTTCAGGTCTTTGCCGCGCGTGACGATGTGGACGGCTTGCAGGCTCTGCTGGACTACACGCTCGCGCGTCATGCGCCGGACGCCAAAGGCCCGATGGGCCTGCTGCGACATGTGATGGGTGTTCAGGCCAAACTGATTGCGCAATGGATGGGTCTCGGTTTCGTCCACGGTGTCATGAACACCGACAACATGACCATCTCCGGCGAAACCATCGACTATGGCCCCTGCGCATTCATGGAGTCCTATCACCCCGATACAGTGTTCAGCAGCATCGACCAGTTCGGACGCTATGCGTGGAAAAACCAGCCGGACATCGCGCTGTGGAACCTGGCGCAACTGGCGACCGCCCTCTTGCCCCTGATGGGTGAGCGGGAGGCGGCGGTGGCCGAAGCAACCGGCGCTCTGGACGGATTCCGCGACCTCTATGCCGCCGAGTGGACCGCGGTGATGGCCGCGAAGATCGGCGTGGACGACATGAGCCTTGCCATGGAACTGCTTGATATCATGTCCGAAGGTCAGGGCGATTTCACGAATGTCTTCCGCGCGCTGACCACCGCGCCCGGACGCGCACGGGACGAAGTCCTGACCCGCGACCGGTTCGACGACTGGCAGGCGCGATGGCTGGCCCGCAACCCCGATACGGCTGCGATGGGCCGCGCCAATCCCGCGATCATCCCCCGCAACCACCGCGTCGAGGAGGCGATTGCCGCAGCGTATACGGGCGACTTCGCACCCTTCCATGCGCTCAATGCTGTATTGACCGATCCGTGGCAGGAGACCGAGGCCAACGCCCCCTATCGTATCCCTGCCGCCGCGCACGAGCGGGTGACGCAGACGTTCTGCGGCACATGACCGACCGCGCCACAATTGCCGCGCGCGTCGTGGCCCGCTAGGAGGCGGATATGACAAGCTCGGCGCCCTCCATCCTCGACCGCTGTGAAACCCATGGATTGCGTATGACGGGCCAGCGCCGGACCATCGCGCAGGTGCTGGAAGATGCGTTCGATCATCCCGATGTCGAAACGATCCACGCGCGGGCCAGTGCCATCGACCCGAATATCTCGGTCGCCACTGTGTACCGGACAGTGAAACTGTTCGAGGAATCGGGGCTGCTGGAGCGTCGCGAATTCGGAGATGGCCGCGCGCGGTATGAGGACGCCGAACGCGAACACCATGACCATCTGATCGACATGCAGACCGGCGAAGTGATCGAATTCGTCGACCCCGAGATCGAGGCCCTGCAGGAAAAGATCGCGGAACGGCTGGGCTATGACCTCAAAGGACACCGGTTGGAGCTGTTCGGCGTGAAGCGAAAGCCAAATGTCTGACATTTGGCGAAGCCGCCGCGTTTCGTCTCGAATGTCTGACAATTGGACCGCCCGATGACCGACACGCTGCGCGGTGCTGCGCTGATGGTCGGGTCTATGGCCTGTTTCGCGCTGGAAGATGGGCTGATCAAGGCGCTGTCGGGCACTTTCCCGGCGGCTCAGATCATCTGGATGCTGGGACTCGGCGGATCGCTGGCCTTCGTCGGATGGCTGATCGCAACAGGTCAGACGGTCTGGTCGCCCCATTACCTGCGCCCGCAGGTTCTGTTGCGCTCGGGGTTCGAGGTGGCGGGCACGCTCTGTTTCGTATCGGCGCTGGCGCTGATCCCGCTGGCCACTGCCTCGGCTGTCATTCAGGCCACGCCTCTGGTCGTCGCGATGGGCGCTGCGGTGTTTCTGGGCGCGCGCGTCGGCTGGCGGCGCTGGCTGGCCATCGGTGTCGGATTTGCAGGCGTGCTGATCATCCTGCGCCCCGGCTCCGCCGCTTTCGACCCCGCAACCCTGTTGGCGGTGGGCGGCATGCTGGGCCTGGCGGCGCGCGATCTGATAACACGGACAATGCCCGGCATCGTCTCGGGCGCGCGTCTGTCTCTGCACGCCTTCGCATCGCTGGTGCCCGCAGGCTTGCTGCTGCAGTTTTTGACCGGCGCGTCCTGGGTGATCCCGGATGCGGCGCAGATCGGCATCCTCGCCGTTGCCGTCGCCGTCGGCATGGTCGGCTATCTGGCGATCGTGGGCGCCACGCGATTGGGCGATATTTCAGTCGTCTCGTCGTTCCGCTACAGCCGGATGCTGTTCGCCCTGATCGTCGGCATGGTCGCCTTCGGCGAACGGCCCGATGCCCTGATGATCGTCGGCGTCGTGATCGTAATCGGGTCGGGTGTTTTCACCCTGCTGCGCGAAGCGAGGCTGCGGGCGGCTTCCCAAGCGTAACAGGGCGCGCTAGACCCTCGGCCAAGCACAATTCGCCCCGGAGGCCCCATGTTCACGATTACCGACATTCATGCCCGCGAAATCCTCGACAGCCGGGGCAATCCCACGGTCGAAGTCGATGTGTTCCTCGAAGACGGCACGATGGGCCGCGCGGCGGTGCCATCAGGCGCATCGACCGGGGCCTATGAAGCGGTGGAAAAGCGCGACGGCGACAAAAGCCGCTATGGTGGCAAGGGTGTGTTGGGCGCCGTGGATGCCGTAAACGGAGAAATCGCGGAGGTGATTGCCGGGTTCGATGCGACCGAACAGGAGGCCATCGACGGCGCGATGATCGAACTGGACGGCACCGACAACAAGGGCCGTCTGGGTGCGAACGCCATTCTGGGCGTGTCGATGGCCGTCGCCAAGGCGGCTGCGGATGCCAGCGCCCTGCCCCTGTTCCGATATGTCGGCGGCACCTCGGCGCGGGTTCTGCCGGTGCCGATGATGAACATCATCAACGGCGGCGAACATGCCGACAACCCGATCGACATTCAGGAATTCATGATCATGCCGGTCGCTGCGGCCAGCATCGCCGAGGCTGTCCGCATGGGGTCCGAAATCTTTCATACTCTCAAGGGGGAGCTGTCGGCGGCGGGCCTGTCGACCGGCATCGGCGACGAAGGCGGTTTTGCTCCCAATCTGTCGTCGACCCGCGACGCGCTGGATTTCATTCTCAAATCCATTGAAAAGGCCGGTTACGCACCCGGTGAAGACATCATGCTGGCGCTGGATTGCGCGGCGACGGAATACTTCAAGGACGGTGCGTATCACCTTGCCGGGGAAGGAAAAACGCTCTCATCGGATGAGAACGTGTCGTATCTGGCGGAACTGGTCCGGGACTATCCGATCCTGTCGATCGAAGATGGCATGTCCGAGGACGACTGGGACGGCTGGATCGCCCTGACCGAGGAGTTGGGCGACAAGGTGCAACTGGTGGGCGACGACCTGTTCGTGACCAATCCTGCTCGACTGGCCGACGGCATCGAAAGGAAGGCTGCGAACTCGCTCTTGGTGAAGGTCAACCAGATCGGCACCCTGTCGGAGACGCTGGAGGCCGTGTCGCTGGCCCATCGCAACCGCATGACCTGCGTCATGTCGCACCGTTCCGGCGAAACCGAGGACGCGACCATCGCCGATCTGGCGGTCGCCACAAACTGCGGTCAGATCAAGACCGGGTCGCTTGCGCGCTCGGACCGGCTGGCCAAATACAATCAGTTGATCCGGATCGAGGAAATGCTGGGCGAGACGGCCGTGTTCGCCGGTCGTTCGATCCTGCGCGGCTGACCGGCGTATCGCGTCAAGGCCCGATCCGGTCCCCTTTGGCAGGCGTCATCACTATGGTCGGACTGCCGATGATCTTGATCGGGTTGATGCCGTCGGCGATGTCCCGTCCGTCTTGCGAGGGCAGGCATCGCCATAACAATCTGCACCGGGCTTTATACCCTGTGGCAAGAACGGTGGAGCGCATGACGGCGGACGAGATCATCACCCGGCTGGACCTGTCGCCGCACCCCGAAGGCGGGTTTTACCGCCAGACCTTCGTCAGCGACGCACCCGCTGGCACCCGTCCCGCCGGAACCGCCATTCTGTTCCTGCTGCGTGATGGTGGCGGCAGCCACTGGCACCGTGTCGATGCGGACGAGATGTGGTTCTGGCATGCCGGGGCACCGCTGATCCTGTCGACGTCGGCAAATGACGCGGGACCAGCCACCGACCTGACCCTTGGTCCCGACATGGAAACCATGACGTTTCAGGGCATGGTCCCAAAGCACCACTGGCAAGCCGCCCGCACCACGGGCGACTGGACGCTGGTCAGTTGCACCGTCAGCCCCGGCTTTCAATTCGAAGGCTTCACGCTGGCGCCATCCAATTTCGACATCCCCCACATGAAGAATGGGACCTAACGCCATGGATTTGCTTCAGATCGCGTCACTTCTGCTGGTTCTGGCCGCAGCGTTCGGGGCGGTGAACTATCTGTTCCTGAAACTGCCCTCCGCCATCGGTATCCTGATCGTGGCCCTGGCGGCCAGTTTCGGAATCATGGTTCTCGACTGGTTCGCGCCAGGTCTGGGCATGGCCGATAACGTGCGCTCGGTCGTTCTGAACATCGAGTTCTCGGATGCCCTGCTGGAAGGCATGCTGGGCTTGCTGCTGTTCGCGGGCGCGCTGCATGTCAAGGTGTCCGACCTGAAACGCGAATGGGTGCTGGTGTTGCTGATGGCGACGGTTGGCGTCGGCCTGTCCACTGCAATCGCTGGCGTCGGTTTCAGCTGGATCACGGGCGCGCCCCTGCTGATCGCGCTGGTTTTCGGCGCGCTGATTTCGCCCACCGATCCGGTTGCGGTGCTGGGCGTGTTACGCGCGGCCAGCCTGCCCAGAACACTGGAAACCAAGATCGCGGGCGAGTCGCTGTTCAACGACGGCGTCGGCTATGTCGTGTTTCTCGTTCTGGTGGGCATCGCCTTCCCGTCGGGCGAGGTCCATGGCGCCGGCCTGTCGGCAGCCGCCAGTCTTTTCGTGCAGGAGGCCTTTGGCGGCGCCGCACTTGGCGGCCTGCTGGGCTGGATCGCGTTCCGCATCATGCGTCGCATCGACGACCCTCCGCTGGAGGTTCTGATCACCCTTGCCCTAGCTTTTGGCGGCTATCAACTGGCGGTCTGGCTTGAAATCTCGGCCCCGATCATGGCCGTGGTCGCGGGCCTGCTGATCGGGGATGTCGGCAGCAAATACGGCATGTCCGACGACACCCGCGCCCATGTCGATACGTTCTGGACGCTGGTGGACGAGATCCTGAACGCCGTTCTGTTCCTGTTGATCGGGGTCGAGGTCTTCGCCGTCGCCTTTGACGCCAGCTTTCTGATTGCCGGCATCGCCTCCATCGGCCTGCATCTGGTCGCCCGTTTTGCCGCCGTCGCCGTGCCGATTGCCCTGCTCAAGCCCTTTGGTCCGAACTTCGAGGACGGCATCACCCGCGTCATGACCTGGGGTGGCCTCAAAGGCGGCATATCGGTCGCGCTGGTGCTGGCCCTGCCGGAGAACGAATGGAAGCCGCTGATGCTGACCTGCACCTATATCGTGGTCCTGTTCTCGATCATCGTGCAGGGATTGACGGTGGCGCGGCTGGCGAAAAGACTCGGGGGCGAGCCGGAGTTGATGTAATGCCTCCCGCGACGACGCCGCCACTGGCCGATGGTTTTCGCGCCCCAGCACAGGATGACTGATCGAAAGATTGCCCCAATGCTCGCCGGGCTTTCGTCTTGCGCATGGAACGGCGCTCAGGCCTCCAGTTCCGCATCCCAATACAGATAATCCATCCATGACGCATGCAGGTGGTTCGGCGGAAACTTCCGCCCCAGATTCATCAACTGTCCGGCCTCGGGCCGGCGTGGCGGTTTGCGAAGATGGAATCCGACCTGTTTCAGTGATTTCGAACCCTTGCGCAGGTTGCATCGCCCGCAGGCCGCGACGACGTTTTCCCACGATGTGATCCCGCCCCGCGCGCGCGGCACGACATGGTCAAACGTCAGATCGCCCTTCGATCCGCAGTATTGGCAGGCGAATTCATCGCGCAGAAACAGGTTGAATCGGGTGAAGGCAACGCGGCGCTGCGGTGCGACGTAATCCTTCAGGACCACCACCGACGGAATACGGATCGTGGTGGAGGGCGACCGTACCACCTCCTCGTATTCACTGACGATGGTGACACGGTCCAGAAACGCCGCTTTCACCGCGTCCTGCCAAGGCCAGAGCGACAGCGGGTAATAGGACAGCGGGCGATAATCCGCATTCAGAACCAGCGCCGGAAAATGCTTCAGGCCCGCCGGATCGCGAGAGAATTCAGTTCTGAAATCAGGCCCCGTCGCGGTCGAGGCGGCTTGCAACAAGGCGGACATCTCTCGCCCTCCACATCTGGGGGCGGCGCGTCCGTTGATCCGGGCGCGCGGCCCCTGTTGATTGCGACTATATCTGGGGACGATCCCCTGACAAGCCTCAAGATGCGGTCTGGCTAGACGGGCAATATGAATGTTTTCAGACGGTGGTCACTCGATCCCGAAGACATCGCGCAAAAAGGCCAGCGCGACCTGCAATCCGTCCGGCGCGATCCCGTGGCCGGTGCCCTTCATGACATGCGCATAGACCCGCTCGAATCCGGCGGCTTCCATCGCCTCGGCGGCTTCGGGAAGGGACTGGATCGGAACAACTTCGTCCGAGTCGCCATGCACCAGAAGGACGGGCGGGCGGCTGACGACCTCCTCCGACAGATCCTCGGGCTTGAGCATCCGGCCCGAGAAGCCGACGATCCCCGCAAAGGCATCGGCCCTGCGTGGCCCGACGTGCAACGCCATCATCGTGCCCTGACTGAACCCGAACAGGACTGTCTGCGCCGCCGTCACACCCTCGGCCTCCATGGTCGTGGCCAGCCAGTCGTTGAGGTCGTCGACGGCGCGGTCCATGCCCGCCATCGCCTCCTCCTCAGACGATCCGTCGATCCACGGGATCGGGAACCACTGATACCCCATCGGCGCACCGGCGCAGGCCTCCGGCGCGTCGGGGGCGATGAAGGCCGTGTCGGGCAGATGCGGTGTCAGCGGATCGGCCAGACCCATCAGGTCCGCGGCATTCGCGCCATACCCGTGCAGAAAGATCACAAGCCGCTTCGGCGCATCCGGCCCTCGGCGTTCGTGGCGCAGCGTCATCGGATGCCCTCCCGTTTCTTGGCCTCGGCGTAGTATGCCCAGAGCAGGCGCGCCGCAACCGCCCGCCATGGCGACCATTGTTCCGCGATGACGCGCATTTCGCGCTCCTTGGGCCGTTCGGGCAGGTCCAGCAGCATCCGCGCGCCCTCCTGAAGGGCCAGATCGTTCGGTGCAAAGACATCGGCATGACCAAGCGAGAACATCGCATAGATCTCGGCCGTCCAGCGTCCGATGCCCGGAACTTCGGTCAGGATGGCGATAACGCGATCGGTGGGCGCGGTCCGCAGCGCGTCGAAGTCGATCTGCGCCTCGGCCAGTGCGCTGATATACCGGATCTTCTGTCGCGACAGGCCGCAAGCGCGCATGTCCTCATCGGTAACGGTACGCACCACGTCGGGGTTGTGCAACGCCGCCGCCTCGCAGCGCGCAACGATGGCATTGGCGGACGCGACGCTGACCTGCTGGCTGACGATCGCGCCCAGAAGCGCGCGGAAACCGTCGGCCCGGCGGCGCAGCGGCAGCGGTCCGGTCAAATCGAGAGCTGCGGCAAGGCGCGGGTCCTGCGTCGCCAGCCATGCCGCGCCTTCCGCAACGTCAGCGTCGGTCTCGATCCGCCGAATGGTGTCGGACGAAGGCGATGGCGCGGTCGATGTCATGACTTTCCTCTCCGCCGGGGTCTTTCGGCCGGGCGATCATGTGGACGGCTAGCCCAAGATCGCGCGCCGCGTCCAGCTTGGCCCGCGCGCCGCCGGCATTCTTGCTGACCAGATGCGTGACACCCAGCAGGGCGAACAGGGCGCGTTCACCATCCTCGGTGAAGGGGGGGCGAGCAACGATCCACGTCACGCCGTCGCGCGTCGGGGCATGGTCGATACGGCGGCACCAGAGATGCAACCCACGCTGCAAAAACGGCACGACCGACCCCGGACCCGTCGACAGGAACACGCGCGCGCCGGTCGGAATGGCATCGGCGGCGGCGGCGGTGGTGGCATGGACATGCCATGTCGGATCGTTCGGCCATGGCGGTTGTTGCAAGCGCAGATAAGGCACGCCCATCTCGCGGCAGATGCGCACCGTCCGTTCGGTGACCCGCGCCGCAAACGGATGCGTCGCGTCCAGAACCGCCGACACACCGTCAAGAGCGGCCCGAAACCCGGCCTCGCCGCCGAACCCGCCGATTCGTGTCGGCACCTCCAGATCGCACGGCACCTCCGTCACGCCCGCCAGGGACGCAAGCACGTCGCAATCCGCGACAGCGGCGCAGACTCGCCGCGCCAGCCCCGTGCCGGCAAGGATCATCACCTTACCCATCGTGTGCCAGAATACGGCCTGCCCGGTCGATCACCACGATATCGACCTGTGCATCGATCATCGACATGACCTGTGCGCGCGCCCTGCCCGCCACGATCCCGGCCAGCGACGGCACCCGCTCCACCGCCTCCAGCGCGGTGTTGCAATCGGACAAATTCGCCCCGGCCCAGTCCGACAAAAGCCCGAAATCCACCTGCGACCGACCGGAATGCAGATCCATCGCCCCCTGCGCCAGCTTGGACAGCTTGCCGATACCGCCGCCCACGGTGACCCGCGCGACGGGATGGCGGCGCAGATATTTCAGCATGCCTCCCGCGAAATCGCCCATATCCAGCATCGCGTGATCCGGCAGGCCATGCAGCGCCTGCACCACGCGTTCGCTGGTCGCCCCGGTACAACCCGCCACATGGTCCTGTCCCGAAGCTATGGCCACGTCGATGCCCCGGTGAATCGAAGCGATCCAGGCCGCGCAACTGAACGGCCGCACGATGCCCGTCGTGCCCAGGATCGATAGACCGCCTTCGATTCCCAACCGGGGGTTCCAAGTCTTGCCCGCCAGTTCTACGCCACCGACGACGGACACCGTGATCTCCACATCCGGCGCACGGGCGTATTCCGCGGCCAGTTCGGCCACCACCTCGTCCATCATGGCGCGCGGCACCGGGTTGATCGCAGGCTCACCAACCGCAATCGGCAAGCCCGGTTTCGTCACGGTCCCGACGCCCTCGCCCGCTCGGAACACGATACCGCCCTTCGAGGCCGCGACCCGGACCCGGATTTCCGCGCCATGCGTCACGTCGGGGTCGTCGCCCGCGTCCTTGATGACGCCTGCCTCATGACCGGCGACGTTCACGATCTCGAACGACGGCGTCTCGCCTTTGGGCAGCGTGATCGTCACCCGGTCGGGCACCGTCCCGCCCCACATCCCCGTCAGCGCCGCCTTGCAGGCCGCCGTTGCACAGGCACCCGTGGTCCAGCCACGGCGAAGTTTGGGCGTCTCGTTCATCCCACCTCCATGCCATGCCGCCCCCGAAGCGCCAATGGTCGCGCGCCACCTTTCGCATGGGCCGGGGCGGGCATATAGAACGTCATGGACATGCAACTCCCCTCTCACGACTGGCCCGAACTGGCCCCCGGCTGGGTCTGGCTGTGCGGGGCCGGGCCCGGCGATCCGGGGTTGCTGACGCTGCATGCGGCGAATGCGCTGCGACAGGCGGACGTGATCGTCTATGACGCGCTGGTCCACGAAGGTATCCTCGACTGGGCCGCTGCCGGGGCCGAGAAGGTCTATGCCGGAAAACGCGGCGGCAAACCGTCCGCCAATCAGCGCGACATTTCCCTGCACCTGGTAGAGCTGGCCCGTGCGGGCAAACGTGTCCTGCGGCTCAAGGGGGGTGACCCGTTCGTCTTCGGGCGGGGCGGCGAGGAAGCGCAGACGCTGGTGCAGCATGGCATCCCGATCCGCATCGTGCCGGGCATCACGGCGGGCATCGCCGGGCTGGCCTATGCGGGCATTCCGGTCACCCACCGCGACGTGAACCAGTCGGTCACCTTCGTCACCGGCCACGATCGGGCGGGTGCGGCCCCCACGGCGCTGGACTGGGCCGGATTGGCGCGGGGCAGCCAGGTCATCGTCATCTACATGGGCATCAAGCATATCGGTGAAATTGCCGCCAGACTGATCGCCGCGGGCCGGTCCCCGTCCGAGCCGGTCGCCGTCACCACGACGGCCACACTGGCCGCTCAGCGGACCATCGAAACCACGCTTGCGGACGTCGAAGCCGATATTGCCGCCGCCGGACTGGAGCCGCCCGCCATCATCTGCATTGGCATGGCGGTCGCGCTGCGACAGGCTCTCGACTGGCAGGCTCAGGCACGGGGCGAGGCGCCGCGAAACCTCGACCCCCTCGACCTCAGACGACCTGTCGAGACCGGATAATGATTTTGTCTTTGCTCTATAAATATTCATATCCCGCAGGACGATGCCGGGCCTGATCCTTGCCGCCCCCGCATCGGGCAGCGGCAAGACCACCGTCACGCTGGGCCTGCTGCGCGCGTTGCGCGACCGCGGCATTGCGGTCCGGGGTGCGAAATCCGGCCCCGATTACATCGACCCGCGATTTCACGAGGCCGCCTCCGGTGCGTCCTGCCCCAACCTGGACGCCTGGGCAATGGACCCGGCAATGATCGCGGGGCTGGCCGCAACGCCCGACCTTCTGCTGATCGAAGGCGCGATGGGCCTGTTCGACGGCGCCCCTCCCGACGGGCGCGGTGCGGTCGCCGATCTGGCGCGACAGTTGCACCTGCCGGTGGTGCTGATCGTCGATGCGGCCCGCATGGCGCAATCGATCGCGCCGCTGGTCGCCGGGTTCGCGGATCACGACCCGGCAGTGAACGTCGCGGCCGTCATCCTCAACCGCATCGGCAGCCCGCGTCATGAAGCCATGCTGCGCGCCGCCTGCCCCCTGCCGGTTCTGGGGGCGGTTCCCCGCGATGCCGCGCTGGCGACACCCTCCCGGCATCTGGGGCTGGTGCAGGCCGGGGAGCATCCCGCATTGGAGACATTTCTGACGCAGGCCGCCCGCATCATGGCGGACCGCATCGATCCCGACGCGCTGACCGGTCTTGCCGCACCTCTGAAGGGTGCGGACTGCAGCCCGCTGCCGCCCCCCGCGCAGCGTATCGCCGTCGCCCGCGACGCGGCCTTCGCCTTCGTCTATCCGCACCTGCTGAGCGGCTGGCAGGCCGCCGGGGCGGAGATCGCGACGTTTTCACCCCTCGCTGACGACCCTGCACCGGACGCCGATCTGGTCTATCTGCCCGGTGGGTATCCTGAACTTCATGCCGGACGGCTGGCCGCGAATACGACGTTCCTTGCTTCGCTACGGGACCGGGAGGTCTATGGTGAATGCGGCGGCTATATGGTGATGGGAGAGACGCTGACCGACGCCGCGGGCCAGCGCCATGCCATGGCAGGTCTTCTGCGCTTGGAGACCAGCTTTGCCGAGCGTCGCCTTCATCTGGGGTATCGCCGATTGCAGGCGAACCACGGCCCCTTCGCCGGAAACTGGCGCGGTCACGAATTCCATTACGCCACGACCCTGCGCGCCGAAGGCGACGCGCTGTTCACGGCGCAAGACGCTGAAGGCACAGCCCTGCCCGCTGCGGGTCTGCGCGCCGGTCGGGCCAGCGGCTCCTTCGCGCATCTGATCGCGCCCGCACAGGTCTGACCCCCTCTGACGCACCGTCTGGATACAATCCCGCGCTGGCCCCCCGCCCGACCGGCGCGTAGGTATGATCCATGACGACAGCTTCCCTGGACATCCTGCAAGACGACTCACGCGCCAAGCGCAATGTCCTCGTCCTCGTCGCGGCACAGGCGCTGCTGGGCGCGCAACTGCCGATGAACTTCATCGCGGGCGGACTGGCCGGTCTGGCGCTGGCCCCCACCCCCCTGCTCGCTACCCTGCCGATCAGCCTGATCGTCTTCGGCTCGATGACCACGGCGCCGTGGATCAGCCCGCTGATGCAGGCGCGCGGGCGCCGGTTCGGCTTTGTGCTGGGCGCGCTGGCCGGGGCCGCCGGGGCCGGGCTTGCGGTGCTGGGCCTGACGCTGGGCAGCTTCGCGATCTTTCTTGCCGGGGCTTATCTGACCGGCATCTACATGAGCACTCTGGGCTTCTACCGCTTCGCTGCGACCGACACCGCCTCCGACGCATTCCGGCCCAAGGCGATCAGCTATGTCATGGCAGGCGGATTGTTGTCGGCGCTGGTCGGGCCGCAGATTGTCAAGCTGACGGCGGACGCGACCATCATCCCCTTCGTGGCCAGCTATGCCACCGTTGCCGCGATCAATCTGATCGGGTTGTGGCTGTTTTTCCTGCTGGATATTCCGACGCCTGCCAAACCGGCACTTGACGCGGCGCGCGGGCGGACACGGGGCGAATTGCTGCGCTCGCCCGCCATCGTCGTGTCGATCATCTGCGCGATGGTGGCCTATGCGCTGATGAACCTGGTGATGACCTCGACCCCGCTGGCGGTGGTCGGCTCCGGGTTCAGCACGGGCAATGCTGCCGACATCGTCTCGGCCCACGTGATCGCTATGTATGCGCCCAGCTTCTTCACGGGCCATCTGATCGCACGGTTCGGGGCGACCCGTATCGTGTCGGCGGGGCTGATCCTGCTGGCCGCCGCCGGGACGGTGGGCTTGTCCGGCGTGACCCTGCCGCATTTCTACGGCACGCTGATCCTTCTGGGGTTGGGCTGGAACTTCGGTTTCATCGGCGCGACGACCATGCTGACCGCCAGTCATTCGCCCGAGGAACGCGGCACGGTTCAGGGGATGAACGACGCGCTGGTCTTCGGCCTCGTGACGCTGGCGTCGCTGTCATCGGGCGGATTGATGAGTTCCTCCGCCGATGCCGTCAGCGGCTGGTCGGCAGTGCACTACGCGATGGTGCCGTTCCTGATGCTGGCGGGCGGTGCGCTGATCTGGCTGCGAATGACGCGCGACCGGACGGCCTAGCCGCCCGGCGGCGCGACAGGTCCGGATCGCAGGCCCGAGGTCGGGCGTGGTTCCGGCCAAGGTGTCTCCGGCCAGGAAAAAGGGCGACCCGAAAGCCGCCCCGATCCGATCCTCAGCTGCGCCCTTTCCAGGGCACCAGCCAGTCCTCGGCCTTGCGCATCAGGATATCGATGCTGAACCCGATGACACCGATCAGGATGATGCCCATGACCACGATATAGGTCTGCTGGAACTTGGACGCCGTGGTGATCATCATGCCCGCACCGACATTCGCGGCCACCAGCTCGGCGGCGACCACCGTGCCCCAGCAGACGCCCATCGCAACCCGCGCCGCGGTAAAGATTTCCGGCAGGGAATTCGGGATGATGACGTGCCGCAGGATCTGCCATTTCGATGCCCCCAGCGAATAGGCCGCGTGCACCTTGCTGATGTTCACGCCCGACACCCCTGCCCGCGCGCCGATCGCCATGATCCAGAGCGCGGCCAGGAACAGCAGGACGACCTTGCCGGTCTCGTTGATGCCGAACCAGATGATGACCAGCGGGATCAGCGCCAGCGGCGGCACCGGGCGCATGAACTCGACGATCGGGTCGAACCAGCCCCGGAACCAGTTCGACAGGCCCATCGCATAGCCCAGCGGAATGCCCACGATCGCGCCCAGCACGAACCCGGCCAGCACCCGGAACAGAGACCAGCCCAGATGCTCCAGCAAGGTAAAGTTGCGATAGCCGTCCCGTGAGACTTCGATCAGCGCCTCGACCACCCGTTCGGGCGACGGCAGATAGAGCGGCTGCATCTGGAAGCCCCGGTCGGGTACGAAGTTCATGCCGCCCCTTGCGTTCATCGAAATGCGTCCGTTGTCTGTCTGGACCGCTTGGTTGGCATCGATGGGTTCGCCGTTGATCGCGATGATCATATAGCCTTCCTCATCTCCGCCGATGTCATTGGCTGTCATAGGGATGATCTTGGAGCGGTACAGCCCGATCCGCGCGACATCGTTCTTGGCGAATCCGTCGCCCGGCTCGACCACCGGATCGTCGACGGCGGCGCCCACTTCGTGGACCCGCACGGTGACGGTCGCATCGTCGGTCGCACCGGCCGCGTTCTGCGCCGTATAGGTGAACGTCGTGTCCCCTTGAAACGGTCCCGGCACATGGATCGGCGACAGCTTGGAGCCGGTGAACGCCCCCCAGATCAGGAACAGCACCACCACCGAGATGACCGAGGCCCAGCGGTTGGGCCGTACGGCGGTTTCGTCGCCGAAGGTCACCGTCTTGAGCGAGGTGAAATCCTTGCGCCTCGTGCGGGCGGTGATGGCATTTACCAACAGCATCGAGATGACGAAGAGAGCGGCATAGACCGCGATGATCAAAAATCCGGTCATATCAGGCGTCCTCCGTCCGGCCCATGATTTCCTCTTCCATTTCCCAGATCATGGAGAGGATCTCTTCGCGCCTTTGCCCGAATTCGGGATGTTTCTTCACTTCGCGAAGGTCCTGCGCAACGCCCATTTCCGCGAACGGCAGGCGGTATTCCTTGTGGATGCGACCCGGTCTCGGGGCCATGACCAGCAGGCGCTCGCCCAGAAGCAGCGCCTCCTCGACCGAGTGGGTGATCAGGATGATCGTCTTGCCGGTCTCTTTCCACAGCTTCAGGACAAGGCCCTGCATCTTCTCGCGGGTCAGCGCGTCCAGTGCGCCCAGCGGCTCGTCCATCAGGATGACATCGGGATCGTTCGCAAGACAGCGGGCCAGGGCCACGCGCTGCTGCATCCCGCCCGACAATTCATAGATCGCCTTGTCCTTGAAGTCCTTCAGGCCGGTGATTTCCAGCAGCCGGTCGGCACTTTCCCGACGCTCGGCCACGGGCGTGCCGCGCATGCGCGGACCGAACTCCACGTTCTCGCGCACGTTCATCCACTCGAACAGGGCACCTTGCTGAAACACCATTCCACGCTCGGCGTCGGGGCCTTTGACCTCGTGGCCGTTCAGGATGACCTTGCCATCGGTCGGGGCCAGAAACCCCGCCACGATATTCAGAAGCGTGGTCTTGCCGCAGCCCGATGGTCCCAGCACGCTCATCAATTCGCCGCTTTGCAGGTTGAGCGATACATCCTCAAGCGCTTGAACATAGGACCCGTTGGGCAGGTCGAAGCGCATGGAAAGGTTCTCTATCGACAATCCGTTCATTCGTCGTCCCCCGTTCCGGGCCGCTCTGTGGGGCCCTTTGTCGTGTCCGGGGGCGGCAACGTAAGGCCGCCCCCGAAGGCGTTTTACATGCTGCTTGCGTCGGTCAGCGGACCGGTGTTGACCGTATCCTCATAGCTGTCCAGCGCGGCGGGGATGGAGCCAGCCTCGACGAAGACGTCGGCAACACCCTTCATGAAGGTCGCCGCGTTCCCGCCAAGCCAGGCTTCGGAAAGCTGCTGCTCGATGGTCGGGAAGGTAAAGCCGGTGAGATCGCTGCGCGCGGTCTCCAGTTCCTGACCGGATTCCTTGGCAATCACCTCCAGCATCTCCTCGGACTGGTTCGCTGCCCACTCGGCATTGGCATCCGCCGTCACCTTGACGAACTTGGCCGCCATTTCTGGGTTCTCTGCAATGAACTCGGCCGGGGCGGAGGTCACGTCGAACACCAGAATGCCCAGCTCTTCCTTTTCGGCACCGGTCAGCAGGACGTTGCCCGATTCCTTCATCCGCGAAAGGCCACCGCCGTAACCGCAGGCGAAGTCCACATCGCCCTGCGCCAAGGCAGCGGACCCGGTCGGGGGATCCATGTCAACAATATCGAGCGTCGAGATATCGACGCCGAAGTAGTCCATCTGCCGAAGGAAGCCATAGTGCGCGGCAGTGCCCAGCGGGACGGCAACTTTCTTACCTGCCAGGTCGCCGGCATTGTCCTTGGTGATCTGCAGGTCCGAGCGTACGACGCAGTTATCGTTCTCCGAGTAGGACACTGCGACGTCGATGATCTGCAGGTTCTGTCCAGCGGAGACTGCGACGACGAAGGGTGGAACACCTTGGCTGACAGACATCTGCACATCGCCGGAAGCCATGGCGGCGCTCATCGCGGTGCCGGTCTCGAAGCTGACCCATTTGACCGGAACGCCCAGTGCCTCGTCATAGGAACCGTCGGCCTTGGCCGCCAGCATCGGCATCGGCCATTCCAGGAAATAACCGACCGTGATCTCGTCGAGATGGGCGTCGGCCATGGCGGCCTGACCGGACATCAGCGCGGCGGCTGCGGTCATGGTTGCGAGAGTGAACTTTTTCATTGGTAGTACTCCGAGTTGTTGACGGCGCGGTTCGTCCGCCCCTTCGTTGACCCACCCTGTCAGGCGGGATCCGTATTGGGTATCGACCGGGACCCGGCGGCGGCACCGGTCCTGCGACCCATTTCCAGTTGGTCGCGGATTCGCAGATAACACAAGGCCAAGGGCGACCCTGCGGACTGGATTTCGCGAAAAGCATAAGGTTTCATCGGCGTGATCGGGAAAACGAGGCTGTCAGCAGGCGCCCCCAGCGCCCGCCGCGCCATCTCGCGCCCCATCAGATGCGACATCGCAACGCCGCGTCCGTTGTAACCCAGACCGGCGATCACGCCCGGCTGGGGTTCGTGCATATGAGGAACGCGGTCCTGCGTCAGCGCGATCTGCCCGCCCCAGCGATATTTCCATGTCACACCGCGCAGCGCCGGGAACAGACGCGGCACGTCCTGCAACATCCACGAATACCCGCGCCGTCCCATGCCCGGAAGCGTATAGCCGATGCCACCGAAGACGAACTGGCCACCGGGCTCGCGCCGCGAATACATGATCAGACGGCGGGTGTCGGAAATCGTATGCCCCTCGGGCAGCAGCTCGGCCAGCACGTCGTCAGGCAACGGCTCCGTCGCGATCTGGATCGAGGTGAACGGCAGGATCGTGCGTCGCAACCCCGGCTGCGTCCCGTCGGTATACCCGTTGGTGGCCAGCACCACCTGACTGGCCCGCACACGGTGCACGCCCACCGAAACCGTCCAGATGCCGTCGGCGCGGGTCATACCGGTCACGCGGCTCTGCGTCGCGATGCGCGCTCCTGCACGGGCTGCGGCGCGGGCCAGACCGCGCACCAGCGACAGCGGCTGCACCGCGCCGCCCTTCGGGGCCATGACCGCGCCCAGATAGCCGTGCGCGCCGGTCTTGCGGCGTGTCTCTCCGGCATCCATGAATTCGAACCCGGCCCCGAAAGAATTCCACAGCCCCGCATTGTGCCGCGCGACCCTGGCGGCAGACGCACAATGTTCCGCCCGGATCCAGCCGTGCTGCCGCGCCTCGCAGTCGATGTTTTCAGTGCGGATCAGCTCGAACAGATCGTCCGCCGATGCCAGGGACGCCGCTGTCATCCGCTCGAAATAGGTATCGCCGACCGCGTCGCGCAGGTGTTCGGGCTTTGCCACGGGCAGCATCGGGTTTACCTGGCCGCCGCTGCGCCCGGAGGCACCCTGCCCGATCTGCCCGCCTTCGATAACCTGAACGTCCGTCCCGGCATGAGCCAGATCCAGCGCAGTCCGCAGTCCGGTAAAGCCGCCGCCGATCACGACCACGTCACAAGTGACGTCCTCCGTGATCGGATCGTAATGATCCACCGGGGTGCCAGTCGCTGTCCAAAACGCGGTTTTGGTTACCATTCTCTCCCTCTCGGACGCAGAATCGAGACGTCCCGTCTCATCTCGCGTGCGGCGACCCTAGGGATGGCATTCCGTATCTCCAACCCAGTCGTCAGTCTGGACATAGGACCACACCCTCACTGGCCCTATCGGTTGGCCTGATTCTGGTGCCCTTGTTATATCATGTTAAAGACAATCGCGGCGCCGGGCCTCCGTGCGCGCTTACCGGGAGGATCTGAAATCATGGATAACATTACCCCCAACGACATGACCGCCATCGTCGAGGCGGACCGCGCCCACGTCTGGCATCATCTTCTGCCCCACAAGCCGCTTGAAACCAACGACCCGCGAATCATCGTCGAGGGCAAGGGGATGCGCGTCTGGGACCAGAAGGGCAAAGAGCATCTGGACGCCGTGTCCGGCGGCGTCTGGACTGTCAACGTCGGCTATGGCCGCGTGGAAATCGCCGATGCCGTCCGCGACCAGCTGGTCAAGATGAACTATTTCGCGCAATCCGCCGGGTCGATCCCCGGGTCGCAGTTCGCCGAAAAGCTGATGACCAAGATGCCGGGGCTGACGCGGCTGTATTATGCCAACTCGGGGTCCGAGGCCAACGAGAAGGCCTTCAAGATGGTCCGCCAGATTTCGGCGCGCCATCACGGCGGCAAGAAATACAAGATCCTGTACCGCGACCGCGACTATCATGGCACGACCATCGCCTGCCTGTCGGCGGGCGGCCAGCAGGAACGCAACGCGCAATACGGACCCTATACGCCCGGTTTTGTCGCCGTCCCCCACTGCCTTGAATATCGCAAGGCCGATCAGGGCTGGGGCGACGTCGAGGATTACGGTCGCCGCGCCGCCGATGCCATCGAGGAAGTCATCCTGCGCGAAGGCCCCGACACCGTCGGCGCGCTCTGCCTGGAGCCGATCACGGCGGGTGGCGGCGTCATCGTCCCGCCCAAGGGTTACTGGGAACGGGTGCAGGAGATTGTCGAGAAATACGACCTGTTACTGCATATCGACGAAGTGGTCTGCGGCGTCGGGCGCACCGGCACATGGTTCGGGTATCAGCACTACGGCGTGAAGCCCGATTTCGTGACGATGGCCAAGGGCGTCGCCTCGGGCTACGCGGCGATTTCGTGCTGCGTAACGTCCGAGAAAGTCTTCGAGATGTTCAAGGACGACCCGTCCGACCCGATGCACTACTTCCGCGACATCTCGACGTTCGGCGGCTGCACGGCGGGTCCGGCGGCGGCGCTGGCCAATATGAAGATCATCGAGGACGAGGACCTGCTCGCCAACTGCACCAGGATGGGTGACTACATGCTGGACCAGTTGCATGCGATGGCCGACCGCCACGCGGTCATCGGTCAGACCCGCGGCAAGGGGTTGTTCGTGGGTGCCGAACTGGTGGCGGACCGCGACACCCGCGCGCCCGCCGGCGAAAAGCAGGTGCAGGCCGTCGTGGCCGATTGCATGCAGCAGGGCGTCATCATCGGCGCGACCAACCGCAGCGTTCCGGGGCATAACAACACGCTATGCTTCTCGCCCGCGCTGATTGCCACCAAGGACGACATCGACAACATTCTGGAGGCTGTCGACGGCGCCTTGGGCCGCGTTTTCGGCTGACCTTGCACAGGCCCCGTCCGGGTCATCCGGGCGGGCACGCCTTTCGTGCGAAACGTCCGCGTGATCCATGCTGAACAAACAGAACAGGTCAGGGTGGTCGGCGATGAGCGCGTCATGCCTGTCGACATGGATGAATGACAAAGGCTGGCCGCATTTTCCCGATTCAACAATTCGGTCGCTCAAGAAGCAAACGCTCGCGTCAACAGCGGCTCCATCGTCCCTCGCACCGGAATGTCATCGACCGTGACTGACCGTGCTTTGACTAAAGCTCCGCCGCCGGTGAAAAGGTTCTAGCCCTAGAATGTTTTCCCATGGAGATCACATGATGAACGTACTGAGAACGGTTGGCCTGACCGCCATGGCGACGATGATACTTCTGTCTCCTGCCAATGCTGAACCCGTATCAGTGCAGGCCGTGATGGTGCCGCAGGAAACCATCCGAATGGATTTCGGGGATGGCAGCAATCGTTTCGTCCTGATGGTTCGTCGAGAAGGCGAATCGGAAGGGACCGGTGCGCTTGCCAATGCGTCTGTGTCCGAATTCGGCTGGCATGATATCGATCCGCCAAACGGCGGCGATCCCCGCGGCTACCTTCAGTTCACAACCGATAACGGCGACGTTGCGAATATCAAATTCACCGTAAGAGCGGTCTTCATAAACGACGGTGACAAGCCGCGTTTGGCCGACTACGGCTTCTGGGAGCTTGTTTCGGGCACCGGCCAATTCGCGTCGATGACGGGGGTCGGCACACTGACCATCAAGTCGGCGTCCGAGACGGATCGCCTGTTCTCACTGGAAGGCGAACTGGGTCCGCGCCCCTGAAGTCGCATCGCAGGCGTAGCGGCTGACCGACGTCAGCCGCTGCATCCTGATCATGGCCGCATCGCGGAACATCGGTCGGTCTGGACCGAACCGTTCGTTCGCCATCCCGCCGTCCATCAGGCACCGCCCGTATCATCCTGGCGCGGCAGCAGCGACGCGACCGTCACAGTCGCGCGCGCCTCTGGCCTCAGCCGACCTTCACCACCATCTTTCCGAAGTTCCGCCCCTCCAGCAGATCGTTCAGCGCGCCCGGCGCCGCCTCAAGCCCTTCGATCACCTGCTCCTGATATTTGACGCGGCCCTCCTTCAGCCAGCCGGTCATGTCGCTGACGAATTCCATCTGCGCCGATTTCGGGAAGCTGTCGAAGATGATGAACCCCTCCATCTTGACCTTCTGCCGCAGGATCGTGCCCATTATCTGCGGCCCGTGGTCCGGGCCGTCGGGCAGGCCGGTCTCGTTGTACCAGGCCACCATGCCGCAGACCGGCACCCGCGCGAACGGGTTCAGCAACGGCAGCACCGCATACAGGACGCGCCCGCCCACGTTCTCGAAGTAGACGTCGATGCCGTCGGGACAGGCCGCCTTCAGTTGCGTCTCGAAATCGTCGGCCCGGTGGTCGATGCAGGCGTCGAAGCCCAGCGTATCGACCACATGCGCGCATTTTTCAGCCCCGCCCGCGATACCGACGACACGGCACCCCTTGATGCGCGCGATCTGCCCGACCGTCGCTCCCACCGGGCCAGAGGCGGCGGCGACCACGACGGTTTCGCCCGCCTTCGGTTCGCCGATCCGCAAAAGTCCCGCATGCGCCGTATATCCGGGCATCCCCAGAATCCCCAGCGCCCAGGATGGATGTTCGGGCGACGGCCCCAGGTTCAGCACCTGCGTCCCGTCCGACAGCGCATAATCCTGCCAGCCGCTGCCCGCCAGGACGTGATCCCCCGGTGCGAATCCCTCAAGGTTCGACGCCTCCACCTGCGCCACGACCTGTCCGGTCATCACGCCACCGATCGGCACCGGCTCGGCATAGGATTTCGCGTCGCTCATCCGCCCGCGCATATAGGGGTCCAGCGACAGATAGATCGTCCGCAACAGCATCTCGCCGGGTCCGGGGTCCGGCACGGGCGCGGTTTCCAGCCGCAGCGTCTCGTTGTCCGGCAGGCCCTCGGGCCGGTTGGCAAGGACGATGCGGCGATTCGTGTCTGTTGTCTGGGGCATGATCTTCTTCCGGTCTGTTTACAGGTCTACTCCCCAGACCATCTGCCACGACGGGCGTCAAACCGGACACCGCGATCCAGCCGAAATCCGCCCCACTATTCAGTCCAGTCATCCGGCGCTATAGGTCCAGACATGGCCATTGCCGTCGAACAGTTCTTCCTCGATCCCGCACACCGCGGCACCCTTCAGCGTCAACTGCAGGAGATCGTGACAGGTGCCATCCTCGCCGGACGCTTCCGGCCCGGCGACCGGATGCCGTCGTCCCGCGGGCTGGCCCGGCATCTGGGCATCAGCCGCATCACCGTCACGCTGGCCTATACCGAACTGGTGGCGAACGATTACCTGTCGTCGCGCGGTCGGTCGGGTTATTTCGTGTCCGAGAGCGCCCCGCGCCCGCCCAGCTTTCCGACACAGACCCCCTCGGAATCGCGCGTCGACTGGTCGCGCGTGCTGGGTCAGCGGTTTCCGCCCGCCACGATCCTGACCCGGCCCGAAGACTGGCGGCGCTACCGCTATCCGTTCATCTACGGCCAGGCCGACGCCCGACTGTTCGATCACCAGAACTGGCGCAAATGTGCCTTGCAGGCCCTGGGCGCCCGCGATTTCGCCGCGATGACCGAAGACAGCTATGGCCGCGACGATCCGCACCTGATCGAGCAGATCATCCGCAACATCCTGCCGCGTCGGGGCATCGTCGCGACCCCCGCCGAGGTGCTGGTGACGATGGGCGCGCAGAACGCGCTGTGGATGCTGGCGCAGGTCTTGCTGACGCAGCGCCGCACAGCCGTGATGGAATTCCCCTGCTATCCCGCATTGCGCGAAATCCTGCAACAGGCCCGCTGCAGCACGCTGGATGTGGCGGTCGATGGCCACGGTCTGCCGCCCGGCGATGTCCCTCCCACAGCCGACGTCGTCTTCGTCACGCCATCGCACCATTGTCCGACCTCCGCGACGATGCCCGTGGCCCGGCGGCGCGAATTGCTGGAGCGCGCCGAACAGGATGATTTCCTGATCGTCGAGGATGATTACGAGTTCGAACTGGCGTTCACCGCCTCCCCGTCACCCGCGCTCAAGTCGCTGGATCGGGGCGGCCGCGTGGCCTATATCGGCAGCTTCGCCAAATCGCTGTTTCCGGGCCTGCGCCTTGGGTACATCGTCGCACCCGAACCTTTGATCCGCGAACTTCGCACCCTGCGATCGCTGCTGGTGCGCCACGTTCCGGGCCACATGCAACGTGCGACGGCCTATTTTCTGGCGCAGGGGCATTACGACGCGCAGGTCCACAAGATGGCGCGCGCCTACCGCGAACGCCGCGCCGTGGCCGAAGTCGCGATCCAGTCCAACGGGCTGAGCATCGCCGGTGCCAGCAGCTTCGGCGGGTCGTCGTTCTGGATGGAGGCCCCGCCCGGAATCCAGTCGGCGGCCCTGGCGGAACGGCTGCGCCAGCGGCAGGTGCTGATCGAACCGGCGGCGGCCTTCTTCGGCGACGGGCGCGACCCCGGAGCCCATTACCGGCTGGCCTATTCGTCGATTTCGGTGGCCGACATTCCCGAAGGAATCCGCCGCGTGGCCGAAGAATGCGCGGCGATGGCGCGGGGGGCGGCCTGACGACAATGGGACAAGCTGTTCCAAGCTTGCAACTGGCCCTAGGCCGCAGTCCCTGCTGGCCCTATCGAAGCCTTGACCATGAGCCTAATGTTACGGCAAGTATAAGACAAATCGAGACTTAGAGTCTCATTTTTGATATCCAGCGGGAGGAGAGACCCATGAAGATGACCACCGAGGAAGCCTTCGTAAAGACCCTGCAGATGCACGGCATCCGGCATGCGTTCGGCATCATCGGGTCAGCCATGATGCCGATTTCGGACATCTTCCCCAAGGCCGGGATCACCTTCTGGGACTGTGCCCACGAAGGCTCCGCAGGCATGATGGCCGACGGATATACCCGCGCGACCGGCGAAATGTCGATGATGATCGCCCAGAACGGCCCCGGCATCACCAACTTCGTGACGGCCGTCAAGACCGCCTACTGGAACCATACACCGCTACTGCTGGTCACGCCCCAGGCCGCTAACAAAACCATCGGTCAGGGCGGCTTCCAGGAAGTCGAACAGATGAAACTGTTCGAGGACATGGTCGCCTATCAGGAAGAGGTCCGCGACCCCTCGCGCATTGCCGAGACGCTGAACCGCGTCATCATGGAGGCCAAGCGCGCCTCCGGTCCCGCCCAGATCAACATTCCGCGGGATTTCTGGACCCAGGTCATCGACATCGACCTGCCGATGATCGTCGATTTCGAACTGCCCTCGGGCGGCGAACAGGCGATGAAACGCGCCGCCGATCTGCTGTCGCAGGCCAAGAACCCGGTCATTCTGAACGGGGCGGGCGTCGTCCTGTCCGAAGGTGGTATCGCCGCGTCGATGGCTCTGGCCGAACGCCTCGATGCGCCGGTCTGCGTCGGCTATCAGCACAACGACGCCTTCCCCGGATCGCATCCGCTCTTTGCCGGACCGCTGGGCTATAACGGCTCCAAGGCCGGGATGGAGCTGATTTCCGAGGCCGATGTCGTTCTCTGTCTCGGCACCCGTCTGAACCCATTCTCGACCCTGCCGGGCTATGGCATGGATTACTGGCCCAGGGACGCCAAGATCATCCAGGTCGACATCAACCCATCTCGCATCGGCCTGACCAAGAAGGTCACCGTGGGCATCGTCGCCGATGCCGCCAAGGCCGCCAACGGCATCCTCGCCCAACTGTCCGATACGGCGGGCGACGCAGGCCGCGCCGAGCGCAAGTCGAAGATCGCCCAGACCAAATCGGCCTGGAAACAGCAGCTTTCCTCGATGGATCACGAGGAGGACGATCCCGGCACCACCTGGAACGAACGTGCCCGCGAGGCGCGTCCCGACTGGATGTCGCCGCGTCAGGCGTGGCGCGCCATCCAGTCCGCCTTGCCGCGCAACGCGATCATCTCGTCTGACATCGGCAACAACTGCGCCATCGGCAACGCCTATCCCGACTTCGACGCGGGCCGGAAATACCTCGCCCCCGGACTGTTCGGTCCCTGCGGCTATGGCCTGCCGTCCATCGTCGGCGCCAAGATCGGCTGTCCCGACGTGCCGGTCGTGGGGTTTGCCGGCGACGGTGCCTTCGGCATCGCGGTCAACGAACTGACCGCCATCGGTCGCGAGGAATGGCCCGCCGTCACGCAGATCGTGTTTCGCAATTATCAGTGGGGCGCGGAGAAGCGGAACTCGACTCTCTGGTTCGACGACAACTTCGTCGGCACGGAACTGGATATGAAGGTGTCCTACGCCGGTATCGCTCAGGCCTGCGGTCTCAAGGGCGTGCAGGTTCGCACCATGGACGAATTGACCAGCGCGCTGGACACCGCGATCAAGGATCAGATGGACAGCAACGAGACCACGCTGATCGAGGTCATCCTCAACCAGGAGCTGGGCGACCCCTTCCGGCGCGATGCCATGAAAAAGCCCGTGCGCGTGGCGGGCATCGACAAGAACGACATGAACGTCGCGGCGGAGTGATCTGTTACAAAACAATAAGCGGAGCGGCGACATGACCTCGCCGCTCCTCGCCCTGCGCGACATGGCCCGGGCCGCATGCCATCATATCGTCCTGCCGGAAGGCACCGATCCACGCGTCGTCGAGGCCGCAGGCCGCGCCGTGGCCGACGGTCTGGCGCGGATCACGCTGCTGGCTCCGGCGGACACCGATACGCCCGATGGCGTCACCCTGCGCGACCCGGCCACGGCCGATATCGACGCCATGATCGCCGCCTATATGGAGGCCCGCGCCAAGCGTCACCCGACGCCCGAGGATGCCGCGCAGGCGGTCACCGACCCCCTGATCCACGCCGCCCTCATGGTCCGGACGGGCCTGGCCGACGGCACCGTCGGCGGTGCGGTCGCCACCACGTCTGACACCGTGCGCGCCGCGCTCCAGATGATCGGCACGGCCCCCGACGCGCCCCTCGTGTCCAGCTTCTTCCTCATGGTCCTGCCCGACACGCATGCCACCCGCCCCGGCGCGGGCCTGATCTTCTCGGACTGCGGCCTCGTCATCGACCCGGACGCCACCGAGCTCGCCGCCATCGCGCATCAGGCCGCCGCCAGCGCCCGCGCGCTACTGGGCACCGAACCGAAAGTCGCCATGCTGTCCTTTTCCACCAAGGGCAGCGCACATCACATGGCCGTCAACAAGGTCACGGAAGCGCTTGAAATCGCCCGAGAAACCGTGACATTCCCCATCGACGGCGAGCTTCAGTTCGACGCCGCCTTCGACGTCGGGGTGGCCGCATCCAAAGCCCCCGGCAGCCCCGTCGCGGGTCAGGCCAACGTGCTGATCTTTCCAAATCTCGACGCGGGCAACATCGGATACAAGATCGCGCAGCGGATCGGCGGGGCGACTGCCATCGGCCCGGTCCTTCAAGGTCTCGCCAAACCCGCCAACGACCTGTCGCGGGGTTGCACCGCCGACGATATCATCGACATGATCGCGGTCACCTCCGCCCAGATCGATCAAGGGAAAAGCACATGAACCAACCGGTCCTGAACCTCTCCCCCAAGGTCTCCGACGAGGTGCGCAAGACGACCTGCTACATGTGCGCCTGCCGCTGTGGCATCGACGTCCACATGAAGAATCAGCCCGACGGCACCCGGAAGGTCGCCTATATCGAGGGCAACCGCGACCATCCCGTGAACCGCGGCGTCCTCTGCGCCAAGGGCAGCGCCGGGATCATGCAGCACAACGCCCCCTCCCGCCTGCGCGCCCCGATGAAGCGCACGGGCGAACGCGGCAGCGGCAAGTTCGAGGAAATCTCCTGGGACGAGGCCTACGCCATCGCCGAATCCTGGCTCCGCCCGATCCGCGAAACAAACCCCGAAAAGCTGGCTTTCTTCACCGGACGCGACCAGTCGCAGTCCTTCACTTCGTGGTGGGCGCAGGCCTTCGGCACACCCAATTACGCGGCCCACGGCGGCTTCTGTTCGGTCAACATGGCGGCGGGCGGCATCTACACCATGGGCGGCGCGTTCTGGGAATTCGGCCAGCCCGACTGGGACCGCACCAAGCTTTTCATCCTGTTCGGCGTCGCCGAGGACCATGACAGCAACCCGATCAAGATGGGTATCGGCAAGGCCAAGGCGAATGGCGCGAAAATCGTCGGCGTGAACCCGGTCCGCTCGGGCTACAATGCCGTGGCGGACGACTGGTTCGGCATCACGCCGGGCACCGATGGCCTGCTGATCCTGTCGCTGGTGCATTGCCTGATGAAAGCAGGCAAGATCGACCTCGAATACCTGCGCGACTTCACCGACGCCCCCGTCCTGATCGACGCCGATCCCGACAGCGAAACCCACGGCCTCGCGCTCCTCGATGACGACGGCCACAAGCTTGTCTGGGACCGCGCCGAGCAACGCGCCCGTTGTTATGACGCCGACGACGTGGCACCCGACCTGACCGGCATTTGGGAAATCGACGGGCACAAGCATCGCACCGTCTTTCAGCACATGGCCGACAAATACCTCGACGCGCAATATGCCCCCGAGGCCGTTGCCGAGCGCGTCGGCATTCCCGCCGGGCGCATCCGCGCGCTGGCCAGCGAAATCGCCCGCGTGGCTTTCGACGAGGCCATCGAGATCGACCGCCAATGGACCGATTTCCGGGGTCGCACCCACCAGACAATGAAGGGCCGCCCGGTCAGTTTCCACGCCATGCGCGGCATCAGCGCGCATGCCAACGGGTTCCAGACCTGCCGCGCGCTCCACCTCCTCCAGATCATCATCGGCAGCGTCGAGACTCCCGGCGGGTTCCGCATGAAGCCGCCCTACCCCAAGCCCGCGACCGCGCACCCGAAGCCGCACAGCAAGGTCACCCCCGGTGCCCCGCTCGACGGCCCGCACCTGGGCTTTGTCCATGGCCCTGCGGATCTTGCGCTAAAACCCGACGGCTCCCCCGCGCGCATCGACAAGGCCTTCACCTGGGAAAACCCGATGTCGGCGCATGGCATGATGCACATGGTCATCTCGAACGCTCACGCGGGCGACCCGTACAAGATCGACACACTGTTCATGTACATGGCGAACATGGCGTGGAATTCGTCGATGAATACCACCGGCACCATGAAGATGCTGGCCGACAAGGACGCGAATGGCGACTACGTCATCCCGCACATCATCTATTCCGATGCCTATTCGTCCGAAATGGTGGCCTTTGCCGACCTGATCCTGCCCGACACGACATACCTTGAACGCCACGACTGCATCTCGCTGCTGGACCGCCCGATCTGCGAGGCCGAGGCCGCCGCCGATGCCATCCGCTGGCCCGTGGTCGAGCCGGACCGCGACGTCAAGGGCTTCCAGTCCGCGCTCGTCGATCTGGGTGCGCGGCTTGGCCTGCCGGGCTTCGTGCGTGACGACGGCAGTCCGAAGTTCGCCGATTATGCCGACTACATCGTCAACCATGAACGCCGCCCCGGCGTCGGCCCGTTGATGGGTTGGCGAGGCAACGGTGACGAAACGGGACGCGGCGCACCGAACCCGGCACAACTCGACCGCTATATCGAGAACGGCGGCTTTTGCGTCGCCCACATCCCGGACGAGGCGCAATTCTACAAACCGTGGAACAAGGCCTATCAGGACTGGGCGGTGGAAATCGGCCTGTTCGACAAACCCGCGCCTTATATCTTTACGCTCTGGTGCGAACCGCTGCGCCGGTTCCAGCTTGCCGCCGAAGGCCACGGCGACCGCCAACCGCCGGATCACCTGCGCGAGCGTATCATGGCGACCATGGACCCGCTGCCGATCTGGTATCCGGTCGACGGCGCGGATCGCTGCGGTGACACCGATGAATTTACCGTTCACGCCCTGACGCAGCGCCCGATGGCGATGTATCATTCCTGGGGCAGCCAGAACGCCTGGCTGCGCCAGATTCATGGGCGCAACCCGATGTATCTGCCGACCGAAATCTGGGAAAAGCACGGCTTTGCCGATGACAGCTGGGCGCGCATCACCTCGCCGCATGGCGACATCACCGTACCCGTGGCCCATATGCCCGCGCTGAACCACAACACGATCTGGACGTGGAATGCGATCGGCAAGCGCAAGGGGGCCTGGGCGTTGCACGACAACGCACCGGAAACCAACAAGGGGTTTCTGCTCAACCATCTGATCCACGAGTTGTTGCCCCCGAAACAGGACGGCATGCGCTGGTCGAACTCCGACCCGATCACCGGACAGGCCGCGTGGTTCGACCTGAAGGTCAAGATCGAGAAAGTTTCCGCCCCCGCCGATCTGAAATCGGAGCCGGATTCCGGGTCGCAGGTCAGCCCTGTGGGCAAAGGCCCGGACGATCTGGAGTGGGTCGTCAAATGAGCGCACAGATCGGCACCTTTGCTGGGCTATCGGTGCGCCCAGTGACGTCATACGCAGATAATACCGCGGTATGCACCGCCGTAATACATCCGATCCCACGCCTCTCTCTTTCCCGAAATATCCCCGCCGGAGGCATCCAACCTCTCAACCCGGAGGCCCTGACGACATGACTGCACTCCCCGCCACAACCGCCAGGAAACTCGGCCTCGTCATCGACCTCGATACCTGTGTCGGCTGTCACGCCTGCGTCACCGCCTGCAAAGGCTGGAACACTCAGAATTACGGCGCGCCGCTCTCGGACCAGGACGCCTACGGCGATGCCTCGGGCACATTTCTGAACCGCATCCACAGCTTTCAGGTTCAGCCGGAACCTGTGAACGACGTTCCGCAACTTGCTCAAACAACACACTTTCCGAAATCTTGCCTGCACTGCGACGACGCGCCCTGTGTCACGGTCTGCCCCACCGGGGCAAGCTATAAGCGCGCCGAAGACGGCATCGTTCTGGTCAACGAAGATGCCTGCATGGGGTGCGGATTATGCGCCTGGGCCTGCCCGTATGGCGCGCGGGAAATGGATCAGGCCGCGGGTGTCATGAAGAAATGCACCCTCTGCGTCGACCGTATCTACAATGAAAACCTTGAAGAAATCGACCGGCAACCCGCCTGTGTCCGCACCTGCCCCGCAGGCGCGCGGCACTTCGGCGACCTGGCCGATCCGGATAGTCACGTGTCGAAACTGGTGGCCGAGCGCGGCGGTCTCGACCTGATGCCGGAACAGGGAACAAAGCCCGTAAATCAGTATCTTCCGCCCCGTCCCCGCGACACCATCCAGCCCGTGATGTCGGGCGACGAGGATATTCTCGCCCCCTTCCTCGCCCCCGTCGCCGATGAGCCGAAGGGCTTTCTCGCCTGGGTCGACCGCGCGCTGGAGAAGCTCTGATGCAACCCGCCTCCTCCGTCATAATCTTCTCGACACTTTCGGGCGCGGGCTTCGGCCTGCTGTTCTTCCTCGGCATCGGCCTTCCCGTCGTCTCGGGCGGCGTCGCGTTCGTTTTCTACCTGATCGCCTTCGGTCTGGCCGTCGGTGGCTTGCTGGCGTCGGTTTTTCACCTTGGAAACAAGAAGAACGCGTGGAAAAGCTTCAGCCAGTGGCGCACGTCCTGGCTGTCGCGCGAAGGCTGGTTCGCGGTCACGGGGCTGCTTGTGATGGGGCTTTATGCTTTCCTTCAGGTGTTCTTCGATACGACGGTTTTCACGCTCGGTTTCACCGGCGCGGCCCTCTCGCTGGCCACCGTTTTCGCCACTTCGATGATCTATGCTCAGCTCAGGACCATTCCCCGCTGGAACCAGCCCGCCACACCCGGCTTCTTTCTGTCGGCGTCTCTCGCAGGTGGCGCGCTGTTGTCGGGCAACGTCACAACGGCCGTTATCTTCCTGACGATCCTCGGGGCCATTACCGTGTTCCACTGGTGGAAAGGCGACCAGCGCTTTGCCGAAGCCGGATCGACCATCGAGACCGCGACCCAACTCAAAGGTCGTGTCAGCCTCTGGGAAAAGCCGCATACCGGGCAGAACTACCTGACGCATGAAATGGTTTTCCATGTCGCCCGTAAACACGCCGTCAAGCTGCGCGTGATTGCCATCCTGGCCATGTCGGTCGTGCCTGTCCTGCTTCTGGTCCTGTTCCCCGTCCATCACGTGCTGGCTGCAATTGCAGTGCTGTCGTATCTGGCCGGGGTTTTCGTCCAGCGCTGGCTGTTCTTCGCCGAGGCAGAGCACGTCGTGGGCCTCTATTACGGCGCCCACGCCCGCGCCTGATCATGACCGATCAGGGATAGAGGTCGCCGAATTTCGCTTCCAGATAGGTCAGCAGCGGCTCTGCCGACAGGGCCTCGCCGGTGGCGTGTTCGATGGCCTCTCGTGGCGGGCGCAGGGCGCCGAACTGCTGCAGGTTCTTCCGCATCCAGCCGGTCGCCGCCGACGGGTCGCCGCGCGCCAGATCGGTATCCAGATCAGGGATGTCGCGCCGTGCGGCCGCCATCAGGCAGCCTGCGAACAGGTTGCCCAGAGAATAGGTCGGGAAGTATCCCATCAGCCCGACCGACCAGTGCACATCCTGCATGAACCCGTTCGACGGCACATCGACGGCCACGCCGAAGTCTGACAGGAACCGGTCGTTCCATGTCGCCTCCAGATCGCCGACCTCCATCCCGCCCAGGATCAGCGCGCGCTCCAGATCGAAGCGCAGCATGATGTGCAGATTATAGTTCACCTCGTCCGCTTCGGTGCGGATAAATCCTGACCCGACGGCATTGACGGCGCGGTAGAAATCCCGCTCCGACCCGACACCTATATCGCCGAACACATCGCGCATCCGGCCATAGAGCCAGCCGCAGTAGGCCTCGGACCGGCCCATCTGGTTTTCGTAGCTGCGCGACTGGCTTTCATGCACGCCCATCGACACGCCGCGTCCGATCGGGGTCAGCAGATGTGTGGCATCCACGCCCTGTTCATAGGTGGCGTGCCCGACTTCGTGGATCGCGGAATAGATGCAGTTGAACGGATCATCCTCGTCGACGCGCGTGGTGATCCGCACGTCCAGACCACTGCCCGAGCTGAAGGGATGGACCGCCAGATCCAGCCGTCCGCGCGTGAAATCATACCCGAACGCCGTCGCGATTTCACGCGACAAGGCCATCTGGTCGGCCTGAGGGAAATGACCGGACAGGGTCGGTGCCTTTCCGGCGGCCAGTGCCCGCTCGCGGATCGCGAGCAGCCGGGGGCGCATCGCGTCGAACATGGTGGCCATATCGTCGGCGTTCCCGCCCGGCTCGTAATCCTGCATCAGTGCGTCGTAGGCATCCATGTTCGTGCCGACGGCCAGCGCTGCCCCCTCCTCGCGGCGCAGGCGGACCACTTCGGCCAGCACCGGCAGGAAGGCGGCAGTATCCTCGGCTGCACGAGCAGAGGCCCAATGTCCCTGCGCCAGCGAAGTGACGCGCGCCAGTTCCGAAGCCAGATTCGCAGGCACCTTGAGATTTCGGTGATAGCTGCGCCGCAGCTCCCTCAGGTTGGCGTCCCCGGCGGCGTCCGGGGCATGCGCCTCGTCCAGCCAGTCCCCCAGGCGCGGGTCGGTGCGGCGCGCATGCAGCACCTCTTCCAGCGCGGCCATTTCCTCGGCGCGCTGCGGGGCGGAGCCGCGCGGCATCACCGTTTCCTGATCCCAACCGGTCCGGCCAGCGACCTGTCCCAGAGCTTCGGTCGTGCGCTGGAACGCCATCAGATCGTCGTATGCGGGCATCGGGTCAGGTCCTGACGGATTGGGGCAAGGGATATTTCGCGCGGTGCCGCGCGCGCACTGTCAGGCAGATCAGCAGGACGGCCCCGAACTGGTGCAGGATCGCCAGATACCAGGGGCTGGAATACATCACCGTTACGATGCCCAGCAGCATCTGAACCGTGGCCATCGCCAATACCCCGCCAAAGGCCACCGACGTCTTGAAATTCGCCGACTGCCGCGCCCGCCACCAGACGGCAAGGATGACGACGAACAGGACATAGCCTGTCAATCGGTGGAAGAACTGCACGGTGCCGTCGTTTTCGAACAGGTTGCGCCAGACCGGCTGCAACTCCCACATGCCGGGGGGGGTGAAGCCCCCGGCCATCAGTGGCCAGTCGGTGTAATTGCGACCTGCGTCGATGCCCGCGACCAGCGCGCCCAGCAGGATCTGCAGCCCCGTCAGTCCGATCAGCCAGGTGGCCGCACGTTTCAGGCGCGGTTCCGACAGACGACGGGCCTGGATCAGCGCACCCGCTGGTCGCGACAGCGACAGCAGGAACCACGCGATCAGTGACAGCAGCGCGAAGGCTCCGCCCAGATGTGCCGCCAGACGATAGGAGGCGACGTCCAGCATCGACCCCTGCAGCCCGCTCGACACCATCCACCAACCGATCGCACCTTGCACCCCGACACCGGCCCCCACGATCACCAGCCGCCCTGTCCAGCCCGGCGGAATGCGTTTCGTCAGCAACAGGCCGAAAAAGCCCAGTGCCCAGATGACGCCGATCACCCGACCCAATTGCCGGTGGCCCCATTCCCACCAATAGATGGATTGAAACTCCGACAGGCTCATCCCCTTGTTCTGAAGCTGATATTCCGGAATGGCGCGGTATTTTTCGAACTCCACATCCCAGGCTTCGGCGGTCAGGGGCGGCACGGTTCCGGCCACCAGATCCCATTCCGTGATCGACAGGCCGGAGTCGGTCAGCCGCGTCATGCCGCCGACCGGAATGATGGCCAGAACCAGAACGAACAGCAAGATCAGCCATGCGCGCACGGCCCTGCGCGACCCGCGCCTGCCTGCGTCGATTCCACCGGTTGCCGCAGTCGGGCGCGTCGTCGTCGCGACCTCTTCGAATATCGGGCGTTTTGCCATGCTGTTCCCCTCGTCTGGGTGCTGACCTAGACCGTCAGCCCCGGTCTTTCCAGCGCACCATCTGTCGCATCATGCCGTGAAATATCTGCACGTCCGCACGAGTAAGCGGCAACCGCGACCACAGGTTCCGCAGGTGCAGCTTCATCGCCGGGGCCCTGGCATCGGGCCAGAAGAACCCGGCCTTGTCCAACCGCTCCTCGAAATGCACTGACAGCGCGTCCATTTCGGCGTGGGTGGCCCAGTCAGTTCCGGCCAGTTCGACCTCCATCCCGGGCGGCATATCGTCCGAGCGACGCCATTCGTAGCCCATCAACAGCACGCATTGGGCCAGGTTGAGCGAGGCGAAATCGGGGTTCGTCGGGACCGAGACGATGGCGTTGGCCAGTACGATGTCGTCGTTCTCCAGCCCGGTGCGTTCCGGTCCGAACAGCACGGCAACCTTTTCACCCCTCGCACCGCGCTTGCGCGCTTCGGCCATTGCGGCCTCGGGCGTGAACACCGGCTTGGTCAGATCGCGGTTGCGCGCCGTGGTCGCGAAGACGAACGTGCAGTCTGCCACCGCCGCTTCGGTCGTGTCGCAAATCATCGCGTCATCCAGAAGCCGTCCTGCCCCGCTGGCCAAGGCCACAGCCCGTTCGTTCGGCCATCCGTCGCGGGGGGCGGTCACGCGCATATGCTCCAACCCGAAGTTCAGCATGGACCGCGCGGCGGCGCCGATATTCTCGCCCATTTGCGGGCGGATCAGGACGAAGGCAGGGCGCGGGTCGGGGGCGGGTTCGGACATGCCCGGCGCCTACCCCGCCTGCCCGGCACGCGCAACGGCGGATGCGGCCGAACGCACGCTGCGACCCGCTTGTCCTTGCATCCACGCATGGGGTAGGTCCGGCGCAGCCAAGGGAATGCACGATGACAGACATGCCGCAACTTTATCTCGTGACTCCGCCCGAAATCGATGCCGGGTTCGAGGCACGCCTGTCCGCCGTTCTCGATGCCCATGCAATTGTCTGCCTGCGTCTCGACCTTGCCACGCGGGACGAGGACCGCATCACACGCGCCGCCGATCTGTGTCGCGACGTCGCGCATCGCTACGACGTGCCGCTGATCGTCACCGACCATGCCGCACTGGTCGACCGTCTGGGTCTGGACGGTGTGCATCTGTCCGACCCGAGATCCCTGCGTAAACTACGGACCGACTGGGGCCCGGACCCCATCATCGGGGCGTACTGCGGCACTTCGCGTCACGACGGGATGCTCGCGGGCGAAGCCGGAGCGGATTACGTTGCCTTCGGACCCGCCGGAATTGCGTCGTTGGGCACGGGCGAACGTGCCGAGGTCGAGTTGTTCGAATGGTGGTCGCAGATGATCGAACTTCCCGTCGTGGCCGAGGGCGCGCTAGACCCCGCCACGATCGAGGCGCTGGCACAGGCAACCGATTTCATCGCCCTGGGCGAGGAGATCTGGTCCACCGATGACCCTGCCGCCGCCTTGACGCGGCTTACCGCACCGTTTCGGAATTGACCGGCGAAATCGTTTCGGAAAAAGCCGCTTCGAACCCTGCGCGCACCGCCGCCTCGGCCGCCCGTGCCAGTGCCTTGCGGTCGGGGTAATCGGTGACGGTCAACGGCGCATGGTAAATCACTTCGACCATGCCATGCCGCGGGGCCGACAGCATCGCCAGCAGATGCGCGCCGAAGCTCTGATCGCCCCACCAGCCGTAGAATGTGACCGGCGCGCCAGCGGGCGCATGATAAGCCAGGGTGACTGGCTGCACCTTCATGTCGTCGGGCAAGTCGGTCGAATGGAAGGCCGCGAATAATGTCGTCTTGAACGGCAACACGCGTCGCCCGTCGGTGCTGGTTCCTTCGGGGAAGAACAAGAGACGATGCCGAAGGCGCAAACGTTCCTCGAATACGATCTGCTGCGCGCGCGATTCGCGCCGGTCACGGCGGATGAAAACCGTCCCCGTGGCTCGCGCCAGCCAGCCGATACCCGGCCAGCCCGCGACTTCGGATTTCGATACAAAGTAAACCCGTTTCGATGCGTTGAGTGCAAATATATCAAGCCAGGATGCATGGTTCGACACCACCGCTCCGGTGCCGTGCATCACCGACCCCCGCACATCGCGCCGCATCCCCAGGATAACGAAGGCAGCCTTGCAGACGCCCTGTGTAATCCATGGCGTCACCGGGCGGCGCATTCCGAATGCCGGTCGCTCGATCAGGCGCACCGTGAGAAGTAAAAACAACCCGCCGAACACAATGCCGCCCAATGCGCCCCCGCGCAGGACGGTGCGCAACCAGCCAAGCGGACCGGGCGTCACCACGGGCGGTTGCGGCGCGTCGTCCCAGATCATCGCGGCAGTCCGGGCAACGCGACACGCGACAGATCGAGGACCATGCAGACGTCGACGGTATTGAACGCCCGGTCGATATAGGCCCCGTCCCCGACCTGCGCGCCCGCCCGAAGATAGGTCTTGATCAGCGCGGGCACGCCCGCCATGGCCGACCGGGGCGCTTCACCCTCGATGACGACCGCGCCGTCCCCATGTGCGACCGGCCGCAGGCTTTCCGGGGCCAGCGCCGCGTGTCGCAGACGGCGCAGGCCGGGCAGATGGCGGGTCAGATCGGCCCCTGGAAAGGAAGCTGTGCCGACTGCAAATGCAATGTCATGACTGTGAAGAACGTTTAGCAAGCCTTTGAAAAGAATAAATCCCGCCATTCCATTGCGATAGGCCGGATGCAGGCAGGCCCGCCCGGCCTCGGCAAGCGGGCGCCCGGCGGATTTGAGCGCCGACAGATCGAATTCCTGTTCGGTATAAGCGGTGCCCATTCCAACGCGGAGTGTCGCGACGACGCCTGCGGCGGGGTCCGCCGGATCGCGCAGAATGACGTGATCGCAATCGGCATCGAAGTCATCGCCCTCCAGCCCCTCGCCCATCAGACCACCGGCGACCGGACCACCGGCGGTCGGAACCGCGCCCAGTTCCTCGACGAAGACAGCATGTCGCAGGCGTCTGGCCTCCCGGATCGCATCGGGATCGCGGGTGACGGTCAGGGTCAGTCCGGGCTGCATGACCGGCTGATTAGGCCCCGGCCCGCCCACGCGCAAGCGGCGAAATCCCGAGTCCGGGCCGGGGCAGACGACAGGGCGTAAAGACTCTGGTAACCATTTGCTGCAAGACAAGAGACTGATGAGCGTCCGGTCGGGTCTATCGACCGGACGCCCCCCCCTGATCGAAGACGGGCTGCAAGATGACGCGTTTACCATCCAGAACCTGTTTGCCGACATGTTCGAAGTTCACGGTGATACGGCTGTCGATGCAGGATTGCACCTGTCCCAGCCCCCAGTCGGGCTGGGCCGGGTTCCGCACCAGCATGCCGGGTTCGAGAAAGGAGTTGGGGTCAGTCATGAACGGGGCCTGCGCATGAGGGATTCTGTGGATCAGGACATGTTCGATACTGCGGAGGGGCCTGATCTTCTGGCCCTGCTTGGATCGCGGCTTTGCCACGACCTCGTCAACCCCATCGGAGCGATCGGCAATGGGCTGGAACTGCTCGAGATGACCGACGGCGATGGCATCGAGGAGATGGCGCTGATCCGCGCGTCACTGACCGCCGCGATGGCGCGAATACGGTTTTTCCGGTTCGCCTTCGGGGCCGGGGCTGATAATGCGCAGGTGCCCGCCCGCGAAATTCGCGAGGCGCTGGAAGAGATGTATGGCACCACCCGCACCAGGATTCTGTGGCGTGACGAGGAAACCCGCCCCCGGTCCGAAATCCGTCTGGCCTGCCTGGCGCTCAATTGCATCGAGGTGGCGACACCCTGGGGCGCGCAGATCGAAGTAACGCGCAATAACGCGGCCTGGGTGCTGCATGTCGACGCCAAGCGCCTGAAGATCGACGAGACGCTGTGGCAGTGTCTGGGTCGCGGCGATCTGCCCGGCGATCTGAAAGGGTCCGAAGTGCAGTTCGGCATCCTTGCCCGCGCTTCACGCCGGTTGCGCCGTCCGGTCTCAGTCAGCGCCGACGACTCCCATCTTAGCCTGATCGTCTAACGCGCCTTCAGGCCCTTGCGGAACCGTGCCGCATTCGCACTGTAACCCTGCGCCGAAAGCAGCAGCCTTTCGCGCGCGGCGGCATCCAGTTCCCGCACCACCTTGCCAGGTGCGCCCATGACGAGGCTGCCATCGGGAATGACCTTGCCTTCGGTGATGAGCGCCCCGGCACCGATCAGACAGCCCGCGCCGATCACCGCGCCATTCAGCACCGTCGCACCCATACCGATCAGCGATCCGTCCCCGATGGTGCAGCCGTGCAGCATCGCCTTGTGCCCGACCGTCACATCGGCCCCGACGGTCAGCGGAAACCCCATATCTGTATGCAACACGCAGTTTTCCTGCACATTTGACCGCGCGCCCACGACAATGGGTTCATTGTCACCGCGCAACGTGCTGCCGAACCAGACGCTCGAGCCTTCGGCCAGCGTTACATTGCCGATGACATTCGCATTTGGCGCGACCCAGGCATCGTCGGCCAGGATTGGTGTCACGCCGTCCAATTCATAGATCATGTCGAGGCCCTTTCCCGAAATTCATTGTTCAGCGCGCGGGTAAAACCCGTCAGCCAGGGTTGCCGGTCCCGCCGCAAACGCTCCGCCGCCAGAATGGTCCGCAGCCGCGTTTCGCAGGCATCCGGATCATCGTTGACCAGCACATAGTCGTATTCCGCCCAATGACTGATCTCCGCTTCGGACTTCGCCATCCGGTCTTCGATAACATCGTCGCTGTCCTGCCCGCGCTGGCGCAACCGGCGTTCCAGCTCTCCGATAGAAGGCGGCAGGATGAAAATGGACACCACGTCCCGACCCATCGACGAATTCCGGATCTGTTGTCCGCCCTGCCAGTCAATATCGAAGATCACGTCGCGCCCCGCTGCCAGCGCTGTCTCGACCGGCGCGCGCGGGCTGCCGTAATGGTTACCAAAGACCTCGGCATGTTCCAGCATTTCGCCGTCCAAAACCATCTGGCCAAAGGTCTCGCGGCTGCGGAAATAATAATGCTGACCCTCGACTTCGCCGTCGCGCGGCAGTCGCGTGGTGGCAGAAACCGAAAACGTCAGGCTTGTGTCCCAGGCCATGAGTCGCTGCGCCATCGTCGATTTTCCTGCGCCGGACGGGCTGGACAAGATAATCGCCAGGCCGCGTCGCGTGCCCTGGTCCATGCTGCGTCGTTCCATGCTCCCCCCGCGTTCCGGGTGCTTCGGGACGGTCCCGTTACCCAAATCCTGCCGAGGGCCTAGCCTCTTGGATTTCGTGCGGCAAGAGATCGCCGTCATTAACTAATGGTAAAGGAATTGCGGGCAATTTGGCGAGACATGCCTTATTTCTTCTCTTGAGCGGTGTAGCAGGTGGCTCCACGATCCGGTTCAGGATCGGGTGCGCCCGGTTTCAGGGGAAGGTGGAATGGCAGGCAAAGACGAAATTCGCGGACCGAATCCGGTTCGGACCAATGACGTTCGGGACTTCACGGGGCTTCGAATGATACGCAGATCCCCCTTGCTGGAAGAGACCTGGCGCTATTGGACTTCGCTGCACACCGGGACTGACCTGCCGCGCAGGTCCGCGCTGGACCCAAAGGCAATGTCGCGCATTCTGGGCCACGCGATGATCCTGGATCAGGTACGCCATGGCACCGTTCGCGTCCGCCTGGGCGGCAATGTCATGCATCAGGTGATGGGTATGGATGTGCGTGGCCTGCCGATCCGGGCATTCTTCGATCTGGCCGACCGCACCCGCGCCGTCGATCTGATAGAACAGGTCTTCGACACGCCATCGACGCTTGAACTGGACCTGATATCCGAAGGCTGCGACGGACTGATGACGGGACGGATGCTGGTGTTGCCGCTGCTGGATGCGACGGGCGCGGTGACCAAGGCGCTGACCGTGATGGTGACCGACCGCGTGATCACCGATGCGCCGCGGCGCTTCGCGGTCACAAATGCGACACTTGTGCCGGTCGACGGGGCGGCAGCTGCGCCCCGGCAAGGCCTGCTTCGCCGCCGCGTCACAGATCATCATCTGCCGGTCGAGATCATGGCCGGCATGGCCGAGGACGCCGCGCCATATGCGACGCGGCCGTCGCCTGTCCCGTGGCTGCGGGTCGTCAAATAACGGCTCAGCGGCGCGTCATGACCTGCATCGCAGCGACCATCACGATGCCATAAAGGACGTGGCCCACCAGGGCGACCCAGGTGATGCCCGTGAATCCGAGGAAGAACGGCAAACCGGCGATTGCGGTGATCCCGCCGATGGCGAAAATCCACAAGCCGAAGCCGTAGACCGCCGAAGCCAGCGGCCAGCCACCCGGCGCGCCGGTCACGCGCACCCAGATCGGCGCGAAGATAAAAAGCCAACCGACCGGATAACCGATCAATCCGACAAGATAGAAATGCATGAAGTAGCCCGCGAAATCGTTGTTGGGCAGACCGAGCGCGCCGAGCAGGCTCTTGGCGAGGCCGTGGGGCGAGAGATTGGCGAAGCCGAGGCCGGGGCTGAGGATCTGCCCCCAGAGATCAAAGGCGACCGTACCGAAGAAACCACCGATGAACATCAGGCCGAGCGTGGCAGCGGTCAACGGCGGAAAGACGGCGGGCATGGCGTTGGTACGTGTCATGGGGGTCTCGCTTTTAAGGCTGTGCAATTGTGCTTGTGACCTCGCTTGCCCCCAAGTCAACGATCCAAGCCACTGGATCACATGGCATTGACCGGCCGTCATCTATGGCTCACGGGTCCGCGACTGCCTCTGACACTCCTGTTACAGAGCACCCTTCGGCAGCGGCGTCCGTGTTGACCCGGCCTGATACATCCGCGCGAGCGACCGTTTCAGGCCAGTCACGCGCTATGGGCCGGTCACGATGCCGCGCGCATCCGATCCTGCCGCAAAGCGGACAGTTCGTCGGCCACCAGAAACGCCAGTTCCAGCGATTGCGAGGCATTCAGGCGCGGGTCGCAGGCCGTGTGATAGCGGTCCGACAGATCCTCGTCGGTGACGGCACGCACACCGCCGGTGCATTCGGTCACGTCCTGCCCCGTCATCTCGAAATGAACGCCGCCGGGGATGGTGCCATGGTCGCGGTGGACGGCGAAGAATTCCCGCACTTCGGCCAGCACGCTGTCGAAGGGTCGCGTTTTATAGCCCGAGGGAGACTTGATCGTGTTGCCGTGCATCGCATCGCAGGTCCAGACGACATTCGCGCCCATCTCCTGCACCTGCTTGATCAGGCGCGGCAGATGTTCGGCCACCTTGCCCGCGCCGAACCGCGCGATCAGGGTCAGGCGACCCATCTCGTTCTGGGGGTTCAGCGTTTCGATCAATTGCTTCAGATCTTCGGCGGTCGTCGTCGGACCGCACTTCAGCCCGATCGGATTCATGACGCCGCGACAGAATTCCACATGTGCGCCATCGGGTTGCCGCGTGCGATCACCGATCCAGATCATGTGACCCGATCCGGCAAGCCAATCGCCGGGGTGAGTGCTGTCCTCGCGGCACAGTGCCTCTTCGTATTCCAGCAACAGCGCCTCGTGCGAGGTATAGAAATCGACCGTCGACAGTTCCGCATTGGTGTCCGACGTCAGGCCCGCAGCGGTCAGGAAATCCAGCGTATCCTGAATGCGGTCGGCCATGTCGCGATACTGCGCCGCCCGCTCTCCGCTTGCGAAATCCAGTGTCCATTGATGCACCTGATGCACATCCGCGAAGCCGCCCTTGGAGAAGGCACGCAGCAGGTTGAGCGTCGCGGCGGCCTGCGTGTAGGCGTCCAGCATCTTTGACGGGTCAGGAATGCGGGCCTCGGGCGTGAAGGCCAGCTCGTTGATGATATCGCCACGATAGCTCGGCAACTCCGTACCGTCGCGTATTTCGGTGGGCGCCGATCGTGGCTTGGCGAACTGGCCTGCCATTCGACCCAGCTTGACGACCGGCACCTTGGCTCCGAACGTCAGGACCATCGCCATCTGCAACATGACCTTGAAGGTGTCGCGAATGTTGTTGCTGCTGAATTCCGCAAAACTTTCGGCGCAATCGCCGCCCTGCAACAGGAAGGCTTCACCGCGTCCGGCAGCCGCCAGTTCTGACTTCAACGTCCGCGCTTCGCCTGCGAAAACCAGCAGGGGGTGGCGGCCCAGCTTGGCCTCGACCGCGCTCAGCGCATCGGCGTCTGGATAGTCCGGCATCTGGACGCGCGGCATCGCGCGCCAGCTCGACTTCGACCAATCGCCCATCTGTGCGTTCTGGTGTGTCTTGTCGTGTGCCATGTGTCTATTCCCTCTGGCCGGATTCGAGGCTCGTGCGATAGCCCATTCATCGCGCCGCCGCAAATGCCGGATTGGCTTGATCCTTGGCGAATGTTGCGCGTAGGCGTCGTCTGGGGGACTGATGCGACTCGATGGGTCGATCACGCAAAGGGAGGCCGCGCCGATGGCGGGTCACGCAACGGCCAAGCTCGGCACTGCGCCGGAGATATCGGCTGTGGTCGCGCCAGAGCGTCCGCACCATTTTGTCTTTGTTCTGCTGGATCAGTTCACGTTGCTATGCCTTGCCAGCGCACTGGATGCCCTGCGACTGGCCAACCGGATGTCGGGCACGAACCTATATACATGGTCGCTGGTTGGCGAAGGCGGCAAGACGGCAACCTGTTCGGCGGGCACGAAATTCGTCCTGGACGGCGATCTTGTTCCTCTCGAACGGAACGACACGGTTCTGGTCGTCGGCGGTGTCAACGTCGGACGGGCCACCACGACGCGACTTCAAAGCTGGCTGCGGCGCGAGGCACGGCGCGGCGGCATGATCGCGGGGCTGTGCACTGCCGCGTGGTCGCTGGCGGCCAGCGGTCTTCTGGATGGCAAGCGCGCGACGATCCACTGGGAGAATCAGGACGGATTTGCCGAAGATTTCCCCGATATCGAATTGACCAAAGCGGTCTTCACCATCGACGGCAAGCGGATCACCACGGCGGGCGGCACCGCATCGGTCGACCTGATGCTGCACCTGATCGCCCGCGATTTCGGCGAGGATCTGGCCGCGCAGGTTGCCGATCAGATGATCTATTCCTCGATCCGCACCGACCAGGATACTCAACGCCTGTCGATTCCGACGCGCATCGGTGTCCGCCATCCTCGCCTGTCCCATGTCATCCGCGAGATGGAGCAGTCGATCGAAGACCCGGTCAGCCCGGCCAGGCTGGCCGCTGACGTCGGCATGTCCACGCGTCAACTGGAGCGTCTGTTTCGCCGGTATCTCGATCGCAGCCCCAAGCGATATTACATGGAACTGCGCCTTGGCCGCGCCCGCAACCTGCTGATGCAGACCGATATGTCCATCATCAACGTGGCACTTGCCTGCGGCTTTACCTCGCCCTCACACTTCTCAAAATGCTATCGCGCGCATTACGGCACCACCCCCTACCGCGAACGGGGCACCCATAGCTGACGCCCCTTGTGTCAGCGTTCGATGCGCGCCGCCCGACCGCCGCGCCGCCCGGTGCGCACAGGCTCGCCCAATCCTTCGCGCAACACTTCGGTCATCGGGTGATCGCCCCGCCCGACCAGCAGCCGCTCGATGGCCGGGCCGGTATCGCCCGAGTGGCTCAGCGCCCAGTCGAGAAAGATCGAACGGCATTCGGCCTTGTCGATTCCGTCGATGCGATAGGCGTCTGCGATCAGACCCTTGGGATCGTCCGGTCCCTGTCCATCCTTGGCCATCCCTGTCTCCTCATGCGCCAGACCCGCAGCTAGCGCAGCCCCGCACGTCCGTCCAGCGCAGCTATTTCAGCGCCTCGTCAATGACCGCCGCCGCCTGGGCCGCCGCCGCATCGCAGGCTGCCGTGACTGCCGCCAGATCGGGCAGATCCATGCCGTGCGCCACGAAGGCTTCGCCGCCTGCGCCCAGATCGCCGGGCGGGTCGGCATCGGTCAGCAGCCGCAGCATCTGATTGACCCGCGACAAATGTTCGTGCGCCCGGGCCAGCACCGCGCGTGTCTCGGGTGTCAGCCAGCCCTCGACGCCCAGCTGCCCGACCACGTCCCGTGCCGTGTTCCCCGCCATCAGCGCATGGGCCTGCGCGGCCAGTTCGATGTCCTGCATCCGCCCCGGCCCGGACTTGATCGACAAGCCACCCCCATGCCGTCCCGCATCAACCAATCGGGTACGCATGCCGGTCAGGGCCTCGATCACCTCGGCGTCCGAGAACCGGCTGCCCCGAATCACGTCGCAGCGTGCGCCCTCGACCATCGGCCGCAACGCAGGATCGCCCACGACGACCCGTGCACGGGTCAACGCCATGTGTTCCCAGACCCATGCTTCATTGGCCTGATAATTCAGGAACCCCGACAGCGGCGTCGCCACTGGCCCCTGACGTCCGGAAGGCCGCAACCGCATATCGACCTCGTAGAGGCGCCCCTCACCCATCGGCGCGGACAATGCGGTAATCAGGATCTGCGTGAACTTCGCTGCCCATTGCCGCGGTCCGAGCGCCCGTCTGCCATCGGATTCAGCCAAGTCGTCCGCCCCGTCGTGCAGCAAAACCAGATCCAGATCCGACCGGGCCGCCAGCCGTCTGGCACCCAGCGAACCCATTCCCATCGCCACCAGCTGCAAACCCGGCACCCGGCCGTATCGACGCGCCGTCTCGAAGTCCGTGGCAACCCAGGCCGAGGCCATTACCGCCTCGGCCAGCCGAGCATAGGACGCTCCGGCGTCAATCGGATCTATCAATCCGCGCAGCATGTGCACGCCGATGCGGAAATGCGCCTCGCGGTGCCATTGGCGAAGACGCGTCAGACGTTCTTCGAAGTCGCCCTCGACGGGCGGCAAGGTCCACACATCCGGCAGCGGCTCCAGAAACGTCCCGCCGATCACCGCATCCAGAACGCCTGCGTTCTGGGACAGATATTGCGCCAGGTCGGGGGCGGTGGCGCAGATATCCGCCAGCAAATCGACCAGTTTGGGATTGGCCTCGAACAGAGAGAGCACCTGCACACCTGCCGGCAGTCCACGCAGGAACCCGTCAAAGGCGGCCAGTGCCTCGGACGGTCGGGCCGCGCGCGCCAATGCGGCCAGCAAGCCGGGCCGCAGCCGATGGAAAATCGCCTGCGCTCTGTCAGAGCGCAGCGCCGGATAGGTCGCCCAGCGGTCGGTCACGGCAGACGCGCCTTCGATGATTTCGCCCACCGGCCCCGCCTTTGCCTGCCCCTGCGATGGCGGCAGGAAGGACGGCACGGTGATCGCTTCGACCGCGCGCATCCGGTCGCGCAGATCGGTGACGAAACGGTCCACGTCGCCCTCGCCCATGAAACACGCCAACCGCCGCAACCGCTCCGGGTCGCGTGGAATGCGGTGCGTCTGGGCGTCCTGCACCATCTGCACCCGATGCTCCACCGATCGAAGATAGCGGTATTGCTCGGACAGGACATCCCGATCCTGCGGCGTCATCCAGCCGGCCTCGGTCAGACGGTCCATCCCCTCCAGTGTGCCGCGCACACGCAGGCGTGGGTCGCGTCCTCCGGCGATGATCTGCTGCGTCTGGGTCAGGAATTCGATCTCCCGGATACCGCCCTGCCCCAGTTTCACGTCGTGGCCCGGCACGTCCCATTCGCCCGCCAGCCCCTTGTGGTCGCGGATGCGGCGGCGCATGTCGTGCGCCTCCTCGACGACGGCGAAATCGAGGTGCCGTCGCCAGACGAAGGGGGTCAGCCGTTCCAGAAATCCCTCGCCTGCCGCCTTGGCCCCGGCACAGGCGCGCGCCTTTATCCAGGCCGCCCGCTCCCATGTGCGGCCCATGGCTTCGTAATACCGCTCTGCGGCTTCCATCGACAGAACGATGGGCGTCGATCCGGGATCGGGCCGCAGCCGAAGATCGGTCCGAAAAACGTAACCCTCGGCGGTTATGTCTGACATCGCGCCCATCGCCGTCCGCGCCGCTTTCAGAAGAATCGCGCGGGCCGTGCCGTAATCCGATGGGTCATATTCCGACTCGTCGAACAGAAGGACCAGGTCTATGTCGCTGGAATAGTTCAATTCTCCCGCGCCCATCTTGCCCATCGCGATGGCAACCAGCCCGCCATCGCCCGTCACAGGGCCTTTGGCGTGCCGCGCCAATCCATAGGCCAGCGCGCAATTGAGCGCCGCATCCGCAAAGCGCGTCCAGCCCGCCGTCGCCTGCATTACCGGCCAGACCCCGCCCAGTTCGGCCAACCCAACCAACAGGGCCGCCCGCCGCTTGGCCTGTCGCAGTGCGGCTTTCGGGTCGCCGTCGATGGCGTCGATATCAGCAAGTAATGCGGCCAATGCCGCATCCGGTTCGCGGTCCCAAAGGTCTGTCAGCCAGTCCCTTTCCCGCTCCATCGTGGCGGCCAGAAACGGACTGCACCCCGCCGTGCCCGCGATCAGCGGAGCAACCTCTGGCGGTGGCGACAAAAGCGCGACGGCAACCTGTCCGGCCTCTGCGTCGAAGGGGATCGGTGTGCGGGTGATACGGCTGCGAAACATCGCTCCGGTCTGACCCCTTGGCAGCGTCGGCGTCAACGGGCAGATATTCGATATGAGCAAGAGTTTTCGCCGCGTTCTCACCGCACTGAGTGCAGCAGGTATCCCGTCCCAGCCTGTCGAACTGGGCGAGTGCCGCACTGCGCGGCAGGCCGCCGATGCTACAGGATGTGCGCTGGACCAGATCGCCAAGTCGATCATTTTCGCCTGTGGCGACGGCTGTTCCCTGTTCCTGACGGCAGGCGGCAATCAGGTGGATACCGGCAAGGCCTCCGCGCTTGCGGGGCAACCGTTGTCACGGGCCGATGCGACGGTCGTGCGTGCCGTGACCGGATTTGCCATCGGCGGCGTCTCCCCCATCGGGCACCTCTCGCCGTCGCCTGTCTGGATCGACCCCCGTCTGCTGGACTTCGATGTCGTCTGGGCCGCCGCAGGCACGCCGCGGCATGTCTTCCCGATCGCACCCGGAGATCTGGTAGATCTGACCGGAGCAACCGTTGCGGATTTTACCTGAACGTTACGTCATAACCATCTGTCACGAAAACAGATCGTGGCAAAGCTCCAGCGCATCGACCAGCGTATCGACCTCCGCACGCGTGTTATATACTCCGAAGCTGGCCCGACAGGTGGCTGTGACCCCCAGGTGTTCCATAAGCGGCTGGGCACAATGATGCCCGGCCCGAACCGCCACGCCCTTTTTGTCGAGTACTGTCGATATGTCGTGCGCATGCGCCTGACCGGTCAGGGTGAAGCTGAAAATCGCGGCCTTGGTCGATGAATTTCCCTGCACATTCAGCCAGTTAAGTCCGCCCAGACGGCTTCGGGCGTAATCCCGCAGATCGGCCTCATGTGTGGCGATCGCGTCCATGCCAAGGTCCATCATCCACTCCAGTGCAGCCCCCAGACCGATGGTCTGAACGATGCCGGGGGTGCCAGCCTCGAACTTCATCGGCGGATCGTTCCACGTCACTGTATCGCGATGAACCTCGCGGATCATATCGCCGCCCCCCATGAAGGGAATCATCTCGGCCAGGCGCTCGGGTTTAATGAAAACTGCACCGGAACCGCTTGGCCCGTATAACTTGTGCCCTGTAATCGCATAGAAATCGCATCCGATGTCAGCCACATCCACGGGCATATGGACGGCCCCCTGCGATCCGTCCACCACGATCGGAACGCCCCGCGCCCGCGCCCCGGCACAGATGGTTTTTACATCAACTACGGTTCCCAACACGTTGGAAAGATGTGTAATCGCGATCATTTTGGTGCGGTCCGTCATGGCATCCAGCACCGCCTGCGGGTCCAGATCGCCGCGCGCATCCGTATCGACCCAGACCAGCTTGACGCCAAGCCGTTCGCGCAGAAAGTGCCAGGGCACGATATTTGCGTGATGCTCCATGATCGACAGGATGATCTCGTCGCCCGCCTGCATGCGTGGCGCGGCCCAGGCATAGCTGATCAGGTTCATTGCCTCGGTCGTGCCGGTGGTGAAGACGATGTGGTCTTCCGACGGCGCGTTCAGGAACCGCGCGACCGTGCCGCGCACGGCTTCGTAATTCTCGGTCGAAATCGTCGAGAGCGTATGCAGGCCTCTGTGAACGTTTGAGTATTCCTCACCATAGGCGCGCTGGATCGTATCCAGCACAACCTGTGGCTTCTGCGCGGATGCCCCATTGTCCAGATAGGTCAGCGGCTTGCCGTTGATCTGTCGCGACAGAATTGGAAACTGCGCGCGGATAGCGTCGATATCGATCATGGCAACGGTCCTCCGAGCGACAGATAGATCAGGCCCGATACGATCGGTCCCACGAAATAGGCGACGACGAAGGCGCCGCCTGCAATCAGCAGTGCCGTCAGCCAGTCATCCAGCCGATGCAACACGCGGACAACGACGACAAGGACCAGCAATGTCGCAGAGAAGCCGATGAAGAAAAACGGCCCATAGGTATCGATCCCCGTCGCAAGTGCGAAGACCCAGGTGCCCATCTGGACCAGTTCGAACAGCAGGAGGGCAAGCGCATAGGCGACCATCAACCAGATCGCTTCGGCGGCTGTGGCCCGGCTCCTGGCGAACCAGCGCCCCAGCAGAAGCCCTGCCCCCGCCATCGCGAACACGGTGATCACATCGCGCATCGCCCCGAACAGCGCCCCGAACTGCCGCTTGCCCTGCGGCATATGCGGAAAGGCCAGGGGCCCGTAGGTATAGTCCACGATGGTCATCAACAACGTTGCCGCCACCAGAGCCATGGCCGCAATGCGAACCGGAGGTGTGGTGGCCCGCATCCCGTCGAGCGCGCCGACGGGGTCAGACAGGAAACTGCCGATTGCCCCGGTCAGCCCCGATATCTCATGTCTCACACCGAATATTCCGCCACATAGAGGGAACTGAGCCAGATCCAGAAGAACCCCGCGAAGGTCACCAGACCGACCGCTGAAAGGGCGGGGCCTGGCCCGATGAAGCCCGCCGTCAACCCGTTGAGCAACATTGCCGGAGACACCGCGAGAAGCGCCCAGAAGAGTGAAATCCGCGCACCCAGGCCCGTGCCGCGACCGCCAAACAGCCGGGCGGCCACATGGCTGATCAATGCCAGAATATAGAACAGCAAGGGTGCCAGAAAGACCCAGGCCATCAGCGTCCCCCCCATCAGGATCATGAAATCCTCACCCCGCAGGAAGGCTTCGCGCGACAGGCGGGGCAATTGCGAGACAAAGACCAGTGCACAGCCGACCATGAGGAATACGAAGGCCGTGTCATCGCGCAGGCCGCGTGCCAGATGTTCGGCCATCACGACGCGCGGACGCAGCCATGCGCGGGGAATATCGCGGGTGACCGACACGTCAGTGCCGCGACAGCCAGTCGGCGAGAACCGCGCCGATATGGGCACGCAGATCCTCGTCGGCGATTTCCTCAACCGCCTCGGCCATGAACGACAGCACCAGCAGGTCTGTCGCCACCCGTCTGGGCACCCCACGCGAACGCAGGTAGAACAGCGCCGTCTCATCGATCGCGCCTGTCGTGGACCCATGCGAACAGGCCACGTCGTCGGCATAGATTTCCAGCTCCGGCTTGGCGAGGAACTGTGCGTCGTCGTCCAGCAGAAGGGCCTGGCTGATCTGATATCCATCGGTCTTCTGAGCGCCTTCACGCACCAGGATCTTGCCCTGGAACACGCCAGTTGCCCCGTCGCGCAGGACCTTCTTGAACACCTGACGGCTTTCGCCGTTCAGCGCGCCGTGAGTCACGAAAACCGTATCATCGTGGTGGAAATCGCCCCGCCCGAAGGCCGCGCCGCCGACATGCGCGCTGGCATCGTCGCCGACGATCTCCAGAATGGCCTCGTTGCGCGTCAATTGAACGTTGGCCGACAGGGTGAAAGACTTGAATGTCGCGCTCCGACCCAGCCGGGCGAACAGATGGGTGTCGATCTGCTGCGTCGCGTCGGGTCCCTGCATACGAATATGATGGAACGCGGCGGTGTCGGCCACGTCGACTTCGGTAACGATATTGGACCTTGCGCCCGCCGTACCCGATTCCAGTACGGTGACGGATGCGTCGGCATCCACCTTGATCAGATGATGCAGGATCGGATCAGTGCCGCCGATGGTGCGGATGTGGATCGGGCGCGCGACCGGGCCGGTCACGCGGATCGCCAGACCGCCGGTGGCGAAGGCGCTGTTGAGCATGGCAAAAGGCCGCGAAACGGGGCGTGATCCGGCGGCTTCCAGCGTCGCATAAAGGTCGCGTGCCCAGTGGATGTCGGCCTCGGCGGCTTGCGACAGAGTATTGATCTCGACCCCGTCGGGAGCACCGTCGGGCAGGTCGAGCGCATCGCCGTCGATCGTGATCACGTAGGCATCCATTCCGGCGAACGGGTCTTCCCCCGGTCCACCCGCGCCCTGCGCAGGCGTCGCCCGATTGAACGGTGCGGGGTTGGTGTAACGCCAGTATTCGTCGCGTCGTGTCGGCAGGCCAACGGCCTGCAACCGGCCCAACGCATTCTTCCGGGCCGCACCCAGCCAGCCGCCCCCGGACGGCAGGGTCAGGGCCGCAAGACGCTCATCCGTAGTTATTTTTCGTGCGTCGACCACCATCAGGACGTCCCTTCCAGGATGTCGACATAACCATTGACCTCGACTTCCATCGCCAGTTCGGGTCCACCGGATTTGATGATGCGACCACCCGCCATGATGTGCACGACATCCGGTTTGATGTGATCCAGAAGCCGCTGATAATGCGTGATTACAAGGAATCCGCGGTTCGGATCGCGCAGGGCATTCACGCCCTCGGACACCAGCTTCATCGCATCGACATCCAGGCCCGAGTCCGTCTCGTCAAGGATGCACATCTTCGGTTCCAGCATCGCCATCTGCAGGATTTCGTTACGCTTTTTCTCACCACCCGAGAAGCCGACATTGACAGGACGCTTGAGCATCTCGGCGTCGATCTTCAGATCCTTGGCCTTGGCGCGGATTACCTTGAGGAATTCGCCTGCCGACAGTTCCTCCTCGCCCCGCGCTTTGCGCTGCGCGTTCACTGCGGTCCGCAGGAAAGTCATGTTGCCCACACCGGGAATCTCAACCGGGTACTGGAACGCCAGGAAAAGCCCGGCGGCAGCGCGTTCCTCGGGTTCGATATCCAGCAGATCGACGTCGCCCAGATGCGCCTCACCCTGGGTAACCTCATAGCCGCCGCGCCCGGCCAGAACATAGGACAGCGTCGACTTCCCCGATCCGTTCGGTCCCATGACGGCATGCACTTCGCCCGCCGGAACGGTCAGGTCGATTCCCCTGAGGATCTGCTTGTCCTCGTCTTCCAGTTTTACGTGCAGGTTCTTGATCGTCAGCATGTCATACCTCTCGCCAGTCGGCGTCATTGTCTCGTGTCAGCGAATTTTGGGTCAACGTATCTTGAAAAATGTATCCACGAAGATCGTCAGGTCCTTACCGTCGAGCTTCCATGTTCCGTCTAACTCCCAGACGCCGATACGTCCGACAGTTTGCGAGGGAGACATGAACTGGCCCGCCCGGCTGTAGGTTGATCGCCCGGTATAGTCGTCGAATAGCACCGTAACCGGCTTGGTTGCACGGGCCAGTACGGTCAGGAAACAACCCACACGGAAACGTCCGTCGATCAGGACCACGTCCGGATGCTCGAAAAACGGCTGCTCCCAGACCTGCAACGGATAGCGTGGATATTTCATCCAATAGTCGTTTCCGTCAGGCGTGCCCCACTTTTTCGTCGGCCCGATATCGGCGTGATACAGATCAACCTTCGACTTGGGCTTCCGGTCGTCCACGATACGCTGGATGTTGTCGAGCCAGTCCTTGTCGCTCTCCACCGCGATCAGATGCGGCACACCGACGTCCAGCGCCAGAACCGTCGAGCCGCCGGTGCCGTATTCCAGTACTGTCTGCGCCCCCGAATACATCTCGCGTACCAATGCCTGTTCTTCGGGCGGAAACGTCAGTTCAGGGACATAGAAGTCCTTGTTCTCGGCAGTCTCGGTCATATCGCGGTTCCCGTGCAGCAGGCCTCAGCCCACCGACCCCTCCAGCGAGATCGCCACAAGCGCCTGCGCTTCCATCGCGAATTCCATCGGCAGCGCCTGCAGCACCTCCTTGCAGAACCCGTTGACGACCAACGCCACGGCTTCTTCCTCGTCCATGCCGCGCGACCGGCAGTAGAACAGCTGATCGTCATCCACCTTGGATGTCGTCGCCTCATGCTCGACGCGCGAGGAATTGTTCTTCACCTCGATATACGGCACCGTATGCGCACCGCATTTCGACCCGATCAACAGGCTGTCGCACTGGGTATAGTTGCGCGAATTCTTGGCTTTTGGGTGCATGGACACCAGCCCGCGATACGTATTCTGCGCGCGGCCAGCCGAAATGCCCTTGGACACGATCCGGGATTTCGTGTTCTTGCCAAGATGCACCATCTTCGTGCCGGTATCGGCCTGCTGCATGTTGTTGGCGATGGCGATGGAGTAGAACTCGCCCTGGCTGTCGTCGCCGCGCAGGATGCAGGACGGATATTTCCACGTCACCGCCGAACCGGTTTCGACCTGCGTCCACATCACCTTGGACCGATCGCCCCGGCAATCGGCGCGCTTGGTGACAAAGTTATAGATGCCGCCCTTGCCGTTCTCGTCGCCCGGATACCAGTTCTGGACGGTCGAATACTTGATCTCCGCATCGTCCAGCAGCACGAGTTCGACACAGGCCGCGTGCAGCTGCGCAGTGTCGCGCTGCGGCGCGGTGCAACCCTCAAGATAGGACACATAGGAGCCTTCATCGGCGATAATCAGCGTCCGCTCGAATTGGCCGGTGTTTTCGGCATTGATGCGGAAATACGTCGACAATTCCATCGGGCAGCGCACACCCTTGGGGATATAGACGAAACTGCCGTCCGAGAACACGGCGGCATTCAATGTCGCGTAGTAGTTGTCGGACGCCGGAATGACCGAGCCGAGGTACTTCCTCACCAGATCCGGATAATCCTTGATCGCTTCGGAAATCGAACAGAAGATCACGCCCGCCTTGGCCAGTTCCGATTTGAACGTCGTTCCCAGGGACACGCTATCGAATACCGCATCCACGGCGACCTTGCGGTCTTCCGGTGCCGGTTCGACGCCCGCCAGCAACGCCTGTTCCTTCAGTGGAATGCCCAGTTTCTTGTAGGTTTCCAGAAGCTTGGGGTCGACTTCGTCCAACGACTTCGGCTTTACAGCCATGGAAGCAGGGCGGGCATAGTAATACTGGTCCTGAAAATCGATCTCCGGGTATTCGACCATTGCCCACTTCGGCTCGTCCAGTTTGACCCAGCGACGATAGGCATCCAGACGCCACTCCAGCATCCACTCCGGTTCGTCGTTCTTCGCGGAAATAAGGCGCACGATATCTTCGGACAGACCCTTCGGCGCAAATTCCATCTCGATATCGGTGTTCCAGCCATGCTTGTAGACACCGGACAGGCCTTTCACCGCCTCGACGGTTTCCGCGTCGACACCGTCCTTGACCACCACATCATCCAAAGCCGTCATGCCCGTCTCCTGTCCTTTAGGCGGCGGAACGCGTTCACGAACCGCGCCACCTGTTCTTCCGTCGTGTCCGGGCCGATGCTCACGCGGATCGCGCAATCGGCCTCGCCCGGCCCGTATCCCATTGCGCGCAATACGGCGCTTTCGCGGACCTTGCCGCTTGAGCAGGCCGATCCCGCGCTAACCGCGAACCCCGCAAGGTCCAGCGCCATCACCTGCGTCTCGCCCTTCCAGCCCGGTGTAATCAGGCAGGAGGTGTTCGGCAGGCGTTTCGATTCCTTCCCGACTAAAATAGTCGGATTGATATCATCCTCAAGACTTGTTTCTAGAAAAGTTCTAAGTTGCGCAACCCGGTCCCATGTCCCCGCCTCCAATTCCTGCACCGCTGCCTGCGCTGCAGCCCCGAATCCGGCGATGCCGATTATGTTCTCGGTCCCGGACCGGCGTCCCATCTCCTGCCCGCCGCCCCTGATCCTGCTTGCGACGTCGAGGCCCCGCCGGATCACCAGCGCCCCCACGCCCTTCGGCCCGCCCAGCTTGTGTGCCGAGATCAACGCCATCTCGACTCCCGTCCAGTCGAAGGCCACCGGCACCTTGCCGAAACCCTGCGTCATGTCGCTGACGGCCAGCCCCTCGGGCAGGGCCTGCATCACGCCGGTCTCGGAGTTGGCCAGCTGCACCGCGCTCCGTGACGGATCATCGAGACCGACACGCCCCGCCGCATCCACCGGCAACGACCCGTCGCCCCAGGCTGCCACGGCCTCGTGCTCGATCGGCGCCGTGGCCAGCCCCCGCCCCGCCATCGCCAGCGCCGCCGCCTCGGTCGCCCCCGACACGAACACCACGTCCGACCCGACGGCCCCGAACGCCTCCGCCACCTGCCCCCGTGCCCGCTCGACAAGTGCCTTGGCCGCGCGCCCCTCGCCATGCACGGACGATGGATTGCCTACAGCATCCATCGCCGCCAGCATTGCCGCCCGTGCCTCGGGTCGCAGCGGTGCCGTCGCATTCCAATCCAGATAGAGCCGCTCGGCCATCGTGCCCTCGTCATTGCTTTCAAATATTCCGGGGTTCGGGGCTGGCCCCGACCTACTCGTCCACGATCTCGAACAGGATCGGCACGGCAGGGCACGGCGTCAGCTCGTTTCCGACTACGTCCGACAGGCGCGTCTGATGCAGGAACACATAGACATGTGCCGACATCGACTCCCACAGACGGTTTGTCATCGACTGCGCCCGCGACCCGGACGACCCGCCCGACGCGCCCGCGCCGGTGTGCATGGCGCTGACCGTCTCGTCGACCGCCTCCAGCACGTCCGACACCCGGATCTCGGATGCGCTCCGCGACAGGCGATAGCCGCCACCGGGTCCGCGCACCGATGCGACCAGCCCGGCGCGGCGCAATTTGACGAACAATTGCTCCAGATAGGGCAGCGAAATATCCTGCCGCCTGGAAATCTCGGCCAGCGAGGTGGTCGCCTCCCCGTCCGACGCGGTGACCTGTTGCGCAAGATCGACCAGTGCGACCATTGCATAGCGGCCCTTGGTGCTTAACTTCATGACTTCTCCGACCTCAGGGGACCGATGCAGTCGCCAAAAGTTGACGACCCCGCCCCGGTCGCATACCTGCGTGAGAACCCGGCGGGGATGGCAGTTCACGGGGCTTACCCCTCGCCCCAACCCTGCGTCAACATCGACCGGCCAACCGGCCCCAGAACAGACCGAATGGAACGCCAATGCCCGAAGTGATCTTCCCCGGCCCCGAAGGCCGCCTCGAAGGCCGCTATCACCCGCAGAAACTCAAGGATGCGCCGATCGCTATCATTCTGCATCCGCACCCGCAGTTCGGCGGGACAATGAACAACCGCGTCGTGTACAACCTGCATTATTCTTTTCTTGACCTGGGCTTCACGGTGCTGCGGTTCAACTTCCGCGGCGTCGGCCGCAGCCAGGGTGAATACGATCAGGGCATCGGCGAATTGTCCGATGCCGCCTCGGCGCTCGACTATCTGCAAGCGATGAACCCCAACGCCAAGCACTGCTGGGTCGCGGGCTTCAGCTTCGGCGCGTGGATCGGGATGCAGCTTCTGATGCGTCGCCCGGAAATCACCGGCTTCATCTCGGTCTCGCCCCCCGCAGACCGCTATGACTTCAGCTTCCTCGCCCCCTGCCCGGCATCGGGTCTGGTCATCAACGGTGCGAACGACCGGGTTGCCCCGCCTGCCGACACCCGCACGCTTGTGGGCAAACTGCACGAACAGAAGGGCATCACCATCACCCATCAGGAGATGGAGGGCGCGGGCCATTTCTTCGAAGACCCGCACATGGACCCGATGATCGACAGCGTGAAGGGCTACGTCGCGCGTCGCCTGACTGAAACGACGCGCTGAGCGCCCGGAGACCTCGCAGATGTCCCTCGCCGACGATCTTGCCAACAAACTGGCCGCCAAGGTCATCGCGCATGTCGAAAAGACCGGCGACGAAGACATTATCAAGATCATGTCCCAGTCGCTGGGCGACAGCTCGCAGACGCTGCAGGAGGCGTTCATCACCTCGATCCGGGTCCAGCGCGCCGCGATCCGGGCCGACCGCCAGCTTAAGGCGCGCATTGCCGAGATGGAGCGCGATGCCGTGGCACCTGCAGCAGCGCAGGTCCCCGAAGGCGACGCCTGATCCGGCTGTTCGTCTTACGGACCTCGACCGACAGATGGCTTTCCTGCCAGAGGCCGACCGCCTCAAATCGGTGGTCCGCGCCAGCCGGCTTGCCGCTGGCACCCCACGCGCCGCAGGGGGTGTCCATTCGAGCGGGGCGCGCCCAGGTTCTGGGCCTGGATCAGCCAAAGGATCGCAATTTTTTTCTCCGATTGAGGCTTTTCCGACGAGTCCTGAAACTTCCGTGTCTGCCTGCCGTGTCTGGAGGCGCAACAAAGGAAGTTTTACCATGAAATCCACGATTAACTTCGCCGCCCTCGCCCTTCTGGCCTCCGCCTCGGTCGCATTTGCCGATGCGCATGCGATGGCCCCTTCGATCACCGCATCGGACCAATCCGTCGCCAACGGCATTGTATCCGCCGAAAGCATCACCGCGTCGGAAAACGGCTGGCTGGTCGTTCACAGCACTGATGCCGACATGAAACCTGGCCTCGTGGTCGGCTATGCCCCGATCCGTGCAGGCAAGACCACCGATGTCGCCGCCATCCTTCAGGAAGACGTCGCCTCCGGCCAGATGCTGATGCTGATGGTCCATGGCGAAACCGGGGGCACTCAGACCGGCGTGTTCGAATATACGCTGGGCGCCACCGAAGACGGCCCTGTCAAGCCCGAAGGCGCACTCGTGATGGCGGTCGTAACCGCGGAATAACCATGTCTTCCCCCGTAGCGGCCCAAGACCGCCGCGGGGACCGGATCGACCGCGACAGTTCCGACACATAGGACTGCGGTCCCCTGGTCCATGCTGTTTTTCCTCCGGCATGGACCCGTCGCCGCCTGGTTTTTGGTTCCACGACCGAACTGGCGGCAGGCCCGGCGCAACTGACGCCGGGCCGCTTTGTCTTCTCTGGATAATCTCGACCTGTATGCCACGGCATACAATCTGGCCGTCGGTGGCGGACCCTGCTATGGGACGCGCGAAACATGTTCCAGCCGGAGGCCCCCATGTCCAGGATCAAGGTAGATAATCCCGTCGTCGAGCTCGACGGGGACGAAATGACGCGCATCATCTGGCAGTTCATCAAGGACAAGCTGATCCTGCCGTATCTCGACATCGACCTGCTGTATTACGATCTGGGCATCGAGGCGCGGGACGAGACGGACGACCAGATCACCATCGATGCCGCCGAGAAGATCAAGGAAATCGGCGTCGGCGTGAAATGCGCCACGATCACACCGGACGAAGGCCGGGTCGAGGAATTCGGCCTCAAGCGCATGTATCGCAGCCCGAACGGCACGATCCGCAACATCCTCGGCGGCGTCATATTCCGCGAGCCGATCATCTGCTCGAACGTGCCGCGTCTGGTGCCGGGCTGGACCCAGCCGATCGTTGTCGGTCGCCATGCCTTCGGCGACCAGTATCGCGCCACAGACTTCCTGTTCCCCGGCAAGGGGAAGCTGACCATGAAATTCGAAGGCGAGGACGGCGAGGTCATCGAACGCGAGGTGTTCGACGCGCCATCCTCCGGCGTCGCCATGGCGATGTACAACCTCGACGAGTCGATCCGCGATTTCGCCCGCGCCTCGCTGAACTATGGTCTGGGCCGCAAGTTTCCGGTCTACCTTTCGACCAAGAACACGATCCTCAAGGCCTATGACGGGCGCTTCAAGGATATCTTTCAGCAGATTTTCGAGGAAGAGTTCGAAGCCGATTTCAAGAAGGCCGGCATCACCTATGAACACCGCCTGATCGACGACATGGTCGCCGCTGCAATGAAATGGTCGGGCGGCTATGTCTGGGCCTGCAAGAACTATGACGGTGACGTGCAGTCCGACACCGTGGCGCAGGGCTTCGGCTCATTGGGTCTCATGACGTCGCAGCTGATGACCCCCGATGGCAAGATCGTCGAGGCCGAGGCCGCGCATGGCACCGTCACCCGGCACTACCGTCAGCACCAGGCCGGCAAGGAAACCTCGACCAACTCCATCGCGTCGATCTTCGCCTGGACCGGCGGCCTCAGGCATCGCGCCAAGCTGGACGACAATGCGCAGTTGACGGCCTTCGCCGAAACGCTTGAGAAAGTCGTCGTCGGTACCGTCGAATCCGGTTATATGACCAAGGACCTGGCCCTGCTGGTTGGCCCCGATCAAAAGTGGCTGACTACGATTGGTTTCCTTGAAAAAATCGCTGAAAATCTCGACGCGGCTTTGACCTGAGAGGCGGAGCGAGGAGTGTCTTCTCGCGCTCCTCAGAGTATTTGCAGAACAAAGACGGGACGCGCCCAACGCCCAAGCCCCTTACCGGATGTGTTGTTGGTCGCGCCGCGATACGTCGCGACCATTGGGTTCGTGTTTTGCTATGCGCTCAGATGCGCCTTCAACCGATCCAGGTCCGCTTGCACCAAAGCGGCGTCACTTGCGAGGCGGTCGTCGTCCCATCCGTCCTGTCGGAAGAGGATGAAGCTCAAGATGCTCGCGTCCCCGTCGGGAACAACCCGCATCGGGTTGAAGAACTTCGCTCCGTCGGGAAGGCGGCCCCAATGGTCGAGAACTCCCAAGTCGTTGCGCGGTGCGAACTCGATCGCAACCGGGCCATCCTCGGTCTCGACAACCCATTCTTTTTCGTTCGCCGATACCGCCTTGGCGAAATTTGGCGCCCAAGCGGGGAGGTTCCGTGGGTCAGAGGCGAAGTCGTAGACTTTATCGGCTGTCGCCTGAATCTCGACAAGAATGATCTTGCACCGGGATCGGGAGCCTTCGGGAGTCGCGGGTGTCTGCTGTCGCATGGTCGTGCCCTTTCTACCGTCCCATGCACTGCACATGGGACTGAATAGTCGCGGGCCGCTACGGTCATAACGGAAGGACCCGCGGATGCGGGGGCCGGGCCAACCTTCCCGACCTAACCTGTTCTAGACGCGGTCAGCTTGCTTCCGCGCCGACAAGCCGTCAAGGGGAAGCGGCATTCCGTCCCGCACAGCTGACCTCGGCGCAAGCTACGCTGCCGCAGATTTATGCGGGTGAGGGAGCTGATACTGCCCCTGCTCTACGTGCATTCCGTGCACGCGGCGCAACACTTCTGGTAAGGGGCTTGCCCAACGCCGTGCGCCCTTTTTCGTCAGACCGTTGAGCCCGCTGCTGGACAGCCCGATCCGTGACAAATAGGTCCGTGGAATGGCCCGCTCTTCTCCACCTCCCGACAGCCGCGAACCCCATCGCCCGTCCCCCCTCCGGCACACGATGCTGGAGGACGCGCAGGCCTTCGTTCTGGGCACGACGCTCTGCGCGCTGGGTGTGCAGTTCCTGACTGCCGCCGGTCTGGTCACTGGACAGACGGCGGGTGCGGCGGTGCTGTTGTCCTATATGGGCGGCTGGAGCTTCGGCGTCTGGTTCTTCCTGCTCAACTTGCCATTCTACGGTCTGGGTTGGGTCCGCATGGGCCCGCGCTTCGTCGTCAAGACGGTGATTGCCGTGACTATGGTTTCTGTCCTGACGCGCCTGATGCCCCTTGTCGTCACCTTCGAGGCGTTGAACCCCTGGGCCGCATCGGCCCTGTCGGGCGCGGTGATCGGCATGGGATTGATTGTGATCTTCCGGCATGGTGCATCGCTGGGTGGCATCGGCATCCTTGCCCTTTGGGTGCAGGAGCGGTTCGGCATACAGGCCGGCTGGGTCCAACTCGGGTTCGACGCCTTGCTGTTCGCGCTGGCCTTCGCCCTGCTTGACCCGTGGTTGGTTGCCGCATCCCTTTCAGGAGCCGTCGTCGTGAACCTGATCATCGCCACCAATCATCGCCGCGACCGCTACGTGGGGCGCTGATGCACTGGCTCTGGCTCATCCTGGCTATCGCATTCGAGACGGTGGGCACCACCGCGCTCAAAGCGTCCGACGGGTTCACCCGCCTCTGGCCGTCGGTCGTGACGTTGACCTGTTTCGTGACGGCGCTGTTTCTCCTGTCGCTGGTTCTCAGGACGCTTCCGGTCGGGGTGACCTATGCGATCTGGTCCGGCGTCGGGATCGTTATGATCGCCATGATCGGCTGGATCGTTTTCGGCCAGCGGTTGGATGCCCCTGCGATCATCGGCATGGGTCTGATCGTTGCCGGCATCGTCATCATGCAATTGTTCTCATCGACCACCGGGCACTGAGGCATAGCGGGTGATACGCAGATAATACCAACGTCATGCCCGCATCATACCTTCGATAACGCCTCCCGAACCGCCGACAATGCAGCATCGGCCTGAGCGATATTCGCGCCCCCGCCCTGTGCCATCTCAGGACGTCCGCCACCACCGCGACCGCCAAGCGCCTCGACCGCCGTTTTTACCAGATCGACCGCGGACACCCGCTCCGTCAGGTCCCTGGTGACGCCCACCGCCACCGCAGGCTTGGCCCCCGTATCCGCAATATAAGCGATCACACCGGACCCGAGCGCCGCCTTCTGCGCATCGATCATCGGTCCGAGATCCTTGCCCGAGACGCCGGAAACAACTTGAAGAACGGCCTTCATGCCATTGATTTCAATTGCCTCTGCACCCTCGCCCATCGACAGCTCTCGTCGTAGCTGTGCGACTTCATTTTGCAATGCCTTGCGTTCGTCCATCAAAGCCTTGACCCTTGTGCCAACCTCATCGGGCTGCGCCTTCAACAGATTGGCCAGTTCCGACATACGGCGGTCCTGCGCCTGCAGGTGGTCCATTGCCGCCTGTCCGGTCAGCGCCTCGATACGGCGCACGCCTGCGCTGACAGCCTGATCGCCCAGCGTAACAAACGCCCCGATTTCGCCGGTATTGCGAACATGTGTGCCCCCGCACAGTTCGATCGAATAGGTCCGCTTATCGCTGCCTTTGCCGGTGTCATCCCTCGACCCCATCGAAACAACGCGAACTTCGTCGCCGTATTTCTCACCGAACAAGGCCTGCGCACCCAGATCGCGGGCGGCATCCGGCTCCATGATCCGGGTCGAAACTTCGGAGTTCTGGCGGATGAACGAATTCACCTCGGCTTCGATCTGAGCAAGTTGCTCCGGTGTGACGGCGTGCCCGTGACTGAAATCAAAGCGCAGACGATCTGAATCATTCAGCGATCCACGCTGAGCGACATGATCGCCAAGGGCTCTGCGCAATGCCTCGTGCAGCAGATGCGTCGCCGAATGGTTCGCCCGGATCGAACTACGACGGGCATTGTCGACCGTCAGTTCCGCAGATTGACCCGGCCTGATCTCGCCTTCGTCGATCTGCGCGATATGCATGAAAACGCCTGCGGATTTCCGCGTGTCAGTAATGGTTGCGCGCCCTGTTTCCGTTTTCAGGACGCCTGCATCGCCGACCTGACCACCTGATTCAGCGTAAAACGGCGTCTGATTGACCACGATGCTGACCGCATCACCGGCGCGCACCACTTCAACCGCCGCCCCGTCCGAGACGAGGGCAAGCACCTGACCTTCGGCGACTTCTGTGTCGTAGCCCAGGAACTCCGTCGTTCCGTACCTGTCCGCCAGGTCGAACCAGATCGCCGCATCCGCCTGTTCGCCCGAGCCAGACCAAGCAGCCCGCGCCCGTGTCTTTTGCTCGGCCATAGCCAAGTCGAATCCATCGCTGTCGACAGACAGACCCTTTTCGCGCAGGGCATCCTGCGTCAGGTCCAGCGGAAACCCGTAGGTATCGTAGAGTTTGAACGCCGACGCACCGTCCAGAATGCCGCCTTCGGGCAGCGCCTGAACCTGATCCTCAAGAAGCCGCAACCCCCGATCCAGCGTTGTGCGAAACCGCTCCTCCTCGCCGCGCAATGTCTCCTCGATCATTGACTGCGCGCGCGTCAATTCAGAATAATGCTGTCCCATCTGCGTGACCAGCGCGGGCACCAGACGATGCATCAACGGATCCTTCGCGCCTGCCTGATGCGCATGCCGCATGGCGCGCCGCATGATCCTGCGAAGAACATAGCCGCGCCCCTCGTTCGACGGCATCACGCCATCGGCGATCAGGAACGACGTTGACCGCAGGTGGTCGGCAATAACCCTGTGATGCACATTTTCAGGCCCATCGGGATCGGTCGACGTGGCCTGGGCCGACGCTTCTATCAGGGCGCGCATCAGGTCGGTGTCGTAGTTGTCATGCTTGCCCTGCAGCAGCGCGCCTATCCGCTCCAGCCCCATTCCGGTGTCGATCGACTGCATGTCGAGGGGGCGCATCGTGCCATCCTCAAACTGTTCGTTCTGCATGAAGACAAGGTTCCATATCTCGATGAAACGATCGCCGTCTTCGTCTGGACTGCCCGGCGGACCACCCGGAATATGCTCGCCGTGATCGTAGAAAATCTCGGTGCAGGGTCCGCAAGGCCCCGTCGGCCCCATACGCCAGAAGTTGTCGTCGGTGGCAATGCGGATGATCCGCTCATCCGGCAGGCCCGCGACCTTCTTCCAGATCGCCGCGGCTTCGTCATCCGTATGATAGACCGTGACCAGCAGGCGGTTCGGATCTATGCCGAACTCCCTGGTCAACAACTCCCACGCGAAATGGATCGCATCGGACTTGAAGTAATCTCCAAAACTGAAGTTGCCCAGCATTTCGAAGAACGTATGATGGCGCGCGGTATAGCCGACGTTATCCAGATCATTATGTTTGCCACCAGCGCGAACGCATTTCTGGCTGCTCGTCGCGCGATCGTAACCGCGGCTTTCGACGCCGGTGAAGACGTTCTTAAACTGAACCATCCCTGAATTGACGAACATCAGCGTAGGATCGTTGCGCGGCACAAGCGGCGAACTGGCAACCTTTTCATGACCGTTCTTGGCGAAATAATCCAGGAATGTCGTGCGGATGTCATTCAAGCTGGCCATGATCTTCCCTCTGGTACCTTGTGTGCCCGTCCTAGCCCTGGCTCATCCTGTCGACAAGCCAATCCCCATAGCGCGTGTGGAAAGGGCCGCCCTTTCGGACGGCCCTTCCCTGATCACACCACCCGGCGGGACATTCCAGAACCATCAATCGTCGAGGATCTCGTCCCGGATCTCGGTCTTGTCCGCTTCGCCCATCTGAAAATCCAGTCCGTGCGCCGCGCGGATCTTGTCTTCGATTTCGGTAGCAATCGACGGATTGTCTTTGAGAAACTGCTTGGAATTCTCACGTCCCTGCCCGATCCGGTCATCGCCGTAACTGTACCAGGCACCGGATTTCTCAACCACACCGGCCTTGACGCCCAGATCGATCAACTCGCCGGTCTTGGATATTCCCTCGCCATACATGATGTCGAATTCGACGACCTTGAATGGTGGCGCGACCTTGTTCTTGACCACCTTTACCTTGGTGGTGTTGCCAACAATTTCGTCCCGGTCCTTTACAGCACCGATCCGGCGGATATCCAGGCGGACAGATGCATAGAATTTCAATGCGTTGCCACCCGTTGTCGTCTCCGGTGAGCCGAACATGACACCGATCTTCATCCGGATCTGGTTGATGAAGATGACCATGCATTTGGATCGGTTAATCGAGCCGGTCAGTTTCCGCATCGCCTGACTCATCAAGCGCGCATGTACGCCGACCGAGCTGTCGCCCATGTCGCCCTCGAGTTCGGATTTCGGTATTAAAGCGGCCACCGAGTCGACCACCACCATACTCACCGCGCCCGAACGGACCAAGGTATCGACAATCTCTAGTGCTTGCTCGCCCGTGTCAGGCTGCGAAATCAACAATTCGTTCAGATCGACGCCAAGCTTCTTGGCATATTGTGGGTCAAGCGCATGTTCCGCATCGACGAATGCACAGACACCGCCGTTCTTTTGCTCTTCCGCAACTGCGTGCAGGGTCAGCGTCGTCTTGCCGGAGCTTTCCGGGCCATAGATTTCGATGATCCGGCCCTTCGGCAGACCGCCGATACCAAGCGCGATATCGAGGCCGAGCGACCCCGTCGACGTCGCTTCGATGTCGGGCATCTGGTTCTGCCCGCCCAATTTCATAATGGACCCCTTACCGAACTGACGTTCGATTTGGGCCAAGGCGCTGTCGAGCGCCTTCTGCTTGTCCGCGCTACGTTTGTCAGCCATGTCGAGTAGGTTCGCCGTTGCCATGATTTCGGCCCTTGTTGCATGCTGCCGCAGGCGCGGCAATCTGGTTATCGTTCACGTCTTGTTCCCCGAATGATATGGAACATATACGGAACAGTTACAAGCCCTTTGGACTTGCCCCATCGTGGCGACACAGGATTAAAGAAGCGTTACCTGTAATTTTGCTAACCCCGAGGACGAGATGCTCATATTCTGGAAGGCCAGGCTGGCAATTCTTGCGGTGCCCAAAACCGGGACGACGGCGCTGGAGTTAGCACTTGCTCCGCATGCTGACGCAGCAATACTCAATCCACCGGGTCTGAAGCATTGCACTGTAAAAAAGTATCGTCGGGAATTGGCCGGTTTCTTCGAACAAAAGGGGAAGCGTCCGCTCGAGTTGCTGGCAGTGATGCGCGAACCCGTGTCTTGGCTCGGTAGCTGGTATCGCTATCGGTCGCGGCCGGGCCTGTCCGGACAACCCAACTCGACGGCAGGAATAAGTTTCGACAGTTTCGTCGCCTCCTATCTAACCGATCCGCAGCCACCTTTCGCTCGCGTCGGATCGCAAGCACAGTTTCTGGACGGTGGCGTGGACCATCTGTTTCGTCACGGCGACACCGATGGGCTGCTACGCTTTCTAGAAGGCCGCATCGGGATGAAAATCGACCTCGAAAAAACGAATGTCTCGCCCGGAGGAGATCTCGATCTGTCTGACGAAATGCATTCAAGATTGAAGAGCGAACGCATCAAAGACTTCGATATCTGGGATGGAATCGGCTAGGATACGCGATGGAAAAAACCCGACCCAAAAGCTATTACAAAAGCGCGCGTTCGACCGTCCGCGTCAGATCCGAGAGCGAGAAGGGTTTGGGCAAAAATACGGAATTGGGGACTGGGACGCTGGTTTCGGACAGTGCATCCTGAGTATATCCGGACATGAAAACAGTTCGCACATCCGGCCTCATCTTCATCGCCTCGCGTACCCAGCTGGGTCCATCCAGTCCGGGCATCATTACGTCCGTGACAAAGAGATCGACCAGAAGGTTGCGATCTGACAATTGTGCTAATGCGGATTCGGCGTCTTCCGCCTCCATCACCTCATATCCGCGCAATCGTAACGCCCGGGACGCAAAGGCGCGAACGGGGGCCTCATCCTCGACAAGGAGAACAACCGGCTTGGTGGGCTGAAGATCGCACTTGTCGACATCGGATGAGACCTTGGACTCTGCCTGTTTGCCAGCACTTGGCAACGTCTTCGGCTCGTCGACAGCATCAGGTGGTGTCGGGTGCGACAACGGATCAGATCGTGAAGTTTCCAGAACGCCGCGCAGCATGGCCGACATTTCGCCTTCCCCCTCCGCCGGTTTCGGGGCATCGACGACTTCCCCATCGAATGTGCTATCGCTTATGGTGGATATGGAACCATCAGGGTCGTTGCCAACTTCGCCATCGTCCCTCGCCCCATCCGAGCTATGTTGGGTGGATGTCTTAATGGTTTGAGTAAGATCGGAAACAGGCTCGGGGACAGGCAGTTGGTCGAGTGCGCGGTCAACCGGTGCGGCGGTCACGTCAGGGAGGTCTGGCGCTTCGGCAAGTTCCGCTTCGGCGGCATCGGTCAGCGCCGGAAAATACAGACTGAAACGGGTGCCCTGCCCCGGCGTGCTGTCGGCAAAAATGTAACCGCCCGATTGCTTGACGATCCCGTAGGCCATGCTCAGCCCCAGGCCTGTTCCTTCGCCGGGACGTTTGGTCGTGAAAAACGGCTCGAAAATGCGGGAAAGGTTATCGATTGTTATACCGGTTCCCTCATCCGTCACGCTGACGATTACATATTGACCCGATGGAACGGAGACTCGATCCCTTAACAGCGGAGCAGGAAGATATCTGCACTCCGTCTCGATCAGGATCTCGCCGCCGTCTGGCATCGCATCACGCGCATTGACCACGAGGTTCATCAGAACCTGTTCAAGTTGCCGCCTGTCTCCCCGGATCGGAATCAGCGCAGGATCGTGCTCAAGCCGCAGAATTACGCGATCGCCGACCAAGCGGTTCAGCAAATGCGCAAGATCTCCCAGCGTATCCCGAAGGTCGATAGGCCGCATCTCCAGAGTCTGCTTGCGGGAAAATGCCAGCAGCTGACCGACCAGAGCGGCCGCGCGATTGGCGTTTTGCGTGATCTGAGTCAGATCTGCGTGATCCTCATCGCCTTCGCCATGCCGCAACATGAGAAGGTCGCAATGGCCCGATATGGCGGTCAGCAGATTGTTGAAATCATGAGCGACGCCGCCGGCCAGCTGACCGATCGCCTGCATTTTCTGGCTTTGGACGAATTGCGCTTCCAGAGTCTTGAGTTCGGTCGCATCGTTGAGAACCGCCAGAAGCCCACCTTCGCCATCGCCAAGCGGACGACCGAGCGTGATCTGAAGATAGGTCTCGACCTCGGCACCGGTCACGCGGACGACCTCGGCGCGGTAAAGACCGCGACCGGCCGCCGCTTCGCTGACCCATTCGCGGACACTGCGACCCAATCCCTCGACCAACGCTGCAAGCCTGCTTTCGGTCCCCGTGTTCGTCGCAGGCAGGAGTTCACGGGCCAGCCGGTTCGCAAAGGCCACCCGCCCGCTGCTGTCCAGCCGCAACAGCGCGACCGGCAGAGCATCGAGCGCGACCTGACCATCCGTACTATCGCCGGAGGGCAGAACGAAAACCTCTTGCCGACCGTTCACAGGCGCGGACAAAACGACCCGCACGCTTTCAGCGCCATTCTTGGCAACAAGGCGGTTCAGGCCGCCGTTGATCAACGGAACTTCTTCGAACAGGTCGCGCAAACGTTTGACCCGACGGCCAGCGGCAGTGCGGAGAACTTCGTTCATATAAAGAATCGTGCCGGAGGGTCCGAATGTCAACATCGGAAGGCCGATACCGTCCGCAGACCGGGGCGGCCGATCGACCAGATCCTCCAGTCGCCAGAGATGCCCGCCCGGAATCCGGTGGACTGCAACGCGAACATGACCTCTTCGGGTCACGACATCTTCGCGCGCAGCTTTTTCGTCCATGGCGGCACTGCGCAGCCGGTGCACCACAGCATCGGGATTGGCGAAGAGCGGTTCGAGCGCGCGAGTCATTGTGCCGCCGTCCTGAACGCCGAACCGCTCCGTCGCAGCGCGGTTCTGCGCGAAAATTGCCCCGATCTCGTCCGTGCAGAAGCCGGGCGCGCTGTCATATTCGAGAAATTCCATCACGATCCGAAGTCGGCGATGCGACATCCATGCCATGATCCACGTCGCGACATGCAGTGCGGCGACGATTGTAGTCAATGCGGTCGCTGCCGTGAGAAACAGCGCATTCGGCATCGCGCCAGCTGAAACGAATGCCATCGCGACTGCGCCCAGTGCAACAACGAGAAGGACAACCGATCCGGTGCGAAGCCTTCGTAGGAGTATTATCGTCTCGCCCAAGCCCTCGCCTCCGGACCGATCCCCGAAAGGAGCAGTCACCCTAGAATCGTTCTCACGCTTTTTATGGCCGCAAAAGTATTAAGACGCTCTTAACGACACCGCCCGATCCATAGCATGACCGTGATCCGACCCCTAGCTTTCACGCTTCAGAAGACAAACGTGAAAGCCATCGTGACCACCGTCGACTGGCAGGCTGGACCATTGGTCACGAATGGCGACATTCCGATGGCGGCTCAGCGCTGCCGCCGCGCGATCGGCATTTTCGCGCGCCAGAATCGAACAGGTCATGTAGGCGATCCAGCCTCCCGGGCGCGTCAGGGCGATCGCCCGGTCCAGGATGGCGTCCTGCGTTTGCGTCAGCTCGGTCAGGCGGGCCTCGGTCAGTCGCCATTTGGCGTCGGGTGCACGGCGCCAGCTGCCGCTGCCGGAACAGGGAACATCCGCGACCACACCATCGAAGGGCGCTGCACCTTCCGGGGCCGTGATCTGACTGATCCGCGCACCGGCACGCGCGGTGCGGGCGGGCAGATCGCGCATCCGGGCCGGATCCGCGTCATGGGCGAAAACCTGTCCCGGACCCCTTGCTGCAAGGGCAAGTGCCTTACCTCCGCCGCCGGCACACAGATCCAGTATCCGCGCATCAGGCGATGCAGGGACGCGGTCAACAAGGGCCTGAGACCCGGCGTCCTGTAACTCCCATAAACCGTCCCTGAACGACGGCAGAGCGGTCAGACCACGCGGTGTGCCGGTCAGGCGGATAGCCGTGGGCGACGCCGCATCCGGTTCGGCTGCCACGCCTTCCTCGGATAATTTCGCGAGCAGGTCCTGCCGCGTGATACGGGCAATGTTGGCGCGCAGAAAGACTGGCGCGCGGGTACGCAGGGCAAGGGCCACATGCTCGGCGGCACTGCCCAGATCGGCGCGCAGGATCGGCAAAAGCCAATCGGGCATATCGAGGCGGACGGCATCGGGTGCGGGGCCAAGATCGACAGGCGGAGATATCGGCTCCGGCGCATGGCCTTGTCCATTGAAAATGGACTTAACGTCAACGTCTTCACCGATCAAACGCCCTGCCATGATCGAGCGCGCGATACCCGGCGCGATCTCCGCCTCTCCGCCAATCCAGGCCGATGACCGCAATGTGCGAAGCGCGTCGAATACGTGGTCCCGAACCGCCGCGCGGTCCTTCGATCCGGCGTAGCGACTGCCGCGCGCCCAGACCGTCAGCTCCCGCTCGGCCGCGCCACCGTCGAGGATACGGTCCAATATCTCGATTGCGGCCTGAACGCGCGCGCCGGGAGTCACGCGCCATACCTTGGGTCAGTCATGTCAGGCGCCTCTCAGGAGCGATAGTTCGGGCTTTCCCGGGTGATCTGGACATCATGGACATGGCTTTCCTTCAGCCCGGCGCCGGTAATCTTGACGAAGGTACAACCGCCCCGCATCTCGGCCACCGTAGCACATCCGGTGTAGCCCATGGCCGCACGCAAACCGCCGACCAACTGATGCACCACCGCCCCGGCACTGCCCTTGTAGGGCACCTGCCCCTCGATCCCTTCGGGCACCAGTTTGTCCGACGCCGCGTCTTTCTGAAAATACCGATCCGCCGAGCCGCGCGCCATGGCACCCAGCGACCCCATCCCACGATATGATTTGAACGTCCGGCCCTGATACAGAACCACTTCGCCGGGCGATTCATCCGTGCCCGCGATCATGCTGCCAACCATGGCGCAGGATGCGCCGGCGGCTATGGCTTTGGCGAAATCGCCGGAAAACTTGATACCGCCATCCGCGATCACCGGCACGTCGCCTGCGACCGCGGCGGCATCCATGATGGCGGTCAGTTGCGGCACGCCGACACCCGCGACAATGCGGGTGGTGCAGATCGATCCCGGCCCGATGCCGACCTTGACCGCATCCGCGCCCGCGTCGATCAGGGCGCGCGTGCCGTCAGCCGTGGCAACATTGCCCGCGACGACCTGCACCTTGTTGGACAACCGTTTGATACGGTCGACGGCGATGCCGACGCCTTCGGAATGGCCGTGCGCGGTGTCGACCACGATCAGGTCGCAGCCGGCATCTATCAACGCCTCGGACCGTTCGAACCCGGCATCGCCGACAGTTGTTGCGGCAGCAACGCGCAAACGGCCCAGAGAATCCTTGCACGCCTGCGGGTTCAGCACCGCCTGTTCGATATCCTTGATCGTCAAAAGGCCAGTCAAATGGCCCTTCTCGTTAACCACGAGCAGCTTCTCGATACGGCGGGCCTGCATCATCGAACGCGCCGCATTCAGGTCGGCGGGTTCGCGCAGGATTGCCAGATTGTCGGCGGTCATCATCGTCGACACCGGTGTCGAGTCATCGACAGCAAACCGCATGTCACGGTTGGTCACGATACCCAGCACGCGGCCCTTGTCATCAACGACGGGAAAACCGGTGACGCGATATTTTTCCTGTAAGGCCTTGGCATCGGCCAGTGTCTGATCGGGACGCAGGGTAATGGGGTTGTAGACGACGCCACTTTCGAACCGCTTGACCCTGCGCACTTCCTGCTGCTGGTCGTCGAGGTCCAGATTGCGATGAATCACGCCCATGCCGCCCGCCTGCGCCATGGCGATGGCCATGCGCGCCTCTGTCACGGTATCCATTGCGGACGACAGTAGCGGGATGTTCAGGGCAATAGATTTAGTGACGAACGTGCGTGTATCCGCAGTGCCGGGCAGCACCTTGCTGGCACCGGGAACAAGCAGAACGTCATCGAAGGTCAGGGCCTCGCGAATCTCCATCGGGGGTCTCCGTTGGCGGGTATCGGTTGGCGCTTTCCTGTTTCACGGGCGGGGGCCGAGGGCAAGTCCGTCAGTCGTGACGGTGACCCATTCGCTTCTTGATCTTCGGCACGAACACGCGCTTCAGAAAATCGGGACGCATCAAGAGGGTCATCCCACTGAAACCAATACCCATCAACCCCAAACGGGCCGTCAGTGTCATTGCGTCAGGCATAGCCTTGAGGTCGAAGCCGACGGCCAACACCTCATACTCGATCTTAAGAAGATGACCCCGGTCTATCTTTCCAGTTGTGAATTGAGTTTGACATCCGACGTCACTCTGAAGTCGGGAGGGCACAACTTCTTCTGATGACAAACGGCCCCCCGTAGTGATGCGGCAGCCTTTCGCTGTTCTGCGAGAGGCTGCCATTCGTCAAAAATCAAAGCGGCGGCGCGATCAGCACGTCGCAGGGCGCATTCAGCGCCACGTCCTCGGCTGTCGACCCAAGAAGGATACGGGCCAGCCCGGTGCGCGCGTGTCGCCCCATTGCCAGAAGGTCGGCGCCATGCTCCGCCGCGTATCGGCGCAGAACATGCCCAGCCGGACCTATGATCACATCCGTTGCGGGCGGCGTGCCGTCCTGCACCATCTCCATTGCCGCGCGCTGCAGTTTCGACCGCAGACGATCGAGGGCTTCCGGCGGAATCGTCCCGCCCGTCTCGAACCCATAGGGCGTGCCAGCAACCGGGTCCTGCCACGCATGGATCAGCGTCATCGCGGCCGATGGCGCGAAATCCTGCACGGCTTTCGCTGCAGCCTCGCCGGCCGGGGAAAAATCCCAGCCGATCGTAACGGCTTCATATGTACCCTCCGGTCGACCAACGGCGACGAGAACCGGCACATCGACACTGCGCAACAGCCGCGACAGCGTTGGTGCGCCGAAGACATCCGCCAGGCCCCGACGCCGATGGCTGCCGACAACCAAAAGGTCGATATCCCGTTCGCGCATCAATTTGGGCAAAAGGCTATCGAGATGGCCGGCCTCTACGTCCAGGGACGGTGACAGGTCGGCAAGCGCGGGGTTTTCGGCCACCATGGCCGACAGCGTCGCCTCCACCTCCGTGGTCTGGGCAAGCAACATCGCACCGGGCAAGTCTTCATCTATGACGTGAATAATGTGCAGCGCGGCCCCCGTGTCGCGGGCCAGATGCGCGGCGCGCAGCACGGCGCGGTCGGACCGCGCGCTTAGATCGGTAGCGGCAAGAATTGTTTTCATCGGAACCTCCTGTTCGATGGGATGGCTACACCCTGCGGCCTTCGACTCGCCGAACGCCTTGACGTGGAACAAACCCGCCGCCAAAAGCGCCCCATCATACCCGCAATCGGGCGTTCCGTGGGCGCCAAAACGACGGAGGACTCAGATAAGATGTCCCAGATCACCCTTACCTTCCCCGATGGTAACACACGCGACGTCCCCATCGGGACGACACCCGCACAGGTGGCCGAAAGCATCAGCAAGTCCCTGTCGAAAAAGGCCATCAGCGCCCAGGTTGACGGCGCGCACTGGGATCTGGCCTGGCCGATCGAAGCGGATGCGAAAATCTCTATCAACACAATGCAGGACGACGACGCTGCGCTGGAGCTGATCCGCCACGATCTGGCGCATGTCATGGCGCGCGCCGTGCAAACGATCTGGCCTGACGTAAAGGTCACCATAGGCCCGGTCCGCGATTTCGGCTGGTTCTACGATTTCGACCGCACGGAACCTTTCACACCCGAAGATCTGGGTGCGATAGAAGCCGAAATGAAACGTATCATCGCCGCGCGCGAGACGGTCCGCACTGAAGTCTGGGACCGCGAGCGGGCGCGCAAGCACTATGCCGATGCCGGCGAGTCCTTCAAGGTGGAGCTTCTGGACCGAATTCCGGGCGATGAGCCGATCCGGATGTACTGGCATGGCGAATGGCAGGACCTTTGCCGCGGCCCGCACCTGCAGCATACCGGCCAGATCCCCGCGGATGCTTTCAAACTGACGCGCGTGTCCTCGGCCTACTGGTTGGGCGACAACACCCGCCCGCAGTTGCAGCGCATCTATGGCATCGCGTTCCGCAACCGCGACGATCTGAAAATGCACCTCAAGTTCCTGGAGGAAGCCGAGGCCCGCGACCACCGTCGGCTGGGCCGCGAAATGGACCTGTATCACATGCAGGAAGAAGCGCCGGGCCAGGTATTCTGGCACCCCAACGGCTGGACAATTTACACTACGTTGCAGGACTACATGCGGCGGCGGCAGCGCCGCGGTGGCTATGTCGAAGTGAACACACCGCAGGTCGTCGATCGCAAGTTGTGGGAAGCCTCGGGCCACTGGGACAAGTATCAGGACCACATGTTCATCGTCGAGGTAGACGAAGAACACGCCCGCGAAAAGGCGATCAACGCGCTCAAGCCGATGAACTGTCCCTGCCATGTGCAGGTTTTCAACCAAGGCCTGAAATCGTATCGTGACCTGCCGCTCAGGATGGCGGAATTCGGGTCCTGTGCGCGGTACGAGCCGTCGGGCGCGCTGCACGGCATCATGAGGGTACGCGGCTTCACGCAGGACGATGGTCACATCTTCTGCACCGAGGATCAGATTCAGGCGGAGTGCGCCGCCTTCATCAATTTCCTGTCCGAAACCTATCGCGATCTGGGGTTCGAGACATTCGACATCGCTTTCGCCACCCGTCCTGAAAAACGTGTCGGCAGCGACGAGAGCTGGGATCACGTCGAAGGCGCTCTGGAGGCGGCGATCAAGTCGACTGGCAACCCCTACCGCGTGGAGGAAGGCGACGGGGCGTTCTATGGCCCGAAACTGGATTTCTATCTGACCGATGCCATCGGACGTGTCTGGCAATGCGGCACCTTCCAGGTCGATCCGAACCTGCCTGAGCGTCTGGGGGCCAGCTATATCGGCGAAGACGGCAACAAGCACCGACCCTATATGCTGCATCGTGCGGTGCTGGGGTCGTTCGAACGGTTCATAGGTATCCTGATCGAAAACTCCGCGGGCAAGCTGCCGTTCTGGCTGGCACCACGGCAGGTCGTCGTCGCTTCCATCGTCTCGGAAGCGGACGATTACGTGGCGGAAGTCGTGGAGGCATTGACCAAGGCTGGTATTCGGGCCGAAGCCGACATCCGCAACGAGAAAATCAACTACAAGGTCCGCGAACATTCGTTGGGCAAGGTGCCCGCGATTCTCGCCATAGGACGGCAAGAGGTCGAGGATCGTACTGTCACCCTGCGCCGCCTGGGCGAAAAGGCCACGCAGGTGATTTCATTGGACGAAGTAACGGCTGCCTTGTCGGCGGAGGCGACGCCTCCGGACCTGCGACAGAAGTGATCGTTTCCGAAATCGGGACAATTCCATGACCACAAGGAATTGTCCTGACTTCACCCCATCATTGCCCCAATCACGCCACATTTCACCTGCATAAATGAGATTAAGGCGACGATCCGGTTGGAGTTGATCAAATCCTCCCCCCTTGCGGTCCCCCGGTCGGGTCGATTGTCTTATCTCTCTCCCTGAAGATTGGTCGGCCCGCGTGTTTCGCGGGTCGCTCCATGCAGAAAATCCGCATTTCGCTGGCCTATTTCACTGCATGACTGCCATGCATCGGCATTCCGGCTCGGTTCATCAGTCAACTGTGACCGGAAACTCGATTTCGGTGCGGTAGCCATCGGGTGACGGGAAAGTCCGCAGCAAGCCTTCGAGCTGCGCGGCCGAGGCTTCCATGATGCGTTGGCCGAGGCCGGACTCCGATGCGTCGACGGCCCCGACTCCGTCATCCGCACATGCGATGGCATATCGCCCCGCACTGGTTTTCTGGCCACTCAGGACAATCCGTCCGGTCCGTCCATCGGGAAAGGCGTGCTTGCAGGCATTTGAAATCATCTCGTTGATCAGAACGCCCAGTGCGGACGCGCGTCGCGCGATCAGGGCCACGGCATCGAAATGTACTTCGATTTCCACACCCGGAGGGGACATGTCGCGCAGGTGGCTGGCCACCCGCTCCAGATAGTTCGTAACCTCGATCGGCTCATCCGGGTTGTCGGACCTGTACAGGTCATTGTGAAGTTCCACCATCACGCTGATCCGCTTTTCAACGGACAGCATCGCCTCGCGCACTTCGGGCGTGGCGCTGCGGGCGGCCATGCGCGTCATTGCCGCGACATTGGCCAGACTGTTCTTGACGCGGTGGTCAACTTCCCGGCGCATTGCATCCTGCTGTCGCAGCGCCTCATGCAATTCCAGACGCTGCATGACCTGATCGGCCAGGATCCTCAGCGCGCGGCGTTCGGCATCGCCCAAACGACGGGGACGCCGATCCAGAACGCACAACGAACCCAGCGGGATGCCCGCCTTTGTGGTGATCTGAGCACCTGCGTAAAACAAAATCGGATCGGGACCGGTGACCAGCGGATTATCCCGCGTCCGAATATCTACCCTCGTATCCGGAATCTCAAGAATTTCTTCCTGAAGGATGGCATGACTGCACATCGAAGATTCCAAATTGGTTCCATGGAAATCCAACCCACAAACAGCTTCAAATTTCTGATCGTCGGCATGCACGATAGAGACAAGGGCAATCGGGCAATTCGACATCTGCGCCGCCAGCTCGACGATGCCATCGAAGGCCCCCCCATGGGCTTGGGTGCCCAGATCATAACGGCGAATCGCAGCAAGCCGCTCTTTCTGATGGGGATGAATTGGGGCAAGCATCGGCAACTTCCTTAAAAATCGCGATCGGCCTGATCGTGATCATTATTGAACAAGTATCGAAAAACAGGCTTCCAACGTGTAATGTTATTCTTCCGATGTCTGCAACCGAAGTATCCAGCCTGCATCACAATCGAAAGGGGCGAGGAGTTTTCCTCGCCCCGATAATAATTTCCACGCATCGATCAGAGGTGCCTGAAAATCGCTATGTCATTTCGCTACGATGCGATCATCGGTGAACGGCGTATACGGGCCATTCTGGATCAGGTATTCCGCCGTGACCTCAGCAAGATCAGGGCCGAAATCGTAAGCGTCTGCTGCAGATTTGAACATCTCATATCCATCGCCGCCATTTCTGACGTAGTTATTTGACACGACGCCATAGGTCTTGGCGGGGTCGAGCGGTACTCCGCCGATCAAGACATCGCTGACACGGCTGCCGGGGTCGGCACTCGCGTCGAAGGCGAACGACATTCCCGACACCTGCGGGAATCGGCCTCCGCCCTCCTCGACCTGGCTGACACCGTTTTCCAGCGCAGCCAGAAGCGTCGCGCCGTCCACTCGGAACGTCGACAGTGTGTTCTGGAACGGCAGCACCGTCAGGACTTCACCCATGGTTACGTCGCCCGCCTCAATCGAGGCGCGGATGCCGCCCCCGTTCTGGATCGCGACGTCGATGCCCTGGTCCTTGACACGGTCCAGCATCGCGTCGGCGATCAGAACGCCCATTTCGCAAACCTCCGCGCGACAGAATGTGCGGTCGCCTTCAATCGCCTGATCGATCTGGGCAACCACTTTGGACCGGATCTCCTCCAGCGGGGCTGCCATTTCGGCGATGCGCGCCACGGTTGCCGCATCTTCTTCAACAGACGCGTCGATCAGGACCGGCACGCCCTCGGCTGCGGTGACATTGCCGTCGTCGTCGAACGTTACGTTCAACTCGCCCAGATACTTGCCGTAGGCATAGGCCGAAACGATGGCCGTCTGGCCCACCATTGTGGGATACGGACCTTCGGCACGCTCCATGCTTCCCAGCAGGGTATTCGAATGGCCGCCGACGATGACGTCGACGCCGGTCGTGCCTTCTGCAACAGCCTGGTCGACGCCATAACCCGAATGGCTCAGGACGATGATCTTGTTCACGCCATCGGCGGTCAGCTTGTCGACCTCTTCCTGAACTGCCGCAATCGGGTCGCTGAATGTGACATTATCACCGGGGGATGCCAGCTCGTCGGTATCCTGCGGTGTCAGTCCGATCAGACCGATCTTCTCGCCGCTCCGTTCGATCACTGTCGATTTGGCCAGTTTGTCGGCCAGCAGCGGTTCGCCCGAGACATCGGCATTCGACATCAGGATCGGAAAATCGATGGCCGCCATGAAGGACGCCAGCACTTCGGGGCCGTCGTCGAACTCGTGGTTGCCAACCGTCATGCCGTCATAGCCCAGCATGTTCATCATCTCGGCCGCAAGTTTACCTTTGTAATAGGTATAAAACAGCGTGCCCTGAAACTGATCACCGGCATCCACCAGAATCGTATTGTCGGACCTAGCGCGTGCTGCCTCGACGGCGTTTACCATACGGGCCGTGCCGCCGAAGCATTCGCCCGCGGTGTTGTCTTCCGCAGCACAGGGACCGTCGTATTTGCTGATCGGCTCGAAGCGTGCGTGAACGTCGTTGGTGTGCAGGATCGTCAGCGAATACTCGGCGCTGGCCATGCCAGTGGTCAACGCGAGCGCCGCCGTTGCTGTCAGAATACGTCTCATCGGTCTAACCCCCTAGGTTGGATATCGTCGATGTTGAGCAGCTTGCGGGCCATTGTCAAAGCGATATGGACACAGCGCGGCTTGACGTGACAGAACCGCACGGGCATCCCGGCGCAATGATCTACAAATTGTTCCGAACGCCCGAATGGCAGGCCCTCCGCACGGAGGGGTCGTCCACGGGCGCGCCGATTGATCTCTCCGATGGCTTCATCCATTTCTCGACAGCGGAGCAAGTCGCCGAAACCGCCGTCAAACACTTTGCCGGGGTCGAAGGTCTGTGGCTGATCGGCGTCGAGGATGCCGTCGTCGCCGATAACCTGCACTGGGAGATCTCGCGCGGCGGCGCGAAATTTCCGCACCTCTATGCGCCGTTGCGCCTGGATCAGGTGGCCTGGGCGCAGCCGCTGCCGATGGTCGGCGGCGTTCACGTCTTCCCTGCAGGCCTGATGTGATCGAAGCGGCAGGCCTTGCCCTGATGCATCGTTTCGATCCGGAACGTGCGCACGGGTTGGCCCTGTCGGCACTGAACGCCGGGCTGGGGCCGCGCGGCGGGCCGGTCACGTCCGCCCGCCTGGCGACAACACTGGCGGGGATGGATCTGCCGAACCCTATCGGGCTGGCTGCCGGGTTCGACAAGAATGCCACCGCCCTGCATGCCCTGTCGCGCTGCGCCTTCGGCTGGCTGGAGGTCGGGGCCGCCACGCCTCACCCGCAACCCGGCAACCCCCGGCCGCGCCTGTTCCGCCTGACCGAGGACGGGGCGGCAATCAACCGCTTTGGCTTTAACAATGACGGTGCAGCGATCATCGCCGACCGGCTGGCGAAACGACCTGAGGGCGCGGTCGTCGGCCTGAACCTTGGTGCGAACAAGGACAGTGACGACCGTGCAGATGATTTCGTAAAGGTCCTTGCGCATTGCGACAGGCACATCGATTTCGCGACCGTCAATGTCAGCAGCCCTAACACCGAACGGCTGCGCGACCTTCAGGGCAAGGCCGCACTGGCGGGCATTCTGGATCGGGTTTGTGCACATCGCGACGACCGGGGGCTGGATACGGCGATCTTCCTCAAGATCGCGCCCGATCTGGACGCCGCCGCGTTGGAGGATATCGCAGAGGTCGCGCTGAGCTCCGGCGTGAACGGCATCATCGCGACCAACACAACGCTGGCCCGCGACGGTCTGCACAGCGTCCACGCTTCGCAAACCGGTGGCCTGTCCGGTGCGCCGCTGTTCGATGCCTCCACCCGAATCCTGGCCCGCCTGTCGGTATTTACGAACGGTAAATTGCCGCTGGTGGGCGTTGGCGGCATTGCCAGCGCCCACCAAGCCTATGCCAAGATCCGCGCGGGCGCGTCTGCCGTGCAGCTTTACACCGCGTTGGTTTATCACGGCATCAGTCTGCCCGCGCGTATCGCAAAAGGTCTCGACGATCTGTTGGTCCGCGACGGGTTCACCAATGTCGCCGACGCCGTGGGTACCGACCGCGACCGCTGGCTTTAAGCCGCCTCATGCGTCGCCGCCCGCTCCAGCCCCGGATATTTCCACCCCAGCGTCACGCCGCGCACTGCAAACGAGACCATCAGCGCCGCCCATAGCCCGTGGTTGTCCAGCCACGGCACCAGCACTGCCAGCGCCGCCAGATAGACCCCGAAGCTCAGCACCATCATGTTGCGCATGTCGCGCGTGCGGGTCGCGCCGATAAACACGCCATCCAGCATCCATGATGCAAACCCGATCAAGGGTGCCGCGACCATCCACGGCAGATAGTCGCGCGCGACCTCCCGGACTTCGGGTGCCTTGGCCATCACGTCGACCAGCAGTCCGCCGAACACCGCGAACGCGAGCGCCAGAATTGCCACCGTCCCCAGCCCCCATGCACCGCACAGGACCACCGCCCGCCGCAAGCGCCCCCGGTCGCCCGCGCCGAAGAAACGCCCGACCAGCGCCTCGACCGCAAAGGCGAACCCGTCCAGCGCATAGGCCGTGATGTACAGGAATTGCAGCAGCACCTGATTGGCCGCCAGCGTGACCGTCCCGAACAGGCCACCCATCAACAGAAACGACGCGAAGGTGATCTGCAACAGAACCGACCGGATCAGGATATCGGTGTTGACCGCCAGCATTCGCTTCAGACGCGCGGACTCGAATACCTGCACCCTGTCGCGCCAATCCGACCCGACGAAGGCATCCCGGCAGAACCACACCGCCAGCATCACGCCCGACCATTCCGCGATGAAAGTGGCCCAGGCGACCCCCTCGACGCCGAATCCCAGACCCAGCACGAACCAGACATCCAACGCGATATTCGCCCCGTTCATCGCCAGTTGGATCACCAGAACGGCGGCGGTGCGTTCCTGCGCGATCAACCAGCCGGTCAGGCCATAGATCGCGATCGCCGCAGGGGCCGACCAGATGCGGACCTGCATATAGGATCGCGCCAGTCCCTCGACCTCCGCTGATGTGGGTGCCAGCCAGAACGCGCCCGCAAAAATTGCCCATTGAAGTGCGATCAGTCCCGCCCCCGCCACGGCGGCAATCAGCAGTGCCCGTGACAGCAGCGCGACCAATTCGGGACGGTCGCCCGCACCCAGGGCCTGCGCCGCCAGACCTGTGGTGCCCATCCGCAGGAACCCGAAAATCCAATAGACCGACGACAGGATGATCGCGCCCGCGCCCACGGCGGCAATCGGTGCGGCCTGCCCCAATTGACCCACGACGCCGGTATCCACCGCGCCCAGAATCGGCACGGTGGCGTTCGACAGGACGACGGGTATGGCGACCTTCAGGATGCGACGGCTCGACAGCGCCGCCTCGGGCCGCCCTTTCGTCAGGGGCACAGGGTCGCTCACCCGTCCGGGTCCGTCCTCTGCGGCATGAGAAAATGGCCGGTGGCCTGCGCAAACAGACGCGCGCGATTGTCCTGCCAGCCTTCGACATGAACGCTGGCATATCGACGACCGGACCGGTTCAGGCGGGCGCGGGCATAGGCGTCACGGGGCAGCCCGGCGCGCAGGTAGTCGACAGAAAAGTCGATGGTCTTGGGCAGACGCGGCAGAGCGTCATGGGTCAGGCCCTCCGGTTCCAGCCGTCCGGCCTCCAGGTCGTCCCAGAGCATCGACCACGACAGGGTGACGATAGCCGTGACCTCGAGGAATGCCGCCGTCACACCGCCATGCAGTGCAGGCAGCGCAGGGTTGCCGATCAGCTTGGGGTCGTAATGCAGAACCCCTGTCAGTTCGTCGCCGCGCCGGTCGAAGGTGATATTCAGAAACTTGATATATGGCACGCCGTCGATCAGGCCACGCAGGGCGGAATCGCGTCGTTGCTTGACGACCTGAACGGGTTCCGGCGTCTTCATTTCGCGCGCGCCCGTTCCAGGGTGAAGGCTCCGTTGGCGACTGCGACGGGGCCCTTGTCGGTATCTTCGTCAAAGGCTTCGGCCCGAACGAAGGCGACAGACCGCGTGACATGATGACAAACGGCCCGCGCCGTGATCGTCTGGTGCGGCGTGGCTGCGCGCATATAGTCGATCCGCAGGTCCATGGTAGCCGTGGCAATGGGAGCGGTCGGATGGCTGAGGACAGCAGCACCCCCGGTCGTGTCCATCAGTGCGGAGACCGCACCGCCATGGATCACGCCGGTCAGCGGATCGCCGACAAGATCGGCGGCCCAGGGCATGGAGATCGCTGCCTCCCCCTCGCCCACCGACTCGACGGTCATCGACAGGGCGCGACAATGCGGCAAGGCGGCGATGAACTGATGCGCGGCCCTGATGCGTTTGGCGGCGGCTTCTGAGGTGTCGTCGGTCATGCCGCAGCCTTGCCGCGAAGCGTATCGACCTGCAAGCCCGTTTGGCGTCTGGCTGAGTGATCCGGCTGCTGGCCCGGATGGACAGAACGGTCCTGACCGTGCCAGACTGACGCAGGGAGGAATCGATGACGGAACGGCTGGATTTCAAACAGATGTGCGCTCGTTTCGACGTGACGCCCCGGACATTGCGTCACTACGAATACATCGAACTTCTGTTCCCCGAGCGTGAAGGCCGCGCGCGATATTATGGCGCACGGGAAATCGCGCGAATGACGCTGATCCTTCGAGGTCGCAAATTCGGCTTTTCCCTCGAAGAAATCCGCCAATGGCTGGAACTGTATGACGCGGATCCCGAGGGACGCACACAGATGCAGGCCTGGATCAATCTTGCCGATGGCCAATTGGCCGAACTGGCCGACCGCAAGCGTCATCTCGATGAAGCCATCGCCGAATTGCAGGCTTTGCGGGACGGCGTGTACGCCGATCTGAAAACCAGGGGCTGAACACAACCTCAAGGTGATTCAACCCCAACCGACGCAACTTCAGCGATCTGGCTCGCCCCATCTTCAGTCTTGTAAGCTATCCATGTGGCGATTGACGCAAGCGATCCTTACGTCAACCCGATAAGTGACGTTACGTTCGGGTTACGTAAGCGTCAGCCTGGGTTGTATCGCTATGGTCGGACCCGCATCTCGACTGCATCGCCATAAGTGGCACCGAGACAAGGATGGAAAGTAATGTCTGACGAACTGATGACGATCCGACAGATGTGTGACGCGTTCGACGTTACACCCCGGACGCTTCGCTTCTATGAGGCGAAAGAACTGATCAGTCCACAACGCGAAGGCCAGAAACGCTGGTTCACCCGCCGCGACCGGGCGCGCTTGAAATTGATCCTGCGCGGCAAGCGGTTCGGATTCTCCCTCGAGGATATCCGCCAGTTGCTGGATCTTTACGATCTGGACGACGGCCAGCTGACACAGGTTTCCCGCACCTACGAGATCGGTCACGAGCGTCTGGCAGCGATGACCGCCCAGCGCGATGAACTGAACACCGCCATCGCGGAGCTGTCGGAACAGCTGCGTTGGGGGGAGAAAATAATGAATCAGGCGCAGCCCCGAAAGTTTGGCTGACCGCGACCAACGGGGGCGCAGAGACGCCCCCGACGATTTGAGGAGGATCGAACATGCCCAGCTATATCGCACCCACCAAGGACATGCAGTTCGTGCTGCACGATGTTCTGAAGGCTTCAACGCAAGACATTTCAGGCTATGACGAGATCGACCGCGATTTCACCGGTGCCGTGCTGGAAGAAGCAGGGCGTATGGCGTCCGAAGTTCTGCACCCTCTCAACGTTGTCGGCGACCGCGAAGGCTGCGTTCTCGAGAATGGCGTCGTCCGCACGCCCACTGGGTTCAAGGCGGCTTTCGATCAGGTCCGCGATGGCGGCTGGACGGCATTGGATTGCGATACAGAATACGGTGGCCAGGGCCTGCCCTACCTTATGCACACCGCGGTGGGCGAGATCCTGTCCTCGTCCAACATGGCCTTCAACATGTACCAGGGCCTGACCCACGGTGCCTATTCCGCGATCCACGCCCACGGCACAGACGCGCAGAAGCAGAAATGGCTGCCCAAGCTGACCACCTGCGAATGGACCGGCACCATGAACCTGACGGAGCCGCATTGCGGCACCGACCTGGGACTGATGCGCACCAAGGCCGAACCGCAGGACGATGGTTCTTACAAGATTACCGGCCAGAAGATATTCATCTCGGCGGGCGATCACGACATGGCGGACAATATCGTCCACCTCGTGCTGGCCAAGATCGCCGGCGGACCCGAGGGCATCAAAGGGGTGTCGCTGTTCATTGTCCCCAAGATCATGGTCGACGACGATGGCAATCTGGGCGCGCGAAACGCCGTCTCGGTCGGCAAGATCGAGGAAAAGATGGGCATTCACGGCAATTCGACCTGCGTAATGAACTACGATGGAGCGACAGGCTATCTGTTGGGTGAGGCGCATAAAGGCATGCGCGCCATGTTCACGATGATGAACGAGGCGCGCCTCGGTGTCGGCCTGCAAGGCTATGCCCAGGCCGAAATCGCCTATCAGAATGCGCTGGCCTACGCGCTGGACCGCCTCCAGGGCCGCGACGTGACCGGCGTCAAGAACCCCGACGGCCCGGCCGACCCGCTGATCGTTCACCCCGACATCCGCCGCAACCTGATGGACCAGAAATCCTTCGTCGAAGGTGCGCGGGCCTTCGTATTCTGGGGCGCGATGATGATCGACCGCGCGCACCGCAACGAAGACAAGGACGCCGATGGCCTGATCTCTCTGCTGACGCCGGTCATCAAGGGTTTCCTGACCGACAAGGGCTATGAGATGGCCACCAATGCGCAGCAGGTCTATGGCGGTCACGGATATATCGAGGAATGGGGCATGTCGCAGTTTGTGCGCGACGCCCGCATCGCCCAGATCTACGAGGGCGCGAACGGTGTGCAGGCGCTGGATCTGGTCGGTCGCAAGCTGGCCCTCGATGGCGGCAAGCATGTCATGGCTTTCTTCGACATGGTCAAGACGTTCTGCAAGGACAACGCCGAGGACGAGACTCTCAAGGCGGGCTTCCTGGAACCGCTCAAGGCCGCATCCAAGGACCTTCAGGCGGCGGGCATGTACTTTATGCAGCAGGGCATGAAGAACCCGAACGCCGCGCTCTCGGGCAGCTATGATTTCATGCACCTTTTCGGCCACGTCTGCCTTGGTCTTATGTGGGCCCGCATGGCGCAGGCTGCCGGTTCAAAACTGGGCGAAGCAGGTGCGGACCGCGATTTCCTTGACGCAAAAATCGCCACGGGGCGCTACTACATGGCGCGTCAGCTTCCGGCGACGGGGATGCACCTTGCGCGGATCGAGACCGGGGCCGAGACGGTCATGGCCCTTGAGCCGATGGCCTTTTAAGGCAAAACCACGGTCGGTCCGCACGCCGGGCCGACCCCGACCGGAGGATACATGCCCCGCCCGCAACGCCTGACCCGACGCTTTCCCGCCCGTATGACCGAGGCGGGATACCGTCGTCTCCGCAAATTCGCGGAGGAGGCTGGACTGGACGAAGGTGAAGCGCTGTCGTTCCTGTTCGAGAACTTCGACAGCGTGACGCATCGGGACAATCTGATGCATCGGCTGGACCTGCATCTGGCGATGCTCGCGAAACGCGGCGACACCGGCGCGTAGACACAGACAACGACCGTATTTCGGGAGGGAAGCGCATATGACCATCAAGCTGCATTGCTTCGGCGAGTCGGGAAATTCCTACAAGGCCGCGCTGGCGCTGGAACTGTCCGGGCTGGATTGGGAGCCGGTGTTCGTCGATTTCTTCGGCGGTCAGGCCCGCACACCCGAATGGCGGGCCGAGAACGGCATGGGCGAAGCGCCCGTGCTGGTCGATGACGACATGCGTCTCAGCCAGTCGGGGGCAATCCAGCAGTGGATTACGGACAAGACCGGCAAGTTCGGCGGCACACCCGAGGACCGTTACGAGGTTCTGAGGTGGATCTTGTGGGACAACCACAAACTGTCGAGCCAGGCGGGCATGACCCGGTTCCTGATGAACTTCCTGCCCGAAGACAAACGCCCCGCCGAAGTGATCGCCTTCAGCCAAGGTCGCCTGAAGGCCGCCTATGATGTGCTGAACCGCCATCTTTCGGGGCGCGACTGGATCGTCGGCAAGGGTGTCACCAACGCCGACCTGTCGTGCTGCGGCTACCTCTACTATCCCGAGCCGTTCGGTTTTGATCGCGCCGACTGGCCTCATATCGACGCCTGGCTGGACCGCGTCGCCGCCCTGCCCGGCTGGAAATCCCCCTACGACCTGATGCCCGGCCGTCCCTCGGACCGCCAGTAAGGAGTCTCCCATGACCGAAGAAGCCTATATCTACGATGCCATCCGCACCCCCCGTGGCAAGGGCCGCAAGGACGGATCGCTGCATGAGGTCACCGCTGCGCGCCTGTCCGCCGGCGTGCTGAACGCGCTGAAGGACCGTAACGGGTTCGAAGGCCATGCGGTCGAGGACGTGATCTGGGGCAACGCCACCCAGGTCGCCGAACAGGGCGGATGTCTTGCCCGGACCGCTGTTCTGGCCTCCGATCTGGATCAGCGTATTCCCGGCCTGTCGATCAATCGCTTCTGTGCATCGGGCATGGAGGCCGTGAACCTGGCCGCCAACCAGATCCGCGGCGGGGCCGGTGACGGCTATATCGCGGGCGGTGTGGAATGCATGAGCCGTGTGCCGATGGGCAGCGACGGGGCCGCCATCGCCGTTGATCCATCTATCGCGATGAGCACCTATTTCGTCCCGCAGGGGATTTCGGCTGACATCATAGCCACCGAATACGGCTTTACCCGCGATCGGGCCGATGCCTTCGCCGTCGAGAGCCAGAAGCGCGCCGCCGCCGCGTGGAAGAATGACCGCTTCAAGAAGTCGATCGTTACCGTGCGTGATGTGAACGGCCTGCCCATTCTGGACCACGACGAATACATCCGCGAAGGCACCGACATGCAGTCGCTGGGCGCGCTCAACGCTGCGTTTCAGGCGATGGGCGAGGTCATGCCCGGCTTCGACAAGATCGCCCTGATGAAATACCCGCATCTGGAGCGGATCAATCACATCCACACGGCGGGCAATTCGTCGGGCATCGTCGATGGCGCGGCAGGCGTTTTGATCGGCAATAAGGAATTCGGCGAAAAATGGGGCCTGAAACCCCGCGCCCGCATCCGCGCCACAGCCAAGATCGGCACCGATCCGACCATCATGCTGACCGGTCCGATCCCAGTGACTGAAAAGATCCTGTCGGAGAATGGCATGACCATCGGCGACATCGACCTGTTCGAAGTCAACGAGGCGTTTTCTTCCGTCGTGCTGCGCTTCATGCAGGCTTTCGATGTCGACCATGACAAGCTGAATGTGAATGGCGGCGCCATCGCCATGGGCCACCCGCTGGGGGCGTCCGGCGCGATCATCATCGGCACCCTGCTGGATGAGTTGGAACGCGCGGACAAGGAAGTTGGCCTTGCCACCCTGTGCGTGGCGTCCGGCATGGGGGCAGCCACGATCATTGAGCGGGTCTGATGCAGGACGCGCAAGCCATCTATCAGGACCACCTCGACATGGGGTTGAGGCCGCAATGGCAGCGGGCCTTCGATAGTGTCTGCGCGTATGTGCATTTTTCCCTGCGGATCGAGACGGCGCATGCTGTGGCTATCATTCAGACGGCTCAGGAAATGCGAAAATCGCTGGAGGCGTTCCATGTGTCGCTGGTGCGTCTGGCCGCGCAGGCCTGTCACCGCGTCTGCTTGTCGGCGGCGTTCGGCCCGCCCCGCTCCCAACACATTGTCGGACGGCATCGCACCTGTAATATGAGGAGTGGGCAATACGCCGCTGACCCCTATGCGGCGCAGATGGATCTGGTGCTTGCCGGTGACAGGTGGTGCAGTTCGTGCATCCGGTCCAACCATCGGAACGCTGCCTGTCCTGTCATCAGCCCCGAACGTCACAAAACGTTCGGCAAGGAGGACGGAGGATGACGCAGGCGCACGATATCTATCAGGACTTCCTCGACAAGGCCTCGGTCGCGCTGTGGAACCGTGATTACACTACCGTTGCCGCAATGTTGTCTTATCCCCACCTGATCCGCCTGCCCGAGACGGACCGCATCATCCAGAACGCCGCCGAACAACAGCTGGACGCGCAGGCGTTCCGGGAAAGCCTCAAGGGTCTGGGCGCGACGGCCTACCACAGGCTGTGCCGTGACGCGCAATTCGACCCTGACGGGCCGGGCCGGATTACGGGCGCGCATACAACCTATGTCATGCGCGGCGGCAGTTATCTGACCGATCCCTACGAATGCCGGATGTCGCTAATGCGTCAGCCCGATGGACGCTGGCTTGCGGACGCCATCAATGTTTCTGTTCGTAAAAGCGGCATGGCCTACTATCATCCCGACAACATCCGCGCTCGCACCGGGCGCCCGAAATGATTACCAGCACCGCTGCCGCTCTGGACCCGAACTGGAAGAGACCCCGATGAAAGACGCCCTGACCATCTATCAATATCACCTCGACTCCGTATCTCAGCTTATCTGGGACCGCGATTTCGAAGGCGTTACGGCACTCATGACCTATCCGCATGAACTGGCGACCGCGCGCGGTGTCACGGTCGTCGATCGCCCCGAGACGATGGTCGACTGGGCACGCGAGTTTCGCGCCCACCTCGATCAACTGGGCGCGACTTCGTATCACCGGGTCGCCGTCGCCGCCGCCATCAGCGGCGAGGATGAAAGCGAGATCAGTGGCTTTCACCGCGTCTATGTCCTGTCTGGTGCGACCCATCTGATCGACCCCTACATCAGCGAAGCCACCCTGAAACTCTGCGACGGGGTCTGGCTGGGCAGTGGTGTGCGCGCCGTCCTGCGCAGCACCCGATATCCGGTGGACGACGAAGCCTGACGTTCATCCCCACCTTTCCCCTTTACCGAAAAGAGACCGCCATGACCGATTTCACCCTGACCAAGGACGCCGACGGCATCGCTACCATCACATGGGACGTGGTGGGCAAATCGATGAACGTCCTCAGCCTCGAAGGCTGGGACGATCTGGATGGCTGTGTCACCGACGCGCTGGGCGACGACGCGGTGAAGGGCATCGTCATCACTTCCGGCAAGGACACGTTCGCCGGTGGCATGGATCTGAACGTCATCGCCAAGATGAAGGCAATGTCCGGCGACGATCCGGCGGCGGGCCTGATGGACGGCTTGATGAAATCCCACGCGATCCTGCGCAAGATCGAGCGGGCCAATCTGGACCCCAAGACCAATAAAGGGGGCAAGCCGGTTGCCTGCGTCCTTCCGGGCACAGCGCTCGGTATCGGGTTCGAGATCCCCCTTGCCTGCCACCGCATCTTCGCCGCCGACAACCCCAAGGCCAAGATCGGCCTGCCGGAAATCATGGTCGGGATCTTCCCCGGCATGGGCGGCACGACCCGTCTGGCGCGCAAGATGGGCGCGATGGCCGCTTCGCCGTTCCTGCTGGAAGGCAAGCTCTCCGATCCGAAGAAGGCCAAATCGGCCGGTCTGATCGACGAGGTTTCCTCCGATCCGATGGCCGACGCCCGCGCCTGGGTTCTGTCGGCGACCGATGCCGATATCGTCAAACCGTGGGATGCCAAGGGTTACAAGATGCCCGGCGGCGCGCCCTATCACCCGGCAGGCTTCATGACCTTCGTCGGAGCCAGCGCGATGGTGAATGGCAAGACCCAAGGTGCCTTTCCTGCCGCCAAGGCCCTGCTGTCGGCAGTATACGAAGGTGCGCTGGTGCCCTTCGACACGGCGCTTAAGATCGAAGCACGCTGGTTCACCCACGTTCTGATGAACCCCTCGTCCGAGGCGATGATCCGCAGCCTGTTCATCAACAAGGAAGCACTGGAGAAAGGCGCGAACCGGCCCGATGCGCCCGATCAGAAGGTCTCCAAGCTCGGCGTCATCGGCGCGGGCATGATGGGCGCGGGCATCGCTTATGTTTCGGCGAACGCCGGTATCGAAGTCGTATTGATCGACCGCGAACAGGCCGCCGCCGACAAGGGAAAGTCCTATTCCGAAGGCATCCTCGATAAGGGCATCTCTCGTAAGAAGGTGACCGAAGACAAAAAGGCCGAGGTTCTGGGTTGCATCACTGCCACCACGGACCTGAAGGCACTCGAAGGGTGCGACCTGATCGTGGAAGCCGTCTTCGAAGACGTTGACGTCAAGGCCGATATGACAAAGGCGGTCGAAGCAATCGTGGGCAAGGATTGCATCTTCGCCACCAACACCTCCACCCTGCCGATTACCGAACTGGCCAAGGCCAGCGCCCGGCCCGATCAGTTCATCGGCATTCACTTCTTTTCGCCCGTCGACAAGATGCTGCTGGTCGAGATCATCAAGGGCAAGCAGACGGGTGACATCGCCGTGGCCAAGGCGCTCGATTTCGTGCGCCAGATCCGCAAGACCCCGATCGTCGTGAACGATGCGCGGTTCTTCTATGCCAACCGCTGCATCATCCCTTATATCAACGAAGGCATCCGCATGGTCGCCGAAGGGGTTTCCCCGTCGTTGATCGAAAACGCGGCCAAGATGCTGGGCTTCCCGCTGGGCCCGCTGCAACTGGTGGACGAGACCTCCATCGATCTGGGCGTCAAGATCGCGGTCGCGACGCGCGCGGCGATGGGCGAGGCCTATCCCGATGGCGCGGTGGACGAGGTTCTGTTCGCGTTCAGGGACGCGGGCCGTCTGGGTAAGAAATCGAATGCGGGCTTCTACGACTACGACGACAAGGGCAAGCGGCAAGGCCTGTGGCAGGAGTTGGGCACGCGCTATCCGGAGGCCGGGGAGCAGCCCGACCTGCATGAGGTTCAGAACCGCCTGATGTTCGCGCAGGTGCTGGAGGCGGTTCGCGCTCTGGAAGAAGGCGTACTGGAGGATATTCGCGAAGGCGACGTCGGTGCGATTTTGGGGTGGGGCTTTGCACCGTGGTCCGGCGGACCGTTCAGCTGGCTCGACATTGTTGGCGCGGCCTGGGCTGCGGATACCTGCGATGCACTGACGGTCAAGTACGGCGACCGTTTCAAGACGCCTTCGATGCTGCGGCGGATGGCCGAAGACGGAACGGCGTTCTATGGCGACACCGCGCAGCAGGCGGCCTGAACGCGTGCATTCCGAACGTGCCGGGGGTTTCACACCCCCGGACCCCCGCGGGATATTTTCACCAAGAGGATACAAGCTTTAGGTGGCTGTTAAGACTTGTGTGATTTGACAATCGAGCGGTACAGGCGGGGACGCCGATGACCGTCCAAGGGGAAGCCCCGGCTTCTTCGATCCCCATGGGCAGCCAGTCAATTCGACTGCTCATCGGGGGTCATCCTCTTGGTCAAAATATCCCCGCCGGAGGCATCTTGCGAAGGCGAACAGGCCGCGCGGTCAGGCCTCGATTGTTTCCCAACGACCCATATATCCGTCCACGGTCCCGCCGTATTCCGCCTGTATGGTTAACCCCTAAGCCCCCCAACTGACTGGGATATGGGAGCCGAAACCGACACCCAGAAAAGCAACCTCCGCGCGATCAACGCCTTGCTCGCCTGCGCCGCTACGGCGCAGGCGCTGGATCTTCCGTAGGGTTCCCCGGGTCTGACGTTCTCTTCCGGGCACCACGGACGCCGGAAGGACGCAGACCTAGCGCTTCATGACCGGTTCACCCACTGCGTGCATCGCCTGAAAGGCTGCCCGCACCAGATCGCGGTCCAGTGTCGCGGCTTCTCCCGTGTCGACTTCGCAGGGCACGCCTTCGGCCTCGACCACCGCCGGGAGGCCGAAAGACAGGCCATGATAGCGCAGGTCGGCAAGGGGCCGTTCGACGATCAGACCGCGCAGGCCGATCAGGTCGCGGACCGGTACAGACACTTCCGCGACGCCGCAGATCCGCGCCAGAGTCTCACCCGACAGCAGAATGCGCTGATCGGGCGACAGGCGCATGGGCCGACTGTTCCCCAGGCTGCCGACCGGAATGCGGACGGGCCAGGCCGACCTGTCGAACGTCCAGTCTGCGCGAGATTTCCGCGTCTTGCCCAGACGCGCGATCCGCATCGGTCCGGCACGTGTGATGACGGTATCGCCGACAGCCAGCATCTCGATGCCGCACGGCCCGTCCGGCGTGGACAGCCGGGTGCCCGGCACGAACCGTGGGATGGTTTCGGGCGACCCGGCAATCGGAAAAGCGTCGTGACTGAACAATTTGACGTCTGACATGCGGGTTTCTTTCGTCCCTTGGGTGTTACGGCAGAGGATGTACTGGCAGACACCGACGCGACCCTGCCGCGCTTTGGCCGCCGCCGTGGCGAAACCTAGCGTCGCCTTGATGCCACGGCGAGTTTACGCCGGTTCACCCGGATCGAATGAGTAGGAAAAGGCCGAGATATCCTGCGCGCAGATATCCGCCACACGTTTCTGTGTGGCATCGTCGTAATAGCCGCGCCAATCGCGTATCCGCACCGAACGGTTGGCCATCGGCAGCATCAGGTCGAAGCCAAGCAATGCGCTGAACGGGGCAAGGTCGGTGTCCAGATGCTCCAGCCGAAGAAAGATCGGATCGCGCCCCCCGGCGACGTAGCTGGCATAGGGATTGCGCCGGAATCCCTCGCCGACCTCCGCATCCATCACGAAGTCCGCGAAACCGGAGGTTTTTGCCAGACGGACCGCCGGATGATCAAAGCTTTGTTCCTTGAGCCAGTGATAGTAGCTGACCATACGATCCCATGGATTGCGCACCAGCGTCACTGGCACCAGGGCGTCCAGAACGCTATCGGGGATCAAACCGCGCACGTCCCGCAACGTGGAATGTTTCCAGAGCCGCCCCGCCGTTTGCGCACCCTTCAACCGACGCCGACGACGTCGCGCTTTGGGTGTGTCCCCGATCAGGATGTCGTCGGCCATGGCCCGCGCCTCCAGCGCAAGTGCCATGGCGGTGCCGCCGGTCTTGGGGGCATGGACGAAGGCATATCCCCGGCCCGGTGACAGGATCATGCCGGAACACCCCGCCCGCGCAAGGCGATCAGACTGCCCGCGGCTGCGATAAGAAGCAGCCCGAGCATCGCCGGCACCGACAACACATCGCCCCAGACCAACAGGCCGAACAGCGCAGAAAACCCCAGAACGGAATATTCGAACACCGACACCAGGGACGCCTCGGCCAGTTGATAGCCCCGTGTCAGCAGGACCACGGCGATCAGGCTGCCCAACGCCTGCACGATGCACCACCACAGGACCTCGGGCGTCGGCCAGACCCATCCGCGCGTCAGGAAATCGGCCCCCTCGCCCCCCGCGACCGCAATGCTGACGATACCCAAAAGACCCCAAAGCCCCATGAAAGCAAATCCACCCAGTGTCAGGGTAAGCGCGTGTTCGTCCGGGCACCATTCGCGCGTGGCAATGGCCGCCATGGCATAGAACAGCCCCGCGGCCAGCGGCACGAATGCGGCAGGTGACAGGGTCGATACATCCGGCGAAAGAACCATAAGAACACCTGCGAACCCCGTAATGGCCGCGACGATCCGCACCGGCCCAATCCGCAACCGGAACAGCGCGACCGACAGGATCAGCACGAAGATCGGCGCGGAGAACAGGCCCGCCGCCGCCTGCGCCACGGGCAGGAACCCAAGGGCACCGAAATAGATGAGCAGACCCGTGGCATTGAATGCCGACCGGGCCAACACGCCCCTCCAGCTGACCACCTCCAGCCGTTTGCGAGAGATCGCCAGCCAGGTCAGCGCGATCGTCCAGATCATCACCGACCGCAGCAGATGGAACGTCCAGAGGCTGCTGTCGATGGCGATGACACGGATGAACTGGTCGATCAGCCCGATGATCGCCATCGCCGTCATGATATGTGCGGCCGCAATGAGGGGTCTGTTCTGCATCTGGTCCCTTGTCCTCGGCGGCCCTGTCTGCACACTATCGCGAGCCCGGGGGACAAGGGCAACGGCGCAGGGGGGAAACGCATGGGCTGGCTCAGCGACGAGATGGGACTGGAGCGATGCGCGGCGAACCACGTCGCGCTGACGCCGCTGTCGCACCTGAACCGGGCCGCGCAGATCTGGCCGGGGCGCGAGGCGTTGGTTTACGGCGCGTTCCGCTGGACCTATGCGCAATATCGCGACCGCGTGACCCGGCAGGCCGCGATGCTGGCCGCGCGTGGTATCCGCCCCGGTGACGTCGTGGCGACCCTTCTGCCCAATGTCCCCGCGCAGGTCGAAGCCAGCTTCGGCGTGCCTGCCTGCGGGGCCGTCCTGAACACGATCAATACGCGGTTGGATGTGGACACCGTTGCCTACATCCTGTCGCACGGTGGCGCGAAACTGATGTTGGTCGACACGCAATTCCTGTCACTGGCCGAAGACGCCTGCGCCACGCTCGACACGCCGCCCCTGTTGATCGAGGTCGCGGACGACGCTGCGGGTTACACAGCGTCCGGTCGTCATCCGGAATACGAGGATGAACTCGCCCGCGCTGACCCGGCGTTTGACTGGATATTGCCGCAGGACGAGTGGGAAAGCATCGCGCTGAACTACACGTCGGGCACGACGGGGCGGCCCAAGGGCGTCGTCTACCATCATCGCGGCGCCTATCTGATGACCATGGGCACCGTGGTCAGTTGGCGCCTGACCCTCTATCCCCGTCTGCTGGTCGTCGTGCCGCTGTTCCATTGCAATGGCTGGTGTCACAGCTGGATGGTGCCGGTTCTGGGTGGGACCATCGTCTGTCTGCGTGACGTCACCGCACCTGCGATTTTCGACGCATTGGCGGACGAAGGCGTGACCCATTTCGGAGGCGCGCCCATTGTACTGAACGCGCTGGTGAATGCACCCGACCGCCGGGATTTTACCCAACATGTCGAAGTCTATACCGCCGGTGCCCCGCCTCCCGCCGCGACGCTGGCGCGGATGGAGTCGCTGGGCTTCAATGTCACCCATGTCTACGGCCTGACCGAAACCTACGGCCATGTCGTCGAGAACGTCTGGCAGCCTGGCGAGTGGGACGCACTGGACCCTGCGGCGAAGGCCGCGCTGAAATCGCGACAGGGGGTCGCCTATCCGATGATGGAACATGTCGATGTGCTGGATGACTCCGGCCGACCCGTGCCCGCCGATGGCATGACGCAGGGCGAAATTGTAATCCGAGGCAACGCCGTGATGAAAGGCTATCTCAAGAACGCCGATGCCACGGCCGAAGCGTTTGCGGACGGCTGGTTCCATTCCGGTGATCTGGGCGTCAAACACCCCGACGGCTATGTACAGATCCGCGACCGCGCCAAGGACATCATCATTTCAGGCGGCGAAAACGTCAGCTCGGTCGAGGTCGAGGGCGTGTTGATGCACCACGATGCCGTCTCGCTTTGCGCCGTGGTTGCCGCGCCCGACGATCACTGGGGCGAAGTGCCGCACGCCTTCGTCGAACTGCGCGACGGGGCGGACGTGACCGAGGCGGAGATCATCGCCCACGTCCGTGCACGCCTGGCTGGTTTCAAAACGCCCAAGGCGGTCACCTTCGGGCCATTGCCGAAGACCTCGACCGGCAAGATCCAGAAATACCTGTTGCGCGATCAGGTGCGCTCCGCCCCGGCAGGTCGCCCCGGATGACTGCAATCGACGGACTGGAACGGCTGGAATCCCCCGCGCTCTGGCGCCCCGGAGCGGGGCAGCAGCGGCGCGATGTCTACGTTGCCATCGGCAACGCCGAACTGGTCATTCAGGACAGTACCGGAGCGGCCTTGTCGCATTGGTCCCTGCCTGCACTAGTCCGTCGCAATCCGGGCGAGACGCCTGCTCTCTATGGGCCTGCCGCCGCCGATGACGAGGAACTCGAGATCGAAGAGACTGCGATGATCGCCGCCCTCGACCGGGTCATGGCCGCCGTCGAGAAAGGCCGCCAGCGACCGGGGGCGCTGCGGCGACTGATCCTCGGATTGGTCGCGGGCTTTCTGGTCGGGGTCGCGTTGATCTGGTTGCCAGATACGCTGCGCCGTCAAGCCGAGAATTTCATGCCCGTCGCACAGCGGGCCGAAGTAGGCGACCGGATGCTGAACGAACTGACCCTTCTGACCGGTGCACCCTGTGGCACGGCGATCGGAAACGAAGCCTTGTCCATCCTGCGACAGCGTATTCTGCCGACCACACCGATCCGGCTGACAGTACTGCGAGATCTGCCGCAACCGGCAATGGCCCTTCCCGGCGGAACAATTGCGATCTCGGACAGTATCCTGGTCACTCAGGACGACCCCGACGTCGCCGCCGGGCATATTCTGGCCGCCGCTATATCGGCCCGACAGCAGGCTCCCCTGTCCCGGTTCCTGAAACAGATGGGCTTCATCGACCTGCTACGGCTTCTGATGAAGGGGCAGATCACCGACCGGGCGATCACCGAACATGTCGAGGGCTTGTTGCTCGCGCCCGAACGCAGCCTTTCGGTCGAGATACTGCGCCCGGGTTTCGACATGGCGCGCCTGGCATGGGGACCCTATGCCACGGCCGTGGGCCTGCCCCGTGGCGACGTCCCGCCATCGCGGATGCCCCCGGCGCTGGACGATACAAGCTGGCAGGCGCTGCGCGAAATCTGCAATGGCTAGCGTGTCACGCGTTCAATGCGCCGTCTCGTCCACATCTCCCACGGTGAAGAAGAAATCCCCGGCCACGTCGGCGTCCATAACTTGGTCGGGCACGCAATCCGGCCCCGCCAGAAACACGTTCGCTCCGAAATGTCCGTGCATCCGGCTGAGCCGTTGCATCCGCCGCCCGGTGATCTCAGCATAGAATGCGGCGAAGGCATCGCCGTCCCGCAATTCCGCGATCCGCTTACGGTGCGCCGCGACACAGGCCTCATGCTGCGCAGCCACGCCGGGCAATGCTTTCAACGCCGCCATCTCCGCCTCCAGCGCGGGTAACATCCGTTGAATCGACCAATCCTGCTCCGCATTGTTGTTCATTCGAAACCAATACCCCAGACCCTGATCGCGCTCGACGTGATTCACGCGGCCCCGGTCGCGTTTGACAAGAAAGCTTTCGGCATCCCGCACGGCATAGTGGTTCAGTGTCACCAGATCGTATCCATAGGTATCCAGCGACGACCTCCATCCGGTCCGCAGCATGTCCTTCGGCATCGGCTGGCCCGACCCGTTGACCCAGGAAATCTCTTCCCACAAGCCGGGTTTCAGGCCCTTGGGCCGATGCACCCCCATCTTGCGATAGATGCCGTTGTTGCGGAACAACGTCTTGAACCCCCAGGCCTGATGCGGTTTGCGGATCAGTTGCGGCGCACAGCGATCGAACCTTGCGGGCGTCGGCGCATCCTCGAAACCGTGCAGGTCCGAGTTGCCGAACAGACGCCAGGTCATCGAAATCATGTTCGCGTCGCCGACCGCGGCATAGAGGTCGCGCAAATGGCCGTTCCCGGCATGAATGTTGATGAACTCGTCCACGTCCATGCAGATCGCCCATCCGGCACGGGCCATGATCGGCTCTGCCTCGGCGGCCTCCAAAGCGGCATGCTGGGGCTTCATATCCGTGGCTCGGAACGGATTTTCGCGGTGCGCGACGATGCCCTGATCCTGTAACAGGTCCAGAAGCGTGTCGGTCCCGTCCGTGCAGTCGTTCGTATAGACAAGAAAATCGTCGACCCCGATCGCACGGTGATAGGCGATCCATTCCAGAACGAACGGCCCTTCGTTCTTCATGCAGGTCACGATGGCCGTTCGACCGGGTACCGACGCCGCGACCCCGATGGCACCCGACCCTTCGGACACCGGCGGCAGGATCGGGTCGTGACCGAAACCATTGCGGGCCAGCGCCAGCAGATCGTCGTCCACCACCAGCCCGGCCTTGGGGGCCAGTGGCGCGTCGGCATCATTCTCGGGGGTCTTGGCCGCCATCGCACGATAGAAAAACGCCACATCGCGCGCGCCAGGCTTCAACCCGCCGACGCGCACCAGACGAAACGGCGCATCCCTGGGCAAGCGCGCAGGTGCCGCGACCCAGCGCCGGTTGCCACCCGGATTGTCGAACTGGTCGCAGATATGATCGCCGAATGTCGCAGCCTGCCCCTTGCGCACGCGCCACGGGTATATCCGCCGACCGATCAGCGCGACCACGCCCAGATCGGACCCGTCGATCATGTCGAAAGCGCGGCGCCCCGGGGGTGCGGGGGATAATACGTCCGACACATCCAGAAAGGCCACCGCGCGCGCATCGGTCAGGAACCGCCAGCGCAACGCCTCCCAGACGATCATCGCCGCCATCGGTGCGGTCCACGGATCGGTTTCGGGTACCGCCATCCGGTCCTTGCCGGGCGCGTCCGGGGCCTGAAGCGGATGCCGTTCGCTGATCGCGTCATGGCCCAGGGGCACGGGACTGCTGACCACGACCACCCGCGTCAGGCCCGCCACGGGCGCGGCCTCCAGCAATGTGTCCAGCGCCGGGGCCAGCCCTTTTTCGCCCGGTCGCACCCGGTCGAGGATCAGCGCGGCATCAGCCCCCTGCGTCGCGACATGATGGCGCAGCCAGTCGCGCACCAGTTCAGGTGTCTCGCCATTGCGGGCCCCCATCAGGACGCGCGCGCCCGTGAATAATCCAGGCTCGGGTGCGGCGACGTCAATCCTGGCCGCGATCCCCCGCACCGGCAACGCGGCCCGGCCCTTGCCCGACCAGTCGCAGCGCACCATCAGCGACGAATTGACCGAAATGGCCTGTTGCGGCACCACCTTGCCCTGCCGCCCTATCCGGTTCGGATCGGTTCCGGCAGCGAAAAATACCCGCAGGCCCTCGGCATCGCCAATCGCGTCCAGCACGGTGACGCCTTCGATCACCTGCCCGTTCAAAACCCGCGTTTCGATCATCTGCCCGCCTCCTGCGCGCGGGCATAAAGGTCCAGCAGGCTGCGGCCAAGGGCGGGTGCGGGGGCGCGACTGCCAGCTGCGAGCACCAACCTGCCGCACAAACGCGCGCCGTCGGGCGTGGCCAGAATGCGCGAAAGCTCCGCGTCATGCCATGCCCGTGCCGCCGCCTCGGCCATTGCGACGCCAGGCAGGTCGCGCAGGCGCGCTGTCTCCGCCATCATGGCAGGCAGTTGCGGAGCGATCATATTGCAGCGCGCCTCGTTGAAATTGCGTTCCACCCAATATTCCAGATCGACCGGCTTGCCGACGTGGTTCGGCAGGCCCCTGTCCCGCTTAACCAGAAATTCATGAACGGACCGTGTAGAATAATGGTTCAGCTGGGCAATCCGTCCGTCCGGCACCTGTCCGCCACGCCACAGCAGGATGCGGTTCGCGGCCTGCGCAAGTGCGTCGTTCCGCGCGCCGGTATCGTCATACAGGACCGGGGGCGCGGACTGGCGCGGGCGGTGGATGCCGAAACCGGTGAACGGGCCGTCACGCCGGAACAGCGTCTTGAAGAACGACGCCAGCGCCGGATAAGCCACGCCCGCGGGGGCGGCGCGGTCGAACCGCTCCGGTGTGCTGCCCTGCCCCGGCTCCAGCCGTCCGGCACAGCCGAATAACCGCCACGGCAGCACGATGGCCTGTGCGTCGGGCATTCGGGCGACAAGGTCCGGCAAGGTCGCGGGCCCGTCCAGCGCAATGAATTCATCCGGGTCCAGATGCGCCAGCCAATCCGCGTCGCGGCAGGCCGGATGATCCCATGCCGCGGCCATAGCGCGCCACTGCGGCGCAGGGTTCGACCCCAGAATGTCGCCCTGCGGCATATGAACCACCCCTGCGGGTGCCAGTGCATCCAGCAACGCGCCGGTCCCGTCGCGGCAATCGTTTGTGAAGGCGAGGATTTGCCCGACACCCAAAGCCCGCAGGTGGGCGATCCATTCAACCGCGAACGGTCCTTCATCGCGCAGGCAAGTGACAACGGTAATCGTCGGTAGGGGATGTTGGATCGGGGATTCGGTCATGTTGCTCCTGACGGGTAAATCCGCGACAGGCGGCTTCATCATTGCCGATACGGCGACAATACGGCAGGAATATCAAGCAAAGGGGACGTTTTTTGGCCTGAAACTGCGGGGGTTTCGCGTTACGATATACTCCTGACCCGCGACCCGAGGATTCTCATGTCCAAATCCATGCCCCAGTTGATGACCCGCGCCGCCCATCGCGCCGCGCTGACGCAGGCGGCGGGAGACGTCGGGTATCTGCGACAGATCGGTGACGAGCATCTGGCGCTGCACCGGCCCGGCGGCGACACTCTTTTGGTGACGTTCGAATGTCTGGACACCACGCGGGCGCGCGACGGCGGCTTGCCGCTCAGCAGCGGATTGGCGCGCAAACGGGGCTGGGCCACCCTCGATATCATGGCCGAGGGGCGGACCTGGTTCCGCGACGACGATCTGCACGACTTCTTCGACGGCCTGACCGACGATGGCTTCTTCGACGACTACGACACCGTAGTCTTCGCGGGCGGCGGCATGGGAGCCTACGGTGCCGCGGCGCACAGCGTGGCAGCCCCCGGTTCGATCGTCTTTCTGATGCAGCCCTACGCCACACTCGCCCGCGATATCGCGCCCTGGGAACGCCGGTTCCGCAACGCGTGGTCGCTGCCTTTCGGTCCGCGCTACGGCAATGCCGCGCGGATGATCGACGGGGCGGCGCGGGTCTATCTGGTCACGGACCCGACCGAGTCTGCGGATGCGATGCACGCCAGCCTGTTCCAGGCCGGCCACGTCATGCGCCTGCCCGCGACCCATGCAGGCACGGACATTCAGGCCCGGATCGAAGGGATCGGTATCCTCAATCGCCTGATCGCCGGGGCCGTCAACGACACGCTGACCCCGCTGCGGTTCGCCCAGCTCTGGCGCGGACGTCGGCAGGACCCGGTCTGGCTGACGGGTCTGATGCGCAAGATCGATCGCCTGGATCGTCCGTGGCTTGCGGCGCTGATCACAGGATACATGGTTCGCAAGGGGGCGGGTCGAATCGCCCGCCGCCGCCTGAACGCGGCGCTGTCGCAACTGGCCGCCGAGGGTCGCACGGCCCCCGGTAATCTGGAACCGGCCCCCCGGCCCGATCATGCCCGGACCTTACTGGCGGGAGAGTAGCGCGGGCGG
>Ga0209634_1000034_pt1 | contig 155052 bp, 115 predicted proteins | sample LinPmetageLP40_FD_184043 | JGI IMG/M metagenome (GOLD analysis project Ga0209634, IMG submission 184043) | Marine viral communities from the Pacific Ocean - LP-40 (SPAdes) (version 2) | ecosystem: Environmental > Aquatic > Marine > Oceanic | place: Pacific Ocean | collected 2010-08-26
AAGCAGGTACCAAATCGCCCAATAGATCTCGAAATCTGGTTAGCGCATGGTTCTTCACCTGACTTTCCTATCTTTAAGTTAATCAATCAGTTTCTTGGAATAGTAATATGAAGGGAAGCTAAAGGTTATGTGACCACAAGAGCCATTGACCTGACTGTTGCTTCAAATCCTACCCTGGAATTCTATTGGAATAATTCGTTCTCAACGAGCTCTACTAAGAGCCTCGTACCTAGACTGGAGGCTTCTACAGATGGTGGAGCAACATTCGTGGCTGTGCGTGTCAACGAAGTAGCTGAAGACGAAGAGGAAATGTTAGACTCTAGCCTTCTTTACTACAGTGGATCATACTATATCGAAATACCAGAGGCTTTGATCACTGACGCTACACATTTCCGATGGAGACAGCCTTTGAATTTGGGTGCTGATGAGAATGTTTGGGAATTCGGAGATATCGAAGTGACTTTTGATGATGAGAACAAGTACACTGGTTATGATAAGGACAATAAAATCGAGGACATAGAAATCTATTTCCCTGACTTGGATGGTTATTCATTTGATCAGGCGGATCCTGATGTAGCGATTTTTAATGGGTCTACATTTGAGTTTGCTTTTGGTCCTTACCTGGATAAGACTGAGGAAGAAATCGAGGAAGAAGAACTAACATGGGACGAATTCCCTGAAGGTACTCAGTTTAACTTCTACATTGACGTATTTGATCCCACGACTGATGACGATCTGATGATCGCATCATTTACCGCAGGCACCACATCAGGTGAAGTTGAAATCCCATACTATGTTACCAATGGTAATTACGATGTGTACGTGGATGTATACTATGAGGTAGGTAACGAAGCAGAGACTGTACTTTGGTTTGAAGAGAATACCTGGATAGGAGATTTTGATGTGTTCAACAGAGCTATTCAGCTTCAATCTGATGCAGACCAGGGAACTATTCTGTATGCTGGTAGCACAGTTACTTTCTCTATAGAGGTAGAGAACGAGACTTCTGCTTTGGATGCGACCGATCTTTACGCCAATCTTATTTGGGACGGTTGGTTACTTACTTCACAGCAGGGATTTGATGATATCACAATGGATCTTCCTTCCTTCATTAGTGGAAATCAGGAATTTGAAATTTTGGTTTCAGAGGGTGGCCCGCTTGGTGAAAACTTAACTGAGCTTGAGGAAAATGAGCTGGGAAGTTTGAACGAAGATGTGAGTAATTTCATCAACGTTGCTTACGCCACGATTGAAGATGGCGAATTCTACAGCGATTACGAAGATGACTATGACGTGATCGAATTGATAGATGCTCCAAATCGTAAGCTTACCACAAGGGATTTTGAAGCTGGCGAGTTGGAGAATACTTCCTTACTAATCATCGATACTTATTTTGATGTGGATGGGGATGATCTTTTCGAAAGTCAGTACATGATCTTTGAATACTCTATAGATGGCGGTGCTACTTACACGTCGCTGGACACTTTGAAGGACTATGTGGAGGATGACCTCAAGTACACAGTGACTGATGAGATGAAGTCTAACGATGTGAGATTCAGATGGAGACAAACTGAAAACGAAGGAATGTTCATTATCTATGACATTAGCTTCACTTATGCGGAATCTCTTCCTTTTGATTATGCGGGCGTTTACCTGAATGTCAAAAAGCAGGCAGTTATTATCACATCAATTGATCAGGAAGCATCGGGATCATGTTTTGCTTCTGATATCACGATCAATTATGAAATCCGAGGAAGATTCGGAGCTGATAACCTGTTGAAAGTTTATTACGACAATGGTTATGACGATGATGATCTGGAGGGGTATGAGTTTCCTGCAACCGAAGGTTCTGGAAGCGTTACTGTTCAGGTTGCTGCTAGTTTGATCGATGATGATCAATTTGATGGAGATCCTGAAGACAATACGGATTTCAAATTCAGATTGTATGCAGATGATGATACTTACGAAGACATTGATGAGGACTTTGAAGTTTGGAGTGTTTACTCTGATGTCGTAGAGGTTGTAGCACCTATAGAGAAGGGAACTTCCGCTGGAATGTATAGCGGTGGTGATGTTTCTGAGTGTGATCCTGAGGCATTTGTTTATCTGTACGACCCTCAAATGTATTTCTTATATGAAGTGTTGAATGCTGATACGGTATTTGCTTCATTGGAGTATGACGATGAGTCAGGTTCTACGATTGAACTGGGTGATTTGACAGAGGCTGTTGATTTGACACTGAGAGTAACTTCCAGATCTTCTGCTGGTACTGTTTGTAATGTTCATACGTTCAACAGTTCAATAGAAATCGAGATTACTCCTAATGATGTCTTGTTGAGAGATCGCTACACCACATCGGGAACGATTGAAGTTACCGAAGGTGAGACCAAAACCATTTGTTCTGGTGATGATGAAACCGTGGTTTTAAGCCTGGCTAACTACGACGCTGATGATAGTGAAGTAGAATGGTTCAGAGATAACTTTGATAATCCCGTAGAGGCTGATGGTGACGATTTCGACAACTTTGAAGTATCCGGCGCTTATTTTGCCAGAATCACGGAAGGTGAATGTTCTTATGTAACTGTAGCTATGAATGTGACTGTGCTTGAAAAAGCTGAGACACCTGAGATCACAGTAGTAAGCAACGATATCAGTTGTGGTGATGGTACTGCGGTACTTTCAGCACCTGAAGGTTTTGCACACTATCTATGGAGCAACGGTGAGATCACGCAGTCCATTACGGTAGATGAAGCGGATTCTTACAGTGTAAGAGTATCCAATTATCCTATCGTGTCTACTTCTGATGCTTATGGATGTGCTAGTTCCTCTTCAGAAAGTGTTGTGATTGAGAACAACAATTTCGAGCAGGTTTATTTGAGTACTTTCTATTATAATGAGTACTCGAGTAGTTCCTATGCTGATAATTATATTGAGGACGGTGAAACTCTGACGAATTGTGGAGATGATGTGATCTACGTCTTTGTTGAAGATGATAATAATTATTATGGAGGTCAGATATCTGGAATATTGACCCTTTACAAAGATGGCGCAGTATATGACGTCAAAAATGGAGATGTTGCGGGTACCAATGGTTATACTAACAACAATTTCGAGATTACTGAGAGCGGTGAGTATTATGTGGAGTGGAGTGGAGTTGAAGTAGAGAATGCTTGTACTTCAGTGTCTGAGACCTTCACTATGACGATCAACGAAGCAGTAGAAGAAAGACCGGTAATTACTGCGTCTGGAGACATCAGCTTCTGCGAAGGTGGATCTGTTACATTATCAGCACCTGCTGGTTATCCTTTCTACAGATGGTACAATAGTGGTACTGTAGTAGGTAATGGCGAAACGCTGGAAGTGGCTGATGATGGTTCGTACCGTGTGAGAGTATCCAATGTAGCATTCGGTAACGGATGTGGCAGCGATTACTCTGAGTACACCTATGTGACTGTTTATGAAACAGAAGATGACCTGATGCTTGGTTACTACAACGGTGGTGGAAACTATGAAGACGGTGACGAGATCGAAGTATGTTCTTCTGATAACTTCACACTTTGGGTGAATAATGAGAGCACTTCTGGTGCTACTTATACCTGGTACAGAGATGGCGTAGCTATCCCTAATGCCAATTCTACTTCAAGGGTAGTGAAAGCATCAGGTACATTTCATGCTGAGGTTACTTATGGTGTCGATGACATAGAACTTGCTGCTCCTTGTGTATACACTACACCTTCGGTAGTAGTGAATTTCAATCAGAAGCCTGCTGCTGTGAGAATAGCAGAGCCTACGAATGTTGACTTCTGCGCAGGTGAGATTAACCTTACCCTTACAGCAGATGCTGGTGCAGCTTTCTACAACTGGTATCACAACGGATCTCCGATGTTTGATGAGCCTAGTACTTCTAATACATTGTTGATCAATGATGGGGGTACTTACTCTGTGACAGTTGAGACTGGTGATATTGGATGTGAAAGTGCTCGTTCGAACATCATCACGATAGATGAGCGTGCCAAGGCCAATCCAAACATCAATGTTTACACTGATGGATCTGATTGTGCGACTGGAGATGTTACTGTTTATCTGAGCAGCACCAACTCATCTACTGTTTATCAACTGATCAACAGAGAGACTGGTGCAGAGATCGGATCTCCGGTTGTTGGTAGCTCGGGTACCAATGTGTACACCACACTTTCAGGATTGACTGAACCTGTAGCTTTGCTGGTTGAGGCGAGTTACACAGATGGTTCCGGTTGTTCAGATGTGTCTTCTTCTGCTCGAGGAACAGCCACTCCTAATGCGGTGATTCTTGAACTTGATGGAACGGAGATTACTGCTGAGGTGTCTAGCACTGGTGGTTACGAGGTGTCTTGGTATCGCAATGGTACTTTGATGAGGAATGCTACTGGCAACACCATTAACGTAGTGGATGCCGCCACATATTCTGTGGAAGTGACATTTGACGATGGTTGTACGATTACTTCCAGTACGGTTGATGTTGGCGCAGGTGCACCTGCTGCAGGACGTTCTGCCAGCAATGGTCGAATTGTAGCGAATACCTTCCCTAACCCTTCTGCTGACTTTGTGAATGTGGAAGTACCAGGCGAGCATTTTGGAGTATATCAGGTTCAGATTATGACCCTTTCTGGTCAGGTAGTGATCTCAGGTGAGTTCACTAAGGATCAGGAGAGTTATGTTGAGCGAATCGATATCTCTGATCTTGAGAATGGTATTTACAACATGATGGTTGTGAAGGGAAAACAAGTTGAAAACATTCGAATCGTTAAAAAATAAGAATCATGAATAGACTATTAAATTATATAATCATAGCAGGAATGGCCATATTGGCCATCTCCTGCGCTGATCCTGAGGATCCCACCCCGACTCAAATGTCGTACGGAACCTGGACGGTTAGCGAAGTTTATGTGAATGATCAGACGAATCCAAGTAATATTATCAGCAGGTTCACTTTAGAGCGTGATGGTAGTTATGTTCTGGAGGATAACAACGGATTTGCTTCTGTTGGTACGTGGGTGGCTACAGATGTAGCACTTACACTGACTGGCTCAGATGGTACTGTAACTGATTTTGCAATTGTTTTTCAGAATTATGTGAAAATGCAATTGTTGCAGACTATTGAAAGCCCTTCGGCTGGTACGATTGAAATCAGGTATCTGATGAACAAGAGTAGTAGCACGATCTATTAGTCCTAAGAATTATTATGTTTTTTTCAAAAAAGGCCGATGGAGAGATCCATTGGCCTTTTTTATTTTTAACCGAGCAGGTAAGAATGTATCATGCAATCCAAACCGGTAATATAATTAGTGCTCAGCCCTTAGGATTTCCCTTTCAGAAAATGACGAAGTACATAATTGAGAATTCCGCCATGCTTGTAGTACTCCACATCTACTCCAGAGTCCAGCCGTAGTTTGGCTTGGAATTTTACCACATCACCTTGTGGGTTTGATGCAGTGATTTCAACAATCTTTCCGGGAGTGAGGTCCGTGGAGATCCCATGGATATCGAAGGTCTCATCTCCCTTCAGGCCCAGCGTGTCCTGTGTTTCCCCCTCCATAAACTGGAGTGGCAGTACCCCCATCCCCACCAGGTTGGATCTGTGGATGCGTTCATAACTTTCAGTGATGACTGCCTTTACCCCGAGAAGGGTAGTTCCTTTAGCGGCCCAGTCTCTGGATGATCCCGAACCATATTCTTTTCCTCCAATCACAATCAGAGGCGTATCAGTTTCCTGGTATTTCATGGCTGCATCGAATACGGTCATTTCCTCTCCTGTGAGATGATAGATAGTCCAGCCGCCTTCTTTCGAGGCAAGTCTATTTCTAATTCGCACATTGGCAAAGGTGCCTCGCATCATCACTTCGTGATTTCCTCTTCTCGACCCATATGAATTGAAGTCTTTTGGGGAGACCCCATGTTGCGTCAGGTAGAGGCCGGCAGGGTGCTCTGGTAAGAACTTTCCTGCAGGGGAAATGTGATCTGTGGTGACCATGTCTCCCAGTTGGAGTAACACCCGTGCCCCTGAAATATCCTGTGGTGTAGGGACCTCTTCAGAGATGTTCTTGAAAAATGGTGCTTCCTGAATGTAGGTTGATCGTTCGTCCCATTCATAGATGTTGCCTACCGGAGCCTGTAGTTTCGTCCAGGCTTCATCTCCATCGAAGATGGTTTCATAAGTTCGCTTGTAATCCTCAGGGGTTACCACCACATCCATGATTTCATTGATCTCCTGCTGAGATGGCCAGATGTCCCGCAGATAGACCTCTTGTCCATTGGGGTCTGTACCCAAGGGTTCATTGTTCATGTCAAAATCCATCCTGCCGGCAATGGCATAAGCTACGACGAGCATAGGTGAGGCCAAAAAATTCATTTTGACGTTGGGATGAATTCGAGCTTCGAAATTTCTATTTCCTGAGAGTGCAGAACACACCACCAGATCGTTTTCTATGACAGCTTTCTGAACTTCTGGAATCATATCCCCTGAGTTACCTATACAGGTGGTACAGCCATAGCCTACAGTATGAAACTTGAGCCCCTCCAGATAGGGTAGAAGTTGTGCCTTGGTGAGGTAGTCGGTGACTACTCTTGAGCCAGGTGCCAAAGATGTTTTTACCCAGGGTTTCACATTCAGGCCACGTTCAATAGCTTTCTTGGCCACCAAGCCGGCACCGATCATCACACTTGGATTCGATGTGTTGGTACAAGAAGTGATGGCAGCAATTACTACCGCTCCATCTGATAGATTATAGCTGATGTCATCCTTTTTCAAAGGAACACTGCGTATGCCCGATGACACGGTGACCGGCTCGGCGGTAGTGCCTCCTTCATTGGCCCAGTTGCCGGAGCGCTCCATTACAGGGATATAGGTACGACTGTGAGATTCCTTCAGCAGGTCTATGATCTGTGATTTAGCATTCTTTAATAATATCTTGTCCTGAGGTCTTTTCGGGCCAGATATGGTAGGCTCCACAGTGCCAAGATCGAGCTCAATCTGGTCGGTGTATTGAATATCGTCCTGTGGATCTCTCCAAAGCATGTTTTCCTGTGCATAGGCTTTCACCATTTCCACATGAGCTTTGGATCGATTGGTTTTCAGCATGTAGGCCAGGGTCTGATCGTCGATTGGCCAATGGGTATCCGTGCAGCCAAACTCGGGCGACATATTGCTGATGGTAGCCCGGTCAGGTACGGTCAGGTGCTCCAGGCCAGGCCCGAAGATTTCTACGATTTTCCCAACTACTCCGTAATCTCTCAGTAACCGGGTGACGGCGAGCACCAGGTCTGTGGAAGTCGCCCCTTCACGCATTTTACCTGTAAGTCTCAGTCCGATGACTTCCGGTAAAATCATGTAAATAGGCTGACCCAACATGGCAGCTTCAGCTTCGATACCGCCAACACCCCAGCCAAGTACACCAATACCATTGACCATCGGGGTATGTGAGTCAGTTCCTACCAGAGTGTCAGGAAACAGGTACCCATCCCGCTCGATGACACCCTTGGCGAGGTATTCCAGATTTACCTGGTGGCATATGCCCATGCCCGGAGGGACCACACCAAAATTGGTGAAGGCTTTTTGCGCCCATTTCAGAAGCTTATATCGCTCATCGTTACGTTGGTATTCCAGATCCACATTTTTCCGGTAGGAGCTCTGAGTGCCAAAATACTCCACCATCACTGAGTGATCGATGACCATATCAGCTGGGACAATAGGGTTGGTCTTCTCAGTGTCTTTACCCTTCCTTGCTACCTCAGAGCGTATGGATGCTATATCTACCACTGCCGGGACTCCTGTAAAATCCTGCATTAATACCCTCGCAGGGGAATAAGGGATATCATCTTTACCCGCAGTTTTTTGCCATCCAAGTAGGGACTCCAGATGTGCTTCGGTCACCGAAAAGTTATCATAGTTTCGAATGGCATTTTCCAGTAAGATCCGAATGGCATATGGAAGCGATTTTACCTCACTTCTTTTCTCCGAAAGGACCTTTAGTGAAAAGTACTTATGCTTGCCAAGTGGGGTGGCAAGCTCTCTTTGGATTCCAAAAATATCTTGAGTCATGGTTGTTGAATTTTAAGTTGGTTCAAGTATGATCTTTCAGAAAGTTACAGAACGTGGAAGCTCCTGCATGATATTAACACTGTTCAAATCAATCTGTTACATTAAATGCAAATTATGCATGTAATGGAAGAAATAGATTAAACGAATTGAGCCAAACATTTTAAAAGTTAAATAACTTTGGATGAATAAAAATTAAAGCATTAAAATCATCATCCTATGGCATTTGATATAGAAATGATCAAAAAGGTCTATGCGAGTATAGGCGAACGTGTAAATAAGGCAAAAGAAGTAACCGGAAAGCCACTCACCCTGGCTGAGAAAATTTTGTACAGTCACCTGTACGAAGGCAACCCTTCTGAATCTTTTAAGCGAGGAGAATCTTATGTCGATTTTGCACCAGATCGAATTGCTTGCCAGGATGCGACCGCCCAAATGGCACTACTGCAGTTTATGCAGGCCGGGAAAAGCAAAGTGGCTGTGCCTACTACGGTACATTGCGATCACCTGATACAGGCGAAGATTGGAGCGGCCTCTGATTTGCAAAGTGCACTCAATAGCAGTAACGAGGTATTCAACTTTTTGGAATCTGTATCAAACAAATATGGGATTGGTTTCTGGAAGCCAGGTGCTGGTATCATTCACCAGGTGGTATTGGAAAATTATGCATTCCCTGGGGGAATGATGATCGGTACTGACTCACACACCGTGAATGCTGGTGGTCTGGGTATGGTGGCAGTTGGAGTCGGTGGAGCTGATGCTGTGGATGTGATGGCTGGAATGGCCTGGGAGTTGAAATTCCCAAAGCTCATCGGTGTGAAACTGACAGGAAAGCTGAACGGATGGGCTTCTCCGAAAGATGTGATTTTGAAAGTGGCAGGTATTCTAACTGTAAAAGGAGGTACTGGTGCCATTGTTGAATATTTTGGCGACGGAGCTAAGAGCATGTCATGTACAGGAAAAGGTACCATCTGTAATATGGGCGCGGAGATCGGAGCTACCACTTCCACTTTTGGATATGACGAGTCTATGGAGCGCTACCTCAGAGCCACAGGCAGAAGTGAGGTAGCTGACCTGGCCAATGGTGTGAAAGAGCATTTGACCGGTGATGATGAGGTTTATGCTAACCCGGAGCAATATTTCGATCAGGTAATAGAAATCAACCTATCAGAGTTGGAGCCACATGTCAATGGTCCATTTACGCCTGACTTGGCAACTCCTATTTCAGAGATGGCGGCTAAGGCTGCTAAAAACGACTGGCCAACAAAAGTAGAGTGGGGCTTAATTGGATCATGTACCAATTCTTCTTATGAAGACATCTCCAGGGCCGCATCTATTGCGGAGCAGGCTTTGGCCAAAGGGCTAAAACCAGCGGCAGAGTTTGGTATCAATCCGGGTTCTGAGCAGGTAAGATTTACCGTGGAGCGTGATGGATTCCTTAATACTTTTGAGAAACTAGGTACCAAGATATTTACCAATGCCTGTGGGCCTTGTATAGGTCAGTGGGACCGTGCAGGTGCTGACAAAAAGGAGAAAAACACGATTGTTCATTCGTTCAACAGGAATTTTTCTAAGAGGGCAGATGGTAATCCTAATACCCATGCTTTTGTGACTTCACCTGAGATGGTGGCTGCGATCGCCATTTCAGGGAACCTTGGATTTAACCCAATCACCGATACTTTAACGAACGACAAAGGAGAGCAGGTAAAGCTTGATCCTCCTACTGGCTGGGAACTGCCAGAAAAAGGATTCGATGTGGAAGATCCTGGCTACCTTGCACCTGCCGAAGATGGATCTGGTGTTCAAATCAAGGTAAGTCCTGATTCGAAAAGACTTCAACTTCTGGAGCCATTTGCGCCATGGGATGGGAAGAACATCACCGGAGCGAAACTTTTGATTAAGGCTAAAGGGAAATGTACTACTGATCACATCTCTATGGCAGGTCCATGGTTGAGGTTCAGAGGTCACTTGGATAACATCGCCAACAATACCCTGACGGGTGCCGTGAACGCATTCAACGACGAAACAGATAAGGTGAAGAGCCAGCTGGATGGTACTTACGCGGGTGTGCCCGACACTCAGAGAGCCTATAAGGCGGCAGGAGTGCCAACGATTGTTGTGGGGGATCATAACTATGGAGAAGGTTCATCCAGAGAGCATGCAGCTATGCAGCCCAGACATTTGGGGGTGAAGGCTGTATTGGTGAAGTCTTTTGCACGTATTCATGAGACTAACCTTAAAAAGCAAGGGATGCTGGCTTTGACCTTTGCGAATGAGGCAGACTATGACAAAATTCAGGAAGCGGATACTTTTGATTTTGTGGATCTGACGGAGTTTGCACCAGGAAAACAGTTGACCATAGTAGCAAAGCATGAAGATGGTTCTTCGGATACCATTAAGGTGAATCATACTTATAATGCAGGGCAAATCGGCTGGTTCAAGGCTGGATCGGCACTAAACCTGATCAAATTACAAAACAACTCCTGAGGTTAAATTCAGGATCAAATATAAGGAAGGGCTGTTTCGAGTAGAGACAGCCTTTTTTGCTTCAATGAGGCTCAGGTCGCTTAAATCACCTGAGAGGTTCATGGGTTTGGTTGGTGATTGCTCTACTTTTGCCTTAAAACACACTTTCATCACGTGATCGGATCCAATCCAACTAAAGACCACTTCTTTATTACCTTCCCCCGATCCATCAGCGAAGATGAATTACCGGAGCACTTCTCAGATCCTTTTTCCGATGAACCGCACCCACTTTGCATATTGGCCGCTGAAAAACTTCAGAAGTATCTGCGTCAGCAGGATTGGGAGCACAATTTTGGTTTGGAAAGTGAGCGGACAGAAAATGTGATAGGGAAGATGTTTGGCGTACTGGTGGTCCGCACCGCGGAAGGTGAAATCGGATACCTTTCAGCTTTTTCCGGAAAAATGGGTGGAAAAAATCACTACCCAGGATTTGTTCCGCCAGTTTATGATGGTCTAAAAGAGGGTAGTTTTTTGAACCTTGGGATGCAGGAGCTCACCCGGATCAATCGGGAGATCGAGCAGTTGATGGAGTCTCAACCTAACGATCATATGGAAAAGATTGACGCCCTGAAAGACCTGCGCCGGAGCAACTCCATGGCCTTGCAGGACAAAGTATTTGATCATTACCATTTTCTCAACAAGGATGGCGAAGAGAAGAGCCTGAGAGAGCTTTTTCCGAATAATCCTCCGGGAGGAGCGGGGGAATGTGCCGGGCCAAAGTTGCTCCAGTATGCCTTTATTCATCATATGCAGCCATTGGCCATGGCAGAATTTTGGTGGGGACAATCACCTAAGTCAGGATTTTGGAAGCATCGCCAATTTTATCCGGCTTGTCGTCAGAAGTGCGAGCCCATTTTGGCACACATGCTTTGGGGCACGAAGATAATGCACGCGAGCAGGCAAAGCGTCCTTCAAGAGCCAACCTAAAGCCCTTTCAGAAACGCCACCGTATCCACACCGTCTGCATAATCCCAAACCTCAGGGGTTTGTGCTTGCCCAAAAGGCGTATGTCCCTTCCCTACGATGCATTGTAGCTTGTCTGTATTGTCTGCTAGTTTGGTATTCAGCGTTTCAAGGTTCTCATATTCCTCTGCATACAGAATGGAAATAGGGGAGACGAGCTCCTCGGAGGGTTGCCATAACAAAAAGCCATTGTCCAGGTGCTTCACTCCATTCACCAGCAAGATGGACTTATGATAGTCGTAATTGTTGCGGTATTTATTGTGATCTCCCAGGTAGTTTAGCGCTTCGTTGGCTTCAAAAAAGCCTCGTGGATCGTAATTTTTTGGTACAAAAACCTTTGAAACATTTCTACAGCCAAGCCCGAAATACCAGAAGATGTCTTTCCCCAATGCTTTTAACTCTGTTTCCGTTTCGCTACCATCCAGTATGGCTACAGAGGTTCGGTTTTTTCGAATTACCCGGGGGTGATTGCGAAAATAGTACTCAAAATAGCGCGCGGTATTGTCACTACCAGTGGCGATCAGTGCATCAATAGCCGTCAGACGTTCTCGTATTTCTAGGTTCTTTTTAAATCTGGGCTCTATTTCCAGGAGCCAGTCAATCAGGAGCTTTACCAGATAGGTATCCTGACTACTCGTTTTGATGGCTGCGAAATGGCCGGTGACGAGCACAGAAAGCAGGTCGTGAAAACCTACCATAGGAATATTTCCGGCCATGATGATTCCGGTGATTTTTGGCACCTCGGGAGAAAGTGGTTCATAAGGCTCCAGCCATTGCTGAAGTTTCTCTTTTTTCAGCATAAAAGCAATGCCTTCGAAGGCCCTCGAAACATTTTCTTTGGTGAACCATTGGTTGTGCAACTGAGCTCTTCTGGCATATTCCTCCAGAGAATCGTTGGAAATAGCCCGAATTTTGTCCCCTAATATTGAAAATGCTTCAATTCTTTCTGATAACGTCATTTAATTGTCAGTTACTTTTGTGCGCAAACTTATTGTAGATAATTTTGTTCACTGTTGTTGTACAACATAAATAGTAGATAGAATGGCAATTATGATCACAGACGAATGCATCAATTGTGGTGCATGCGAACCAGAATGCCCTAACACGGCCATCTATGAAGGTGGTGTTGAATGGAAATGGTCTGACGGTACTGATCTGAAAGAGGTAGAAATGGAGGATGGATCTGTCATTGACGGATCTGAAACCCAGGAACCCGTTTCAGACGAGTTTTATTACATCGTTTCAGGAAAGTGTACAGAGTGTACGGGCTTTCATGAAGAACCGCAGTGTGCCGCTGTCTGTCCTGTGGATTGTTGTGTTCCCGATCCTGATTACGAAGAAACCGAAGAAGAGCTGACCGCCAAGAAAGAGTGGTTACACGTTTAGATACATTACAAAAGCGGCTCTGATTGAGCCGCTTTTTTTTTTGGATATTCTGGAAGCTGAAGAGGTTGATAAAAAGGTAAACCTGAAATTTGGTTAGCTTTAGCACCAAATGAGATCAAGTGAGACCCCAAGCTTATGGTTAAGAGGTTTGTTGTGCATTTTGTGCATGCTAGCAGTCTTTACCCTGGTGGCTCAGCGGCAGCCTACCCAGCTGCAATTACTGGATGAAGCGCTAAGTCATAAGGAACAGTTTGTCAAAGAGAAGCAGGATGTGATCTTGAGGCTCAAAAAGAGATTGAGGGCCAATCCCAATGCCAGTCTGGAAGTGAAATTTGAGATCAATGATGCACTTTATAATCAATACCGCAGCTTTATCTATGATTCCGCTTTTGGCTACGCCAAGCGTCTGATTAACCTTGGTTATCAAATGAATGACCCGGATCGAATTGGTTATGCCAAGACACAGATGGGTTTCATTACACTCTCTGCTGGTATGTTTAAGGAAACCTTTGATACCCTCAATACCGTCAGGATCAGTGATTTGACCGAGCCAAATAAATTGGAATACTATGCGTTGATGGCTCGTGCGCTTTATGATAATTGTGACTATAACAAAGACGCCAATTACTGCGAGATTTATATAAGAATGGCGGATAAGTACATTGACTTTGCTACCAATCTGTCCGATCCGGAATCATATAATTTTCTTTACCTAAAAGGCCTTCATAACCTTCGTGAGCAGAGATCTGATGAGGCGATTAAGTATTTGAATAAGCTGCTGGATGGTGGCCTCAAACTTACGACTCATCAATTTGCTATTACAGCTTCCACTTTGAGTTATCTCCACCTGAAACTGGGGGATACCACTCAGGCTATTAACCTACTGGTGGATGCCTGTATCTCTGACATCCAGTCGGCTACCAAAGAAACCCTGGCAATGACCCGGTTGGCCGAGCTTTTATATATGTATGGTCAGGTGGAGGAAGCCTATAAGTACATCAACCAAAGCATGGATGACGCTATTTTTTATGGTGCTAAGCAGCGTAAGAGTGAAGTAGGGGCTATCTTGCCTGTTATTGCTGCATCCCGGCTCAATTATATCGACAATCAGCGCAAAACCCTTTTGGGGTATTCTATAGGTCTGACCATCCTCTCTGTTCTTACCATCATTTTTGCATTGAGTACGCTTTTTCAATTCCGAAAACTGAGGAGGCAGGATCTGGTAATACGACAGACCAATGAAAACCTGACTGCTGCAAATGGCATGCTTTCAGAGGCTAATAAGATCAAAGAGGAATACTTGGGCTATTACTTCAATATCAACTCAGAATACCTCGAAAAAATCGAAAAATTTAAACGCTCAGTGGATCAAAAGTTAATTTCTAAAAAGTATGAAGAGATCAGGTTTGTGATGAGCAGAATTGATCTTAAAAAGGAGCGGGAGGAGTTATATTATAGTTTTGATAAGGTGTTTCTTAAGCTTTTCCCGGACTTTGTAGCCACTTTTAACTCCTACTTCAGTGAAGTAGATCAGGTCAAATTGGAAAATGACCAGCTACTAAACACTGAGCTGCGCATTTTTGCTTTGATCAGGATGGGCATATCTGACAGTGATAAACTGGCCAAAATTTTAGGGTACTCTGTTAATACGATTTACGCTTACAAAAATCGCGTGAAGAGTAAGGCACTGATCCCCAATGATGAGTTTGAGCAGAGGATCATGGAGATAGAAGCTACCTAGCGATTATTGATTGAAACTCATTTCCCGCACCGGTTTGTCCGTCACCCTGTTTTCTGGAAATTCTTGTGCAATAGACTCCTCAAAATTGCAAATAAAGTCAGTGAAGTGTTTTTTGGAAAGATCTTCATTTCTCATGACCAGAAATAGTGAGCGTTTTAATCCATTTTTACTAATGGGTTTGAATACGAGTTCTTTTTGGTAACTGACGTGTTTGAGGGTCCATTTGGGAATGCAGGTAATCCCCATGTTGGCATTGATCATTTCCAGACTGACTTCTGTTAGTGGGATGGCACTGATCTTCTTTGGCAGCACATCATTGGGCTTGAGATAGGTTTCATATACAGAAACAGTCTCCAGAGGAAAGGAATGGATGAGTAAATGCTGATCAGTGAAGTCCCTGGCTTCAAGATATTCCCTTTGGCTCAAAGGATTTTCCTTGTGCATGACAGCAAATAGCTCGTCCTGCAATACTTCCACACTGGACAAAGACTCCAAACCAGGTTGGCGGGTGACCATCGCTATGTCCACCTCATACGAAAGAAGCTTTGATAAGGGTTGGTGGGTGGCGTCAAAGTTGAGATCAATGGAGATCTGAGGATACAAAGCGGACATTCTTTGGAGAAAGGATGGAAAGAGTAAATAGAACGAGTAGCATTCGCTGCCCGCTTTAATGTTTCCTCCGGTACTTTGGCTGAAATGTTTAATCTGCATGAGTTTTTTATCGACTGAATTCAATACTGAAGTGGCCAAATGATAGAGCTCCTGACCTTCTTCAGTGAGTTCCCATTCTTTTCGGTTTCTGATGAAGATTTTAACACCCAGATTCTCTTCAACCGAACGGAGTTGATGACTTAAGGCAGATTGGGTGAGAAAAAGTCTTTCCGCCGAATTGGCAATGTTACCCTCGTCAGCGATGGCTTTGATGAGTCTGAAGTGCTTGAGTTCCATACTTCAAAAATATGAAATTCGGGGATGTGTTATGATGATTAAATTTCAGGGTCGGGTCAAATATTGTTCAGTTTTAGAGAAACCACCTTGCTGTAAACTCGGATACTTTTGCAGGCTCAAAGACACGGGATGGTGAGCAAAAGGATAAAAAGAAACTTCAGAGTGGTGAAGTATGTGATTTATAAAGAAACCCTTGTAGACTGGCATGAGCATATGTGGTCTTTTGTGGGCTCATTTGTCGGCATAGGTCTGATTGCCTGGGCCCAGGGTGTTCATTTTGCAGGAGAGGATGGTGTTTTTTTGATTGGTTCGTTTGGAGCATCAGGTGTACTGATCTATGGGGCTATCCAGAGTCCGCTGGCTCAGCCAAGAAATCTCATTGGTGGCCATGTGTTGTCGGCTTGTATTGGAGTGGCTATCAGTCAGGTTTTTGGTAGCAATATTTCGCTTGGAGCTCCTTTAGCGGTGGCACTATCGATTATTTGCATGCAAATCACAAAAACGATGCACCCTCCGGGTGGAGCCACAGCCCTTATTGCGGTCATTGGTTCTGAGCGTATTTTGGATCTGGGATGGCTCTATGTGGTATTTCCCGTTTTCAGCGGAACGATGATTCTCTTCGTGGTTGCACTTGTGTTTAATAATGTCACCCCAAAAAGGAGCTACCCGACAAACTCACGTTTCACCAGGGTATTCAAGAAAACGATTTTGATGCAGTTCAAATCCAATTCCCTCTAACAAATCCCATCGAGATACTTATCTCAAGCCTCGTCACTTATATTGGATCGATGATGCACCACGGTTAAGGCTATATGGTATTTATATTTTCAGAATTAGTCTAAGCTGTTATCTGTCTGTTTTTCAGTTTTTTAAAAGATTTAAACCTCGTTTATTTTCTATATCCAACACTTCTTTTTTGAGAATCTCTTGTAAGTAAAACTCTTTTGTCAAGTGTATCACCGGCAGTCAAATCACCCTGGTTCCGGAGCCAGATACATTTTTTGATTAACCCAAAACTGACAAAGAGTGAAGATCATTATTACAGGAATTTGTTTACTATTTCTTTTAGGTGGATGTTCGTCTGACATCATCATCTCTTCTCCAAACGGCAGACTACAGGTTATTTTCAGAATTAATAATGATGTTCCATTTTATGAAGTAAAGCGTGATGGAGAAGCAGTGGTACTTGAATCTCCCTTGGGGTTTGAGTTGCAGGATGAACCATCTCTGACGGGTAATTTCAAAATAGTCAAGATCAACGAATTCACGCTTGACGAAACCTGGTCTCAGCCTTGGGGCGAGGTGAAGAACATTCGAAACCATTACAATGGGATAACCATTACCCTTCAGGAAAAATCAGATCTTCAGCGCTTATTGAAGATCACCTTTAAGGTGTATGATGATGGACTTGGCTTTAGGTATGAGTTTCCAGAGCAACCCCATCTGACGGACTTTGTGATCACTGACGAGCTTACTGGCTTTATCATGGCCAAGAACATGAGCGCATGGTGGATTCCTGCCTATGGAGATGAGATCGATTCTGAATTTTTGTTTTCCAATGACCCTTTGAGCGAGCTCAGTGAAAAGGTACATACTCCGCTCACAATGGAATATGAGGATGACCTGTTTGTAAGTATTCATGAAGCAGCTCTGGTGAATTATCCGGCCATGACTCTGGAGCCATCCGGACAGCTGCTCAGTTGTGATCTGGTGCCCTGGGCTTCCGGTATCAAAGCTGAAGTAAGTGCCCCGTTCAATACACCCTGGAGAACGATTCAGATTGCAGAAAAGGTCGGTGATCTCATTACTTCCTATCTGATTCTAAATCTAAATGAGCCTAACCGACTGGAGGACTTGTCCTATATAACCCCAGGTAAATACAATGGGATATGGTGGGCGATGCACCTGAATAAGTACACATGGAGTCAGGGGCCAAATCATGGTGCTGCAACAGCTAATGTGAAAAAATACATCGATTTCGCTGCTGAAAATGATCTTTCAGGGGTACTCGTAGAGGGTTGGAATGAAGGCTGGGACTATGACTGGAGTGAGGGTCGATTTGAGTTTATGCGTCCTTATCCTGACTTTGACATTGAAGAGCTTACGGAGTATGCGCGTGAGCGGGGTGTTGGGCTTATTGGTCATCATGAGACTGGTGGTAACATCATCAATTATGAGCGTCAGCTTCCGGATGCATTTGCCTATTATCAAAAATATGGAGTTCATAGCCTCAAAACAGGCTACGTAACAAGAAGACCGAATGGGGAGCACCACCAGGGCCAATTCATGGTACGCCATTATCAACGAGTGCTGGAGATGGCTGCTGCCCACCAGATTGCTTTGGATATCCATGAACCCGTGAAGGCTACCGGGCTGAGAAGAACTTATCCGAACCTGATGACCCGGGAGGGTGCCCGTGGTGCGGAGTATGAAGCGTGGAGCGCGGGAAACCCGCCGGAACATACGGTGATATTGCCTTTCACCAGGTGTCTGGCGGGTCCTATGGACTATACACCCGGAATATTCGATATCCTGATTCCCTCCAATCCGGGACATAGAGTACACACGACATTGGCCAAACAACTGGCCCTTTATGTAACCATCTATAGTCCATGGCAGATGGCTGCAGATTTACCCGAAAACTACATCGGACATCCTGCACTGCAGTTTATCCGCGATGTGCCTACTGACTGGGAAGAAACCCGGGTGTTGAATGCCAAAATAGGAGACTTCATCACTGTGGTAAGGAAAGATCGGCACAGTGACGACTGGTACCTGGGGAGCACAACCGATGAAAACCCAAAGTCATTGCCCGTAAAGCTGGATTTTTTACTGCCCGGTCGCAGGTACATAGCAGAAATGTATGCAGATGGTCCATCCGCCAGTATGGAAGATAACCCACTGGAGATTTCCATTGACCGAAAGGAAGTGACTTCTACCCAAAGCATCGAGCTCAATCTGGCTCCGGGTGGGGGGCAGGCCATTCGGTTCCACCTGTTGGAATAAAGAGAATAAGACCAGCATTCATGGAAACATGAATTTATACCAACTCAAACGCTAACAAAATGAAACAAAACTTGAAGATGATGAAACATTTACTAATGGTGGTGTTTTTGCTGACGTGCACCCTTGCGAGAGGTCAGGATGAACACATAGTCACTGGGAGGGTGACAGATGCCGATACCGGACAAGGACTGCCGGGAGCCACAGTGGTGGTCAAAGGAACCTCCGTGGGTACCATCACTGATATTGATGGGCAATACAAGCTTGAATTACCCACGGGCTGGGAGAGCATTACCGTGTCATTTGTGGGTTTTGTATCTCAGGAGATATCTGTACTAGGGAAGTCTATCATAGATGTGTCGATGCCCACAGACATAGCTGCTTTGGAGGAAGTGGTGGTAGTGGGCTATGGTACTGTGAAAAAATCCGATGCTACAGGATCTGTCGCTGTGGTTTCTTCTGAAGACTTCAACAAAGGTGCTGTGAACTCGGTGCAGGAACTAATGATAGGGAAAACCGCCGGAGTATCCATTACACCCATTAGTGGTGCACCGGGCAATACCTCCACCATCAGGATTAGAGGTGGGTCCTCCATGTCTGCGAGCAATGATCCCTTAATAGTGATAGATGGTGTACCATTGGATAATACCCCTATAGGTGGTTCACCCAATATATTGTCCACCCTTAATCCAAATGATATTGAGAGTTTCACGATTCTCAAGGATGCGTCAGCCACCGCCATTTATGGTTCACGCGCGGCAAATGGCGTCATTATTATTACCACTAAGCGGGGTGATAGGGACTTAAAACTGACCTACAATGTCACCACATCTCTCTATACCACACCCAAAAAGGTGGAGGTATATTCTGGGGATGAATTCAGGACACTGATCAATGAAGTGTATGCCGGAAATACCGCCGTGACTTCTTTATTGGGTGATGCGGATACCGACTGGCAGGGAGAGATTTACAAAAATGCCATCGGGCAGGATCACAACCTCAGCTTGTCCGGGACGATGAAGTCCACACCATATCGGGTTTCTCTTGGATACAATAATACCGATGGGGTTTTGAAAACCTATAATTTTGAGAGGACTACACTCTCTGTTGGCCTGGATCCAACTTTCCTTAATGATCAGTTGAAAGTGAAGATCAATCTGAAAGGAATGGATAATAACAACAACTTTTCAGACCAGAGTGCGATCAGAAATGCGGTAGTTTATGATCCTACAAAGGAAGTGTTTAATGGCAATACCAGATGGAGGGGCTATACCAGCTGGACGACGGGTGGAATAGATGGTAGCCCCATTAACCTGGCACCAGCCAACCCAGTGGCTCAGCTGGCCCTGACAGACAACACCTCCAATGCCAAAAGAAGTATTGGAAACATACAGTTTGATTATCAGTTGCCTTTTCTGGATGGTTTGAAAGCCAATCTAAATCTTGGTTATGACATTTCTCAAACCAAAGGCCACAACAACGTAAAGGACAGTACGCAGTGGGTGTATATTCCTACAGTAGCTGGTGGCAGGACGAGTCCGTATTTCAATGAGCGCCAGAATCAATTACTTGATTTTTACCTGAATTATCATAAAGTCATCGGAGACAACAGCCTGGATGTGCTAGCAGGTTACTCATGGTCTCACTTCTGGCGTGCCAGTGAAGATTCTACGTCCAATGCTTCGGGTACAGAATCCACCCAGCGTAATGATTTTCAATCGGAGTACTACCTGCTTTCATTTTTTGGTAGAGTTAACTATTCTATCGCTCAGAAGTATCTGTTCACCCTCACGCTGAGGAACGATGCTACTTCCCGCTTTTCGCCGGAAACCCGGTGGGGACTTTTTCCAGCGGCTGCCTTTGCCTGGAACGTGGGGCACGAATCCTTCTTACGTCAAAGCCATATCGTTTCTGACCTGAAGCTAAGATTGGGCTATGGGATCACTGGTCAGCAGGATTTGAACAATGGCAATGACTATCCCTATGTAGCGAAGTATACAATCAGTGATGATGCTGCACGGTACGCATTTGGCAACCAGTACTATAACACCCTTCGGCCGGATGGCTATGATGCAGATATACGCTGGGAGACCACCACTACAGCCAACGTAGGGGTTGACTTTGGTTTCGCAGGCAATCGAATCACGGGCTCGCTGGATTTTTATCTCAAAGAGACTAAGGATCTCCTGAGCATCGTAGATGTACCCGTCGGCACCAACTTCTCAGCCACTGTACTCACCAATGTGGGCAGTATGGAAAACCGTGGAGTGGAGATGAACCTGAACGCCAAAGTAATCACCACCGATAAGGTGAATTGGGAGGTGGGTTACAATGTTTACTATAATAAGAATGAAATCACCAAACTCAACCTGAATGATGATCCTGACTATACCGTGCCTACAGGAAGTGTAGGTGGTACGACTTCTGGTACCATTCAGGCGCAGAGGGTTGGGTATCCGATCAACTCATTTTATACCTATCAGCAACTTTACGATCAGGATTTAAATCCCGTTGAAGACGCTTTTGTAGATAGAAATGATGATGGAATTATCAATAGCAGTGACTTGTACATCTACCAGAAGCCTGCAGCGGATGTTCTCATGGGGATCAACTCATGGCTAAATGTGGGCAACTGGGACTTCACCTTTGTGGGGCGTCTGAGTCTGGGCAACTATGTCTATAATAATGTGGCTTCCAATAGTACCTATCAGTCGCTGTATTCCTCTATGCAATACCTCAGCAATGCCTCCATGCTTGCCGATAAAACCCAATTTATGAATGCTCTGAATACCCGTTTCTCGGATTATTACGTAGAAAATGCCTCCTTTTTCCGGATGGATAACATCAATCTGGCTTATAATCTGAGAGACCTCTTTGGCAATAAGCTAAATATGAAGATCAGTGGTGGGGTTCAGAATGCCTTTGTGATCACTAAATACTCCGGACTCGACCCGGAAATCAGTGGTGGTCTGGATAATAATTTCTTTCCACGTACCCGGGTATTCCTACTGGGTTTGAACTGTGAATTCTAAAAAGAGCTATCATGAAAAACTATAGAATATTCCAAATAATGAGTTTGATTCTGATGGGCTCAGTGTTGAACGCCTGCTTCGGCGATCTGGATACTGAACCACTGGACAATGAAAGCATCACCTCTGCGTCCATTTTTGATGATGAGGCAGCTTATAAGCAGTTTCTGGCCAAACTCTATGGTGGCCTGACGCTTACGGGTCAGCGTGGTGAGTATGGGCAGCCGGAAATCTCAGCAACAGACGAAGGCACTACCTCTTTTATGCGAACCTATTGGAGTGCACAGGAGGTGACTACTGATGAGGCTATCAATGCCTGGGGAGATCCTGGATTAGTGGAGTTTCATTCTCAGACCTGGTCAGATAACAACCTCTACATCAAACTGATGTATCAACGAATTTTCATCAACATCGCGTACTGCAATGAGTATATCAGGGAAGTAGGTCAGCGTGTGGATGGTCTTTCGAACCCTTTGAGAGCTGAAGTGACCACCTATCTGGCTGAAGCCCGCTACCTGCGAGCCTTGTATTACTATTTTGCCATGGATCTATGGGGAAATGTACCTTTTGTGACAGAAAACGATGATACCGGGGCCTACCTGCCTAAGCAAATCGCTCGTGGAGATCTTTTTCTCTATATAGAGTCTGAGCTGGAGGCCATTCTTCCTGCTTTGGTGGATGCCAGACAGAACGAGTATGCCCGTGCTGATAAGGCCGCGGCGTGGATGCTACTAGCCAAAATGTACCTCAATGCAGAGGTGTATTTGGGTGAGGGAAATGACCGGTTTTCCGATTGTATTGTTCAGTGTAATAATATTATCTCTTCTGGAGCTTACACACTTCATAGCCAGTATTCACACTTATTCCTGGCAGATAATGACAGACTTAGAAACGAAATCATATTTCCAATAGCCGAGGATGGTGATAACACAAGAAACTATGGTGGTGTCACCTATATTATTCACGCTGCTGTGGGAGGTACTCAGGATCCGGACAAGGACTTTGGGATAGGCTCTGGAGGATGGTTTGGAAACAGGCCCACCACCACTTTTGTGGAAACATTTGAAGACCCCACAGGAGACACTGATCACAGGGCAATGTTCTACACCGACGGACAGACGTTGGAAATAGAGAATCCCACGGTGTTCACGGAAGGTTATCTGTGTGAGAAGTTTAAAAACATCACCTCAGCAGGCATAAAGGGTAAGAATGACATTTTCGTTGATACCGATTTTCCACTCTTCAGACTGGCTGATGTGTACCTGATGTACGCTGAGGCAGTCAAAAGAGGAGGCGTAGGCGGCAATGAAGCTACTGCGCTGGATTACATCAATGCCTTGAGAACACGGGCCTATGGCCATACCTCTGGCAATATTTCAATGGCCGATTTCACCCTGGACTTTATCCTTGATGAGCGTGGTAGAGAACTCTACTGGGAAGGACACAGACGTACTGATCTGATTCGCTTCGGTCGGTACTCTGATGGAGATTATATGTGGGATTGGAAGGGAAATGTAAAAGACGGAAAGGTGATGCCCTCGCATCTGGACATTTTCCCTATCCCCTCTACTGATCTGGGGTTGAATACCAACCTGAAACAGAACAAAGACTACTAGTCACCTGAAATATTCTATCACAACTAAAACAAGAAAAGATGAAAAAGTTACTAATGTGCGGTGCCATGATTGGCGGATTGGCTCTTTTTTCCTGTGAGGAAGAAGGAGAAAAAATCATTATTGAAGAGAAAGATCCGATCGCTGCGGAGATATCCACCCCCACGGCTGGTTTTGCGGACGTTGCAACTGCTGATAATCTGGAAGAAGTGTTGACTTTTACGTGGAGCGAAGCTCAGTTTAATTTCCCAAGTGAGATTAGCTATAAAGTACAGATTGATCTGGCTGCTGGTGATTTTTCACTACCAGCTACCTTAGGTACTACGTCAGAGACTACTTTTTCTATCACTTATGGAGATTTGAATAGTATTGTTCTCAGTACACTGGAAGGCCCGGCCAATGAGCCCATAGCACTCCAGACACGAGTTATTGCGAGCGCTGCGAGTAAAGAAGACCTGGTTTCGGCGGTAGTGTCTTTTACATTTACGGCTTATGAGGAAGAAGAGCAACCACAGGAGTATGCCAAACTTTGGATTGCTGGTGACTTTCAGGGCTGGAACATTGACGCTGCAGCCACCATTGCTTCAGTCAAGGACGATGGGGTTTATGAGGGTTATATTTTCATTCCTGCAGGGGGTACGAATGAGTTCAAACTGTATGCACAGCCAGCATGGGAGCCACAGTCGTATGGTACTCTAAATGATGGGGTGATTTTTGAGGCTAACTATGCGGGGGACAACTTCATAGCCCCTTCCGATGGGTATTACTTCTTTTCCGTAGATTTAAACAATCTTACTTACCTGCTCATCAAAACTGATTGGGGAATCATAGGTGCCGCCACTCCGGGTGGGTGGGACTTTGATACCGAACTCACCTTTGATATGGACACTGAAGTGTGGTCTGTGACTGCAGATATGATTGCCGAAGGCTCATTCAAGTTTCGGGCAAACAAAGAGTGGGTGCTTGATTTTGGTATAGATACTGATGGAAACCTGGCCTACGCCAACCACCCTTGGTTAGACTATGTGGAGCAGCCCCAGCTTACTGTGCCAGAGGATGGGAATTATACCATTACTCTTGATCTCCACGAGGCAGGCAATTACACCTATGATATTCAAAAAAACTAGCCCGATAAGGGATAGATGAATCTGTAAATTACAACCAAAGTGACCGTTGGTCGCTTTGGTTATTTTGAATAAAAAACAACCTTAAGATGCTTAGAATACTGTTTTTATTGATCACTATTTCGTGTTTCCCGGCTTGCAAGGATGATGGTCTGGACAAACCTCCCACTACCAATCCAGAGGATACAGTTGAGCTTTCTGATACCTTGATCATTCCACCACTTCAAGAGATGGTGGTTTATGAGGTCAATATGCGGGCTTTTAGCGATGCGGGTACGTTTAGCGGTATTCAGAGTCGTCTGGATAATATACAAGATATGGGAGCCAACGTGATCTGGTTGATGCCCATTTATCCGATAGGAGAGGTGAAGACAGTTAATTCACCCTATTGCATTAGGGATTATCGGGCCGTCAACGCTGAATATGGCTCATTGAATACCCTCAAGGCCTTAGTAAGTGCCGCTCATGATCGCGGTATGGCCGTAATTATAGATTGGGTGGCTAATCATACTGCATGGGATCATCCATGGATCTCGGCACATAAGGATTGGTACAGCCAGGATGGCAATGGTAACATCATTGAGCCACCAGGAACCGGCTGGACCGATGTGGCCGAGTTGAACTATGAGAGTGGCTCCATGAGACAGGAGATGATTGAATCCATGCTTTTCTGGATTGATGAGGCGGGTATTGATGGTTTTCGTTGTGATGCAATTGATTTCGTGCCGGATAGCTTTTGGAACGAGGCACTGGCTTCATTGAAAGCTCATACGGACAAGGACCTGATTTTGCTGGGAGAAGGGGGAGTGCTGGCTAATTTTGAAGTTGGCTTTGAGATGAATTATGCCTGGGATTTTAAGACCGCTATAGCCAGGGTCTTCAGCGAAGGCATGTCTGCCGAGACCATTATCAGTACCCACAAATCTGAATATACTAAAGTACTGGCTGGTGGAGAGAAACTGCGATATATTACCAATCATGATTTGTATGCATGGGAGACCACTCCCATTGAGGATTTTGGGCTCAAAGGGTCCGTATCGGCTTTTGTGATCACCTCTTATCTTGGTGGGATCCCTTTGATCTATGACGGTCAGGAAATAGGTCACCCCACTAATATTAGTTTTTTTGATAAAAATCCGATCAACTGGTCTCTGAATCCCGATGTTTATGATGCCTACAAGGATATTATGACGGCCCGGGCTGAGTTATCAGCGGTGCATTATGGGGAGATGAAATCCTATACAAGTAAGGATGTGGTGGCTTTCAAGCGATTCACAGCTAAACAGGAGGTATTGGTGATTGTAAATGTTAGAAATAGTCTGAAAGTATTTGATGTGCCTGATGAACTCGCCAATACTCAATGGAAAGATGTATTGGCTGATACAGACAAAACTATATCTTCGTCAGTGTCATTGGAAGGTCTTCAATACCTGATTTTGGTGAGAGATTTATGAGGATAGGAGCTGATCAGATGGGAAACGGATCATCGCATTCGTTTTCTTTTGATCAGGTAAGCGCCTAGTATCTTTTCGAAGGGTTCGGAGATATCCGCCTCTACCAGGTCTATTTTGTAGCTACCACATCTGATTTTCAGGTCCTGATAGAGCTGACTCATGTGCTGCTTATAATGATCCTTAATTTCCCGTGGGTTGAGTTTAATCGTTTCGTTGGTTTCCAGGTCAATAAACCGGTGTGGACGGTCCTCAAATTCAAATTCCAACTCAGTCTTATGATCTGAAACATGGAAGATCAACACTTCGTGTTTATTGTGTTTGAGGTGTTGGAGGGCTCCGAAAATTTCGTCCAGATCATTCGATTTCTGGAACATGTCACTGAAGAGAATCACCAGAGATCTCTTGTGGATTTTATCAGCAATTTGATGGAGCACGTTAGCGACATTGGTAGCTGCTTTTCCTGGAGTGCTTAGGAGGTCACTTAGCTGGGTTAATAGCTGATTCAGGTGGGTTTTGGTGGATTTGAGGGCTGACTGATAAAGGATTTCATCTGAGAACGTGGTGAGGCCTACAGCATCACGCTGCGAGGTGAGCAGATGTGCCAGCGATGCAGCACAAAGTACTGAGAACCTGATTTTATCCAACCCTGGTTTGGGATAGTACATGGAATTAGATACATCCAGCAGAATCTGAGCTCGCAGGTTGGTTTCCTCTTCAAATTGTTTAGTGTACAACCTGTCCGTACGTGCGTAGACTTTCCAATCTACATGGCGAGTGCTTTCTCCAAAGTTGTAGAGTTTGTGCTCGGCGAATTCCACAGAGAACCCGTGATAGGGTGATTTATGCAGTCCGGTGATAAATCCTTCTACAAGTTGCCGGGCCAGAAGGTCCAGGCTTTCGAACTGTTTGATGTCTGCCAGGCGTATACTCATTAATTGATTATTAACGGACTTTGATTGTTTTTCTCGCATCAAAGAAAGCTTCTTTTTTATTCAAAGAGTAAAATATGCCGTTTGCATTTGTCATTTTTTAAATGCTATATTTAAATGCTATTTCGAGATACTTTGTAGCTAGAACTTAAAAAAACAACAAACTTTAAGAATTGTGGAAGAGAATAAGGAAAAAGGGAGAGACGAAATTTATTCTGAGAGAGTAAGAGCAGGTAAGAGGACTTACTTTTTTGACGTAAAGTCTACTCGATCAAATGACTACTACCTGACCATCACAGAGAGCAAAAGGAGGTTTAAGGACGATGGTTTTTTTTATGAAAAGCACAAAATTTTCCTTTATAAGGAGGATTTCAACAAATTCGTTGCTGCATTGAACGAAACTGTAGATCATGTGAAAAATGAGCTGCTTCCGGACGTGGATTTCAGCGAGTTTGACAAAGTACATGAAGAAGACGAGGAGACTATAGATGTGTCTTCAGAGGATGATTCTGAACTGAAGTGGGACTGATCCCTTAAGATCTTAATGATATAAGCTCTCACTCTATGGGGGCTTTTTTTATGCTTTTGCGATGAAACGTACATTAGTTGCTATTGGTGTATTTGTGGTGTTACTGGGTGTGGCCATCTGGTATTTTTCCAATATTTTCATTTATCTCACCATCTCTCTGGTGCTGGCTACCGTCTTGCGACCTATGACCAGCCAGATCATCCGGTTTGAGGTATTTGGCGGTAAGGTGCCCCGTTACATTGCTATTTTCGGATCCTATGCTGTGGTGATAGGAGTGCTTGCTTTGTTCCTGGTGTTGTTTATCCCACTTATTTCCAATCAGCTGGAGGTGTTGGCTTCATTGGATTTCAGTGCAGTATTTGACTCACTGGTGCAGCCTGTACGCTGGGTGGAGACTTTCCTGATCAATAACAGACTTTCTGATGGCCCATCAGGGTTCATGGTAGACTCGGTACGCAAAGGAGTTGTCGATTTTATACACACCATGGATTTCACAGAGATTTTGAATCAACTCATTTCCTTTACCGGAAACTTTTTCATTGGCGTATTGGCGGTGGGGTTTATTACTTTTTTTCTCCTTTATGAAAATGGCATTCTCCGGCGGCAGGTCATTGCGGTGATTCCTAATAAATATTTTGAAGTTTTTATCTCGGCTCTCTATAAGATAGAGCGTCTGCTTTCCAACTTCCTGTTGGGTATTCTGTTTCAGATGATTTCCATCTTCTCTATTGCTGCTGTAGGGCTTTCCATCGTGGGGGTCAATTATGCCCTCACCATTGCCGTTTTTGCGGCTATCGCCAATCTGATTCCCTATTTGGGCCCGCTGCTTGGTGGAATCTTCGGAATTGCGGTGGCAGTGAGTACCTCCGGTGATTTTACATTCAACAATGATACACTCATCCTCGTCGCCAAGGTTTTTTCAGTATTTGCGGTGGTTCAGGCTACCGATAACTTACTCCTGCAGCCACTTATTTTCTCTAAAAGTGTAAAAGCGCACCCATTAGAAATTTTTGTCATTATTTTTGTGGGCGCAACCATCGCAGGGATTCCGGGCATGATTGGGGCGATACCGGTTTATACCGTTTTAAGGGTCTCATCTACAGAGATTTATGCCGGTTTTAATCAATATAGAGTATTTAAAATCAAGAGTTAGATTATGGGGTTAAGGTGTGGAATTGTTGGGCTTCCGAATGTTGGAAAATCCACTTTATTTAATGCGCTCTCGAATGCAAAGGCTGAAGCAGCCAATTTCCCTTTTTGTACCATTGAGCCCAATGTGGGGGTGATCACCGTGCCCGATGAGCGATTGGAGATATTGAAAGGACTAGTGAGCCCCGAACGTGTGGTGCCTACAGTCATTGAGTTTGTAGATATAGCTGGTCTGGTGAAAGGAGCCAGCAAGGGTGAAGGATTAGGAAACCAGTTCCTGGCCAATATCCGCGAAGTGGACGCCATCATTCATGTGGTGCGCTGCTTTGAAAATGACAACATCATTCACGTGGAGGGCCGTGTGGACCCTGTGGATGACAAAGAAGTAATAGATACAGAACTGCAGCTCCGGGACCTGGACTCTGTGGATAAACGCATCGCCAGAGTGGAGAAGATTGCCAAAGGAGGTGATGCTAAGGCTAAGAAGGAATATGAAGTGCTGATTCAGTTCAAAAAGCACCTGGAATCTGGTCGTAACGCCCGCTCTCTGGAGATGGAGAAGGAAGACCGAGTATTGGTGAAAGAACTTCAGCTGCTGACAGATAAGCCCATTATCTATGTGGCTAATGTGGAGGAAGAAAACGTGAATTCCGGGAATCAGTATAGCCAAAAACTGGAGGAAAACGTGGCCAGTGAAAATGCGGAGGTGGTAAGGGTGTCGGCGGCATTAGAAGCCCAGATCGCTGAGTTTGAGGATGAGGACGACAAGCTGATGTTTTTGGAGGAATACGGTCTAAAGGAATCTGGGCTCAATCGGCTGATCAAGGCTGCTTATTCACTTTTGGACCTGATTACTTACTTTACCGCTGGTGTACAGGAGGTGAGAGCCTGGACAATCAAGAGAGGGTGGAAGGCTCCTCAGGCTGCCGGGGTAATTCACACCGATTTTGAGCGTGGATTTATCAAAGCTGAAGTGATCAAGCTGGAGAATTATCAGCAATATGGTTCTGAACAAGCTTGTAAGGAAGCGGGCAAACTTTCGATTGAAGGTAAAGAATATGTAGTGCTGGACGGGGATGTGATGCACTTCCGTTTCAATGTTTGATTTTTTTACATCACTTCTAAACAAAAACTACTTTAAGCCTGTTTTCTGATCAGTTAATCTAATTTTTTTAATTGCGATCAGATGCGGGTCAGAGTTACGTTCAGGGTCAACAACCGTGGAGGGTTGGTGCCTTTTCACCACCAATATTTAATATCAGAGGTTTTTAGGGGTATTCTACAGCGAGAATCTAAAGATGATTTGAAGGACTATCCCTTCTTTAGTTTTTCAGGAATCAAAGGTCAGACCCGACTGAGCAAGGCTGGTCTTCATTATAATTCACGGAGGGTGACCATTGTCATTTCTTCACTCAGTGCTGATTTTGTGGAGCACCTCGTGGGAGCGATTTTCAGGAATAAAGAAATCCAACTTGGTGCACTCAACCTCACGCCTGAAATGGCCGAAGAGGAGCTTCCTGTTACCCTCCATGGGGAAACGAAGTTCATTTGCATTTCACCTATTGTGACCTCTGATGATTTTCATAGTCCGGAGCACAAGTTGTTTATTGAGCCCTCCTCCAATGACTTTTCAGATCAGCTTTATGACGCTACCATCACGCGGATGACGGAGTTTGGGATAGATACAGACGCCATACCTGAAGTCCACAAGTTTCAGTTGATACCAGACGAAGACTACCTGGATAAGCTTCGGGCTTCCAATAAAAAATTCTCAAGAATCTATCCGGTGTATTATCAGGGCGAGCAGCTGGAAGCCAGGGGATATACCTTTCCTTTCACACTTTTCGCTGCTCCTGAAATTCAGGATTTCATCTTCACCTGTGGGTTGGGAACCTGCTGCTCCATGGGATTTGGTATGTTGGATTTGGTGAATTCTGATCCAACTGAGCGTACCGTTCCTTACAAATCTGCCGAATCATTAGTTTCCACTTGATACCCTGCGGTATCCAATGAGTTCGTCATAGTTGTTAAAAGGATCCCTGTAGTAAAACAGAATTTCATAGTCGTTGGATGTCTGGTAATGGCTCCCTTCCAGTTCATAAAAAGGCATTTTGTCTGATTTCAGCCAGTAGAAGTAATCATAATAGCCCTGCTTTAACCATAGCCATCCTCTGTAGCTCCCGGTGCTCTCATCGTAGCTCATCATGTTTTCGGGTGTAAGGTTCCAATTGTTGAATCCTCCTGCTATGTATACTTCGCCCTCCAGTTTTTCAGATTGTAATTCAAAGTAGACCTGGGCATATTCACTTTGCAATGGCCCATCATTAGGGTCTTTGTTTTCCAGGAAGAAACCACCATTGAGGTCGTTGATGAGCTGTGAATAAGCCAGCCCATGTCTGCTTTTATCCAATCCCAGAAAGGCCTGTATCTGATCGGTTTCTTTCCTCACATTCACCACATTCATTCCTCGGTAATCGATCGATCGGAGGTCAAAGTATCTGAATTCATTCAGCGCAGGAAAGTTATTTTCACCGTTGAAATGCCTGTATTCAAGGTAATTTTGATCGGGCCGCATCAGTGTGGGCTGTAGACCTGTGATGGGAGTGTGCCAATTATGATTTTGTAATAGTACTACCTTGAATTCCCGTAGTGGGTTGGGATTTTCAATCTGCTGATACCTTATCCCGAATGATAATTGGTGGTTGGTGTTCCTCTGGGAGACCGTGGCGCTGGGTGTAAATTCCACATCAATCTGCGCTCGTTGGTCAAAAACAAGAAACCTTCTCGTAAATAGCACGTTTTTCCGATCATTCTCACGGTATACCACCAGAAGGTAATTCCCCGATTTGTCAGGAGCTGGTAAATCAGCCTGGTAATTGACATACGGTATTCTGGTGTTGGAGGAGTAGTTGTATTGGTTGATCGGAAACTCATTGTAGGTGCTCAGAAATTGTAGGTCCGTCAGTCGAGACGGTGTCCAGTCAGCGTTGCAATGAACATATCTGGCATTGAGGTAGGACGTATTTTGTTCCAGAAGATCAAACACCAAACTGAGCCCGGCAGAGTTGAGGGCTATCACGGGATAATCCAGGCTCGCTTGCTGGTCAGTAGAGAGAGGATAGAGCTGTACCATGCCAATGTTGTCTTCATATTGGGCATTGTCATAGAGAATGGTTTTCTGGCTTGCCGTATCTGTGTAAGAAACTGGCACACAATTGGCTAGCAGGAGACTAATCGCAAGTAGTGGTAGATATTTCATAAATTTGTTAACTGCGGTTACAACGTTTTGTAAGTTATCAGAGTCTATAATCAAAAGTTAACCTGAATGGCATTCAGTGATGAAGAGTTAATTAAGGCCTGTTGCAAAGGAGAACGGACTGCTCAGCAGAATCTGTATAAAAAGTACAGCGGGCAGATGTATGCTGTCGCTTTGCGCTATTCCAAAATGCAGCAAGAGGCGGAAGATATTCTTCAGGAGGCTTTTCTGAAAGTTTTTCAGAATATAAATAACTTCAGACAAGACTCTTCACTGGTATATTGGATTAAGCGAATAGTGGTGAATACGGCACTCAATCATCAGCGGAGCAAACTGTATCTCTATCCCATGGTGGATGTTGGCGATCTCAAGAATCGTTTTACCGAAAATCTTACCATTACCGGAATCAATCACAAGGAATTATTAGAAATGATCAGAAAATTACCCTCTGGGTGTCAGGTGATATTTAACCTGTATGCGATTGAGGGGTATAAGCATCATGAGATTGCAGACCTCCTGGGGATCAGCGAGGGAACCAGCAAGTCTCAGTATGCAAGAGCCAAGAGCTTATTGAAGGAGTGGATATTGAAGAGTGACGTGATATATTATGATAGGGCAGGAGAACTCTGACAGTCAATTTGAGAATGAATGGAAGGAGGTTTTTGGTGGAGCAAGCCAGACACCCCCTGATGCAGTGTGGAATGAAATCGACCGGAAACTGGCCTATGCGGAACTTTCGGTGTACAAAACAAAAGCCACCTATTACCGGTGGGCAGTGGCGGCTATCCTGCTACTGGCAGCTTCTTTAGGTACTCTGCAATATTGGTACTTTCAGCAAGGGCCGGATTACCGACTGGCCATTAATGTAGACAAGCCCGATCCTATGGAGGAGGTTGTTTCTATACGCATTCCGGACTCAGCCGGTGAAAGGGTGACTGCTTTGGCTTTTGGTGATCAGGGAAGGGATAAATCTGACTTCCGGGGAGCCATGCTCATGGCCGGCGAACAAGAACAAGAGGAGGAGTTAAATAACCAGGGTCATTCCCGCGAGATTTTTGAAGAATTAACTTTGACGAAATTGAAGCCGGAAGTGTCTATTGCGGCTAATTATACGGGGAGGCGACTGTATTTACTGCCAGTGTACCATTTTGAGCAAAGACGAAAAGCGGGTGTGGATAACAAGTACTGGGCGGGACTTAGCCTGGGTTCTGGTGGCTTTGATCCTAACTTCCAGTCTACTGGGGGCAGTCTGCTGGCCAGTAATCTGGATATGTCCAGCGCAGGATTTAGTCTTTCAAGCGAAGAGGCCATCGATAGTCAATCACCATCCGTTCGTGAGGGTATGTTGCCAGGAGAAACCGTTTCACTTGGTGTGAATTTTGGACTGAAATTGAGTAGCAGATGGACATTGGAGAGTGGGGTGCAGTATGCCCGGGCAGATGCTACTACTCAGACCAATGTAGTGATTCAAACCTCTACTTTTCAGGAGGTGATTCCGGCCACTAGTCAGGTGAGAAGTGTTCAGCAATTTGAGCAAGCCATCGACCGCCAGGAGGTAGTAGAATATGATTACAGAGATGTTAATTTGAAGAATGAATTTCAGTTTACCTCAGTACCAGTGAAAGCCGGTTATCTGGTTGTGAATAGTAAATTCAGGATGGAATTGAATGCGGGTGTGATAACTAATTTTTACATGGGTAATAAGCTCTCCGGTTCGGATGCGGAAATCGCAGGGTTAACCATTGGTCCGGGATCCGAGTCACCTTATCGTGAGGTGAGTTTTAGCGGATTGGCAGGTGTTGAGTTTGGATATCAACTGTTGAAGAATTTTGATCTGGTGATAGAACCGAATTATAGAAGATCGATCAACTCGCTGACCAAAGAGAACACCTCATTTACCACCAATCCTTCGGGATTTGGGCTTCTTACAGGAGTTCGATACAATTTTAACTAAGTATAATACAACCTTTTGTATATTTGCAGTGTCCTAAAAGCCAAAACGTCTTAGTCCGTCATGAAAACTACACAAGTTCAAACTCCAAAAGGAGAGGAAACAGCAAAACAAGATTTGTTTAAACTCTCCACACTTACGCTTATCATCATGATCATTTTGTCCTTGCTCTATATGGGCTGATCATGGTGAATTTCATCGGCATATCCAGATGGATGTGCCGTAAATCCCTGAAATTAACCGAATACTCATTTTAATGTAACCTCAGGGTTGGGGATAAGTATTTCATAGAGTCATCGTTCTTAATGAAGACCCAACTCAACCCAAGATGAAATCAGTCGGCCTGGTCTGTATTCTGGCATTGCTATGCTTTGAGTCGTATGCTCAACCTAAAACTTACGAAACCACCATGGTTCAGGCTCCGCCTGTTATTGATGGAAAGTTGGATGACCCGGCATGGGATTTGGTAGATTGGGGTGGGGACTTTATACAGCGACAGCCCGAAGATGGAGCGGCACCTTCCCAGGATACCAAGTTTAAGATTTTGTATGATGCAAAATACTTGTATATCGGAATTCGGGCATTTGATTTGGAGCCAGACAAAGTAGCTCGACGAATGTCACGAAGAGACGGTTTTGAAGGAGATTTGGTGGAGGTGAACATAGACAGCTACAATGACAAGCGGACAGCCTTTAGCTTTACAGCCTCCGCCTCCGGTGTTAAGGGTGAAGAATATGTTTCCAACAATGGCGATGACTGGGATTCTACCTGGGATCCCATCTGGTATCTGAAGACCAGTCTGGATGATCAGGGCTGGATCGCCGAATTTAAAATTCCCTTGTCTCAATTGCGTTTTGCGGATAAGGAAGAGCATGTATGGGGTATACAGGTCATGAGGATGGTCTTTAGGAAGCAAGAAAGATCTTACTGGCAGCCCATTGCTCAGGATTCTCCCGGTTGGGTTCATCTCTTTGGTGAACTACGTGGTATTACAGGCATTAGGCCTCAAAAACAACTCGAAATACAGCCCTATATCCTCGGTAAGACAGAGAAATCACCATCCGTAGAGGGCAATCCTTACGCCACAGGTTCTGAGTCTGATCTGGATGTGGGTGTAGATGCCAAAATAGGGCTCACCAGTGATATTACATTAGACCTCACCATCAATCCGGATTTTGGTCAGGTAGAGGCCGATCCATCTCGGGTGAATCTTTCTGCATTTCAGTTATTTTTTCAGGAACGAAGGCCATTTTTCCTGGAGGGGAAGAACACGCTAAACTTTGGCCTCACTGAATCTGTAGCAGGTGGTCAGTTCAATAATGACAATCTTTTCTATTCCAGAAGGATCGGAGGATCTCCTTCATACTTTCCATCGGATGATGACATTCAATACGTGGATCGGATGAAGAAAACCAGAATATTAGGTGCAGCAAAGGTCACAGGTAAGAACAAAAATGGCTTTTCGTGGGGACTGCTGGAATCGGTCACCAATAAAGAAATGGTGGAGGTGCAAGATACCCTGGGAGGTAGAAGAAAGGTAGCTGTAGAGCCCATGACCAACTATGTAGTGGGCCGTGTGCAGCAGGACATCAATCAGGGGAATGCCCTGATCGGCGCCATGTTTACCGCCACCAATAGGAGGTTGGATGAAGATCATTTCAATTACCTGCATAAAAGTGCATACACAGGTGGGGTAGACTTTACCCAGAACTTTAACGAACGAAACTATTACCTCTCTCTAAACGCCGTGGTGAGCAATGTGAACGGTGATGAAGAAGCCATTTACAATACGCAGACTTCCTCGGAGCGCTACTTTCAGCGGCCGGACAATAGAAGAAAAGGAGTGGATTCCACACGAACCTCACTTTCTGGTACGTCCGGGACTGCTGCCTTTGGCAAGCGGAACGGAAATCTGATTTTCCAGACAGGTGCTACTATGCGCTCACCTGGTGTGGAGCTTAACGATGTGGGTTTTTTGATGCAGTCAGATTATATATCCCAATGGACCTGGGCGCAGTACCGTATACTTAAGCCTTTTAGTATCTTCAGATGGGTCAGGTTCAATGCCAACCAGTACCTCACCTGGGATTTTGGCGGTATAAACCTTCTAAAAGCAATAAATTTCAACACCCATGCACAGTTTAAAAATATGTGGTACGTGGGCGGTGGCACTACTTTATCGGGTGAGAGCAGGTCAAATGCCGATTTGAGGGGCGGACCTGCGTTGCGTTATCCCGGGACGCGGGAGTATTGGGGCTATATGGGAACCAACGACCAGAAGAAGCTTTACTTCGAGATGAATCCGTGGATATCTTCTGGACAAGAAAACTACTATAGAGGAGGAGGTATTTTCACAAGCCTTAGGTATCAGCCGACTGATGCGCTGAGACTGTCGGTTTCTCCGTCGGTGGATTGGAATGACAATGCCCTTCAATATGTAAGTAGCTACGAGACCAATACTGAAAACTACATTCTGGCAAGAATCAAGCAGGTAACCTATAGCGCCTCCGTGCGGGCCAACTATATCATTACGCCCAATCTGTCTGTAGAATACTGGGGTCAGCCGTTTATTTCCAGGGGAGAGTACAGTGATTTCAAGAAGGTACTTAGCCCCAACTCCAACCACTTTGAGGAACGACATGTTTCTCTTGGCCCTGATCAGATCTATTACGCTGATGAGTCGGGGAGTTATTTTATTGATGAAAATAGGGATGGAATTACTGAAGCAGAGTTGGATGATCCCAACTTTAACTTCATGCAGTTCCGATCCAATTTTGTGATAAGATGGGAGTATATACCCGGCTCTACTCTTTTTGTGGTATGGACATCCAGTGCTTCAGATTGGCATAATTCTCGGGAAAATAGGTTTAGACACCTGGCCACCGACCTGAAACAGGCAGATGGTACCAATATTTTCCTCATTAAGTACACCTATCGATTTGTTCTATAGGCTAAAGACCGTATTCTAGACGCATAAGGGCCTCCATGAAATAATAATCGGCATAGGTAAGCGGCACATCTACCTCACTGTTCGCTGGTAAATGCCCCACACAGTGAGTGATAATGAACTGACCATTGTTGCCAGGCTCTGCTGTATAGTCGGAAGTGAGGTTGGTCAGGATTTCCTCAGCCACTTTAAGATACCCTTTATCGGGTGCATAGGTATCCAATTCAATCAAAGCGGAGGCCATAATGGCTGCGGCCGATGCGTCCCTTAGGGCATCTTTCTCCGCATTGAAATCCCAAAGCGGAATTTTGTCTTCTGGCAGGTTTGGATGTGATAATATGAAGTCTGCTATTTTCACGGCTTGCTCCAGGTACTTTTCATCTTTGGTTTCCCTGTAGGTGGCTGTATATCCATATAGCCCCCAGGCCTGACCCCTGGCCCATGCAGACTCATCATGGAGTCCCTGGGCGGTTTTCTTTTGTTTCACCGCTCCGGTCGAGTCATAATTGAGCACGTGATACGAACTATTATCTGACCTAAAGTGATTTTCGAGTGTGGTGTTGGCATGGGTGACAGCAATGTTATAGAAGGAGCTATCGCCCGTTGCCTTAGTGGCCCAGAAGAGCAGTTCCAGATTCATCATGTTGTCAATGATGACAATGAAATCCTCAGGTTTGGAATCCCACGAACGAATGCATCCAGTGGTAGGAGAAAATCGGGTAGCTAGAGACCTGGCACTGTTGATTAGTATGTCAGTATAAGCAGCCTGAGGATCCAGCCTGTTGGCATTTCCAAAGCTACAGTACATCATAAACCCCAGATCATGTGTGCTGGTATTGTACTGCTCTTTTTCGAGCAAAGCCAGCATTCGATGTGCTTCTTGCAGCAGTGAGGAGTCCTCTGTCTCTTCATAAAGATAGAGGAGCGTTCCAGGGTAAAAACCACTACACCACCATTCGGAGCTGCTGGTGGTGAAGCTACTATTCTCATAAGATCTGGGGAATTCACCTTCCCCAAGTTGCTTTTGCATTCCTTTATATTGAGTCACTGCCAACTCAATATTTTGATCCAAAAGAGAACCTTCTTGTGGGGTAGGCGAGCTGCATTGAGTGGCCAGAGAAGCCAGAATTGTTAAAGTCAATAAATGTTTCATTGGCCGGATGCGTAGTTTAAAATGGTTGGGTACTGATTACTGAGAGGTGAGCGCAAATTAGTGAACTCTCCACCCAATAGGATTTCCGAAATGAAAAGATGAGCGATTTCATTCGCATTCCCAAAGGGTTGGGTGTCAGAATGGTGATTTTCTCAGCACATTTCTATGGAAGATTGTTTGATTAGAGGGTATTGAATGTATGTGCTATACCATTTAAAGACATTTAGTGCCGTCATAGGTACATTTTGTATCCCTTCGCCTATGGGGTAACGATCTATTTTTGTTTGAAATAATAGATTCGTTGAAATGAGAAATTTTTTACTGGCTTCACTAATGGGACTTATGCTTTCATGTACATCAGCACAGACCGATGAAAATTCGGACAAGTCGAACATAGATGAATTAATCAGCCAAATGACTCTGGAGGAAAAGGTTCATATGCTCCATGGTAAAGGTAAGTTTACTTCAGCGGGAGTAGCCCGGTTGGGTATACCTGACTTGAAATCTGCTGATGGCCCGCTAGGGGTACGCGAGGAGATTCAGAATGATAGCTGGGCTCCCGCGGGGTGGGACAATGACTTTGCTACTTTTTTCCCCGCAGGAGGAGGCCTGTCATCTACCTGGAATCTGGATCTCGTCAGGCGCTACAGCATCGCCATGGGAGAGGAAGCCCGGGCCAGAGAGAAGCATGTGCTATTGGCGCCAGCGGTTAACCTTATTCGTTCACCTTTAGGTGGAAGAAACTTTGAATACTTCACAGAAGATCCATTTCTCAATAAAAAATTGGTAGTGCCATTTGTGCAGGGGCTTCAGGCCAACGATGTGGCTTCATGTGTGAAGCACTATGCCATTAACAATCAGGAGACCCTGAGAGGCAGTATCGATGTGCAGGCTGATGAGCGGACGATCAGGGAGATGTATTTGCCTGTATTTGAGGCGGCAGTGAAAGAGGGCAATGCCTACTCTGTGATGAGTGCCTACAATCGATTTAGAGGGGCCTATTTATCTGAGAATGATTATATGCTGAACACCATTCTTCGAGACGAATGGGGCTTCAAAGGGTTTGTAATGTCTGACTGGGGTGCTGTCCATTCTACCAAAGAATCTGCGCTGTATGGATTGGATATAGAGATGGGGACAGAGATTGATAACTATGATGATTGGTTTTTCTCAGAAGCCCTGATAGCCGCCGTTCGCAATGGCGAAGTGTCAGAATCTGTGATCGATCAAAAAGTAAAAAACATCCTTTATGTGATGGAGAAAATTCATGCGATTGGCTCGGAACCTCAGGCAAAGGGTACCCTGAATACTCCTGAGCATCTTCAGGTGGCCTATGACGTGGCAGCAGAGTCGGTGGTGATGTTGAAGAATGATAACAATGCCCTGCCATTGAAGTCATCAAAGATCAGGAGTATTGCTGTGATTGGTGATAATGCGAAAAGAAAACATGCCAATCAGGGCTTTGGAGCTGGCGTAAAAACCAGGACAGAAGTGACCCCATACGATGCTTTGGTGGCTCATTACCCTGATATGAAAGTCAATTATGCCCTCGGTTATAAAGAACAATACCTAAAGAATGACCTGAATCGCTCATGGGGGCTCCCTGTGGACTATGTTCCCAATGAGCAGTTGGTCGCTGAGGCTGTAGCTGCGGCTAAAGCTTCGGATGTGGCGGTTGTTTTTGCGGGTTCCAACCGTTTGGTAGAGACGGAGGCAGAGGATAGAAAAGGGCTGAGGTTGCCCTTTGGTCAGGAAGCTTTGATCAAAGCGGTGAAGGCGGCCAATCCTAACACCATCGTCGTGATCATAGCGGGTTCTCCGCATGACTTGTCGGAGATTGATGCTACAGTGGATGGATTGTTATGGTCATGGTTTAATGGATCCATGGCTGGAGATGCCATTGTAGATGTGCTTTTTGGAGAAGTTAATCCAAGTGGAAAACTGCCTGTGACCTTTCCTAAAAGGCTGGAGGACTCTCCGGCACATGCCACCAATAGCTTCCCAGGAGGACCTGACGTAGTGACTTACGAAGAGGGTATTTTGGTAGGCTATCGCTGGTTTGACACCCAAAATATTGAGCCTTTTTACCCATTCGGGTACGGGTTGTCCTATACCAGCTTTGAATATTCGGATTTGAGCACTGATAAATCCTCTTACAATGCTGGTGATGTCATTAAGGTGTCTCTGAAAGTGAAAAATGCTGGTGCGGTTGATGGAAAGGAAATCATTCAGCTATATACCAGTAAGCCAGAGTCCGACATCCAGCGGGCTGCGAGGGAGCTCAAAGGCTTCGGGAAAGTGGCATTGAAAGCAGGTGAAGAAAAGGTGGTTACCCTGGAAATTCCTGTCAAGGAGCTGGCTTACTATAATGTAGAGGCTAAAGGTTGGTCAGTAGAGCCTGGTACCTATGACCTGGTGTCAGGAGCCTCATCAAGAGATTTGAGGGGGAAAGTATCTTTCTCGGTAAAGTAAATTTTTGGTTTAGTAGTTTTTAGGTTGGAATAAATCCGGGGTGGTTCCCGGATTTTTCATTTCATTTCAGTGTTAGTTTCAACACCACAGCAGGGTCGTTCATGGATTGTGAGGGGGTCTTGAATACGAACCCCTTTTCTGTCAATTCCCAGGTCACCTTCTCGTTACTTCCTAGTAAAACCACCTTCTGAATTGTCTTACCTTTTAGATTTTTCCTATTGATTGAGCTGATTTTTACTTGCTCATCTTCACCTGGCAAGCCCATCAAGATGGCATAAAGTTGATTTTCTTTGGTGGTGAAACGGACATCTTCAGCAGTGTAGGTTTTCCACTCCAGGAAATGTCCTGAGGTCCCCAGAACAGTAGGTCCTTCCCCGTAGACCGTCCATGTACGGGTGTCATAGATGGCTTCTCCATACTTTTTCAGCCATTCCCCAATATCCCTCAGTACCATCTGCTGGTCTGCGGGAATCACTCCATTGGCCTTGGGAGAAATATTGAGCATGAGCACACCATTTTTACTTACTATGTCTATAAGAACATGGATGATCTCTGCCGCAGGTTTTACCTCAAGTGTTTCTGTATAGCTCCAACTGCCATGAGCAATGGTCTCATCTGTAAGCCAGAAATGGTCCGTTTTATCATCCATTCGGCCCTTTTCCAAATCCATCAGACTCACTCCTGACGGTAGTTCACCATTTTTGTGAGTGATTACTACTCCTTTTTCTTTCATACTCGCATGGTTCAGGTAGTAGGTAACAAACTTGAGTTTGACTGAATCGGGTATTTTGGACAACTCGCCATCAAAATAGATGAGATCGGGGCTATATTGATCAATGACCTCCTGAAGTTTCCCGAGCCAATTTTCATAAAACTGACCCTTGGGTATATTACCATACATCATTCGTATGATAGAGTCTGTGGAGGAGGTGAACAAATTTGGGTGATAAGGGAAATAGGATCTATCATTCAGCCAGTTGGCGGTATCCTGCTGATAGATTTGGAGGTTTCTGGCCATGTGAAAAGTAGTTACAAATTTCAGGCCTTTGCCATGAATGGCACGCTCCAACTCTCCAACCAAGTCTCGTTTTGGCCCCATTTTCTTGGCATTCCAGGGATTAATGCGACTATCCCAGTTGGACCACCCGTCATGATGTTCCGCCACAACTCCTGAAAACCGGGCTCCTGATTCTACGAAGAGGTCGGCCCAGTTTTCTGCATCGAAGCTATCCGCGCGAAACATTGGCACGAAATCATGATAGCCAAATGCCGAAGGGTGACCGTATGTGGCCACATGCTGTGCATAGTCATCCGTACCTTCTACGTGAAGATTCCTTGGGTGCCAGTCGTTGGCATAAGCCGGTACTGAGAGGAGGCCCCAATGATAGTAGATTCCAAACTTGGCATTTCTGAACCATTCCGGAGCTTCTTCATAGCTGGCTAATGAATCCCAGTTTTCTGCATATTTCTTCATAGTCGCCTGCTCGGGGTGTGAGCAGGCGGTAAAGAACAATGCGAGCAAAAGAGTGTGACAGATTGGTTTCATAAGTGTTTGAGATAGTTTTATGAATGCAAGATATTGAGGTGTTTGTTTTTCCAGGTGGAACATTGAAATGTCCTGGGGTAAAGAATGTCATTTTTAAAAACCTTTCATATGAAATCAATCAGATGTTGTTTAATATGTAAATTATAATGGATCTGTATCGCAATTGATAATGAATAGGTTGATGACAAAGTGGGTTGTTTTGATGACTTGCCTGGCTGTTTCTGGTTATGTAGCCAGCCAGCCCTCTGCGGATATTAAATTTGAGCGAATTACTACCTCCAATGGCCTCTCGAATAACCAGATTAACGATGTTTTTCAAGACAAACAGGGCTATATATGGGTAGGTACTTTATCGGGCCTCAATCGATACGATGGCTACAATGTCAAGTCATTCTATCATGAAGAGGGTAAGTCAGGAACACTTCAAAACAATACAATCCTTTGGATGGCGCGAGGCCCTGAAGGAAAGATGTGGGTCAGGAATAGTCTCGGGATTTCGGTATACAATTCGAGTAAAGAAACATTTGAGGTACCTGTAGGATACCTCACATTGTTACAGACCGAACCAGTTTTCATTGCTCAGATGGAGGACGATCCATATGGCAATTTTTGGTTTGTAGTGGAAAATAGAGGCCTTGTCAAAATATCCAAAGACGGATCCACTCAGCAGTTTAACAGCAATCAGGATGGAATCAAAATTGCTTCAAACACCATCACCGACATTGTGACTGATCACCTGGGTAATATCTGGGTGGTCCATTCTATTGGAGCCATAGAGATGATTGATCCTCGGGAGAATAAGGTGATTCGCCGATACGGTATTCCTGAGATTTCCTCGAAAAAAGAAAACTACTGGCGTTTGTTTGTGGACACGGATCAGGATGTTTGGCTTTTTTCTACAGACGACCCTTTTGGGCTTTTTTACCTCAATACCCGTACGGGTGAAACAAGACTTCTGGACGAAAAAATATTGACAAGTGAGTTGATCAGGGATGTCATTCAGTATGAAGATAACCAGATGTGGATAGGCACAGATCATGGAGGGATTTCAGTACTTGTTAAGGATACATGGAGTGTCAGGTCAGTTCTGAATGACCCGGATGCACCTAAAAGTCTCAATAATAATAATGTCAATACTTTGTTTAGAGACAGGGATGGAGGAGTGTGGGTAGGTACCACAAAAAGTGGAATCAACTATCATCACAGAGGAGCAAACAATTTCGCACATTATAAAGTCCACAAGAAAGATCCCGCTTATAATGACATGAGTAGTATGGTGGAGGATCGAAGCGGAAACCTATGGATTGGGACTAATGGTAAAGGATTACTTTATTTCAATCGGGCAAATCATACCTTCCAAAGTGTGCTCGATGATATGAGCATACCTGGCCCTACTCCTGCAGTGGTGGTGAGTTTACTTTATGCCAAAAATGAAACTTTGTGGGTAGGTTCTTATCTGGAGGGGCTATTTCTGTATGATGGCAAAAGATTCTCCAGATTTAATTTTGGAAATGATGATCCTGAATCGGGTAGTAGTGTATGGGAGCTTTATGAAGATTCTCAGGGCAATATATGGATTGGCACCCTGAACAGAGGAGCTTACCGGTTTAACCCTAAGACCAATGAACTGACCAACTTTAGTATACAAAATGAGCTAAAGGCCAATTATGTAACCTGTATTACAGAGGATTCACAGGGTCGGATCTGGTTGGGAACCGGTCGTGGGTTGTCTGTATTTGATCCGCGTGATGAGAGCGTAAGAAGTTTTCTTAGCGAGGACACCATTCAGTATCCAATCAGTAATAATAGTATCATTTCACTGCATTCAGATAGGGATGGTCAGCTTTGGGTAGGCACGCTTGATGGACTCAATAGGTATGATGAGGATAAAAATGGGTTTAAAGTCTTTCGTGATAGTGATGGGCTTTCTTCCAATATTGTCATGTCCATTGAGGAAAGCAACAATGGCGACTTATGGATGAGCACCTCCAGAGGGATTACCAGAATGAGTACGGGTTTGAAGCCTTACGATTTTCAAACTTTCGACCTGTCTGACGGTCTTCAGGGTGATAGTTTTACAGAAGATGCTTCACTCAAGACCAGAGATGGTGATCTTATTTTCTCAGGACAGAATGGTTTCAATGTTTTCAGGCCATCAGAAATTGAGGTCAGCGACAAAGCTGCGAAAACGCTCTTTACTAAGTTTTTTATTTCCAGCACTGAAATCACCACTGGAGCAGCGTTTCACGATCGAGTGATCCTCACTAACCCGCTGGATGATACCCGTGATATCTACCTCAATCATGATGAAAATACCATATCTATAGAGTTTGTGGCTCTTTCATTCTTTCAGTCTAGCAAGCTCCGGTATCAATACAAACTGGAAGGATTTGATGATGATTGGCTAAATGCTCCTCCTGAAGTGAGGAGTGCGAAATACACCAATTTGGATTTTGGTAATTACACTTTCAGGATGAGATCGTCAAATAACCCCAATACATGGGCTGGTGAGGATATTTTTATCAATATTCACATTAGACCACCATTTTGGCAGACGCCATGGGCGTTTGGACTCTATTTCAGCATGATCATCCTGGCACTGTACCTCACTCGTACCTATATCGTTCATCGTGAGCGACAAAAGGCCCAGGTGGAAAATGAGCGCAAAGAGATAGAACGACAGCATCAGCTGGACATGATGAAAATCAAGTTTTTCACGAATATCAGTCATGAGTTTCGCACCCCTCTTTCGCTTGTTCTGACTCCCATTGATAGGATGATCAAGAATCCGGAGAAGATTAAAGTAGGCGATCTGACCATTGTTCAGCGGAATGCCAAGCGATTGATGACCCTGGTTAATCAGCTACTGGATTTCAGAAAAATGGAGGCCAATCAGCATGTTCTGAGTCAGTCCAGTGGTAATATTGTTGCATTTTTACAGGATGTAATCGACTCATTCTCAGATCTCTCTCGTGAAAAGGAGATAACCCTCAATTTTGAGTCTGAGGTTAGAAGTTTCTACACCTTTTTTGATAAGGATAAAATGGAAAAGGTAATGTTCAACCTTTTGTCCAATGCCTTCAAATTCACCCTGCCAGGTGGGGTGATTACGCTTGATTTTGAACTCCAGAAAAAGGCGGAAGGATCAAGCAATGCGGTGATCATGGTGTCAGATACCGGTATAGGGATACCTGAGGATAAGCAGCAACTGATTTTTAATCGGTTCTTTCAAAATGAAATCACCGGTGATATTATCAACAATGGTACAGGTATAGGGTTGTCCATCACCAAGGAGTTTGTGGAGCTCCATGGAGGAAGGGTCTATGTGGAGAGTAAACTGAACATGGGCAGCACTTTTGTGGTGGAGATGCCTTTAAGGGAGCTCAGTACCGACGAAGATATAGCGGATGAACTGGTGAGAGAGTTGGCCGGGTCGGTGCATAAAAGGGAGGAAACAATAGAACCAGGGAATGAACTGAAACCTTCCGTGCTCTTGGTGGAGGATAATTTTGATTTTCGGTTTTATCTCAAGGACAACCTCAAGCAACATTATAACATCACCGTAGCGAGCAATGGTAAGGAAGCATGGAAAATGATGATGCATCAGCTGCCCGATATTGTGATAAGCGATGTGATGATGCCGGTGATGGATGGCCATCAATTGTGTGAAAAAATAAAATCTGATCCCAGAACCTTACAAATTCCGGTCATTCTTTTGACGGCCCAGTCGTCTGACCAGCATCGCATCCAGGGGCTTGATGCCGGGGCCATTGAGTATATATCCAAACCTTTCAACTTTGAAATACTCGTGAGTAGTATCAATAGTGCGCTTAAGTTTCAGCGTAGGGTACAGGAATCCGGCTCCAGGATAAAAGCCTCTCCTGCTGAGGTAGATATTGTGTCGATGGACGAAAAGCTGATAGCCAAGGCTGTCAATCTGGTGGAAGAGAATATGTCAAACTCCGATTTTTCTGTGGAGGATTTGAGTCACGAGCTAGGATATAGCAGAGGACATTTTTATCAGAAGATCCTCAAAATCACAGGCCAGACACCCATTGATTTTATCCGGAATATCCGAATGAAAAGAGCTGCTGATCTTCTGGGAAAAAGTCAGTTGAATGTGTCTGAAGTAGCTTATAAGGTGGGTTACAATAACCCCAAGCTCTTTAGTCGATATTTTAAATCCCAATATAAGATTTACCCATCTGAGTATCGTTCCAAAGCAGTGGATCCAGAGTCCCCCGTTGGTTAGTTCGGCGGTTCGAGGATTAATTCTTGATCCATTGACATAAAAAAACCCATTCAGGAAGGTCTGAAGGGGTTTTTTTATGCGCATGACATTTTTGTACCCTTTTCTGGCGAAACCTTGACCGCCTTCAGGATTTATTCGATTTAAAATTGGGAATAGTTTAATCAACGCGCTCTGGAGGATGGTCAAATTAAAGACTCTTCAACAGAATCCACCTAATTATAAAATTAACGCAATAAGTATGAAGAACAATTACATGAAGCGTGAGAAATGGAGAGACGGTCTTTCAGTAATGATTTTCCAGTCTCTGCTATGTCTAAGCCTTGTGCTTTTTGGTAGCTCAGCCATAGCACAGGATCGCACAGTGAGCGGTGTAGTTAGAGACACAGAAACGGGTGAAGCATTGCCTGGTGCCACGGTGTTAGAAAAAGGGACCAGTAATGGTACAGTCACCGATGTTGAGGGTAGGTATAATCTCAATGTCGGTAAAGATGCTGTTTTGGTAATTTCATTTGTGGGGTATCAAAACCTGGAATTTACAGTGGGCGCCCAAGCTGTAATAGATGCCAATTTAACACTAGATGTGTCGAGTTTGCAGGAAGTTGTGGTGGTAGGGTATGGTACTCAGAAAAAGGCTCTAAATACTGGAGCGAATCTGAGGGTGGATGGAGAGAACATTCAAAAGCTAAGTACTACCAACGCACTTCAGGGTCTTCAGGGACAGGCGCCAGGTGTTCAACTGTCATCTTCATCTGGTCAGCCAGGTTCCGGGATGAGAGTGGTTATCAGAGGGGCTGGATCACTTAGTGGAACTGGCCCTTTATACGTGGTAGATGGGGTTTTGACCGGGGATATATCATACCTGAATCCGGCGGATATTGCCTCGGTGGATATATTGAAGGATGCTGCATCAGCTGCTATCTATGGTTCACAAGCTTCAAACGGTGTGGTACTGATCACCACCAAGAAGGGCAAAGCCGGACAGTCCAGAGTCACATTTGACTCATACTATGGAGTACAGAATGTGGCTAGAAAAGCAGATATGCTGAATGCAAGAGAGTATGCCACTATCATGAACGAAGCAGCTATCAACTCAGGTAAACTACCTTATTTCAACGGAGGAGAAATTGATTCATTGGCAGCTAATGCCAATAGTGATTGGATGGATGAGATGTTTGTGAACAATGCCCTTACTCAAAATTATGTGCTTGGTTTTAGTGGGGGTAGTGATGTATCCAACTTTTCATCTTCGGTTTCTTACACAAGTCAGGAAGGCATAGTAGGGGGAGGAGAGGTTTCCAATTATGAACGCTACGGATTCAGGATCAATTCAGAAAGAAGACTTTTTGACGGAATCCTCACGATAGGTGAAAACTTGTCTATGGCTTATACCAATACCAGAGGTATTGGGGTTGGCAACCAATACAACAACACCTTGCGATCAGCATTTAATACGAGTCCATTTGTGCCCATGTATGATTCACTTGGAAACTACTGGGACAATAGCAATGCTACCTGGTACAATGGGGAGGCCAATCCTTACGCCAATATGATGATTAACAATCAGAGTGAAGGAAATGGACAAAAGCTCCTGGGGAATATCTATGCTGAATTGAAGCCTATCAAAGGGCTGAGTTTTAAAACCCGATTTGGTTTGGATTACTACGCTAATGAGGGTCATTCGTATGCACCGGAGTATCAGTTGTCTATATACGCTTTCAGAAATTATACAGAGGTAGGGCAGAGCCTTTCCAAAGGAAGGTCAATCCTTTGGGACAACTGGGCGAGTTATGATCTGAATTTGGCCGATCATGGAATTTCCTTCATGGTAGGGTCATCTGTTTACCAGTTTCAGGGTTCGAGTATGTACACCTCCAATAGAGATGCTGTTTTTGTAGGGCTAAAGAATGCCTATATCAACAATACCACAAATACCGATGGGGCCAATATCAACATCAATGGTGGCGGAAACGACCCGGATCACAGGTTGTCATACTTCGGTCGTCTGAATTACAACTTCCGTGAGAAATACCTCCTAAATGCGACCTTCCGTGCAGACGGCTCTTCACGTTTTGCCCATGGCAATCAGTGGGGATATTTTCCTTCAGTAAGTGCCGGGTGGATACTCAGTGAGGAGGGTTTCCTTAGCTCTAGCAGCCTGGTTCGCTATTTGAAACTCAGAGGTAGCTGGGGGCAGGTGGGAAACCAAAACGCCGGAGCCTATCAATACCTGGCTCCCATAAGTACCCAAAATGTTAACTATATCTTCGGAAATACGGAAGGCACACTCACCTCAGGAGCATATCCGAGTAGACTGGCCAACCCTGCTTTGCAGTGGGAAACTGCCGAACAAATCAATATTGGTTTCGATTCCCGATTGATCAATGGGGGGTTAAACCTGAGTGTGGACTGGTATAAGAAGACCAACAAAGACTGGCTGATTGTAGCCCCGGTGCTGGCCACAGCCGGTGCGGATGCCCCTTACATTAATGGTGGCGATGTGATCAACACGGGTGTTGAGGTGGCGCTTACCTACAACTCCAGCTTTGGCGACTTGAATTATACGGTTGGAGTCAATGGATCCTATAATCAAAACAAGGTGGGCGAAATCCCCACCAGCGATGGTATCGTGCACGGGGCAACTAATCAATTATTTGCCAATTCTCTGGAGTTTTACAGAGCACAAAGTGGCTATCCTATTGGATTCTTTTGGGGGCTAGAAACTGACGGGATATTCCAAAATGAAGCTGAGGTAAAGGCGCATAAAAGCCAGGAGGGAAAGCTGGTGCAGCCTGCAGCAAAGCCCGGTGATGTACGATATGTCGATCAGAATGGAGATGGCGTAATCGATGATGGGGATCGAAAGGAAATAGGTAATCCAAACCCTGATTTCATTTTTGGGCTCAATGTGGCACTGGAGTATCATGGGTTTGATTTGTCAGTGCTTGGATCTGGAGTAGCCGGTAGCCAAATTGTTCAGTCATACCGTGATCATTCAAATCCATACGCCAACTATACATCTGACATTCTTAACAGATGGCATGGTGAAGGAACGTCCAACAGCGTACCTCGCGTAACGGAAAACGCTTCAAACTGGGTTGAATTCTCAGATCTGTATGTGAAAAACGGAGACTACCTGAGAATTAATAACATAACCATCGGCTATGACTTTGGGAAACTGATACCCAGTGAGAGCTTTGGTAAGCTGAGGTTATATGCTTCAGTTCTGAACCTCTACACATTCACTAGTTACAATGGTATGGATCCTGAGGTAGGCTTTGGGCTGGATAATGGATCAACAGACCGGTTTTCATCAGGTGTAGATCTGGGATACTACCCAAGACCCAGAACATACATGGTAGGTCTAAATGTGTCATTCTAAAAGGAATTCGAAAATGAAAACGATAAAACTAATAATCATTTCAATCGTCACTTTGGGGATGGTCAGTTGTGAGGACTTCTTGTCTACAGAACCACTCACCACTGTGACAGATGCAAACTATTATAAAACACCATCAGATGCTTACACAGCATTGGTAGGTTGCTATGACGGCCTCCAGACCGTTTGGGCTGGAGGAGTGGCACTTCCACTTGCAGCAGAGGTCATGTCAGATAATTGCTTTGGCGGCACTGGGGCGAGTGACGCCTACAACTTCCAGGCAATTGATCATTTTGATGTTTCATTAGCACCTTCTTATCAAAACCTGTACGGAGATAACTGGACAGCCTATTACAGAGCTGTTTACAGATGCAACGTGCTGTTGTCCAAAATGGACCAAATCGAATGGGGCACTGAGGAAAACCTTCAGACGATATACGAAGCTGAAGCACGTTTCATCAGAGCGTACCTCTATTTTGACATGGTCAGAATGTGGGGTAACATTCCCTTGATCACAGAACCTACTACAGAAAACCTGCCCCAGGCTGATCCGGCGGATGTATACGCAATGATAGCTGGGGATTTGATTTTTGCAATTGAGAACCTAAGCAGTCTGCCATACACCTCCCAGGATCCAGCGACTTATGGAAGAGTAACTAAGTGGGCAGCTGAGGCTCTTTTGGGTAGAGTATATCTTTTCTATACGGGATATTATGATCAGACTGATCTGGTTGGGGTTGTAAACCAGTCTCAGGCACTTTCTTATGTGGAAGATGTGATCACGAATGGAGGTTTCGGTTTGGTCGAAGACTTTGCCAACCTATGGCCTGCAGCTTCTGTGGAAAACTATGCTGGTGAGGATAATAAGGAAACAGTTTTTGCAATTAAGTACACATTCACCAGCGATTACAATGGAAATACGGATGGCAATCATTGGCTCGTGATGTACGGTTTAAGAGAGCAGTCTTTCTACCCTTACGGCAATGGCTGGGGAGGAGGTACCGTAAACCCGAAGCTATGGAATGCTTACGCTGATACCGATACTCGAAAGATAGCTTCCATCATTTCTGTAGAAGATGAGGGACTCGACTTTGATTTGGATCGTCAAAGGGAATACACAGGGTACGCCAATAAGAAGTACACCCCAATGTCTGATATGGATGGAAATAGTGTTGCCGTGGAAATGGGAGGCACCAACTTCATGATTGGACAATTTCAGGACTATGTATCCATTCGCTATGCCGATGTACTGCTGATGGCTGCCGAGCTTGGAAGTGGCAATGCTCAGACCTACTTGGATATGGTGCGTCAACGGGCTTATGGAGACAATTTCACACCATTGGCCGTAACTCCAGTTAGTATCATGAAGGAGAGATATTTGGAGTTTGCCCTCGAAGGGATCAGGTATTACGATTTGCTACGGCAAGGATTAGATACAGCTGCAGAGGCCATAGAAGAATCAACCACGGTTACTAATGCCGGGGTAGTGGAGCCCAAAACAATCACTACAGCCAAATTTATGGAAACCAAAGGACTGATGCAGATACCAAACTCTCAGATTACGCTTTCGAGTGGAGTGCTGAAGCAAAATACGGGATGGTAATTAAGGAATCTAAATGATAATCGACATGAAAAATTTAACCAACATATTTTCATTAGCATTGGCTGTCATGCTCTCTATCGTGGGCTGTCAGATGGATGAGCCTGAATTGGACTCTTTGATTTCATCCTCAGCGCTCAAATATGAAGTGACACAAAATCCTAATGATCCTAATATGGTGATTTTGGAAAGTTTAACTCCCGGAGCCATCCCAATGTGGGTGACTCCTATGGGAAGATCTACCAAAGTAAAGGATACGGTGAGGCTACCATTCTCTGGTTCTTATCAATTCATCTATAACATTTCTGCATCTGGAGGCTTTGTGGCTGGTGACACCACCACCCTCGAGATCACCACTATGAACCTTTCCTATGTGGATGACCCACTTTGGAACACACTGACTGGTGGGGTGGGAGAGTCAAAAACCTGGGTTCTGGACCTAAATGAAGATGGTCTTTCTAAGTACTTCCTCGGCCCTATGTACTTCTATGGAACAGACAATGGATGGCAAGGGGAATGCCTCGTGGAAGGTGGCGACTGTTGGAACTGGAATCCTGATTGGCCCGGAAACCAATGGGTAGCTGATGTGGGGAACTATGGTGAGATGACTTTTAGTCTCGACGGAGGAGCATTCCTTACGGCCAATCATCCAATGATTCCAGCCAGGGGTAACGAAAGTGGTACGTTTTTTCTGGATGTCAACAATTACACGCTGAACTCCACGGATGCAACTGCTCTACATACCCCCAACAATGAGGCTTGTGTGGAAGATTGGGGCAAAGCCCGGGTCTTTTCGCTGACTGACGACTACATGCAACTAGGGTTCTTAAGAAAAACCTCTTGTGATGAAGCAGCCATGCTGGTGTTTAACTATTTATCTAAAGAGTACAGTGATAACTGGGTGCCTGTAGAAGAGGGTGATCCAGAGCCTCCATACGACGGTGATGCCAATGGAGACTTGACAACTAACACGTCGACCTCTAAAAAATGGATCATCGATCTGGCTTACCCATACAACTGGCACGACCTTGGTGGAGCCGCGTTGAACGAAGTAGCTACATTAGGTACTGATCCAGAGGGATTTGCCTTTACCACCTGGTCTCCACCATATGATGCGGACATATTCTCAGGAGTTTCCATGCAGCTGACTAAAACAGCTGATGCTGAAGGCGAATATATAATTGAAACCGGAGCAGGATCTTTCGAAGGTAATTATACCGTGAATGAGAAGAATGAGATTGATTTTGGTCAGGCTATTACCTTTTTCTCTGGTGTAGGGGGGTGGCTCACATTTGGCACCACGGCCGATAATAAATTGAGAATCCTGATGGCTGAATCTACTGCGGGCGCTGTGAACGGGATATGGTTGGGTCAAAAAGCTGCTGACAAGGATGAGTATCTCTCTATCCATTTGAAAGCCTCAGGAGGGGGAGGAGCCACTGACCCTGAAGATGCAATCAAAAGCATTTTGACTAGTACTTCTTGGAAAATAGACAGTGACAGAACCTATGATGTAACCACCACCTGGGGTGCAGAACAAGGGCCAATTATCTTTTCTGATTTTGCCACCTGGTCATGGAACCCGCTACCTGGTGAACATTACGCTGCTGGTGAAGCAGATGTGGATTACGGGCAGATGACTTTCATGGAAAATGGTACGGTAGAGATCCTTCAGCGGAGGCGTATTTACACGTATGAGGAAGATGGAGAAACGATGGTCCGAAATGGGATGCCACAGGATGGTGATATGCTCTCTACAGACGAACAAGTGACTCTGATGGGTATATGGGTTCTTGATCTGGAAGCGAATAAGTTACGGATTTCTGTACCGGTACTCCACCCATGGACTGGAGATTATGCTGTGGCAAAATGGGGTGATTTAACTATCCAGAGAGTGGAGGAAAATGTAATGATTCTCAAGGTGTTGCGTGATGCTGAACTGTCCGGAGAAGATGAATTTTTGATGGCGTACGTGTACGTACCTGATAACGGATAATTGATGATCGGTTATCATCAACAGAGTCGGGATTATACCCCGACTCTGTTCTTATGTTTTAGAGAGATGAGTTAGAGAAACGAGTATATGATAGATTTTTTTAGGTACTTATTATTAACTGTAAAGGTGCTGCTGCTGCTGCAGTTCTCCGCATGTGCCGAAAAAGGTGATCCAAAACCTGACGAAGGAGAGGTGCACCTTAGTGTAGATAAATCCAGTCTGGCTTTTGGGTCGGATGGAGGAGTAGAGGAAATCAACATTTCGAGTAATGCCATTTGGAAGCTTGAGTATCCTTCAGGCACCTGGGTGCGGGCTTCATTACAATCGACCAAAGGTGATGCCACAGTGAAAATGACAGTCGATAAAAATGAGACTACAGAACAGCGTCAGTTGGATTTCAAACTGTCGGCACAGGAGGCAGAATCTATTACCATCTCCATCACACAAGAGGCAGGTGAAGAAACCACAACCTCTGAAGAACCAGAACTAGCGGACTTTGTTGATCCTGACAACAGCGGTATGAGAAATATGACTTCTCTTGAGCTTTCTCAAGAAATGGGGCTCGGATGGAACCTCGGGAACTCGATGGAGGCGATTTCAGCGAACAACGGAGAACTATCCGGTGGAGAAACGTCCTGGGGCAACCCAGTGGTGACCAAAGCACTGATTGATGCTGTGAAAGCAGCTGGATTCAATACCATCAGGATACCTGTCTCCTGGTCCCACAAAATGGAAGATGCGGAGACATATCACATAAGCTATGAGTGGAAGTTGAGAGTGGAAGAAGTGGTCAACTACGCTTTGGATAATGAGATGTATGTGCTCATGAACATTCATTGGGATGGTGGCTGGATGGATTCGCCTACTTATGATGATCAGGATTACATTAATGACCGCATCGCGATAATGTGGAAGCAGATAGCCAAGTTTTTCAGAAATTATGATGATCACCTGCTATTTGCCGGTACCAACGAAGTTCATATGTCTGGAGAATATGGAGAACCGTCGACCGAGTATGCTGAAGTTCAAAACTCCTTCAATCAGACATTTGTGAACGCCGTGAGAGCGACTGGTGGGCGTAATTCGTATCGCCACCTGGTAGTTCAGACATACAATACCAACATCGGTTACGGGGTACGGCATTTTTCATTTCCGGCAGATGAGATTGGAGATCGACTGATGGTGGAGGTGCATTTCTATGATCCTTACCAGTTTGCCTTGGAGGAGAATGGGAGTACTTACCTATGGGGTGCTGAAAATACAGGCAACGCCGCTCATAGTGGTTGGGGGGATCAGGACTGGATTGATGAAGCCTTCGGAGATGTAAAAACCTACTTTGTTGATATGGGTTACCCTGTGATACTTGGTGAGTACGGAGCGATTTTGCGCACTGAGCTCCCGAACTCAGCATATGAGCTACATATAGAATCCCGAAATGCTTATCTCACCTACGTTACTCGCGCTGCAGTGTCCAATGGAATGATTCCAGTCTACTGGGACAATGGGTATACGGGGAATAATGGATTCGGACTTTTCAATAGAAATAGTGGAGAAGTGGTTTATGAAGATGCCTTGCAGGCAATAATATCAGCGAATTGATAATTGAGCGAATGAAGAGTATAAAAATAATATGCGGGCTGGCATTACTGGTCACGTTGGTTATGTCATGCCAAACGGAAAAAGGAGGTCGCAAGGTCGAAGATTTTAATCATGACTGGCAATTTCTCCTATCTGAAACGGATTCTTCCTCTAACCAGCCGTGGAGGAATCTCGACCTACCACACGACTGGAGTATTGAGGGGAGTTTTGACCCTAGCCATCCTGCAGGTGTAGGAGGAGGAGCCCTTCCTGGTGGTATTGGTTGGTATAAGAAGTCTTTCGAAATAGGTGAAGAATCTCGTGACAAAAAAGTGTTTATTCAGTTTGATGGTGTCTATCAGATGAGTCAGGTATGGCTCAACGGTAAGTTGTTGGGCTTTCGTCCCAATGGGTACATCTCCTTTGAGTATGACCTCACCCCATACCTGCGATTTGATAAGGAAAATGAAATTCTCGTGAAGGTTGATAATGGTCAGCAGCCTAATTCCAGATGGTATTCGGGCTCTGGGATTTACAGAAATGTACGGCTGGTGACTACCAACCCAGTACATGTGCCGCAGTATGGTACCTATGTGGTCACTCCCGAGGTAAGTGCTCATCAAGCCAAAGTAGTGGTAACCACAAGCATAGTCAACCAGTCTGCAGTAGATCAAGATTTTCAGCTCAGTACCTCGTTGGTTGATGATAATGGTTACGAAGTAGGATCTTCCAAAAAGATTTTGAGGTTGCCGAGGGATGCATCGACCGAGGAAAATCAAGAAATGGTCATAGAGAACCCTCAGTTGTGGTCTTTGGAGTCACCGGAATTGTATAGAGCTATTACCACCATCATCTCGGATGGTAAGGTTTTGGATGTTTACGAGACATCCTTTGGGATCAGATTTTTTGATTTTGATTCTCAAAAGGGCTTTTCTCTTAATGGAGTACCCACTAAAATCAAAGGTGTCTGTCTACATCATGACTTGGGAGCACTCGGCGCGGCATTTAATAAGCGGGCCATGGAGCGTCAGTTGGAAATCATGCAGGGAATGGGAGTCAACGCTATCAGAACGTCGCACAATCCCCCTGCACCGGAGGTTCTACAACTTTGTGATGAGATGGGACTACTCGTGATGGATGAGATGTTTGATATGTGGTCAATCAAGAAAACTGAATACGACTATAGCCAGTACTGGGCAGACTGGCACGAGCGTGACTTGCGCGATTTCATCCGCAGGGATCGCAATCATCCGAGTGTCATCGCCTGGAGTATTGGCAATGAGATCATGGAGCAATATGATCACTCTGATAGCACCGGGGGGGTGATTGCCCGGGAGTTGGCTGCTATCGTCCGCTCCCTTGATTCCAGACCCATTACCACAGCAAATAATGACACCAGCCCGGATAATCCGTTGATCAGGTTTGGAGGTCTGGATATGGTGGGTTTTAATTACCACCATGAGCAGTACGAGGATTTTCCTGAGAATTTCCCCGATCAGGTTTTCATTGCTACAGAAACCAACTCATCACTCGCCACAAGGGGGTATTACGACATGCCTTCTGATAGTGTGCGCATTTGGCCGTTGGCCTGGGATCAGAAATTCGAATCAGGAAATCCTGGCAATACAGTTTCGGCCTACGACCATGTGCGTACACCCTGGGGCTCCACACAGGAGGACACCTGGCGGATTATTAAAAAGAATGACTTCATGTCTGGGATGTTTATCTGGACAGGTTTTGACTACCTGGGTGAGCCCACACCTTACGAGTGGCCCTCCAGAAGTTCCTACTTCGGATTAGTGGATTTGGCGGGATTTCCCAAAGACAGTTATTATATGTATCAAAGCGAATGGACAGATGAGCCGATGCTGCATTTATTTCCGGCCTGGACCATACCTGCGAGTGAGAGTGATCGGGTGGTAGATGTTTGGGCTTACTACAATCAAGCTGATGAGGTGGAGCTTTTCCTAAACGGTAAGTCGCTGGGAGCGAAAACCAAAAAGAACGAGGAGTTTCATGTGATGTGGCGAGTACCCTTTGAACCGGGAGAACTGAGGGCTGTCTCCAGAAAAGACGGTCGTGAAGTATTGACTGTAATTAATCAAACTGCGGATGAACCTTATCAGATAGCCTTGAAAGTAGATCGAAGTTCGATCACTGCGGATGGTCAGGACTTATCTTTTGTGACGGTAACTGTCAGCGATAAGCAGGGCCAATTGGTGCCATATGCCGATAACTTGATTTCTTTTGACCTGAAAGGTCCCGGTAAGATCATAGGGGTGGACAATGGAAACCCCGTGAGTCATGAATCATTTAAGGCGAGCTATCGCAAAGCGTTTCACGGGCTTTGCCTGGCAATAGTTCAAAGTACTGAATCTCCAGGTGAGATAGTACTGCAGGCCTCGGGAGAAGGACTGAAAGGGGCAACTATCAAAATCCTCACCGCCAAATGAAGGATGTGCCATCCCTGAGGGCATACTCAAGAATTTAAACATTAATAAAGCTTAAAGAATGAACACACTAAAGTATCTACTCCTGTTTTTGACCTTTTCAGGATATGCTCAACTCCAGAATACAGGTATTTTGAACGAGCCACCAGATATCAGCAAGGACTTTTCCGACCTGAGAAATACTTATTTTCTAGCTGAAGACCTCACTTCTTTCGATCCGGCTACCGGCAAAGGAACCGTGAGGTATATTCGGAATAATTTCGCCACAAGGCAGGCGTTTGATAATATGCTAATGCGCCTGGTACCCGTATCAGCCAATGAATTCCCCACCACCGAGTATGCAGTAGCTCCGGAGCATCCTTTTTCCATTGAATTTACTTCAGCTCGTACAGTGCGAATCAGGATGACGTCCGGACCTCAGTATAGAAAGCCTGAAGAGTCTCTGATGCTGGTAGAGGGTGTTGCTCCTGTCGACACGAAATCATGGAAGTATAGCAAAACGACTTCTGGCCACGAGTATAAAAGTGAGTTTGGGCGCATTCTGATTACAGAAAAACCCTGGCATGTTTATATTTATGATGAAAAGGGGAAGCTTCTTACTCAGACCATCCATACGGATGATTTGAAGAATACCTACACACCTGTCACCCCATTTTCGTATGTGCGACGAGCCTCAGACTACTCCAGAAGTATGGATGCGGTGTTTGGGCTGTCACCGGGAGAGAAAATTTTTGGATGTGGAGAGTCGTTCCAGGAATTCAATAAGCGCGGGCAGAAGGTGATTCTATGGACCGATGATGCCAATGGTGTGCAGAATGAAACCATGTATAAACCTGTACCTTTTTACATGAGCAGTAGGGGATATGGAGTATTCATGCATCATTCCACACCGATCACCTGTGATTTTGGAAAGTATTTTAGTTCTGTCAATAGTATGATGATTGGCGATGACGAATTGGATTTGTTTGTCTTTATCGGTGAGCCGAAGGACATTCTGGATGAATATACGGATCTCACAGGGAAAGCGCCCATGCCTCCGCTTTGGTCGTTTGGTTTTTGGATGAGCCGGATCACTTATTTCTCAGAAGCGGATGGTAAAAAAGTAGCTTCCAGTCTCAGGAAAAATAAAATCCCGGCAGACGTTATTCATTTTGATACAGGCTGGTTTGGTGTAGATTGGCGCTGTGATTATCAGTTCCCCACCGATCGCTTTCCTGATGCACCTCGGATGATCACCGATTTTAAGAAACAGGGGTTTGAGATTTGCCTTTGGCAGTTGCCCTATTTCACTCCCCAAAACACCCTCTTTGATGAACTGGTAAGCAAAGGTTTGGCGGTGAAGGATGGCAAGGGCAACATTCCTTATGAAGATGCAGTCATGGACCTATCTAATCCCCAGACTGTGAGTTGGTACCAGGATAAAATAGCAAGTCTCCTCCGTGAGGGAGTAGGAGCCATCAAAGTGGATTTTGGTGAAGCCGCTCCGGCAAATGGAATTTATCATTCTGGTAGAACAGGCTTCTATGAACACAATCTTTATCCACTTAGGTACAACAAAGCTGTGGCAGAGATCACCAAAGAGGTCACAGGTTATCCATTCATATGGGCGCGTAGTGCTTGGGCCGGGAGTCAGAGATACCCAGTGCATTGGGGTGGAGATGCAGCCACTTCCAATGGAGCCATGGCAGCCACTTTGCGTGGTGGTTTGTCTTTTGGGTTGTCAGGATTTTCATTTTGGTCACACGACATTGGCGGATTTGTTACTACTACACCAGAAGACCTTTATCGTCGATGGACGCCTTTTGGTATGCTCACCTCACATGTGAGAAGTCATGGCGAGCCACCTACGGAGCCTTGGGAATATGGGGAGGATTTTATGAATGCCTTCAGACTTGCTGATAACATGAGATACGAGTTGATGCCTTATATCTATACTCAGGCAAAGTATTCTAGTGAAAACGGACTGCCAATGGTGCGGGCCCTTTTCGTGGAGTATCCAGATGATCCGGGCTCATGGCTTGTAGACGACCAGTATTTGTTTGGGTCAGATATTTTGGTGGCCCCATTGCTGGAGAATGGCACCTCTCGTGAGGTGTACCTTCCTCCCGGTTTGTGGATCGACTATCAGACGGAAAAGGAATACCCTGGTGGGTGGCATACTATGGAAGTGGGAGAGATTCCCATAGTGATGTTGGTTCGAGATGGCACCATCCTTCCTCATGCCAAGCTGGCTCAAACGACCAAAGAGATTGACTGGAAAACTTTAGAGTTGCGCGTATTTTCGACCAATGGTAAAGCGGCAGGGCTCCTGTATACGCCAGAGGCTGATGCTATCGGAGAGATCGTCCTGACCAAGGTTGGTGAAGATTATAAGCTTACTACCGATCCTTTTAAGGATAAAATTAAGTACATCATCAAAAAGTCTGCGTTGTAGTTTTTTGGTTCAATGGGATAGTAGTTTTCTCTGGGAGTCGGTTGGTTGCTGACTCCCTTTTTTTATTTTGATCCTACGAGGCAAAAATCGAGATAAAATTTATCGTTTGGGCTGCCCGCACTATTTTTGCACCGAATCAAAAAAGAACCCAAGTATGTCTGATAAACCAATTACCTCATTTATTGAAAAGCACTTTCTTCATTTTAATTCTGCGGCTCTCCATGATGCAGCCAAAGGCTATAAGCACCACCTGGAAAGTGGAAAGAAAATGCTGATCTCACTGGCAGGGGCAATGAGTACTGGTGAACTGGGGATTTCCCTTTCGGAAATGATCAGACAGGACAAGGTCCAAATCATCTCGTGTACTGGTGCCAACCTGGAGGAGGATGTGATGAACCTTGTAGCTCACAGTCATTACAAAAGAATTCCTCATTATCGTGACCTTACCCCCGAGCAGGAGCGAGAGCTTCTGGATCAGGGCCTCAATAGGGTGACAGATACATGCATTCCCGAGGAGGAGGCATTCAGACGAATCCAGGAGCACATTGTGAAGATTTGGAAAGATGCAGAAGCCAAAGGGGAAAGATACTTTCCGCATGAGTTTATGTATAAGTTGCTGGACTCTGGCATGCTGGATGAGTACCACGAGATTGACCCTAAGAATAGCTGGATGATCGCTGCCAAGGATAAAAACCTGCCTATGGTAGTTCCAGGCTGGGAAGACTCTACGATGGGGAATATTTTCGCATCTTACTGTGTAAAAGGGGAGTTGAACCCACGTACCATGAAGTCGGGGATTGAATATATGACCTATCTCGCAGATTGGTACCTGGAGAACGCCGGCACAGAAGGTATTGGGTTCTTTCAGATTGGTGGTGGTATTGCCGGAGATTTCCCGATCTGCGTGGTGCCTATGCTCTATCAGGATCTGGAGAAAACTGATGTGCCTTTCTGGAGCTATTTCTGCCAGATTTCAGATTCCACTACCAGTTACGGTTCGTATAGCGGGGCTGTTCCTAATGAGAAAATTACCTGGGGAAAACTGGATATTGATACCCCAAAATTCATTGTAGAATCAGATGCTACCATTGTGGCTCCACTGATTTTTGGCTATGTACTAGGTTGGTAATTAATTACTATCCTTTGGTTCCAGCTGACCCTTCATGAAAAGATTATACTCCTCGCAGGTGAGATATGGCTCACCTGCCGAGTAGGGGCAGGTTTTATAGATCAGGTCAAAAGGCCCCTGCTTGATCACCACACCCTGACCTCTGCAAACCGGACAGATCATCTTTTCCAGCCCTCCACAGTCATAGTCTTCGCCACTTAGGTCTGATTTTAGATCGGCCGTATTTTGCTGGGCTATTTTCAGGTATTCTTCTTCTGAATACTGGAGGTATTTCACAGCTTCATCATAAAACCGACCCTGTGTGCCTTTTAGCTGTATATATTTATTCAGCCAGTTGATGCTTTGCTTGTATTTATCCAGGTGGTAGCTGTTTTTCCCAAAATAAAAAGCCAGATCAGACGGCAGAGCAGTCATATGCTTCAGCACATATAAATAAACTTCATTGGCTTCTTCATATTTCCCTTGCTCCATCAATTCGGCGGCCTGATCCATCTTGGCGTACATCTGGCTCTCTACAGGAGATTGAGCGAGCAAAGGTGCGGAAATGGCTAGTAAAATGAGAATTAAGAATAGCTTCATCGGTAGTCTTTCTGAAACGTAAATATGCCCAATTTAATTGCCCTTTTGAAGTTTTGATGTCACAAAACCTAATCTCTATTCACTTGAATTAGCGCCGTAATCCGGCTAACTTCGTAACAAAAAGACGCAATGTGATGGAAAGAACATTAACCCAAAACAAAATGACCCCAAACGAAACAGATTTTTTACCAATCAACGGCACAGACTACCTGGAAATCTATGTCGGTAATTGCAAGCAGGCGGCACATTACTATAAGACGGCCTTCGGCTTTCAGGACCTGGCGTATGCAGGCCTGCAAACTGGTCTCAAGGATCGGGAATCTTATGTGCTTGTACAGGATAAAATCCGATTGGTGCTTACCTCACCCCTGAAATCAGGCACTGATATCGGCAGGCATATTGATCAGCATGGTGATGGTGTGAAAATAGTAGCACTATGGGTAGATGATGCCCGCAAATCTTATGAAGAGACGACTGCCAGAGGTGCCAAATCTTATATGGAGCCCGTGGTGGAAAAGGATGAACACGGTGAAGTGGTAAAAGCAGGAATATACACCTATGGCGAAACGGTGCATATGTTTGTGGAGCGAAAAAATTACCACGGGGTGTTTCTTCCCGGGTATGTAGAGTGGAAAACGGACTATCAGCCTGCTCCTATAGGTCTGAAATACGTAGATCATATGGTGGGCAATGTAGGCTGGGGAGAGATGAACACCTGGGTAAAATTTTACGCTGAGGTAATGGGATTTTCTCAGCTGGTATCGTTTGACGATAAGGACATTTCCACAGAGTATACGGCCCTCATGAGTAAAGTGATGAGCAATGGAAATGGCCGGATTAAGTTTCCAATCAACGAACCTGCTGAGGGTAAGAAGAAGTCCCAAATTGAGGAATACCTGGATTTTTACGAAGGATCGGGTATTCAGCACATCGCAGTGGCTACGGACAATATCATCGAGACGGTCACGGCCCTGAGAGACCGTGGGGTTGAGTTCTTGAGAGTTCCGGCAGTGTATTATGAAGATTTGCTGGACAGAGTAGGAGAAATAGATGAGGAGTTGAGCCCTTTGCGTGACCTGGGAATATTGGTGGATCGTGATGATGAGGGTTACCTGCTTCAGATTTTTACCAAGCCGATAGAGCCAAGGCCGACCATGTTTTTTGAAATCATTCAGAGAAAAGGGGCTAAGTCTTTTGGTAAGGGCAACTTCAAGGCGCTTTTCGAGGCGATAGAGAGAGAGCAGGAAATTAGAGGAACATTATAATAATATAGTGGGGTTTTTTCGTTTTGAGCGGAAAGACCCCAATTGGTGTATGATTTATAAGGTAGTCATTTTTTCGTTTTTCATTTTTGGATTGGTGGTATGCGGCTTTAGCCAGTCTACCCGGGATGTGAATGCTCCCAAGCCTCCATCTGCCAGGTACCAGTCGTCCAAGAAGGCTAAAAAGCAGTTTTTTCTTTTTAGGGTTTTTAAAAAGAAAGATCGTCAGTTGACAGGAGCGGAGGAGGTGGCCGAATTCAGAAAGCGGATCGCCAACACTACCCGAAAGAAGGCGAAGATGGAGAAGAAGGCGGCCAAGCCGCAATACTCTGATCCGCTCTATTTTGGACACAAAAAGCCTCCGAAAAAGCGCCCAAATGGCAAGAAGAAATTCTGTAAAGAGTGCGGATTGACGCACTAAGCTAACCTACGAAATGAACCAACTGGCCCGATTCATAGAATCCACCAATCTCAATCCACAGATAACTGGCAAGGAAGTGGATTTTTTGGTAAGCGAAGCTAAGGACTTGCAGGTTTTGGGCGTGTGTGTTCCTCCTTTCTGGGTGAAGCGGGCTTCCCGCGAAATTGCAAGCGCAGATCTGCAGCTGGTGACCGTTATAGGATTTCCTCTGGGTTATCAGATGACCGAAACTAAAATAGAAGAGGCTCGTTTGGCTCTGCGAGATGGTGCCAATGAACTTGATCTGGTCATGAATGTTTCGGCGTTCAAAGATGGGATGCCCTGGCCGAAAGTGGAGTTTGCGAAGATGTCCAAACTGGCGCATGAACATGAGGCCTTACTCAAGGTGATTATAGAAGTAGCCTACTTGAGCGATGAAGAAATCTGTAGAGCAGCAAGACTTTGTGCGGATGCTGGGGTGGATTTCGTGAAGACCTCCACTGGGTTTGCCAAAGGCGGAGAGGCTACAGTAGAGCACATTACGCTTTTGAGGGGTACGCTTCCCTCCAGTGTGGGGATTAAGGCCTCTGCGGGCATCAAAACAAGGACTCAGGTGGAGAAACTTTTGGCTGCCGGAGCAGACAGGATTGGTACTTCGAGTGCCAGAGATATTTTAATGAACTAACCTATGGCTTTAGAAATCAGGTGTTTTGGAAAGGTACAAGGAGTCTTTTTCAGGGCTTCTACCAAGAATCTGGCTGATGATCTGAAACTAAAAGGCTGGGTTCAGAATGAGGTGGAAGGCTCTGTGCTAATACATGCCGAAGGGGATTACAAAAAGCTGGCGGAATTACTGGAATGGAGCAAAGAGGGCCCCCAATTTGCGGTGGTCAATCGGGTGGAGTCATGGGAAGCTCCCGATGAGGATTATCCTACATTCGAGATCAGACAACGCTAAACTCAGGCAGTTTTTAGGGTCTTATTTCTGGTAATGCGCAGGTTGAAGTGCCCCAGAATGGTTTTACGCATTCCGTAATAGAGAAACTTGGTGTTGGTGCCTTGCTGCAGAATACAGGCTTTCAGAATGGCTCGATAGATTTCCGGCTGTGTACAGAAATACTGAACCCATTTTTCAAAGCTTTCGGACCAGTTTTCGGCGTACACTTCGTAGTGGCTACGACCGTCCCATATGATTTCCAGCTGATTATTCCCTTTTTCGTATCGATAAATGGCAGCCAGAATTTCATAAAGCTCTTCGAGCAGGGAGGTATCGTATTTTTCTATGCTTTTGAGTCGAAGAATGAAATCATCTACCAGACCCATTGGATTTTCCAGCGCCATATAACTATCAAAAGCAATTTCAACCCAACGCTGCAAGAGCTGCGGTTCCACGAACCCCTGGGCCGCCCTGAGTATCGAATTCTTGTCCTGATCGAAGTATTTGTCCTGGTAAAGCATAAAAAAAGGGAATGGTCAAAAACCACTCCCCAAAGATATTGAATATGTTTTTAATTAGTTTGCCGCTAGGGTAAAGATCCACGCACCGTTAAAGCCTGCCGCTCTTGCGCTGGCGTCAGTAATGGTGAATGAGAGCGTTAACGTAGTAGGCGCGTCCGGATTGTCAAGAGTAGCTTGCACTGTAACTCCATCACTTCTCAGGATAGTTCCAGTGTCAGCAGACTCGTCTTCTCCATCAAATGTCCAACTCAAACCAGAACCCCAAACATCGCTGGCACCTTCGTTAGAAGGAACTCCGCTTACAGAGTAGCCGCCAATGTCAGTTTCTGAATTGTAGGTGAATCCAATGGTGAAACCATCCCACTCGGTGCGATTTTCGGTATCCTTGGTCACAGAAGTAGGCGACCATGTTTTAGATAATGCCATTCCCACAGCATCTCTTGGATCGTCCTTTTCAGACTTCTTCTTCTTTTTGCAAGAAACGAAAACAATTAAAGAACAAAATACTAAGGCAGTTAGTAGTTGAGTGATTCTTTTCATAGAGTGATTTTTGTCAAATTTAGTTAAGACAGTTGCAAATTATTGAAAAATAAGAATTTTATATCACTTTACCCAGAAGAATATTGGAGAATTATCTTACCCGGTAGGTTGGATACTGAGAGTCAAACGCCTCAGGGTATCCTTTATTGTCTTGGCTTGAAATTTTCTATGGAAATGATTTGATTGGCGCCAGCATATTCCTGTGGTTGATTGGAAGCGATGATCATGGTTTGTTCATCGGAAACTTTCTGAAGCATGGAGAGATACCAGTCCGTACCATCCTGATCGAGGTTGGAAGTGGGCTCGTCCAGGAGCAGAAGGGAGGATTCGTAAAAAAAGGCCAGCACCAGTCTCAAGCGTTGCTTCATGCCTGAGGAGAAATCTTTGACCAACTTGTCCTCAGCACCAGCAAGATTACTAAGTGCGAGCATTTCATCATGTGAACACAGGGCTTTTTTGAATTTATTATGAAAAGCCAGGTGCTCCTTCAGTGTGAATTCTTCCAGAAGGTTGAGGTAAGGGGCAGCAAAACCAAATTGCGTCTGAATATGCTCCTTGCTGTCTCCGTAGGTCACCTTGCCTTGAGAAGGGGTAAGGTAGCCACCCAATACCTTCAGTAGTGTGGATTTTCCAGATCCATTGTGTCCTGTGATGGCAATGGTATCTCCGGGATTGATCTCAAAGTTGAGGTGCCGGAAAACCCATTCGCGGTTATATTTTTTACCAAGGTCAGTGAGCGTGATCTTCATCTGCTAATCTTTATTTCCCCGCATCATACCACGGTTGGAGTCTTCAATGAATTTGATGATGTCATCCCGCTCCACGGAAGGATTCAACTCCATTTTGATTTTGTCAAGTGCCTCAGTATTGTTGAGGCCGCTAAGGTAAAAGATTCGATAGATATCCTGTATTTCCCTGATTTTATCGTTGGAGAAAGCTCTCCTTCTGAGCCCAGTGGAATTCACTCCGGCATATGAGAGGGGATCTCGGGCGGCAGTTACATAGGGTGGTACATCTTTTCTCACCAGCGAGCCACCGGATATCATGGTATGGGCACCAATTTTCACAAACTGGTGGATGGCTGTAGTGCCCCCAACAAAAGCATACTCACCGATGTGTACATGCCCGGCCATTTGCACGGCATTGGCCAGAATAACGTGGTCTCTAATGATACAGTCATGGGCCACATGCGTGTAAGCCATCAGCACGCAGTTTCTGCCAATTTTGGTGTCATTTTTATCAAGCCTGGTTCCCTTATTGATGGTCACGCACTCTCTGATGATGGTATCGTCACCAATGGTGGCAGTTGATCGCTCACCTTTATACTTTAGGTCCTGGGGTTCGGCTGAGATCACGGCACCTGGAAATATGCGACAGTTTTTCCCAATTCGGGCACCATCCATGATGGTAGAGTTGGGACCGATCCAGGTGCCTTCTCCAATCACCACATCTGCAGCGATAGAGCAAAAGGCTTCAATGGTTACATTTTCAGCTATTTGAGCCTGAGGATGAATGTATGAAAGCGTACTCGTCATACATCTTTTCTTACAATGCTGGCAGTCATGATTCCTTCACACACCAGGTTGTTACCCACATATGCCACACCTTTCATTTTTGCAAATCCCCTTCTGATGGGCTGCATGAGTTCGAGCTTCATCACCAGTGTATCTCCGGGCACCACCATTTTCCTGAATTTGAAGTTTTCGATCCCCAAAAAGTAAGTCCAATAGTTTTCAGGGTCTGGTACCGTATTGAGTACCAGGATACCACCAATCTGGGCCATGGCCTCCACCTGGAGTACACCAGGCATTACCGGGTTTCCCGGAAAGTGACCTGCAAAGAAAGGCTCGTTCATGGTCACATTTTTGATGCCAGCCACCTGCTCATCGTCCAGGTGAAAAATCTTATCTATCAACAGGAAAGGATATCGATGGGGCAGTATTTTGGAGATCTTATTGATGTCCAGAACAGCCGGTACCTTAGGATCGTACTGGGGAATGTGAATGTGGCTGGCCTCACTCATGATTTTTTTGAGCTTTCTGGCAAAGGCCACGTTGGTAGTGTGACCTGGTCTGGCTGCCAGTATCTGCGCTTTGATGGGCCTGCCCACCAGTGCCAGATCTCCCAGTACATCCAGTAGTTTGTGCCTGGCTGGTTCGTTGGGGTAGAGGAGTTTCTCGTCATTGAGAATGCCCTCGCCATAAAAATCAATCTTTGGTTTGTTCAGTAGTTTGCTGAGCTTAGCGACTTCTTCTGGTCTCACCTTTCTATCCACTACCACCACAGCATTACTGAGGTCGCCCCCTTTGATCAGGTCGTTTTTGTAGAGTTCTTCTATTTCGTGAAGAAAGCAGAACGTGCGGCTCCTGGCAATGTCATTTTGAAAATCTTCGAGCTTATTGAGGGAAGCATGCTGGCTCCCCAGTACTTTGGAGCTGTAGTCTACCATCACAGTCACGCGGTAATCATCCAGCGGAAGTGCGGCAATCTCCACTCCCAGACTTTTGTCTTGATAAAAGATGCTTTCCGGGATTTCATAAAAGTTACGCTGGGCGTTTTGCTCTTCGATCCCCACTTTGAGGAAGGCGTCCACGAAAGGACCGGCACTTCCATCCATGATCGGTGTCTCCTGACTGTCCAACTGGATCAGGATATTGTCTATTTCCATTCCCACCAATGCCGCAAGTACATGCTCTATGGTTTGAACCCTTGCTCCATCTTTTTCCAGCGTTGTTCCTCGGTTCACATCAATCACATAGTCCACATCCGCTTCTATGATGGGTTGGTCTTTGAGGTCCGTACGTTGAAACTTGATGCCATGGTTGGGTCGGGCAGGTTTGAACGTAATGTTTGCCGCCATACCTGTATGTAGTCCCACTCCTGAGAGGGTTATTGGCTTCCTGATGGTCTGTTGGTAAACTTTCATTTTGGGCTGTTGGGGGTCAAATTTAGGATTTTTTGCTCAAGTTCCTGAATGCACGCCATCAGCTCTGGAAGCTTTTTGTAAATGGCGTATGATTTCAGGTACCCATGACGATCCATGGCCGGTACACCAAACAGAATTTGATCCGATTTGGTGCTTTTGGTAACCCCCGATCGAGCACCCACTTTGGTATGATCGGCTATGTGAATGTGCCCAACCGTACCTACCTGTCCACCGATCATCACGTGCTTGCCCACCTTGGCAGAACCTGAAATGCCTGTTTGGGCAGCAATCACCGTATGCTTTCCTATTTCCACATTGTGGGCAATCTGTACAAGGTTGTCGATTTTCACCCCATCCCCAATGCGGGTGGTGCCGAGGGTAGCACAGTCAATGGTGGTATTGGCCCCGATATCTACATGGTTGCCCAGCTCCACATTTCCAGTTTGCGGGATGTTTTGATAGGAGCCATCCGGCTTTGGGGCAAACCCAAACCCGTGTGAACCAATGACCGCCCCTGCCTGAATGTTGCAATAAGCTCCAATGATGGTTCTTTCGTAGATCTTAGCTCCGGGATAGATGATCGTGTGATCACCTATGGTGCAATGATCCCCAATGTATACCTGAGGGTGTATTTTCACATTCTTCCCGATGGTGACATGGTCGCCTATGTAGGCAAATGCACCGAGATAAAGCCCATCAGAATGTGAGAAGTCTATGCCCAAATGTACGGGAGCTTCTATTCCGGTCTTTTTCAGGATAGTGAGCCGTTGATACTCTGCCTGCAGCGCAGTGAAACTCAGATAGGGATCCTTCACCCTGATGAGGGCTGTTTTAGTCGATTGCTTTGGTGCAAAATCTACGCCTACAATCACCGCGGCAGCATGTGTATTATATAAATGCTGCTCATATTTGGGGTTGGCCAAAAAAGAAATAGAATCAGACTGAGCGTCCTCCAGACCAGAAATGCCGAGAATAAGGATATTCGGATCGCCGGCTACTTCTCCATTCAATATCTCCGCAATTTGACCTACCGTTAAATTCATAAGTGTGGTTTTACACCTGGCGTTCAGACGGGTAAAGATAGGTTTTTGGGGAAGCAGAGATAGTATTTCTTCACGATTTTGCTCATGGCTTTGATGTTGGGTAGATCGGTAGCCTGAGCCACGTCCACTACCTCTCCACTCTTCATCAGGATATTGATGCTGCCGCCTTTGGCAATATAGGCTGCATTACTGATGGAGCCCTTTTGGATAAAATACTTAGCCTCCTGGGCAGAGTAGCCCTGTGCGAGTAATTGCTGCAGGACCTGATCGATTTGCTCTGAGCTGAATTTGTCATTGGACAGCCGAATGCCGAAAAGCCTGCGGTTGAGCAGATCATTGCTTAGTTTGCTCAACACCACGTCATCATGAGACTGCCACATTTTGATGGAGCCCCACACATCCATGTCGTCCAGCATGGCAAATACATCCAGGAGGTCTTTATCGTCGAAGAACTCCTGCTGGGTGATGTTGCGCTCCAGAAAAATCCTGAAGGCAGGCGTTGCGGGAATATCTTTCCCACTTTGAGTGAGTTTCTTAGCACGCTTAATCAGCGAGATGAGCATGGCCTCTGCCGAAACAGCCGTTTTGTGAAGGTACACCTGCCAATACATCAGGCGACGGGCACTGAGGAAGTTTTCGATGCTGTAAATCCCTTTTTCTTCTACTACCAACTGATCGTTTTCGACGTTCAGCATTTTGATGATCCGCTCCGCACCTATGGTGCCCTCGTACACCCCGGTAAAGAAACTATCGCGCTTCAGGTAGTCCAGCCGGTCCACGTCCAGCTGGCTGGAGACCAGCTGATGAAGAAATTTCCGATGATATTTTCCCGTAAAAATCTGCTTGGCCAACTCCAGTCGGCCGCCAAATTCTTTATTGAGTTTATCAAAAATCCAAAGCGAAATCTGCTCATGCTGCACGTCTTTAAATAAACTGAACTCCAGGGTGTGAGAGAACGGCCCGTGCCCAACATCATGCAAAAGGATGGCCACCAGCGCAGCTTCATACTCTGCATCAAAGATCATGACCCCTTTGCTACGTAGGGTGTCAAGGGTTTTTTGCATGAGGTAGGTAGCCCCTATGGCATGGTGAAACCTGGTATGCAAAGCACCCGGATAAACAAAGTCTGTGAGACCGAGTTGTTTGATCCTACGCAATCTTTGAAAATATGTGTGTTCAATAATATCAAAGACCAGTTCGTTGGGTATATTGATAAACCCGTACACGGGATCGTTTAAAATTTTCTTTTTGTTCAAATTGAAAAAGCGGTTTGATATTTGTTCACTTACGTCAAAAATAGATGAATGCAGAAATATAGAATTTTATGGGCTGATGATGAAATAGATCTCCTCAAGCCACACATCCTTTTTTTAAGTAACAAAGGATTTGAGATCACTCCGGTCAATAGCGGATCGGATGCACTGGAGGAAATAGATCATCACACCTTCGATTTGGTTTTTTTAGATGAAAATATGCCAGGGATGTCCGGTCTGGAAACCCTCAATTACATTAAATCCACGCACCCGAACCTGCCAGTGGTCATGATCACCAAAAGTGAAGAAGAACACATCATGGAGGAGGCCATCGGTGCGAAAATAGCCGATTACCTGATCAAACCACTGAACCCGAATCAAATACTCCTCTCGGTCAAGAAAATTCTGGACAATAAGCGCATCGTATCTGAGCATACCAACCAAAGCTATCAGCAGGAATTTCAGAAGTTGAGCATGACAGTGCAGGATCTGGATGATTTTGAGGGGTGGGCAGATCTCTACAGAAAGCTGGTGTACTGGGATCTGGAGATTGATAGTACAGATGATAAAAGTATGTTGGAGGTGCTGAATACTCAGCGCTCGGAGGCCAATCAGCGGTTTTCTGACTTCATCGTGGACAACTATCGCGATTGGATCACCGATCCTGATGTGGACAGGCCTTTGCTTTCTCATCAGGTACTCAAGAAGAAGGTATTCCCTTTACTGAAAAGTGAAAAGCCGGTTTTCCTCATCGTCATAGATAATCTCAGATTTGATCAATGGGAAATATTGGAACCCGAAATATCGGAGTTATTCAATATTGTGAACAAAGACTACTACTATTCTATATTGCCAACTACTACGGCTTACGCCAGAAATGCCCTTTTTGCAGGACAGATGCCTCTGGATATTGCCAAAAATCATCCTGACCTGTGGGTGGGTGAAGATGATGAGGATGGAAAGAACCTCTATGAGGAGCAGTTGTTAATGAAAAATCTGGAGAAAGAGCGTCTTCAGGTAAAAGCCAGCTATCACAAGATCATCAAGGCCAGTGATGGTAAGAACCTCACGGACAATGTGAAAAACCTGATGAAAAATGACTTCAACGCTATTGTATTTAATTTTGTAGACATGCTGTCGCATGCCCGCACAGACATGCAGATGATCCGTGAGCTGGCTCCTGATGAATCAGCGTATCGGTCTATCACCAAGTCGTGGTTCTCACATTCATCGCTTTATGACCTTTTGCGCTACTTATCGGGTAAAGATGTGAAGGTGGTGATCACCACGGATCATGGGACCATCAGGGTGAAAAAGCCCTATAAAATAGTGGGTGACAGAAACACCAATACCAACCTGCGGTATAAAGCCGGGCGAAATCTTGCCTTTGAAGAGAAGGGAGTACTATTCACCAGAGACCCCGATGAATTCAGGTTGCCAAAAGTAAACGTGAGCACAGCCTTTGCATTTGCGCGCGAAGATTTTTTCTTTGCCTATCCAAATAATTACAATTACTACGTCAACTTCTATAAAGACACCTTCCAGCATGGTGGGGTGAGCATGGAGGAGATGATCATACCTTTGGTAGAGCTGGCACCTAAATGAAAACAATTTTAATTAGTGAAGAAGGGGAGTTGAATGCTGTGGCGGATGCATTGCTGCCATTACTCACAGCGCAGCGCATCGTCTGTTTCAATGGAGAGATGGGAGCTGGTAAGACCACCCTCATCAAGGTGATCTGTGAGCGTCTTGGTGTACAGGATCCCATGAGTTCACCTACTTTTTCCATTGTGAATGAATACCGGGACACGGAGGATGACCCCATTTATCATTTTGATTTTTATCGGATAGAAAAGCTACAGGAAGCGCTCGATATCGGAGTGGATGAATATTTTTATTCCGGAGATATTTGCCTGATAGAGTGGCCGGAGATGATAAAAGAATTGATACCTGAAAATCACCTTGAAATAAGTATTAAATTAGTGGGAGACAATGGACGTGAAATAACCATAGCTTCACATGGCGGATAAAATGAAATCGGGTTTTGCGGAATTAGCCCGTGAGCGGAGCATGTACCCACAAGAGGCACCTGCAAAGATTAAGAGAGGATCAAAATCATTGTTTATAGGGGTACCTAAGGAGATTTCGCTACAGGAGAGCAGAGTGACCCTCAAACCAGAATCAGTGGAGGTGCTGGCTGCCAACGGACACGAAATCTGGGTAGAAGCAGGAGCCGGGAAGTCCGCGCATTATTCAGACAGAGAGTATAGTGAAGCTGGTGCTAAAATTGTAAACTCCGCCAAGGAGGTTTTTAAAGCCAATATCATTTTGAAAGTGGAGCCGCCCACACTGGAGGAAATAGAATACCTCAATGATGGAGCTACCATCATTTCCGCATTTCAGTCGGGTCGCCAATCAGTAGAATATATTCATGCACTCAATGCAAAGAAGATCACTGCCATTGCCTACGAGTTCATCGAAGACAAAGTAGGGGGGCTTCCGCTTGTGCGGGCCATGAGCGAGATAGCCGGTAGTGCGGTGATGCTCATCGCGGCAGAATTGCTCAGCAATACCAATGGTGGGCAAGGGGTGATCCTGGGTGGGATCACAGGTGTGCCGCCAACTCAGGTGGTGATCCTGGGTGCAGGTACTGTGGCAGAATATGCCGCCAGAGCTTCCATAGGGCTCGGTGTGGATATCCAGATTTTTGACAATCATATTTATAAGCTGAGGCGAATCAAACATGCTCTTGGGCAACAGATTCATACGTCTACGATTGACAATGCTACACTGGAGGGCGCCATTAGCAAAGCAGATGTGGTAATAGGCGCCATACGTGCTGAAAAGGGTAGAAATAAGTGTGTCATCACAGAAGAGATGGTGGCTAAGATGAAATCCGGTTCGGTCATAATAGACGTGAGCATTGATCAGGGAGGCTGTATCGAAACCAGCGAGATGACCAGCCACAAAAAACCGACCTTCAAGAAACACGACGTGATCCACTACTGCGTGCCCAACATTGCTTCCAGGGTATCACGTACAGCTTCCATAGCCATTTCAAATATTTTCACACCTATTCTGTTGCACGTGGCAGACGCAGGAGGGGTGGATGAAATGATCTTCAACCACCCCTGGTTTATGCGAGGGGTTTATACCTATCGTGGTAGCATTTGCAATATTCACCTGGCTCGCAAGTTCAATTTGGGCTATAAAGACCTGAACTTGCTGATGGCCGCCAGGTTCTGATTTAGCGCTTGATGAATTTGATAAGTTGAGCACCTCTGCCTTGAATAGAGATGAAATAGATTCCCGGGTTCAACGCTGAAATGTCAAGCTCCATCAGTTCCTGACTGATAGGGAAACTGGCTATTGTCTTTCCTGATACATCTGACAGCCTCAGCGTATGAGAGATATAGTCTTTCCTGAGCGATACCCTCAGAAGCTGATCAGCCGGATTAGGCCAAATACTCATTTCCAATTCACCAACCATATGTAGGGGATCACAGTTTCCTACTACTATGATATTCACTACTTCAGAGGTCTCATTCCCCGATAAATCAGTCAGGGTTACCGTGATCTCCTGGGTGCCAATGTCATCACACCCAAAAGTTTCTTTAGAGAGTTTTATCTGATCCAAACCGCAATTGTCCGAACTTCCATTATCCACCGCTTCGGGGGTGAGGATGGCTGTGCCCAGGGGATCTAGCTGGATAGTAAGACCTTGAAGAATGGCTGTGGGGGCAGTGCGATCCAGAATGGTAACAATGGTGCTACCCACAGTAGTATTACCATCTTTGTCCGTGAGGGTGATTACCACTTCGTTATTTCCTAAATCATCACAGGTGAAAGTGTCCTTACTGAGGACAAAACTTTCAATGCCGCAATTATCGGTGCTGCCATCATCAATGTCCTCGCTTGTGATAGTAACGGTTCCGAGATCATTTAGGTCTAGGGTGAGTTCTTTCAGGTGAGCTGCAGGAGCCATTTGATCGGTCACGGTCACCAGTGTGGTGGCTGTGGTTACATTCCCGCTGGCATCCTCCAGCGTTATCGTAATTTGATTTTCACCGAGATCCTCACAGGTGAAAGTGTCCTTACTGAGGATAAAGCTTTCAATGCCACAATTATCAGTGCTGCCATCGTCAATATCCTCGCTTGCGATACTTACGGTTCCGAGATCATTTAGGCTCAGGGTGAGTTCTTTCAAGTGAGCTACCGGGGCCGCTAGGTCGGTTACGGTCACCAGTGTGGTGGCTGTGGTTACATTCCCGCTGGCATCCTCCAGTGTTATCGTGATTTCATTTTCGCCAAGATCCTCACAGGTGAAAGTGTCCTTACTGAGGATAAAGCTTTCAATACCGCAATTATCAGTGCTGCCATCATCAATATCCTCACTTGAGATTGTTACGGTTCCGAGATCATTTAGGCTCAGGGTGAGTTCTTTCAGGTGAGCTACCGGGGCCGCTAGGTCGGTTACGGTCACCAGTGTGGTGGCTGTGGTTACATTCCCGCTGGCATCCTCCAGTGTTATCGTGATTTCATTTTCGCCAAGATCCTCACAGGTGAAAGTGTCCTTACTCAGGATAAAGCTTTCAATACCGCAATTGTCCAGGCTTCCGTTGTCCAGGTCTGCAAATGTCATTGTGGTCAGTCCATCGGCTTTCAGCTCCACTGTGGCTGTTTTCAGCGAAGCGATAGGGGCCAGGGTATCAAGTAGGGTTACCTGTATAGGTGCCTGTGTGGAGTTACCACTGTGGTCTTCAGTGGTAACGGTAATTTCCTGAGTACCCAGGTTTTCACAGCTGAATTCGGATTGGCTGACACTGGTGCTCATAATACCACAGTTGTCAGAAACAAGGGCCATAGACTGATCCAAAGTGATGATGGCGGCACCAGCAGCATTCAGATATAAAGTGAGCGCACCATCCTGCACTTTTGGACTTAAGGTATCGGCAATGCTGATAGTAACCTGCTCACTGGTGGTGTTACCATGGGCGTCAGTGGCCGAAATGCTGACTTCCTGCGGGCCCACGTCTTCACAGTAAAAGTTTCCCCGTTCCATGCTCATGGTTATGGTTCCTGAATAGGGGTCATAGCTTTCTCCTGCTATGTTATTGGCTGTGAGCGTAACTGCCCCTGTTGGATCCAGGTAGAACAGGGTGTCCGAAGGAATAAGAATTGGGGGAACATCGTCTATTACCGCCACTACTAAGGTATTTTCGAATGTTCCCCCGCCGCTATCACTAACCTGAATGCGGATAAAATATTCACCAGCCGCCAGATGAGCATTCAGGATGATTAGGGCATTTTCTTGAATTTTGAACAGTGAGTTATGCGTACTGCCTTCACCCTCTATCAGGGTGTAAGTGTGCAGGTTATCTGCGTCAGCATCTTCTGTGCTTAGAAGACCCACTTGAGTATTTTCTCCCGATGACTGCAATACGATTGTATCTGACAGCCTGAGGGCACTGGGGCTACGGTTAGGGTTGATGGTATTGAGCCAGTATTGGGTGAGTGCAAAGTCCGAGCTGATTTCATTTAGCCCGGTGACTAGCACGTCCAGGTCACTGTCGCCATCCACATCGGCCCATTTGGCAACACCGAAGGTCACTTGGGGTAGATAGGCTTGGGTATCAGTGAAGCCATCACCGTCATTTCTTAGTACAGTGGAGATGTACTCGGAGTTGCCAGTATCACCTACCAGGAGGATATCAAGGTCACCATCATGGTCATAATCTCCCCATTCGGCATGTCCAAAGCTTACGCCCGGAAGAATTGCCTCTGTGTCCACGAAAGTGTTATTCTGGTTTTGATAGATGATGGTTCGGGGGGTTAGATCAATGTTTCTGCCAGCAGCGAGCAGGTCCAGGTCGCCATCGTTATCATAGTCGCCCCAGTTCAAGGCAGACTCAGAGAGGCCCTCCAGGCTTATTGTTTCAGAAAAGGTGTTGTCAGTATTGAGGTAAATGATGGTGTAAAGAATAAACCGCCCGTCACCAGATAGTGCCAGGTCCAGATCACCGTCATTATCATAATCGCCCCAGGCCAGGTCTCCATAGGATACTCCGGTGAGGGGACTATCAGTGTCCACGAAGATGCCGTCATCGTTACGGTATATTTTACTTATTTTATCGCTAGACGCTGTGATGCCCGATAGCGCCAGGTCCAGATCCCCATCTCCGTCGTAATCGCCCCAGGCCATCGCACCGGATGAAACTTCAACTATGTTGGCTTCTATGTCTACAAAGGTGCCTTCATTATTTCGATATATTTTACTCGAGCCGCCCACTGCCAGATCAAGATCTCCATCTCCATCAAAATCACCCCATTTGACGGGGCCATCTTCCGCCATTTCCAGTCCGGCTTCTATATTGGTGAATACACCCTCATCATTCCGGTATATGCTGATGGTGGCTGGCGTTCCGGTGATTACCAGATCCATGTCTCCATCCCCATCATAGTCTCCCCAATCAGCTTCGCTGAATAAGAGGTTGGGAAGCATAGCGGAGTTGGCACTATCCAGAACAAACTCATCAATGGGTATTATGTCGTCAACCACCTGAATGTTGAAGGTATCTGTAAGTGTAAGCTCCCCATCACTCACGCCTATGATGATGGGGAAGGTACCAGCCCACATATTGCGTGTATTGTTTACATACAGTTGATTTTCGGAAATGTGAAATGCGCCATTGTAGATTCCGTACGCTTGCGCATCGTACACAAGGCTAAAGGTGAGTACGTCGGAGGCGTTGAGGTCGTGGCTTGATAAATCACCTATGAGGGTGTTTTCTCCTGCAGATAGATTGACTTTAAGGTTGCTGAGGTGAAGGGAATCCGGACCAAAGTTAGGATCGGTGCTGTTCACCCAAAACTCGGAAAAGGGGGCTGAAAATTCCTCACTCAGGCCGGTGATGAGTACGTCCAGGTCAAAATCATTGTCATAATCTGCCCATTTTACTTCACCGTAGTAGGTGAGGGGAAATCCTTCGCTCAACGCATAAAAAGTGCCATCAATGTTTTCGTAAATTCTGGCGATGGAGGTTCCCTGACCGGTGGTGTCGCCGGCGATCAGGATGTCCAGGTCATCATCTGCATCAAAATCGCCCCACTGGACGGAGCCAAATAAGGTGCCTGTAATGGGTGCTTCTATATTGATGAAGTTGCTGATGTCATTTCTGTAAATGAAGCAAACCACGTCCAAATCCACTGTTTGCCCTGAAATGAGGAGGTCAGGATCTCCATCCCCATCATAGTCTGCCCAATCCTGATAGGCATTTGTAAGGCCAGTGAAAGCAAACTCTGTGTCTGTGAATGTGTCATTGTCATATTGATACAATCGAGCCTCTATGTTAAAATACCCATCGCCGCTAATGAACAAATCAAGATCACCATCCAGGTCATAGTCTACCCAATGGACGGTGCCGGCGATTTGTTCCAGGTTGGTCTCTGTATCCACAAATACTCCATTGTCATTTCTATAGATATAGGCGTCATTTTCAAAGTCGATATTGCTACCGCTCATGGCTATGTCCAAATCGCCATCTGCGTCATAGTCACCCCATCTGGCATCACTGTATCCGGTTTGTCCAATCGGAATGAGGTTGGCTTCAATGTCCTGAAAAACACCGTTAGTGTTCTGATAGATGATAGACAAAGGCCCATTGTCACTCATTCCGGTAATCAGGAGGTCAAGGTCACCGTCTCCGTCAAAATCGCCCCAGTCCATAGATCCTCCATAGAATGGGGCGATTTCTGCTTCGATATTCAGCAGTGTTCCGCCCTCGTTTCGGTAAATTTCACAGGTATTTCCTGCATTAGAAATTCCATTGATCACCAGGTCTTCGTCTCCATCCTGGTCGTAGTCCCCCCAGGCGATGTTGCTGAATCCGACATCCGTGAGTGCGGAAGAGAGGCTTTCTGATTTTGTGAAGGTTTGTGCTGTGGAAAAATTGAGAGCGATCAATACGCTAACAACAAGTACTGAGTATTTCATGATCTGGCTATTTGGTTTGGTGAGACAAACCTCTGAAGATCATGGTGGGGTGGGTGTCAGTTTTGTTGCAAAGACTTCCGTTTTTGTAGCAAAAGGGGGATTTATCAGAATTTGCCTAAGAATTGATCGTTTTTTTGCCCACCTCTCCAGGGGTGATTCCGAACTCCTCCCGGAAGGAAGATGCGAAATATCCCGGACTGGAGAAACCGGTCATATAGGCGATTTCGGACACATTTCCAGCTTGCTTTTTCAGCAGGTCGAGCGCCCTTTGCAGTCGCATGGTTTTGATCATTTTCTTTGGAGACTGCCCAATGATGGCTGTGAGCTTGCGGTGGAGCTGGCTCCTGCTCATGCCAATGAGCTCACCGAGTTTTTCTACTGTAAAGGTGTCATCAGCCAGATGCTCTTCCATGAGGCCGAGCACTTTATTGAGAAACTGTTTGTCAAGTGATGGTACGTCCAGGTCGTCAGCTTTTGTGATGAACGTATTGGAAAATTTATTTCGGATCTTTCTGCGGTTGATCAGCAGCGTGGAAATCCTGGCCATCAGTTCTTTTCTGTCAAAAGGTTTCACCACGTAATCATCTGCAGTAGATTCCAATCCCTTCACCTTGCTGGATGAGTCCCCCTTTGCGGTAAGCAGTACGATAGGGATATGACTGGTAAGTTCATGGGTCTTTAGGATCCTGGTGACTTCTATTCCATCTTTTTCGGGCATCATCACATCACAAAGGATCAGGTCGGGAAGTTGCTGCAAAGCCACGTCTATACCCTGTTTACCCGTTTCGGCAGTGAAAATATGGTAGGTGCCCTTCAGGAGATCCGTCAGATAAGCACGGATCTCCTCGTTATCATCGATGATAAGTAATCGGTCGGCCTCAGCGGGTTGGTGCAAGACAGGGCTGCTTGCATCATCAGTGCCAAGCGCCACGGGGGATGTCTGGTGGTTAACTTCGGTTTGTTCTTGGATACTTGCTTCAGGGAAGTCATGCTTTCCAGCAGGCAAGGTGATCTTGAAGGTTGAACCGGAACCTGATGTGCTTTTCACTTCGACGGAGCCATTCAGACGATCCACCAGAGCCTTTACAATACTCAGCCCAATGCCAGAGCTCCCTTGCAGGTCGCTCTCGGTATGATAAAACCGCTCAAAAATGTGCGCGAGCTGATCTTCAGAAATGCCACGTCCTGTGTCCGCCACGGTTAGAACGGCCTGTTCGTGACTGTTGGTTTCCAGTCGCACTATGATGCGTCCTCCATCAGAAGAAAATTTGAAGGCATTCCCAATGAGGTTGATCAAGATTTTCTCAATGCTGTCCTTGTCAAACCACACCTGGGTAGGCTCCTCGGGTGTTTCCACAATCAGGTCTATTTTCTTGACCTCACTCAGGGCTTCAAATGAGCTGGCTATTCCTCTAACAAAAGCGCTCAAGTCTGCCTGAGCCATGTGGAGGGGCAAGACTCCTGCTTCCAGTTTAGAGATGTCCAGGATTTGTTCCACCAGATTCATCAGGCGTTTCCCATTTTGATCAGCAAGCCTTAGTTGTTTAAGCTGTTCGTCGGTGAGGTTGTTGCCAAAGTCTATCAACTGGCGCACAGGTCCGGAAATGAGGGTAAGCGGGGTTCGGATTTCGTGAGAGATGTTGGTGAAAAAACGCGTCTGCAGAGCATTTACTTCCTTAATCTGCTCAGATTGTCTGGTGATCAGTTCTTTGTCGTGCTCCAGTTGCTGATTCTTCCTATTGATCACACTCAGGTAATATTGGTTGGTGGCATAAAAAACCTGAAAAATGAGCAATAGCATTAGAAAAAGAAAAACAGGGTTGTAGTTAAATTCTGCATCTACCTGCTGGTTGATCAGTTTTGGGAGATGAAAAGAAACAAGGCCTGCTACGAAGAAGAAATAAATTTTCAGTTTGCTGGTGAATAGCATGACGGCTGAAACTGACCAGATCAAAAAGTAATATTCGTAGGAAAAGAGGGGATTGATAAAAGTGGCCAGCACAAAAATGATGCTCCAGGTGATCAGGTGGAAATTGAACCTGCAAAGTCTGAAACTCCATTTGAGGAGAAAGAGGTTTCCAATCATCAGGGAAATCAGTCCTAAATCAATAAAAAAGGGTTGCCGGTCAAATGGACTGATGTTTACAATCATTCCCAACACACCGGTGAGCACGGTGACCATGTGGCCATAAATGAGGTACTTGGCTTTGCTGGATACCACCCAATCGGACGTGTCGAGTCTGTCGGGTAGAAAGTATTTCAATAGTTGGTTGACCATGGATGCATGTGGGTTTCAGGCGAAAACAGTATATGCAAGGTCAAATATCATGATTAATCCTCAAATGGATTGATAAAACAAAGAGGGGCCACACTTCAGTGTGGCTCCTCTTTCTCTACGGATGATTAACATTTGTCCTATCTACCCAGAGACGCTATGCTAGCCTCTAATGACGCAATTTTGGCTTCAGCATCTGCCAGCTTTTTCTTTTCCATGGCTACCACCTGCTCAGGTGCTCCGCTCACGAAACGTTCATTGCTGAGTTTTTTCTCTACCGAATTTTTGAACCCTATCGTATACCCCAGCTCTTCTGTTAGCTTCTTGCGTTCAGCTTCCACATCGATTTGCTCAGTCACCGGCACAAATAACTCATGCGACTGTACTACAAAGCTGAAGCAGTTGTCCGGTTTTTCTTCCGTGAAGTCCAGGGATGACACATTAGCCATTTTCTGAACCGAAGCAGAAATCTGTTCGAAAAGTGCATGGTCGGAGGTATTGACCATCAGGGCAAGTTCTTCTTTCGGAGAGAGCCCTTTGCTATTGCGCAGGTTCCTGATGTTGGTGGTGATTTCAAATAACAAATCACCTGAAGTCAACACACTTTTGTCAAAAGGCTTACTTTCAGGCCATGCCGCTTTGATCAGACAATCGTTTTCGTCACGCTCCTGTATGGTGTGCCAGATTTCTTCGGTGATGAAAGGCATAAACGGGTGCAGCGTCTTCACCACCAGCTCAAAAAAGGCGATGGTCTGATCATAGGTCTTCTGATCTATGGGCTGCTCAAATCCCGGCTTGATCCATTCGAGGTACCAGCTGCAGAAGTCATTCCACACCAGCTTGTAGGCTGTCATGAGGGCGTCAGAAAGGCGATACTTGGAGAAGTGATCCTCCAGCTCCTCTTTGGCGGCATAGAAACGACTCTCAAACCATTTCGCCGCCAGGGCGTTTTCCTCACTTTGAGGCTGATCCACTGTATTCCACCCTTTCACCAGGCGGAAGGCATTCCAAAGTTTGTTAGAGAAATTTCGACCTTGCTCAACCAGCTTTTCGTCAAAAAGCAGATCATTTCCGGCAGGGGAGGAGAAGAGCATCCCGGTGCGAACGCCATCTGCTCCATATTGTTTGATGAGATCCAATGGATCAGGGGAATTACCCAGCGACTTGGACATTTTCCTCCGCTGTTTGTCACGCACAATGCCGGTTAAATATACATTTTTGAAGGGTTTGTCACCCTTGTACTCATAGCCGGCGATGATCATCCTGGCTACCCAGAAGAATAGTATCTCGGGGGCAGTCACCAGCGTGTCGGTAGGGTAGAAGTAATCCAGCTCAGCGTTTTTGCCGTTGATCACCTTGCCTGTTTCCTTATCAAAGCAGTTCTCATTGAAACCATCAAACACCGCCAGAGGAAACAACCACGAGGAGGCCCAGGTATCCAATACATCTTCATCTTGCTTCAGGTCTGATGCAGTCAGTTGCTTTCCGGACTTTTCGCAGGCCAGGATCACCGCTTCTTCCAGCGACTCAGCCACTACATAGTCCTCTTCTCCTTCGCCATAGTAATAAGCGGGGATTCTCTGTCCCCACCATAGCTGTCGGGAGATACACCAGTCACGTACATTCTCCATCCAGTGGTTGTAGGTGTTCTTAAACTTTGGTGGATAGAGGAGTATTTCGTCTTCCATCACCACTTTGTGGGCGGTGCGGGAGATTTCTTTCATTTTGATGAACCACTGCAGGGAAAGCTTGGGTTCCACCACGGTGTTGGTACGCTCGGAGCGACCTATTCTGGTGACGAAATCCTCTTCCTTGAGCAGAAACTCAGCGGCTTTCAGGTCTTTTACGATTTGCTTTCTCACCACAAACCGATCCACGCCCACAAACTTGTCGATGCCACAGTTTTCATTGAGGGTGCCATCCAGGTTGATGGTGTCTATCACCTCCAGTCCATGGCGCTGACCTATTTCATAGTCATTGGGGTCGTGGGCCGGAGTTACCTTCAGGCAGCCTGTACCAAAGTCCAGCTCCACATAGTCGTCCCCGATGATCGGAATCTCACGGTTGACAAACGGCACAATGGCCTTTTGGCCAATGAGATGAGCATGACGCTCATCCTTGGGGTTGACAGCAATGGCTGCATCACCCAGGATGGTTTCAGGGCGCACCGTGGCGATCGTCACGAAATCATCAGAACCAGCAATTTTGTATTTCACATAATAGAGTGTGGCATGTTCGCCGCCCTCTTTGTAGATCACTTCTTCATTGGAAAGGGCAGTCTTGGCCTCACAGTCCCAGTTGATCATTCTAAGGCCCCGGTAAATAAATCCTTTCTTATAGAGGTCATTAAATACCGAGATCACGGCTTTGTAGTAGCCTTCATCCATGGTGAAAGAGGTGCGGTCCCAGTCGCAGGAAGCTCCCAGTTTTTTGAGTTGCTCCAGGATGATGCCTCCATATTTTTCTTTCCATTCCCAGGCATATTTGAGAAATTCATCGCGAGACAAGTCACTCTTTTTAATGCCTTTTTCACGAAGCATGGCCACTACTTTAGCTTCTGTAGCGATGGAGGCATGGTCTGTACCAGGTACCCAGCAGGCTTCTTTACCTTCCATTCGTGCCTTTCTGATGAGGACATCCTGGATGGTGTTGTTGAGCATATGACCCATGTGGAGCACACCTGTGACGTTGGGAGGGGGAATCACAATTGAGTAAGGTTCTTTTTCAGGATTTACCTTGGCTTTGAAAAAACCTTTTTCCATCCAATGGCTATACCATTTGTCTTCTGTTTGTGCCGGGTCGTATTTAGTAGAAATCTCCATCGAGAAGTGTCGAATATTTTGATATATGATTTAAAGAGCGCAAAGTTAATTCTTTAATTGGAAGGAGAAACCGGGTTCTACGCCATGAAAATATTTTTGAACAAACTAAATCCGATAATTCTTTATGTTACGTACGTTAGGCAGATTCTGCAAATGGAATCTTTTAAAAAACTGAATCAATCAACCTATTTTAAAAAGATATGATCACTAACCCTGCGATTACCCACCGTTCAAATTCACAGGCCAGACAAGAGGAAACAAAAGATGTGATGTGGAAACAGCTACTGAGCCTCACATTGCTTTATGCCTCAGTCATTATTGGCTGGATTGCTTATTACAACTACCAGCCCAAGCTTCTGGAAGCATACAATTTCACTGACCTTACTTTATTCTTGTTTGTGGTGCAGGGGATCATTATGGTCATTACACCGATGATTGCGGGACGTCTGGGAGACAGATTTCGTGGTAAGGCGGGTAAACGTCTTCCGATCATTTCAGCGGGTGTGAGTTTTGCAGCCATGATTTTCATGGCCACAGCTTTTACCTTATATACTGAGCCAGGGCCTGTTTTCAAATGGATCCTGCCGGGACTGATCACCCTTTGGTTGTTTTCCATGGCGCTTTTTACCAGTCCTGCTATTTCTACTATCGAGCTCTTCGTTCCCGTGAAGAAACTACCAACGGCCATGGCGATGCTAACCATTGTCTATGGGTTGTTGTACTCTATAGAGCCCATTATTGTAGATATTATCGATTTCCTGGGCGCTCCTCTGACCTTTGTAGCCGGTGGTGTTGCCGTGTTTTTTAGTGGGCTTTTGATGAAGAAAAACACCAAAATAATGGTGGATGTCCCCAAGAAGACGGAGCTGGCCAAATCTGACTATACCTATGCATTCGTGTTGGGGATTGCTTTGGGCCTTGCTACTACTTTGCTATTCAATATGTTTCCTGATTGGTTTGAGGCGAAGAACTTCCATTTCTTTGGGATATCGGGTAATGGCGCCGTATCGGTAATCCTGGCAATGGTGGCCATCTTATCCCTCCCACTAAGTAAGTTTACAGAGAGCCGGTCTATTTATTTCACCATCCTCCTGAGCATTCTGGCCTCTTTTGCAGTGGTAGCAGGTATTTATTTCACAGACAATTACGCACTGCTGGTGATCCTTATTATACTCTTCGCCTTGTTTTATAGCATGATGTCCGTGAGTTTTCTTCCCTTAGCGCTCACTGTCATTCGTGACCAGCACAAAGTCTTTGGAGTGGGTGTGTTCTTTGCAGGATTTGAACTTCCCAACGGTATTTTGGAAGCCATTTTAGTTGCACAGGGTAATTTCTAAAAGGCTTTTTTGATAAGGCATTGTAACCTTATATCATTGCATCTGTTAATTCAAACAAACAACAGGATAGCATGATAAAAGCTAACAACCCCCAATTGAAATCATGGATACCCACCAAGGCAGATTCTGACTTCCCCATTCAGAATCTGCCTTTTGGTATTTTCAAAAACGGAGATGATCACACCGGTGCGGCCTCTGCCATTGGTGATTTTGTCATCGACCTGAAAACCTTATACGATTTGGGATACTTCGATGGACTTTCGCTGCCCAAAGAGGTGTTTTCTAAAAACACACTCAATGAATTCATCGGTCTTGGAAAAGAAACCACCCGTAAGGTAAGAGAGAGGCTCTCTGACTTACTGGAAGTCTCCAATACTGAGCTTCAGCATAATGAAGCCGTTCGGTCTTCCGTCTTTATTCCCATGGATCAGGTGCAAATGCTGTTGCCAGTACACATTGGAGACTACACCGATTTCTACTCCAGCGAGCAGCATGCCTACAACGTAGGTTGCATGTTTCGTGACCCGGACAACGCCCTCATGCCCAACTGGAAGCACATTCCCGTAGGCTATCATGGCCGGGCTAGTAGTATTGCCGTTTCGGGTACCGACTTTCATCGGCCCAAAGGACAGACCATTGCTCCTGATGCCCAGGTTCCGGCATTTGGTCCCACCAAAAGACTCGATTTTGAATTGGAGATGGGGTTTATCACCGGGAAGGCCAACCCACTGGGTGCCTCTATTCCAGTGGCTGAAGCCGATGAGTATATTTTTGGTTTTGTACTCTTCAATGACTGGTCGGCCAGGGATGTGCAGAAGTGGGAGTATGTTCCGCTGGGCCCCTTTTTAGCCAAGAATTTCTTCTCATCAGTCTCACCATGGATAGTTACCATGGATGCTTTGGAGCCATTTCAGGTGCCTGGTCCGGTGCAGGACCCGCAGGTGCTTTCATACCTGGAGCTGGCGGATAGAAAGAATTTTGACATAAACCTCAAGGTGTTTATTCAGCCGGAAGGATCAGAGGAAAAGCAGGTGTCGCATTCCAATTTTAAGCACATGTACTGGAACGTGAATCAACAGCTGGCACACCACACTGCGAACGGTTGCAACATTAATGTTGGAGACTTGTATGCAAGCGGAACCATCAGTGGACCTACCCCGGAAGCTTACGGAAGCATGCTGGAACTGGCCTGGATGGGAACCAAGCCCATTCCAATGCCGGACGGTACAGAGCGTAAATTTATCCACGATGGTGACACGGTGATCATGCGCGGATATGCTGAAAAGGAAGGCGTGCGCATAGGTTTCGGTGAAGTAAGAAACAAAGTTTTACCTACACTTTAGGGCCATGGCAAAGATCAAACCTTCTGACGTCTCCGTTCCTGAGTTTCATCAACTGCTGCTGGGGACTATAGCCCCCAGGCCCATTGCTTTTGCCAGTACGGTGGACAAAGAGGGGCACGTCAACCTGAGTCCTTTTTCTTTTTTCAATGTGTTCAGCGCCAACCCTCCGATATTGGTCTTTTCACCTGCCAGGAGGGCCCGGGACAATTCCACCAAGCACACCCTGGAGAATGTATTGGAGGTACCTGAGGTAACCATCAGTATTGTAAACTACAGCATGGTGGAGCAGATGTCGCTGGCCAGCTCGGAGTATGACCGTGGAGTCGATGAATTTGTGAAATCAGGCCTGACAGCCGTGGCTTCAGACACTGTACGCCCGCCACGAGTGGGGGAGGCTCCTGCCGCTTATGAGTGTAAGGTGATCGAGGTGAAACCTTTGGGTGAAAATGGTGGTGCCGGCAATCTGGTGATCTGCGAGGTGCAACTTGCGCACATTTCAGACGATATTTTCTTGAATAGTAAAATTGATCCTTTTAAATTGGATGCTGTCTCCCGTATGGGGGGTGATTGGTACTGCAGGGCTCAGGGAGACGCACTTTTCGAAGTAGTAAAACCAATTAAAACCAAAGGAATGGGAGTTGATAACATACCGAAGAGCATTAGAAACAGCAAAGTACTCACAGGTAATCACCTGGGTAAGCTTGGAAATGTCGAAAGCATACCCTCCGAGCAGGAGGTGAATGATTTTGCCAATGAACCCGAAGTGAGTGCGATTCTCCAGTATGTAGACCATGAGCCCGATCGCATTCAGGAGGAGCTTCATAAGCTTGCAGCCCAGCATCTGGATGCAGGTGATCCACTGGCTGCATGGAAGGTCCTTTTGCAGGAATACTAAGCCAGAGTGGGCTTTTTGAAAGTTTTTGCCCCTCACCATGTGATTAACACATTGATCTTGGTGGATTTACCCCTTATTAGGTAGTGCGATTAACAAGGGAATTGCGGAAGTTTACCGATGTATCTTCCGGAGTCCCTGAAACAAGCTATTAACCGGTTGTTTTTTAGCAACTGTGGCATTTCGGGTTTAATTTTAGGAAGATGTTTCTTAGCGAAACTTGGAGGTAAAATTGGCGAAATGAAAAAACTTTTACTTACTGCACTACTGGGCGGTGCAATGACCTGCCTGCAGGCACAGGATGTCAGGTTTACACAGTTCTATCAGGCACCTGTCTATCTCAATCCCGCTTTTACGGGAGCCTCTGGCGCTGCCAGAGCTGGGATCAACTACCGCAAGCAGGGCAACTCAGAGGAGGCGGCTTATACTACCTTTTCTGCCTATGCTGATTATTACTTCAAGGATTTTTATGCCAGTGCCGGACTCCTTTTTATCTCTGATGAAGATGCGTACAGTGGTTATATTTCTCAGACTGTGGCCGTTCCATTGAGTTATGATTTTTCTATCAACAAAAAGGTGACCGTGAAGCCTGCACTTCAGGCTTCCTATACCCGTCAGGGGATCGATTTTAGTAAATTTCTTTTCTCAGATCAGATAGATTCGGATGGCAATGTGAGTGGAGGCGGCACCTCAGAGCCACTGGCTGTCAATGACCGGATCAGCTTTTTTGATGTCTCGGCCGGAGTGCTTACCTATGGCGCCAACTGGTGGTTTGGCTACTCCATGCACAATATGCTGGAAAACAATATCTCTTTCGTGGAAGGCGGAAACGCCACCCTGCCCATCAGATACTCCGTACATGGGGGTGTGAGCGTGAGCCTGGCCGAAAAGGGCCGAAAGTCCAGGTCAAAGCTGAGAAGATTCGTGATGCCCACCTTCAACTACGTGGCCCAGGGGGGCTTCAGTCAGCTGGATGCGGGAGCCATTCTGCAGTATGAACCAATCCTCTTTGGAGCACTTTACCGGGGGATACCCAATCCATTTAGTGAGGGTGAATACTCCGCAGTTTCCTGGATCATCGGTGTGACCAAATTTGATTTCTCTGTGGGCTACAGCTATGATATGCCGCTCAATAACAGAATCAATCCGGGAGGGGTGCATGAAATATCAATTTCGCTCCTGTTTGATCCCTCTGATCCCAATGCTACCCCACGCTCCGCCAAGCGTCTGAAGTGTCCGATCCCATATTAATACCAAACCAGATCATGAAGAATTTATTGACTGCAACCATCGTTTTTCTACTCTTCAGCTCCTCTGCTGTGGCTCAAAACTGGAATATTGGACTTACAGCGGTGAACGAAACTTGTTTTGGAGCCAATGATGGAGAGATTGAACTTGTACTGACCGGGAGTGGGGTTTCCGGATACTCTTTTACCTGGGAAGTGTTTGAATCAGCTGACCTGGTCACTCCCTATGCTTCCGGAACCGTAGATAACCCTTTTGGGACCAATGTTATTGATGGTTTGTTTCAGGACGACTGGACAGTGACGGTGACCAGAAGTACAGCTAATACGCCCAAAACCAGGACTTCCTCCATTACCGTAGGCGGTTCCGCATCCCTTCTTTCAGTCACCAAAACAGTGCTGGATCAAAACTTGTGTAATGGAGATGCCTCAGGGTCAGTGCAGATATCAGCTATCGGAGGGACTGCTCCCTATGAATATGGTCTTGGTATAGGTGCTGGTGCCACTTCACCCTCTTATTCTGGGGGTTACACCGACAATGGAGGCCTGTTTGAGAGCCTTGCAGCAGCTACTTATGTGGCTTTCGTGCGGGATGCCAATGGATGTGTTAAGAAAAATGCTTCGGGAGACTTTCAGATTACCCAGCCGACGGCTATATCCATCGACTTTGATACGGTCAATGCGGATTGTAACAATCAAAATGGTCAAATTATCATTAATTCTATTTCAGGAGGTACTCCTTATTCAGCAGGGGCCGGTTTTCCGCTGAATTTTGAAATTGAATGGCAAAATGCTGATGATGCCTCAGTAATTGCTACCAATGTGTCAGCCATTACCGCCCTGGACTCAGGCTCTTATCAGGTGATCGTCACAGATAAGAATGGCTGTACAGGAAGTACGCAAATGGATATCTACAAGGGATTCAATTTTGTGGTCAATGACCAGCAGGATGTGACGTGTACCAGTGACAATGATGGCTCCATACAGGTGAGATTGGATACTGACTCGGAAGATGACGAGACTCCTTTTGAACTGAGAATCTACGATGGAGACATGACAGAAATTACCCTGATGCGCCAGACAGGGGTGGGTGTGGGAACGGCTGACTTTACAGGGCTGGGACCTGATACTTATACGATCAGAGCCTTCGGTCAGACAGGATGTACTTTGGATGTAGAAGCTACATTGGCAGAGCCTGAAGCTCCCCAACTGGTAAGCGCCACACAAACCCCGGTAATCTGTAAAACGGATGCCAGCGGAGCCATTACATTCGTAGTGACCGGTGGATCAGGATCTTACTCTTATTCGGTAGATGGTGGTGCGAACTACTTTACTACCCCCACCATTGGCAACCTGACGGCCGGAGTGTACGATCTCTGGATCAGGGATTCCAACGGATGTCCGGTGGATGTGGCGGATAAAGAAGTGACAGAACCTATCAAACAATGGGGAATGTCCTTTGTGAGTACCAGCAATATTACCTGCGCAGGGGCTGGTGATGGAGAATACACCTGGGAGTTTGATGCAGGCTTGGATACAGATCCGATAGTGGAGCCGGAGAATATTGTATGGGTAGACGTGAATTCGACGGATACCGTGGCTACTGGTGTGTTTTCCAAAACGGATTTGGAAGAAGGGGAGTATCGCATTGACGTCACTGCCAATTCGGGATGTTATCGTTCATTGACCTTTGATATTAGCGAACCGGCAGTGTTGGCTATTAGTGGTGTATCGCCTGAATTTTTGTGTCCTGCGGACCTAAGTCCAGACCCTACGGAAATCAACGTAACTGTGACCGGCGGCACCACACCTTACACTTTTGAGTGGAAAAGAGATGGTGGCGCTTTGGGGGCAGAGTCTGTGACCGACCTGGCTACCAGCTCCAAAATAGAAGATGTCACCAATGATCACGTGTATTCTTTTCATGTGACCGATGCGGAAGGTTGTACCACTTCCAAGTCATTTGATGTGACCATTCCTGATCCCATTAGCATTCAGCTCGTATCTGAGACAGATATAGCTTGTAAAAACGAGACCACTGGCGCTATCGACATCACCGTGACCGGTGGGACGCAGACCAGTGGTGGATCTTATTTTTTCAACTGGGCAAAGAACGGCTCGGCCGGATATGCCAATACGGAAGACATCAGCAACCTGGGACCTGGAACTTATCAGGTGACCATCATCGATGACAATGGGTGCGAGAAAATCGACCCCAATACCTACACCATCACCGAGCCAGCCACTACCTATTCACTATCCGGAACCATCACTGATGTGGTGTGCAATGGAGCCAATGATGGGAAAATAGTGGCGCTTTATACGCCAGAATCCGGTCACCCTAATGTGGCCAGCGTTTCCTGGACGAAGGACGGAGCGGCTTACCCGGCTGGCGATGGCATGACGACCATTGCGGGATTGGCCCCGGGTACCTATGTCATGACCACTGTAGATAATACATATGCTTGTTCCAAGTCCATATCATTTGATGTATTGGAATATCCTGTGCTGAGCGTAAATCCTACGGTCACCCAAAACGAATGCTTTGGTGATGCAAATGGAGTCATAGACATTAGCCCGAGTGGTGGGTTGGAGCTAGGTACTTTCATGGTCAGATGGACTCGTAATGGGGTGGCTCAAGCCGCATACAACGATCTGCTGTCTGTTTCCAACCTGGATGACGCGACCTATAAAGTCACAGTGACTGATGATCTGGGCTGTGCCAAGTCATCCACCATCGTGATGGCCTCACCTGACGAACTGATTGCAACTGCTGAGATTGTCAATGTGGCCTGCAAAGGCGAGTCTACCGGATCCATTGATGTGACCATTACCGGCGGAGTAGCTGCGGGAGGCACTTATGACCTGGTCTGGACCAAAGACGGGAGTTCTTTTGCACCTATCACAGAAGACCTGTCCAACCTGGCAGCCGGGGTTTATCAGCTGACCATCACCGATGACAATGGTTGTGTCTCTGATCCTTTTGATTTTACGGTCACTCAGCCTTCTACAACCTATAGTATCTCGGGGGTATCTACTCCGGTTACCTGCAATGGCGCCAATGATGGTACCATTGACATTACCGTCAATCTGGGCTCACCCACGCACCCAAACCCCACAGACATCACCTGGACCAAGGACGGGGTGTTCTTTGTGTCCAACACGCTCGATTTGAAACAGGGCAACCTGGAGCCGGGCACCTATGAGTTGACCACCGTAGATACCTACGGATGTTCTCGTTCGCTATCGTTTGACATAGTGGAGTATCCGGAGCTGGTGATGAATCCTACCATCACGCAAAATGAGTGCTTTGGTGATGCCACGGGTTCCATAGAGATTGACCCCTCTGGAGGCTACCTCGGCAGCAACGTCAGCTATTCCATTCGATGGTATAAGGATGGCACTGCTGTACCTTCCAAAAACAACCAGACCAGCTATACGGACTTAGCTGATGGGGTATACCGTGTGGTATTGAGCGATTACGCAGGATGTTCCCTGGATTCTACCATCACTCTGGAAGCTCCGGAGCCAGTTTCAGCCACCGCCAATATTCAGGAAATTAAGTGCCGCGGGGACGAAACAGGCTACATCGCCCTGGACATTACGGGAGGCACTTCTCCTTATGTCATCACCTGGAAAGAAAATGATGCCAGCGGCGCATCATTCAGCAGTGCCGATTCCATTTTTGATTTGGCACCGGGCAGTTACTTTGTCACCATCGAGGATCAGAACGATTGTGATCCATTCACGGCCACTTATGTGATCACGCAGCCAGCCACGGATTTTAATATTTCACTCGATCCTGCACAGATCAAATGTACAGGGGAGAAAAATGCGGCAATATCACTGGTGATCGACGCTGGTGCCGGGCACCCCGATTCGTATAGCCTCACATGGTATAAAAACGGAGATGTGCTGAGTAGCCAGACGGGAGTGGGTGAGTCAGGCATTGTGCCTATACAAAATCTTGGGCCGGCCACCTATTCGGTACTCGTGACAGATGCCAACGGTTGTGAGCGGTCAGATGAATACACCATCACGAACCCTACTAAAATCTATTTCCGCCCTGAGATCTCCAATGTCACCTGCAATGGCTACAGCGATGGATCCATTACGCTTGACCCTACCGGAGGTTATGGTAATTATACTGTTTCCTGGAAGAGTGAAGCAGCCGGTATGCTATCTGACACTGATTTTGACCTGGGGGATATCCCTGCGGGTAAATACACCGCTACCCTGACGGATAGCGAAGGGTGTAAGCTGGACACGATCATCTTCATGGATGATCCACTGCCTATTGTAGTGGCGTCTACCATTAAAAATACCTCATGTGTGGGTGGGGCTGATGGTGCGCTGACCATCACGCCGAGCAATGGCACACCACCTTACAGCTATCAGTGGTTGCTGGACGGGAAGCTGATTAGCACTGAGCAAAACCTGACCAACCTTGAAGCCGCTACTTACCAGTTGATCATTACTGATCAGTTTCAGTGTCAGTACAATTCTTCGGATTTTACAGTAGCCGATCCACCTTCTGAGTTTTTCATAGAAGGTACCATTACCCGGGTTACCTGTCATGATGATTTCAATGGGGAGATCGATGTGGAAGTGGAGATCACCGGTGAGCCTGATCTTGATTACTCCGTGTATTGGGAAAAGAACGGTGTGCTTTTCTCTCAGAACACAGAGGATCTGAATGGAATAGGAGCCGGGACTTATGAGATTTTCATTGAGGATGAGTATGGCTGTATCAAAAGCAAAACGTTCAGTCTGGAGAATCCTGATGAGCTGGCGTTTGTCTTCGATATTGTGGATGTCTCCTGCTTTGGGGGCAATGACGGCAGTGTGTCGGCTCAGGTGAGCGGGGGCTACGGTACGTATCAGTTTAGCTGGCAAAAAGATGGTCTTCCGTTTAGCTCCACCAGTTCATTTGCCACCAACCTGGAAGCGGCCTTCTACAAAGTGACCGTTACAGACCTGGAAGGTTGTGCGCTCACGCGTACGGTGGAGGTGGCTCAGCCTGATCCATTCAGGATAGCAGTCACTTCAGTGAGTAACACCTGTGCCACCCCTTATGATTCTGAAATTGATGCTACCGTGACCGGGGGAATCATGCCATACAGTTTGCAATGGCTGAAGGACGGACTTCCTTATTCTAAAGTGGAGGACCTGACGGGCATTCCTGCTGGGGTTTACCAGCTCCTGGCTGTAGATAGCAACTTCTGTGAGACGTCCTCCGTGGAGGTGACCATCACTTCACCGGAGCGACTGGGTGTGGATGTGATCACTCAGAAGAATAACCTCTGCCCGAATACGGAAAACGGGGCCATTACCTTTCAGGGAACCGGCGGCTCATTCCCCTATACCTATTCGTTTGATAGTGGCGCTTATGCTTCCAAAAACAACTTTGTGAACCTGGCAGGGCGCAAGTACCTCGTGAGTGTGCTGGATGATGTGGGCTGTACGTTTGATACCCTCCTGACCATCGATACAGACTATGAACTAGAGGCGGAGTTTAGCCTGGAAACTGAAGAGTTTGCCATCGATTTTCCGATTACCCTTACGGATGAATCCCTGGGCCAGGGCATCGAGAAGTGGTTTTGGGATTTTGGAGATACCCGAGCTGATGAGAAGCAGAACACTACTGTGACTTACACCACACCGGGCGTCTATGTACTGAAGCTTACCGTGGAGAATGAAGTGGGCTGTACCCTGTCCAAAACGGATACGCTTGACATTGTGCGGGGATACAATTTTGCAGTGCCTACGGCCTTTACGCCCAATGGTGATGGCAGTAATGAGAACTTCCGTCCGGGCTTCCAAAACGTAAAGGCCATGAGCATGCGGGTGCAGGACAGAAATGGTCTCCTCGTCTTTGAAAGTGATGAGCTCTCAGCTTCATGGGATGGTAAGTTTAATGGCCATCCGGTACCCCAGGGTCCATACTATTACGAAATCAGCTATACTGCCAAGTCTGGAGTGACCAGAAAGCACACCGGGAAGATCTTCGTGCTGAGGTAGTGGAGGGACCCTTGAGGGCCTTCAGAGTCACCCTTCAGGCTGTGTCTGGATCACTTACAAAGTACAGAAGTACATGCCTTGATTCATTTTGTTGGTTTCCGGCTTTCCTATTGTTTATCTTTGGATTATGAGTTCAATAGTCATCAATCCAAAGAGTTCGGAGGAGTTAAAGTTCATATCGGAGCTTCTGAATAAGTTAGGAGTGAAGTCAAAGGTTCTTTCTGATGAAGATACTGAAGACTTAGGCTTGTCCTTACTAATGAAAGATGTTGATCGTACGGATATTGTGTCCGATGATGAAGTCATGGCCAAACTCAAAGGCTAATGGAGGTTGTTTTCCTTAGGAAATTCAGTAAGGATCTCGACAAAATCAAGAAACCAAAGGATCTTAAATCTGTAGCGGAGATCATTGAGTTGGAGACAACTCGAATAAGAGCGGAGGTTACCGTCATTCCGGTTTTTGAAGAGCGTAGGGATTCAAAATACCGGAATCTTAAACGTGAAAGAGATTCCAGCCCTCGCTGCGATGCAGCCAGATGACGCCCCAGACTCATCATGATTGCTTGAAAGTTGATTCAGGTTTTAGCATCAGGTATGTTACACCTGTGTGTCATCGAGCTTGAGATACCTTCTTCCATCTCTGTCTGGCCAGAACTTAGAAAGTAGTAATTCGTATATTTGCAACATGGTAACTGTTATAAAAAAGGGCTCACCAATACAGGAACAACTTAAGAAGCTCAACGAAGTGGTATCAAAGGAGCACAAGGGTATTTCTACCTCTAAATACAGTGGTATCCTTAAAGGTAAAATTGACCCTGTTAAGTACCAATCTGATCTAAGGGATGATTGGAAATAAGCTGTTTGTTGATACCAATATCCTGATTTATCTTTTGAATGGAGATAAGGAAATTACACAAATTCTTGAAGGGAAACAGCTGGTAATATCTATAATAACAGAACTCGAGTTACTGGCCACGGGTTGTAAACCCCAAGTAAGTGAGGTCTGTTTCTAATCAACTACAGATTTATCCAATGTAACTTTACGGGGTTTAAGCAGCAAAGTACGCACTCAAATCATCGTGTAATGACACCCGATTACGATCAAATCATCAATGAGATTTATAATGAGCTGAAAGATGCTCCGGATGAAGGGACGGTCGCCGACTATATTCCCGATTTGGCGCACATTGACAGAACCAAGTTTGGTATTTGTCTGACTACTTTGGATGGCACACAAAACAAAGTAGGGGATGCCGATGAAAAATTTTCCCTTCAGAGCGTGACAAAGGTGCTGTCACTGTCCCTGGTGTTTAGTCAAATGGGAAATAAGGTTTGGGATAGGGTAGATGTGGAGCCCTCCGGGAATGGATTTAATTCGATCATTCAATTGGAGTATGAAAATGGTTTCCCCCGAAATCCATTTATCAATGCCGGAGCGATTGTCATCGCCGACATGTTGGTGAGCTTGCACAAAGATCCCAAGGCAGTCTTTCTGAACTATATTCGGGGGTTATGTGGCAATGCGGACATCCAATACAATGAAAAGGTGGCCTTGTCTGAAAAAAGTGTCGGCTATGGAAACTATTCTCTGGCCTATATGATCAAATCCAAAGGGAACCTGGTGAACGATGTGGATGAGGTGCTGGACTTTTATTTCTGGCAGTGCTCCGTAGAGATGACCTGTGCGGAGCTGGCACAGACCTTCCTGAACTTCGGAGAGACAAACGTTCCATTTGGCCACGGGAATTACATGCTCACGGCAAGTCAGTCCAGAAGAATGAATGCGCTCATGCTTACCTGTGGGTTCTATGACGAATCGGGTGAGTTCGCGTTTGAGGTGGGACTACCGGGCAAGAGTGGGGTAGGTGGCGCCATTGTGGCACTCAATCCTTTGAGGTATTGTGTAAGCGTATGGAGTCCTCCTTTGAATGTAAAAGGGAATTCATATAAAGGAATGAAAGCGTTGGAAATGCTAACGACCAAATTAGGCAGATCCATTTTTTAGTTGATTTGGTCTCGTTTCCTACTTGTGGCGGCAAGTCTTGTGCGATTGCCTCTCGTGATTATTTTTTATATTAGTTGTCACAAAACGTTTATTACTCTTCTTCATTTAGAAATTCCTCCAATCTTGAAGCCGCTTCATCCATGAAACTCTCAATTAATTGAATCACTCCAATTGTAAATTCTTTTAACTCGTTCACTTGTTGTTTAATTTCTTTGTCGGTATAGTCACTTAGTATTGGATCCACATTACCATCAATCATTTTAGTTAAGTCTTCCCAAATGATTATTTTCCTAAATATTTTAAATTCAGATTCTCCTGTATGAAGTTTTGAATGTCTGGCTTTTCTATATTCATCAATTCCATCAATTAGGTCTCCAGTTATTTCAGAGATTTTACTATAACCTTTACTGTTGGCTTTATCTTTGAATACATATGCAGAAACCTTGTCTTTTCTAATTCCTAAGTCATATACTTCATTCCCAAGTTTTCCGATAACATCTAACAAAGTTGCAAGCCTGATATAGAAATTTTCAAGATGGTAGGCGTAATATTCTCCTTGTGTTTCAAGGTCCCCATAATGTTCAGTAATTAATTTTCTATCCTTAGCGAGAAATACAAAAGTTCTATCCAAGTCCTCCAAAACGGTACTGATTCGACTCGAAAATTGAACAATCAATTTGAGTTTAATCTGTTTTGCACTACCATATGTTTCATAGTCAATCTCATTACTTTTTAAAGCGGCCTGAAGATGTTCGCTTAGAAAAGGTTTTACGGCATTTACAAGCAAAATATTAAATTTTCTACTTTGATATTTTTCAGAGACTTCCATTTCTAAATGTTTTGTAACAACCAACAACCACCCGTTGTTGTGTCTGCTGTTTAGTGATCTGACTTGGGCTACCAGCGGGAGTAAGCGGTTACCACCGGGGCAGGCCTTTCAGTTTGGTACAACAAACTAGCATTTCTTCACATCATTTGCAATAGCGCTCCTGGCACGGGGTAGGGCTCACGTCTTATTTACCGTCATCCGGTTTTTGAGGAGCGGAGCGATTCAAAATACCGGAATCCCTGTGGCGAGATTGCACCCTGGTATTTTACCCTCACTCGCCTGGCAGAAGCAAGCTGATTTGTGTGGGTGGTAAAGGTTGAAAATCACGCGCTATTTCACGCGTAAGTATTGTTCTATATTCAGCTGATTGATGCCAAGATCGTCTATTTTCTCTATTCCTATTGTCGTCAGTGTATCCCCAATAATCTTATATTCAAACTCGAATGTGTTATTTTCCCACTCTCTGTAATTACAAAAATCTAAGTGTTCAGTATAATTTTTGTCATCTATTTTGCATCTGCCGCCTCCTGATACAAAAATCGCCGTGCTGTCTTCTCCAAGATCATGTCTCAGGAAAGCGAAATGTGTTTCGTTGATAATTTTTATCAATTCCTGATTGATGGTGTAGTTGGTGATTGTCGTGTCTTTTCCCTGGATTATTGTGCCTGTGAGTAATTTCCAGGTGCCTGTAAGTGGAGGAGAAGAAAGGGCTTTTTGTTGGCTCACTTTCTGGCAAGACGTTGCCAGGAGAAAGGTAATAAGGGAGATGACGATGATTCGAGCGTGACAATATTTCATGAATTCTACTTTATTAATCGGGAAGCACTAAAGTAACCAAATCCACTGCGTCTGGCAATATGGGCTGCATAAAGGCAGGGGAGGTACGTCGTGTTGGAGTCGGGGCCTGGGCCGGACTCTTGGAGAGATTTATGATCTCACTTGGAGCCGCTCCAATCGAGTATGAACGTCATATCTACCGTCATTCCGGTTTTTGAGGAGCGCAGCGATTCAAAATACCGGAATCTCAACCAACGAAAGAGATTCCGGCCTTCCGCTACGCTTCAGGGGAGTGACCTACCTGGCTGGAGACAACTCTAAGGGCGGAAGTTTGATGGGTTTTTAGGACACTTGTGTTTTTTGTCCAACATGCCATTATTTAAAAGCAAAAAGAATCACAAAGACGATCAGAATCCCAATCATATGATATGCACTGCTTATGATACCATACATAATTGGCTTAGGGATGTTGGGATTGATAGCAATGTTCATTGTGTTGGCAACCAAATAACCAATCCCAACAAGCACAGCCAGTGCCATAGCCGAACCATAACTATCGATTGGAAGTGCTGACATCAATAATGCTGAAGCAATGGTAATGACCAATGTGCATAAAGCAGGTCCTACGATGAAAATAGGAGCTGGTTTCTCGGGCATATTGTTCTCCTTGCCGAGAGAAATCGAGTAAGGCTTCTTGAAAAATACGGTAAACCAAAGCCCACCAAGCATAAAGTACGGAACAAAAGCAGCTACAACAGATAGCCAGCTTACGGAAGAAAATAAATCCATCATGTCTTTTTTTAGTTTTAGCAAACATAGAAGACGTATGTGACAGCCCTATGTCAGGGGTGGTTTAGGAATTAATGGTATTTATCAAAATACTCCTGGAGTGTCATATCATGAGGGGTGAACTTTTCCGAAAGCACTTGCAGTTTGGCGATCCGATCCAGTCTGAAATACCTGAATTCCTCTCTTTGTTGACACCAGGCGATGAGTAGCCAGTTATCTGTACTTAACAAGGCAAAAGGTTCTATGATTCTTTGAGATTGCTTGTTTGCTTCGTTTACATAGTCGATTTTGGCCAAGAAGTGATTTGTCAGAGCATGTTGTAAGATGGTGAGGTTGTTACTCGTTCTTTCCGTGTTTAGGTTCAGTTCGTTTCGGGTTCTGTCTGAAAGTAAATTGGCTTTGTCCTTCACGTCATTTTTGAGGACGGCTTTAATCTTTTGAATAGCTTCTGTGTACTCTTTAACCAGCGAAGCATCTTTGTTTTTGAGCACCAGTTGTTCTACGAGGATTAATGCATTGGCTTCATTCTCTGTGAACATGACGGGAGGTATTTTGTATCCTTCCATTAGTTTGTATCCTTTGCCTTCTTCAGTGAAGATTGGTACACCTGCCTGTTCCAGAGCTTTGATGTCTCGATAAATGGTTCGGATGCTCACACCAAATTTTTCAGCAAGATTTGGTGCAGTTAATAAACGTACAGTCTGTAGTTGTGTGAGTATTGCAGTTAACCTTGAAATTCTCTTGATGTCATTGTCTATCATCTTCTAAAGCTTCGATTGGCTCACGTCTTATTTACGGTCATTCCGGTTTTTGAGGAGCGCAGCGATTCAAAATACCGGAATCTCAACCAACGAAAGAGATTCCGGCCTTCCGCTGCGCTGCAGCCGGAATGACCTACCTGGCTGGAAACAACTTAAACAAGGGTGGAGGAAAGCTGATCAACTCGTTTTTCAAGTTTTTCAATTTTGTTTTCCAGTTTCTTTTTTTCGGTAGTCATGACCAAACCATATAATCCAATTCCAATAATTAGCATTGCGTTCAAGACTGCCGCTATTATCTTAATTGTTAACCAGTTGTTCTTTTTTATCGACTCCTGATGCTTTGATCTGTAACCACCTTTCAAGTAGAACTCGAATCCGTGATAGTTAATGAAAAACATTTCTGCATTCGGGTCCTGAACTTTGAAGGTTATGTTGGAGTCACCCTTCTTTTCAACATAGGACTGATAGCTCAGATCCAGATTAACAAACCCGTCTTTCTTCAATTTGTCACATAGGAGGTAAACGTGTGTTGGATCTTCGTTCCCAAGTTTAAGTTTATCATGAATGTCTCGATGTTCCCATCCAAAGCCAGTTTGGTTGTTGTAGAGAAATTCCAGTACTGAATCCAAACCTTTGTAGAGTGCTTTAATATCGGCTTTTTTACTCATTCATTTTATTTTTTGGACAGGGACTATTGAACGTATATATTATATCGCGCAGCTATGATGAGCGGGGATGAAGAAGTACTAACCTCTTGTCGCACACATAGCACGCCTAAGCGACCCAGCCTTGATTTAAAGTTAAACGGTGGACTAGAGGCGTCCTCAACTTTCTAATCCCACGACAATTTCCTGACCCGATGAAACCCCATTCATTTATAGCATTTGTTAGGGTCTTTAATTCTCTATTCGTCATCAGATAGCAGTTTGATTAGTGCCAAAATTGCTAAACCTCCAAGAACCCAACCAACCACATTGTCAGATTCCTGATTCGTTTTTCTACCTTGAGCCTTTCGTATTTTTCCTGTGGCTTTTTCAAGCGCTTCTTCGGGATAGTGTCTATTAAAACGAAGGACATTTTGTTGATTGCCAAGCGAGTTATGTATTGGAACTGTATCTTCAACTAACAAAAGAGAAGGTATCCTCAATATTCCAGCTTGTTTCCATTCATCTAGGACATGTTTATTTCGACCTGTTTGGGTGATGACACCTATAAAGAGGGTAGAATCAGAGATTTTTCTTCTTATTGTATTTGCTATCGATGTTCCATAATCAAGTGAGTCAAAACTTGAATCAATTTGAAACCCTTCTTCTCTAAGTAGGTTTGAGAGGAGAGTAAGTACGTATTGTTCACTGTCCTTCATTGAATACGATATAAAAGCTTTTCTTTTCATATTCCAGCTTTAAGTTTCTCCAGTTGAATTTTACGTTCTTCCTTATAATGGAAATAATCTGGGAAGTATGTTTCTAACACACTTTCAGCAAAAGTCAGTCTATGACGAAAATGATCACCGTTCCAAATTTCATAATTCAAGTCGTATTTACAGTTTTTTCTAAGATTCTCGAACATAGTGGTTACTCCACCATGAACGTTGCTTTTGCATACAAGGAGGTATCCAGTTGCATTATATTCTTGTATAAGTGAGGTTAAGTTTTGATCTGAAAAATGACTTTTAAGTACATCTCCTTTATAAAATTTGCATTGCACTAACCACTTGCGTTTGAAGGAAACGATTGAATCGTTAATATTAAAAGTTAAAAGGATGTCTCTCCCTCCATCCGGTCCACCACCTGACTGTTCAACTTGAACGTCAATAAGGTTATTACCATCATATGACTTAATTTCTCGGAAATAGTCGGCAACCAAGTTTTCGAACTCTCGCCAATCGTCTATATCTGAAAAATCTATCTTCATGCAGTTTATTGACCCTAACAACCACCCGTTGCTGTGTCTGCTGTTTAAATTTATCTGATTGGGGCTACCAGCGGGAGTAAGCGGTTACCATCGGGGCAGGCCTTTCAGTTTGGTACAACAAACTAGCATTTCTTCACGTCATTTGCAATAGCTCGCCCGGCACAGTGTGGGGCTCATGGTACTGTTTAGCCCTATTTTACTTTCTGAAAATCGATGGTCTTTAGCATGGATTTTACGTCCTTATCCGGCAGGAAGCTGATCTTGAGACTGTCTATGTCTCTGGAAGTCACCGCCTCTGGGGTGTCCTGGCCTTTGCTCCGGGCATGGATGCTAAATGTCCCCACACCATCCAGTCGCACATTCATGCCACTGCCCAGCAGCTCGGGGATGATGGCTCTGAGGCTTTCGAAGACCGCCACTACATCGGCGCCACTCAGGGTGGAGTTCTTGCTGATCCTGTCTATAATCTTCCGGGTGTTGGCCACCTTCCGTTTGGTGAGCACAGGGTAATATTTGGTCGGTTTATCCCCGGCTATACCGGCGGGTCTTTTGCTGACTACTTTATAGTTGATGGCCATGATAGGTAGAAGTTGTTTGGTTTTATACCATGTTTTATCCAATGGTAAGCTATTGCTTTCTAAAAAGATACGTATCTTTTTACTCTTTCTTAGCCTTCTGTAGAGTGATTTATAGGCAGCTTTAGGGTAAAAACACGGTTTCCTTGGGATAAAAGGGGGAGTGGATGAAGTAACACCGGACTGAGGAACTCCAGGGACTACCATGCGGCTTTCGGGCGGCCTACTCAGAAGTGACCATTCCTTGTGCCAATCGGCCAGTGGTATCCGCTTATGGGCCATACTCCGGAGTGATGTGGCAGGCCAGGGCCGGCATTGAAAATAGGTCAACTAATTATCACTTTTGGTGCAACCAAAACCGACCTTTGCCAGTTTGATAACAATATTTTAATTTGCAAAGGCATTCTGAATAGTTATCTTGGTGTACTTTTGCCGCTTCGATGATAAAGACATTGATCAAATATCTTCTATCTCTGTGTATCCTTCTGCTGATTGGCCATGGTCAGCTGTATACACCTATCGATGACAATACCTTCAACGAAAGTTTCAGTGAGTTTGACAGCCAAACACTTGGCGTCCCATACCACGAGCAGGGTTTAGTTTTTTCTCCTGCGACATCTGCTACCAAAAAAGAGGTGGCTATTTTGGATGCCGCGGAGTATGAGGAAAAGGAGGATGAAAAGACGTCTTCCCGAAAACACCTCGGACCCAACAGCCATTATGCGAGCCATTTTTACACCCAGCTACCCGGGGACTATTTTCGCTATCTCAAGAAAAGTCTGGCGCTTCGCAACTATTTCAACTTCTTCTCATCCTATGAGTCGCTCAATATCCTGCTCTGCGTGATCAGGATATAATACTTGTTTGGGTTTTCTAATACCCAAAATCCCTTCGGTTACTTCTTACAATGCTTTGCCTTCTTTGGATTCATCCAAATGAAATGTGTGCTTGTATCTGTTACACCGTCCAAAGAATCAATAATACCTTCTTAAAAAAGTTAAAAACTAACATGAATCGAATTTTCATTCTCATGAGCTTCTGTACAGTACTGCTCTACACAAGCTGTGAATCGCACAAAGAACATCACCACGAGGAAACTAAATTTTTGGTCACCAGTCCTATCCGAATGGACACCTCTATTACCAAGGATTACGTATGTCAGATCCGATCTATCCAGCACATAGAGCTGCGGGCTTTGGAAAAAGGCTATCTGCAAAACATCTATGTAGATGAGGGGCAGTTTGTGAAAAAGGGCCAGCTAATGTTTCAGATCATGCCCAGACTATATGAGGCTGAGCTGAGAAAGGCACAGGCTGAAGCCAGTTTTATCGAAATAGAATACCAAAACACCAAGAGGCTGGCAGAGAGCAATGTAGTGGCTCCCAATGAGCTGGCCCTGGCCGCAGCGAAACTCGAGAAGGCCAAAGCTGAAGTGGCTTTGGCGGAAGTTCACCTCAGTTTCACCCAAATCAGAGCCCCATTTGATGGCATCATGGACCGGTTTCATGTGCGGCTGGGTAGTCTGGTGGATGAGGGAGAGCTGCTCACGGAGATTTCCGACAACAGTGCGATGTGGGTATATTTCAATGTGCCGGAGGCTGAATACCTCGATTTTGAATCCAATGTGAAGGCTACCGAAAAGACTGTGGTTAAGCTCCTGATGGCCAATAACAAATTGTTTGCGCACGAAGGAGTGGTAGAAACCATTGAAGCGGAGTTCAATAACGAAACAGGCAACATTGCCTTCAGGGCTACCTTCCCAAACCCCAAAAGGCTGCTGCGACATGGCGAAACGGGCAACGTGCTCATGACCACCCCGCTCAAAGGGGCGTTGCTGATCCCTCAGAAATCTACTTTCGAGATTCTGGATAAACGATACGTTTTTGTGGTGGATGAAGAAAATAAGATCCGCTCAAGAGCAATCAGTATTGTGGCTGAGATGCCGCACATCTATGTGGTCCAGGATGGTCTGGATGAAAACGACAAGATACTTCTGGAAGGTCTGCGTCTGGTAAGGGAGAACGACGAGATCAGCTATGATTTCATGGAGCCCCTGTCCGTGATATCAAATTTGGAGCTGTATTCTGAATAATTGGAGACCTAAAGAACAGAGAAAATGTTTAGTCAAATCATACATAGGCCGGTTTTTGCCATTGTCATTTCGGTCATTATCGTTTTTGTAGGTTCACTGGCCATCAAGCAGTTACCTATTTCGCAATTTCCCCAAATTGCCCCGACTACCGTAAGTATTTTCATTGCTTACCCCGGATCCAGTGCCGATGTGCTGGTGAAGTCTACACTGATCACCCTGGAAAACTCCATCAACGGTGTGCAGGGTATGAGGTATATGGCCACTGATGCTACCAGTGCAGGAGAGGCCACCATTAGTGTCATTTTCGAACCGGGTACGGATCCCAATCAGGCCGTCATCAGGGTGAAGACCAGGGTGGATCAGGTGATGCCGCTGCTGCCGGAGCTGGTGCAGCGGGAGGGCGTCATTATCACTCCTATCCAGCCCAGTATGCTCATGTATGTCAACCTCTACAGTGAGGGCGAGGACATGGATGAGAAGTTTCTGTACAACTACGCCAACGTGAAAATGATCCCCGAAATCAACAGGATCAGCGGGGTGGCCAGGACACAGATATTGGGTAGCCGTACCTATGCCATGCGTATCTGGCTCAATCCGGATCGCATGCGGGCCTACAATATTTCCATCGATGAAGTGATGGAAGCCCTGGGTGAGCAGAGTATCATTGGCCGTCCGGGAAGGATCGGTCAGAGCTCCGGTATTGCTGCTCAGTCGCTGGAATATGTGCTTACTTACAAGGGCCGATTCAATAAACCTGAGGAGTACGAAGGGATCATTATTCGCGCCAATGCAGAGGGCGAAAGCATTCACCTGAAGGACATAGGCTGGGCTGAGCTGGGTAGTGAGTTTTTCGATATCTACTCCAATCTGGATGGTCATCCTTCGGCCGCCATTGTACTGAAGCAAAACTACGGGAGTAATGCCAGTGAGGTAATTGAAGATGTAAAAGCAAAGCTGGAAGAGATGAGGGCTGATTTTCCTCCCGGAATGGATTACAAGATCAGCTATGACGTCTCTAAATTCCTGGATGCCTCTATCGAGCAGGTGACGCATACGCTGCGTGATGCATTTGTGCTGGTAGCCCTGGTGGTATTTCTCTTCCTCGGTGATTGGCGATCTACCCTCATCCCGATTCTGGCCGTTCCGGTATCGTTGATCGGAGCCTTCTTTGTGATACAGATGTTTGGGCTTTCCATCAACCTGGTCACACTCTTTGCACTGGTACTGGCCATTGGTATAGTGGTGGATGATGCCATTGTGGTGGTGGAGGCCGTCCATGCCAAAATGGAAGAAGAGAACCTGTCGCCGTACAATGCGGTGAGGAAAGTGATGGGAGAGATCAGCGGAGCCATCATCGCCATTACCATGGTGATGGTATCAGTGTTCCTGCCTATTTCGTTCATGACAGGCCCTGTGGGTACCTTTTACCGACAATTCTCCATCACCATGGCGAGTTCCATCGTGATTTCGGCCTTGGTAGCGCTCACGCTCACACCGGTGCTCTGCGCTATTCTGCTGAAAAACAACCACGGACAACCGCGTAAGAAAAACCTGCTGAACAAAGTGCTGGATAAGTTTAACAGCGGGTTTGACAGGCTGACAGGAAAGTATACAGGTCTGCTGCGCGTGATCGTGAATAAAAGGGCGCTCACTTTCGTGATCCTGTTCGTCTTTGGTCTGGGAATCCTCTTTGAGAATCATATCCTGCCAGCTGGTTTTATTCCGAGTGAGGATCAGGGCACCATCTATGCCATTATCCAAACCCCTCCCGGGGCTACATTGGAAAGAACCAATCAGGTGTCTCAGAAACTCCAGAAAATCTGTGAGGAAATAGAGGGAGTGGAGTCCGTGTCTTCTTTGGCGGGCTATGAGATCATGACCGAAGGGCGGGGCTCCAATGCAGGTACCTGTCTGATTAACCTGAAGACCTGGTCTGAACGTGAGCATTCTGTGACGGAAATCATGGAAGAGCTGGAGGAGAAATCGAAAGGCCTAGGGGCCATTGTGGAGTTCTTCGAGCCGCCGGCCATCCCTGGTTTTGGATCTTCCGGTGGATTCTCCATGCGACTGTTGGACAAAACCACCGACACGGACTATCAGGAGTTTGATAAAATCAATAAGCAGTTCATGGATGACCTGAGCAAGCGGCCTGAGCTTACCGGTCTGTTTACCTTCTTCGCTGCAAACTATCCGCAGTATGAGTTGGTGATAGACAATGAGCTGGCCATGCAAAAAGGGGTTTCGATCGGGAGTGCCATGGAAAATCTGAACATCCTGATAGGTAGTACCTATGAGCAGGGGTTTATTCGTTTTGGACGTTTCTTCAAAGTGTATGTGCAGTCTGCTCCAGAATTCAGAAGACTTCCTTCTGATATCCTGAAGCTCTTTGTCAAGAATGATCATGGGGAAATGGTGCCTTATTCTTCATTTATGAAAATAGAGAAGAAGCAGGGCCCCAATGAAGTGACCCGATACAATATGTACAATTCGGCAGCTATCCGTGGATTGCCCGCAAAGGGGTATACCACTGCTGAGGGGATTCAGGCCATTCGCGAAGTGGCCAGCGAAACACTGCCAAAGGGCTACGACATAGCCTGGGAGGGGCTTTCATACGATGAAGCCAAAAGGGGGAATGAGTCCCTTTACATCTTCATCATCGTTTTGGCCTTTGTTTATCTGGTGCTGGCAGCGCAATATGAAAGTTTCATTTTGCCCCTGGCTGTGATCTTTTCACTTCCGGTTGGGGTGTTTGGTTCCTTTTTCATGCTGAAGCTGATGGGCCTGGACAATGATATATATGCCCAGATCGGATTGATTATGCTGGTAGGCTTGCTCGGAAAGAATGCCGTATTGATCGTGGAGTTCGCCGTGCAGAAGCACCGACATGGAGCCACCATTTTTGAGGCGGCCATTGAAGGTGCGAGGGTTCGTTTCAGGCCGATTTTGATGACCTCATTTGCCTTTATTGCGGGATTGATTCCATTGGTGATAGCTACGGGAGCCGGAGCCATTGGCAACCGCACTATTGGATCCTCTGCCCTGGGCGGGATGTTACTGGGAACCATTTTCGGGGTAATCATTATCCCGGGCCTTTATTACATTTTCGGAAGTCTGGCGGATGGTCGTCAAATGATCCGTGATGAATACGACAGGCCTTTGTCGGAAGTACCTCAACACAAAAAATCAAATGAAAATGACCACAGTGCTTAGTAAAACGATTTATAAATATTTAGGAATAGCTTCTTTTGTGGTAAGTGTTACGGCTTGTACTCCTGACCTGGCGATGAAAAAAACCGCTAACCCGGCACTTCCTGAGGCTTATAAAAGTTCTCAGGACACCACCAATACGACTACCAGAATCAATTGGCGGGAGTACTTCACCGATCCAAATCTCATCGCACTGATTGATACAGCCCTGAATAACAATCAGGAGCTGAACATCACCCTGCAGGAGATAGAGATCGCCAGAAATGAGGTCGTGGCAAGGAAGGGAGAGTACCTGCCCTTTGTGGGGCTGGGAGCCGGTGCTGGCGCTGATAAGGTAGGTCGATATACCAGAAACGGGGCATTGGAAGCCAACAATGACATCAAACCCGACAAGGAGTTTCCCGAGCCGCTTGGCGATTTCATGGTAGGGGCTTATGCCACCTGGGAGCTGGACGTCTGGCGAAAGCTGCGCAATGCTAAAAAATCTGCTTATACGCACTACCTCTCTACTGTGGACGGCAAAAACTTCATGGTTACCAACCTCATTGCTGAGATTGCGAATTCTTATTATGAGCTCCTGGCACTTGACAATCAGCTGAGGATCGTGCAGCAGAACATAGACATCCAGAGCAATGCCCTGGAAATCGTGAAGCTGCAGAAGGAAGCGACCCGGGTGACAGAGCTGGCCGTGCGACGTTTCGAAGCGCAGGTGCTGGACACCAGAAGTCTTCAGTACGGCATTCAGCAGCAGATCATAGAAACTGAAAACCGGATCAACTTTCTGGTGGGTAGATATCCCCAGCCTGTACTCCGAGATTCGGAGGTTTTCATCGGGCTGATGCCTGATAGTATTCAGTCGGGCATTCCGGCGCAGCTACTGGAAAACCGTCCCGATGTGCGGCAGGCAGAGCTGGAGCTGGAAGCAGCGAAGTTGGATGTGAAGGTGGCTAAGGCCAGGTTTTACCCGGTTGTTGGGATCACGGCGGGTATTGGCTACCAGGCGTTTAACCCTACCTACCTGGTGAAAACACCCGAGTCACTGATCTATTCGCTGGCGGGAGATCTGGCAGCCCCGCTGATCAACAGGAATGCCATTAAGGCCACTTATTACAATGCCAATGCGAAGCAGATTCAGGCCGTTTACAATTATGAGCGGACCATTTTGAATGCTTACATAGAAGTGGCCAATCAGCTCTCCAATATCAATAATCTGAGGAGCAGCTACGAACTGAAAGAACGTCAGGTGCAGGCACTCACCGAGTCGATCGAGATCTCCAGCACACTTTTCAGGTCTGCACGGGCAGACTATATGGAGGTGTTGCTGACTCAGCGTGATGCACTGGAGTCCAGATTTGACCTGATAGAGACCAAAATGCAGCAGATGCATGCCTGGATCGATATTTACCAGGCACTTGGTGGTGGCTGGCGCTAATCAGGTAGCTATTGGTTAAGGTTTAAGGTAGAAAGCCATTTTGCAGTGATGCAAAGTGGCTTTTTGTTTTCATGCTAATGGGTATATCCTTCTCAATAGCAAACTATTTGTTCCTTGAGACAATGGGGTTGTGTACAGATGACTTTGTGAAACGGTTTGGAATCCGGTAACTTGTTAGAGCAGGTGCAAGTCATAAGCTCAGCTAATGAGTGTATAATATTTATAAATATATGTAATCGCATATTTGTCTATAAGTAATAAATCTTTAATCTCTCAAAAATGGAAAACAGTAAACATTCAGGTGCATCGGTAGGCGACATGAACGATGCAAGCAAATGCCCCTTTCATGGCGGATCATTGAAACAGGGAGCCGGTGGTGGTACTTCCAACCGCGACTGGTGGCCCAACCTATTGAAGTTGAACATACTGCGTCAGCACTCTTCTCTGTCCAATCCTATGGGTGAGGATTTTAACTATGCTGAGGAGTTCAAAAAGCTGGATCTTAAAGCTGTGAAGAAAGATCTGTTTGAGTTGATGACCAAGTCCCAGGACTGGTGGCCGGCAGATTATGGTCATTATGGTCCGTTCTTTATCAGGATGGCATGGCACAGTGCGGGTACCTACCGCATTTCGGATGGCCGTGGCGGTGCCGGATCCGGCACTCAGCGATTTGCCCCACTCAACAGCTGGCCGGATAACGCCAACCTGGACAAGGCGCGCCTGTTACTTTGGCCCATCAAACAGAAGTACGGCAAAAAGATTTCATGGGCAGACCTGATGATTATGGCGGGTAATTGTGCGCTAGAATCCATGGACTTTAAAACTTACGGTTTTGCAGGAGGCCGTGAGGATGTATGGGAGCCCGAGGAAGATGTGTACTGGGGCTCTGAGTCCGAGTGGTTGGGAGACAAGAGGTACACCGGTGACCGGGAGTTGGAAAATCCCCTGGGAGCGGTGCAGATGGGACTGATCTATGTGAACCCCGAGGGGCCTAACGGAAAACCTGACCCGATAGCTGCCGCACGCGACATCAGAGAGACTTTTGGTCGCATGGCCATGAATGATGAAGAGACCGTGGCACTTATCGCTGGCGGACACACATTTGGCAAGACACACGGAGCTGCCGACCCAGGCAAGTATGTGGGTCCGGAGCCTGCTGCAGCGAGCATAGAAGAGCAGGGGCTTGGCTGGAAAAATACATTGGGTAGTGGGAGTGGAGTCAACACCATTACCAGTGGTCTGGAAGGCGCATGGACCACCACACCTACTAAGTGGAGTAACAACTTTTTTGAGAACCTCTTTGGGTTTGAGTGGGAGCTGACCAAGAGCCCGGCTGGAGCACACCAGTGGAAGCCCAAAGGTGGAGCTGGAGCGGGTACCGTGCCAGATGCACATGACCCATCGAAAAGCCATGCCCCATTTATGCTGACGACTGACCTGGCCTTGAGAATGGACCCAATTTATGAACCCATCTCCCGACGGTTTTATGAGAACCCCGACCAGTTTGCAGATGCTTTCGCAAAAGCCTGGTATAAGCTCACGCACCGTGATATGGGGCCTTTGGCGCGCTACCTGGGGCCGGAGGTGCCTTCAGAGGAGCTAAGCTGGCAAGATCCTTTGCCCGCCGTGAAGCATAAACTGGTGGATGATAAAGATATCGCTGCGCTAAAAGCTAAAATTCTGGATTCCGGCCTCACTGTGTCACAGCTGGTGGCTACGGCATGGGCATCGGCTTCTACTTTCCGGGGCTCGGATAAGCGTGGTGGAGCCAATGGCGCACGCATTCGTTTGGCACCGCAAAAGGATTGGGCGGTGAATAACCCTAAGCAATTGGCGGCAGTGCTCCAGAAGTTGGAAGGAATCCAAAAGGAATTTAACAGCTCTCAGTCAGGGAAGCAGGTGTCTCTGGCCGATCTGATCGTGCTGGGTGGTAGTGCCGGCATAGAGCAGGCAGCTAAGAATGCGGGTCACTCGGTTACGGTACCATTCACTCCCGGGCGTGCTGATGCCACCCAGGAACAAACAGATGTAGAGTCGTTTGCCGTGCTGGAGCCAGGCGCAGATGGCTTCCGAAATTATTTTGAACCGAAACATACAGCCTCTGCAGAGGAGATGTTGGTAGATCGTGCACAGCTATTGACGCTGACTGCTCCTGAAATGACTGCTTTGGTAGGAGGGATGCGTGTGTTGAATACGAACTTTGATCAGTCTAAGCACGGGGTATTCACCAAACGACCTGAGACCCTCACCAACGACTTCTTTGCCAACCTGCTGGACCTGAGCACCACATGGAAGGCCACATTAGCTTCTGAAGCTGTTTTTGAGGGACGTGACCGTGCCACAGGGGCTGTGAAGTGGACGGGCACCCGGGTAGACCTGATCTTTGGTTCTAATTCTGAACTGAGGGCCATCGCTGAGGTGTACGGATGTGCCGATTCTGAGGAGAAGTTTGTACAGGACTTTGTAAAAGCCTGGACCAAGGTGATGAACCTGGATCGTTTCGATCTGGCGTAGATTTCAGAAGAGATTATCGTACTATGGAATGCAAAAGGTGACCAGGAAACTGGTCACCTTTTTTGGTGCTATGGGGATTGAGAAGCGATCATGCCAAGGGGGTGTCTGTTGAGTCTTTCTGCCTGGTTTGACAGGTGAATGACGCTTTTGATTACCCTTGGGGCTCTATGTGGATGGATACGTGGCCTAGCGTGGGGATCTTTTCACACAGGGTGTCTTTCAGCAGGTGAGCAAGATCGTGACCCTCAGTGACGCTAATTTGACCATCTACACGTGCATGTAGGTCTATGTGATATTGCATCCCGGCTTTTCTGATCAGACACTTTTCTGTGCTCTGGATCCCTGGAACCGTCAGGGAAACTGCTCTGATTTCTTTTTGGAGGTCATCATAGAGGTGTTCATCCATGATCTCACCGAGGGCAGGTCGGAAAATCAGGTAGCTGTTGTATAAGATGAAAGCAGAGGCGACAAGTGCTGCCCAGTCGTCGGCGGTTTCGTAGCCCTTGCCGAAGATGATGGCGATGGAGATACCAATAAATGCGGTCACGGAAGTAATGGCGTCACTGCGATGGTGCCAGGCATCAGCGCGCAGTGATGAGCTGTTGGTTAGCTTACTTTTTCGTATGACGATGCGGTAAGAGACCTCCTTCCATACGATGATGCCGCCCAGTACTATCAATGTCCAGGGTTGGGGCACCTTATGGGGTGTTTGGATGTGAAGAATGCTTTCGTAAGCAATGATGGTGGCAGAGGTGACCAAAAAGGCCACCACCAGAAAGGTGATAAGGGGCTCTATCCGACCATGTCCGTAAGGATGGTTTTCGTCGGCGGGCCTGCGGGCATACTTGAGCCCGAAGAGTACCAGCAAGGAGGAGAAGATATCAGTGGTAGACTCAATCGCGTCTGCTATGAGCGCATACGAATTGCCAAAAAAACCGGCCAATGCTTTGATGATCGCAAGGCTGGTGTTGCCAATGATGCTGAAATAAGAGGTTTTGATAGCTGTTTGCTCGTTGTCCATGCCGAGTACGGTTCCCGCACGGTGCTCCATGCACAGCGCGCCTCGAAGCTAAAGTATTTCAGGTTTTTTAATGAAGCTTTTTCCCGGGTATTGGGTGAAGAGCTGGGCCGTGGCTTACCAGACCAAAATTTGGAATGGGATTAGAGGGTGACCAGTTGAGGCTTTGTTCCCAACAGCGTACCTTATTCATCTCTCAAGGCCTCCACTGGGTTTTTTGTAGCCACTTTGACCGATTGAAGCCCAATGGTAATCCAGGAGATGAATAGTCCTGCCGCACCGGCCAGAGCGAAGACCCAAAGATTGATGGATGTTCGGTAGGGGAATTTGGACAACCAGGTATCCACGAAATACCAGGCAATCGGGCTGGCAATCAAAAAACCAATCACTATCAATTTGGTGAAGTCTCTGGAAAACAGTGTGACGATTTGCAGGACGCTTGCACCCAGCAGTTTTCTGATACCTAATTCTTTTGTTCTTTTCTCTGCGGAGAATATCGCTAAACCATAGAGTCCGATACAAGCGATGATCAAAGCCATAAGGGTGAAGGCATTCATGATTCTTTTTACTCGTTGTTCATTTCTAAAGCTGTTTTCAAACTCCTGGTCCAGAAAGCTGTATTCAAAAGGGAAATATGGATCCATATTCTTAACCTCATCTCGTATGGAGGCAACAAGTGCACTCATCTCATTGGTCGAATGGATTGCCTTCGGATCGATTCGCAGAGAAAGCACCGATGGGCTTGTGCCACTATCGGGAAGGTATTTGTTGTCAATGTGATAGATGACCAGGGGTTCAACCTGATGTTTAGGACTTTTGTAATAGAAATCTGCGGTCACGCCTATCACTTCCATTTTCTGGCCATTGCTATAAATGTACTTCCCCACGGGAGAATCTTTTGAATAGGCTTCCGGAGTTCCCCAGCCTAGCATTTGTACCGCTTCCGCATTCAAAATCACTGAATGATGAAGGTCGGTAACCATTGTTTCATTAAAGTTGCGACCTGTGATGAGCGCTACATCCAGTAAATCAAGATAAGGTGCATCCACTTTCATTCGGCTTACCTCCATTTGATCCTTGTCCATAAGCCTCGGACTTATAAGGTTCCCACGCATGACGTTTGGGGGTGACTGATGGGCTTCTCCCACCAGTTGGATGCCGGTTTGGCTCATCAATGTGTTTTTTAGTACCTGGCTATCTGCGCTGAATTGTTCAACATTATGCAGTTGAAGTACGTGCTCTTTATCGTACCCTAGATCGAACTGTGTCATGTAATTCAATTGCCTGGCGATAAACACCGATCCAATGATCAGGCCGATGGAAATGGTGAATTGGAATACAATCAATGCATTGCGGATGCCTTTTCCGCTAATTCCCATGCTCAAGATACCCTTCATGCCATTGGCGGGTTGAAAAGAAGAAAGATAAAGGGCAGGGTAGCTCCCGGCCAGGAGTCCCAGAAAACCACAAAAAACGATGATGGAGATCAAAACGACCGGTTGTGATAGCTGCTCGAAAAGGTTGATCGACTTGCCGGAGAAGTGGTTGAAACTGTCCAGGAGTACGCCTGTGAGGGCAATACCTACGAGTGTACTGATGATGACAAGGAAGAAGGCTTCAAATAGAAACTGTGCAATGAGTGCCTTTCGTTGAGCTCCAAGGGCCTTGCGAATGCCCACCTCACGGGCACGGTTGGAAGATTGTGCAGTGGAGAGGTTCATGAAATTGATACTCGATAGTATCAAAATTAATAGCCCTATGGCCGTAAATGAGGCAATGGTGCTCCGCTGACCCAGCGGCCCCAGAATGTTTCCCATCGTGTTGGACCCTAAATACACATCGCCGATGGGCTGCATGAAAAGATCCCATGATTTATTGTCCGCATGCAATTCGTCAAATGTGAGCCCGAAGATTCTTTGCAAGGTGCTGGCTGCCCATTTGGGAGGGATGGTTTTGAGTGCGGATTCCAGCTGTGCTGCATCCACGCCTTCTTTGAGCAGGGCATAGTTTGCAAAAGCCGTCCACGTCCATAGTGATTCATTTTGTGTGATGTCAATAAAACTAGCGCTAGAAGCCACCATATCAAACTGGATATGTGACTGATCGGGAATGTCTTCAATAATGCCGCTGATCGTGAAATTCAGCGGTGTGTTATCCTCTGCTTGCCGGCCTTCCAAAATTGTGCCGCGCAGTTGAAGGGTTTTGCCTAGGGCTGATTCTTTCCCAAAATATTTGATTGCGGCTTTCTCAGTGATGACGATTTGGTTGGGTTTGGAAAGGGCAGAGAATTTGTCACCCTCAACCATAGGGAATGAAAAGATCTTAAAAAAATCAGGATCAGCGATCAGCAGGTCGTCTTCCAGGAAACTGTTAGGTTGACTGGCTTCATCCAGTGATGTTACCACAAATCCTTCGGGGTGCAAGATCCTGGTAATGGCCTCTATCTCCGGTACATCGGCTTTTAGCGCCAGCGCTACATTAGGGCCTGTTGTGGGCATTTGGGAAGTCCAATCCCCCCAAATCATGGATTGGTTGATGCGATAAATTCGATCCGATTTTTCATGGAAGGCATCGAAGGCATACTCATAGTGTACATACAACCCGACCAGCAGGCAAACCATCATTCCTACGGACAGACCAATTATGTTGAGTAAGGTGAAACTGGTTTTTCTTGTGGCCATTCGCCAGCTCACCTTCAGCATGTTGTAAATCATAGGTGTTTCAATAATTCATGGCTGTTTTTTCAATAATGGTGCCAAGGCAGCGAAACCTCTCTAAGCGGTTATTGAGTGCTTTTTATGCAATCAATATACTGTTTATTGTCCGAAAATGACCAGTGCGACTTTAAAAACGGCCACTTCAGGGATCGGAGAACAATGATGTCTCTTGGGAGCTTTGTCTTACCCTTCGACGGAGCTCAGGGTGACAAAGGATTGCCAACCTGCGTGCCGAAGCAATCCTTCAGTTGGAGCTTTCCATCTGATTTGCCAATTGATTTCTTATCGAGAGCTCACTGAATTATAGAAGTGAATATGAAAACCTTTCAGAGCTTTACGTCGGATTGCTTCACCCGATAGTTATCGGGCCTTGCAATGACGGTTCGTTGTATTACGTCATTGCGAGAAGCGACCATAGGGAGTGCCGAAGCAATCCTCCTTGAGTTGGAGCTTTCCATCTGGTTTGTCAATTGATTTCTTATCGAGAGTCTGCTGAATTATAGAAGTAAACACGTAAACCTTTCAGAGCTTTACGTCGGATTGCTTCACCCGATAGTCATCGGGCCTCGCAATGACTTCACCGATTATCATTTGCACGTGAGGGAAGGGATTGGTGAGCAATGATTTCTCTGGGAGCTTTGTCTTACCCTTCGACGGAGCTCAGGGTGACAAAGCATTGCCAACCTGCGTGCCGATTGTCATCTTGGGTAAGTGGTTAAACCACCGTGTTGAAGGATGGAAAAGCGTATGTGGGCATAAAAGGACTAGCGGAGGATTGCTTCGCCCCGATAGTCATCGGGCCTCGCAATGACGGTTCGTTGTGGTATGTCATTGCGAGAAGCGACCATAGGGAGTGCCGAAGCAATCCTCCTTCAGTTGGAGCTTTCCATCTGGTTTGCCAATTGATTTCTTATCGAGAGCCCACTGAATTATAGAAGTAGACATGTTAACCTTTCAGAGCTTTACGTCGGATTGTTTCACCCGATAGTTATCGGGGCGCAATGAGGCAAAGGGTCGTTATTTTCGTGTAGGACAGCGGTTGAAATGCTGAGGTGTTATTTTCCAATATAACCCTCATCCAATTTTTCTACTTTGCCGATATTAATTAACCAAAGAAGTCTGAAATTTACTTGAGCAAGAGTACTCCATTCAACCTCAAAATTCTCTATGATATACTCTAGAACCTCTTGATCGGATTTCGGCTCAGGGCTGCTCAGGAGAAATTGATGTACTTCTTCAAAGGCTAGAATATTAGAAGATATTGTCATAAAAAGGAACTCTAAATCTTTGCTTTTTCGGTACTTATTTCCAGCTTCAGTCAAAATACAGTTTCCATCTTCAAAGTCAATCAAGCCCATATTCTTAGGGACGTTCAAATAGCCATTGGCTGTTTTTTTCGAAGATACATTCTCAAATGAGGAGACAAACCAATTTACAAGTTCACTTCGAGGGCTTTGCTTTTCAGTTATCCTATCTAGTAGCTGATTCAATGTTTCAATATAGGAGTTGACACCTCCCGGAAGAGGCCAAATAGAGCGACTTTTGTTCTCACTATTTTTAATTGGAGAGTCGGAGAGTTCATTTTCAAAAAGTTCTGAGTCAATAGAATAAACGCTTACGGTATCCACTTTTACGCCAACTTGATATTTAAAAAGCAAATCAATTAGTTTTTGTCCGTTGACCAGGGCAACAGGCATTTTATTAATAGCTTTTGATTCATTAATCGCGTCTTTGGTAAAATCCGAGGTTGTAATTATCAAGCCCCTCTGATCTACTTCTGCACTTCCCCTTAATTGAGTTATGTATTTACCAGAAATGTTATTTCCCGTTTTATACCTTTTGACTTGAATTACTGTTTTGACATGAGTTAACCCTCCAACTGTTAAGTTTCCAGCCACGTCAATTCCTTTGTCTCCACTGCGTTTTGTAACGTCAACATTTTCATAGCCTATCTTCCGTAAGAGTTCAGCTACCAAATATTCAAATTGAAACGGATCCATTTCTTGGATTGTCTCGATCAATTTCTGCTTTACTAAGTTATTTTGATTCTGAATTGCTAAAAGCGGTGATTTTGCAGATTCTGTTTGTTTAATTAGAGCAAAAAGGCCTCTACCTACTTTCTTGAATTTACCTGTATCGGTGTATAGCTGTGCAGCCATGGTTGCGCTAGGAGTAGCACCGGATGTTTCAATTAGCTCGTCCTCAATAGCAATTTTCGTTATTTCCTTTGCTGAAAGTGGTTCATCTGCTTCCGTTAAGATTTTAACTGCTGCTTCCTTGAATGACAATTTCTTCATGTTGTATAATTAGGCCATAAACACCCCTCCAAAATAACGGAATTATCCATCCAAAGCAAGCACTAACCGGCGCACCTGCAGACATCCTGATCAACCAAGCCCACATAAAAAAGCCCGCTTCCCTTCCGCCATAGATCGCGGGAGGGAAGCGGGCTGTATCAAGGTCTTTTGCTGAGAGTTTACTTCGTCAGCTTATAGGCCACGACCTGGTTGCCAAAGAAGGTAGGCACCAGCAGGGTATTGGACTTGGCGATAAACTCTATATCTGCTGCGTTGGACCCGTCTTCACTAGTGTCCAACAGCTTGGTGGTTTCACCCGCTGCAGTTATATAAAACACCCGGCCATGCCAGCTGGAGACCAGGTAGTCTTCGCCTGTTTTCTCTATCCCGTCGCCACCCTGTAGTGAGTCTGCCACTTGCGTGATGGTGCCGGAGGCATAGTCTATGGTATTGAAGATGCCCTTGCCAAAGGCCACCATCATCATCTGGTCACCATCATCCAGCAGGCCATTGGGCCCGCCAATCTCCGCATCTTCTATCCACAGGGAAAGCTCCCCATCGGCCGACAGTTTGTGGATTCTGTTGGCACCAGAGTCGGTAAAGTACACGTTGCCTTCATCGTCTGTGGTGATGTCATTGAGGAATACCGCATCGGGTACGTTTATTTTCTGCGTGATTTCTCCGGTAGTCACGTCTATGGCCACGATATCATCTATATCCGTCACATACAGGGTACTGCCGATGAGCCCCAGTCCTTTGGGTGCATCCATACCAGTGACCCACTGTAGTTCTATGATGGAGCCATCTGCCGGTGACACTTTGGCGATAAATCCATCTTCATCCCGGGCATCTGGCGGTGCGCCGTTGATGCAGGAGACATAGAGTACGTCGTTGGTTTCGTCATAGATGACTGACTCGGAGGTGGTGAGTAGCGTATCAGTAGCCCAGAGCTTTTCCAGCCCCAAAGTAGGTTCGGCTGTTTCTGAGGAGGCCGTTTCGCCCTCATTTGATTTTGGCTGACTGCAGGCCACCACGAGGAGCGCCAGTGCCAGGTAGATAGTTTGTTTCATGATCATAGGTGTTTTGTAGGTTTTGTGGATGAACAAGCTGTGTATTTGCAATGTTTGGTTTCAATTTACTGATTTTAACCATTCAAAGTAAAATTCAGGAGTTCATGGAAGAGAATTTTAGTCTCTTGAAAAAAATGAGCAAATTCCGGAAGTAAAAATGAAAAGCACTATGAAGAAGTACTATGGTTTATTGGTTTTGGGAGGGTTGATGGCCTGTGAGGGTTCTCAGCAGACCGCAGAAAAGGTTCTTGTGGATACGGTGGCTATGGCCAACCATGTGCGGATCCTCGCTTCCGATGATTTTCTGGGAAGAAAACCTTTCACGGAAGGGGAGACCAAAACCCTGGCCTATTTGGAAAATGAATTTAAAAGTTACGGACTGGAGCCTGGCAATGGCGATAGCTTCTTTCAGGAGGTACCCATGGTAGAGCTCAATGCAAGCCCTTCACCTACACTTGAGATTAGCGGTGCTAATGGTAGCGTATCACTCAATGTAAGTGATGAGTTTGTGGCTTATACAGAACGAGTGGAGGAGGTCAGTGCCCTGGAGAACTCTGAGTTGGTGTTTGCCGGCTTTGGTGTGGTGGCACCTGAGTATGGCTGGAACGACTATGAGGGACTGGATGTGAAAGGAAAAACAGTGATTGTGCTGGTAAACGATCCCGGATTTGGGAGTGGCGACAGCACTTTTTTCAAAGGACAGACCATGACCTACTATGGTCGTTGGACTTACAAATATGAAGAAGCTGCCCGACAGGGTGCAGCTGGGATATTCATCATTCACGATACGGCACCTGCAGGATACCCCTGGTTGGTGGTGAGAAACTCCTGGTCGGGCGCGAGCTTGTACCTGGATCAGACTGCTGGTCAGTACAAGCCTTTGGTACAAGGATGGGTCACCCGCGAGGCGGCCATCAAGATCTTTGAAGCCTCAGGTAAAGACATGAAAAACTACGTGGAGAAATCGCGCAGTGCAGATTTCACACCCACAGCGCTGGATATGACAGCCAGTGTTACCATCAAAAATGAAATCAAAAGAGCCTCATCCAAAAACGTAATTGCCATGGTGAAGGGCACAGAGAAGCCCGAAGAGTATGTGCTCTACACGGCTCACTGGGATCACCTGGGCGTAGGCCAGCCTATTGACGGAGATAGCATCTATAATGGTGCACACGACAATGCCTCTGGTACTGCTGCGCTTTTGGCCATCGCCAAAGCATATGCCTCCAATCCCGAGAAGCCTAAGCGTAGCGTGTTGTTTTTGGCAGTAACTGCCGAGGAGCAAGGACTTTTAGGTTCTAAATATTATGCAGAGAATCCGATCTACCCACCAGCGCAGACGGTGGCTAATATCAACATGGATGGGCTGACCTATTATGGCCCCATGAAGGATTTTACGGTAGTGGGCTATGGACAGTCCGAGCTTGATGACCTGGCGGGAGCCATGGCTACCCAACAGGGGAGGTACATCATGCCTGACCAGGAGCCGGGCAAGGGGTATTTCTTTAGGTCAGATCATTTTCAGTTTGCCAAAGTGGGTATCCCGGCCATGTTTGCCAGTGGTACCTATGAGCACATGACCAAAGGCGTGGAGTATATCGAGGAGATGTCCAATGAATACCTGACCAACCGATATCACCGACCTGCAGACGAGTTTGATGCAGCCGAGTGGCGTTTTGGAGGAATGCTGCAAGATGCCAGCTTGTTTTATGAGTTGGGTTGGCAGTTGGCCAATTCGGATCAGTGGCCCAAGTGGAAAGAAGGTTCCGAGTTTAAAGCCATCCGTGAAGGAAATTAGTGGATCAAGAGATCTGGCCTCTGGGGCCTAGCTCTACCACTTCCAGATTTTGAATTTTACCCTCCTGTATCTCCAGACGCAGGAGGGTTTTTATTTTGTGAAAGCCATGCTTTCCGGCGGCTCCGGGATTGATAAAAAGCAGGTTGTTGGCCTTATCCGGCTGCACTTTCAATAGGTGCGAATGTCCACATACCAGCACATCGGGCTGATGGGTCTTGATTAGGTCACGCACCCGGGGATTGTAGCGAGGCAGACTCCCGGCAATGTGCGTCATGAGGATTTTCTTTCCCTCACGCACAAACACCTGGTCTTCGGGGCTGGCAGCTCGCACATCGTGCCCATCTATATTGCCGAATACGGCCATGGTGGGCTTGAAGGCTTCCAGCTGCTGGAGGACATCCAGTGTGCCGATATCTCCGGCATGCCAGATCTCATCGCATTGGCTGAAATACTTAAAGACGGACGGGTCCAGGTAGCTGTGGGTATCTGAAATGATGCCTATACGCATGTTGATAAAAGATTGAACTGCAAGTTAGATAGGAAAAGACAAAGCCGGTAAAAGCTTGCCAATGAGCAAACCTTTTACCGGCTTTTGTAATAAATAGGATTTGTTACTCCACAGTGAGCGTGAGCGCCACCTGATTAACGAGTCCGTCACGGTTGGTGACCGTGAAGGTGAAAGTGCTGGTCTGACCACTCAAACCTTCTACTTTCGCGCTATAATCATACTCAAAATTATCACCATCACTGCCAGACAAGTCCTGAGTGTACACTGTGGAGGCGGTGCCGCCATCCACAGATTTGGAAATATTAAACTTCTTGAGAACATCCTTATCCTCCGTTTTGGAGGCGGTGATGCCTATGACTACATCCGTGCCCGCAGGCAGGGTGGCATCGGTACTCACATAGTTGGTAGCGGTCTTGAAACTAATTTCGGGAAGTATTCCCTCATCCTTTTCGCAAGCGCACAAAAAGGTCACTATAGCCGTCAAAGTGGCCATTATCCATTTGTTTTTCATGTTGATTTGAATTAATATATTTGATTCAATAAAGTAAACTATCGGTTCATCATGACCGTAACAAGTGTGAATCCGGGGGCGGAGCGTCTACTTCCCCGTAAAGAATCGGTAAAGGGGTGGATATGTAGGGTGAGAATGGCCGGATCACCACGTGATGAAACGTGAGAAAAGGCGGGGTTTGGAAAAACTGGTGAAGCTTTCTCAGGGTTTTGATGAGCAACGCCTGGTGGTCTGCTGACCGATCCTGGGCTTTTCTCAGTCTGTCCTCTTTATGGTCGCGTTTACATTTGACTTTGATACGTCCATCTTCTGTGGACATGCTCATCACATCATACATGTGACCATCCAGCACAAATTCCCGACCCGGCTTTTCCCAGTGAATATTAGTTCCATGTTTAAAATAGAGTGTGACCACTTCCAGTGATTCCTGATGGTTGCTGATTCTGCTGATTTTTTCCCATTGCGTGATCCTGTGCCACTGCAGTGCTATGTATGGCGCAATACTCTGGAACATCCAAAGGCTGATGATCAGTAGACAAAGGATTCGTGTTTTCAAAGGCGATCGTTTTGACGTTCGAAGGTTATTTTCACGATGAAGGATATATTCCGACCGCTGTTGAGTAACCCGAAATATTTGAATCGGGAGAGGTGATCATAATAGGCTTCATTCATCAGGTTTTTCCCGGATAGGCTTATCTGATAGCGATGACCGTTTCGTTGAAAAGAAGTGGAGACGCCTGCATTTACCAGCCAGTAGGCTGGTGTAGAAAGCTCCTCCGGCGCTGCCTGGTTTTGTGCAAAACAGTGCGAGGCCTCTGCATAGAATTGAACAGGCAGTTCCTCCCATATAGAGGCACTATACCGAATGCCGGGTGTGAGTTTCTTCGCAGGGGTATAAGGTGTGTAATGTCCGTTGGAAGTTTTGCTCATCATGCCCTCATAGGTCAGGCTCAGCTGGAGTGGGTCAGAAGGTGTGAGCCTTATGGTGGATTCGGTACCATACTGTATGGCATCCTGCTGACGATACCTGTACACCGGAAATCCATACCACTCTTCGTTAGTGGGAGCCAAGTAGACATAATTGAAGAAGTGGTTGTAGAATGGACTGATGGAAAGGCTGACCCATTCTCTATGGTAGTTGGCCACAAGATTAAGAGCCAGGTTTTGTTCATTTTCTAACGCCGGGTCACCGATCTCATACGTGAAAACACCCTCATGGAGCCCGTTAGAAGAGAGTTCGGCCAGGTTGGGAATCCGCACTCCTGTGGCTACATTCAGTTTTATGTTGAATCGGGCAGATGGAAAGTAAGTGATTCCGCTGAATAGGTTGTAATACGGTGCAAATTTCGAAAAGGGGCGGACTTCCTGCTCAGGGCCGTTCACGTTTGGGGTAAAATACGTTTTGATCCATTTTTCTCCCAGCCCAGCTCCATTTTCAAGGATGAGTCCCGGCCTCAATACCGTTTCAATAAACGCAGAGAGGTTGGCTTCCTGTAGGTAGGCATCGGGTACAATCTTGCGTGCACCGAAATTGGTATTGTCTTCAAATGATCCCAGGTGTGAGATGATGAGTCTGCTACGAGTAGAGACTTGTTTCTCCAGTTTCAATAAATACTGAAAAGTCAATAAATGCATATTTAGACTGATTTTACCACTGCCTTCGTTTTCCATCCGGTCGTTGGACTGCACGCCCACGTTGATGCTCAACCTGTTATTGTTTTTCAGCTGGAGCTTATTTTCGGAAGAGAATATATTGAGCAGCACCATATGAGCCGGGTTGTTCCCGAGATCTCGACTCCAGCGCTTATCTGTTTCTATGAAGCTATAGGCATCGTTGAAGATGAAGCCGAATCTGTTGTAGGAGCTCATGAAGTTGTTAGTGGAGGTCCAGCGGTTTCTCTGGAAGCCGTAGGTGCCCTTCAGATAGTATCCATCGAATCGACTGTTTAATACCCGATCTTGATGGCCATCGGTGTAGTCCGCGTGATTTTGGCTGCCAATTCTGAGTCGCCACCAGCTCGAGCCATTGTTCACTTTGTAACCTGCCTGTACCATGCCGCCTAGTGTGTTGGAGTTGAGCCGGAGGCCTATTTCTGATTGAGACTGGTGGAGCGCAGGTTTTTTTTCTTCAATCAGGTTAATGACTCCACCCATGGCTTCTGACCCATAGAGCACACTCATCGGACCTTTGATTAGCTCTACTCTGGAGAGCCCAAAGTCAGTCAGCCCAAGCCCATGCTCTTCCTGCCATTGCTGGTTGTCGAACTTTAGTCCTGATAGCAGTACTAGGGTTCTGTTGCCATAGAGGCCGCGGATGACTGGTTTGGAAATGCCCATTCCCATGGTGAGCATGCTCACGCCCGGTGTTCTGGACATCAGTTCCGTCAGGTTGTGATGACTATAGCTCGTCAGGGTGTCCAGACCTATGGATGTGATGTGAATGGAGGTTTCGCGCTCAGGAATCTCCTGATAGGCCGTGATGGTGAGGTCCTCAAGTAGAATAGTTTGAGTGGAATCGGGCTCTTGCGCCTGAGCGAAACACATACCAATAAGTAGCAGGAAGGAAATGACTCCTCTCATCAGGGAAATGTAACTGCTAACTACAATTGATGCGGCGTGTCAATGTTAGCTTGTTTGCTATCGTAACCTGGGGTACCGAAAATCTTGGTCGACTTTTCTGTACTTCCGCAAGTATAACATTCGCCTATTTTTAGTCCAATTGTAGCGGTGATTTTGTTTGAGGGAAAATTTAATGATCAGTGCTGAGTGTAAGCTATTCTTTTATCTGCTTTGCGGGGTCTCTGAACTTCTTCTTGCTGTTTCTAAAATCCATTTTAAGTCCGATCATCAACCAGTTATACCGATCATCGGCATCCGGTACCAATCGATTGGCGTAGGTGATTTGAAACCCCAACCCCCGTTTGCCGGGCACCTCCGAGCCGATCCCGATGACTTTAGCCGCCGGGTAGTTGGTGAAGGAGGTGAAGTCCACATTGACTCCCGCCATTCCATAAAACTTTTGGCTCCCAAAGAGCAAGTCATATTGCAGCCCAAAAGGTCGTAAGGCTCCACCATAAAGTGCCGCATCACCTGAAAAAGTGAAGTTGCCATTTTGATAAAACTGATGCTTCAGATCTATGACGGCTCCAGGCAGGTACACCCCGTAGAGGGTCACACCCAGTTCGTTTCCTTTGCCGAGGCCTGCCCGATAACTGATGATGGGCTGAAAGCCAAATACTTCTCCATCGTCACTGGCCAAAATGGGGTCAACTACCAGTCCGTAGGTCCAGGATTGCTGCTCTTTTGGTAAGGCGACAGGGGAGGTCATCCTGTTGTGCATCACACAGCCCCCAAGAAAGAGAAGGAAGGGAAGAGCCTTTAAGCATGCAGAAGTTCTCATCGCGTAGATCAAGGTTATACAAAATAACGGATTGCTTTGAGATTTCCTATTAATGGGAGTTGGTGAAAAGGTCACTGATGTTAAAAACGAGTGGTGGTTTTGTGACCAATCCGCATCGGTAAAGTGGCGATTCATTCATTTCTTAACACTTTTTAACAGGTTTTTCGGCTTGACATAAACAGGCAGGAATGTTATACTTGCGGGCGATATTATTAAAGTTCTTAGTGATTATTAGTTAGATAATTCTATGATTAATTCAATGAACCTATGTCAATAATAGTAGAGAACCTTACCAAGAAATATGGTGAGCAGAAAGCAGTGAATGACATATCGTTTGAGATCAAAACGGGAGAGGTAGTGGGTTTTTTGGGTCCCAATGGAGCCGGAAAAAGTACCACTATGAAGATCATCACGTGCTTTATGGCACCGTCTTCCGGAGATGTGCGGCTGGATGATGACTCCATCCACACCAATCCAGAAACGATCAAGCGGAAGATTGGCTATCTGCCAGAGAACAATCCCTTGTACCTGGATATGCCTATCATCGACTACCTGCGTTTCACAGCGGAAATTCAAGGGGTGCCGAAGGGTGCCATTGCCGGACGCATCGGAGAGATGATTGAGCGATGTGGCCTGGATCGGGAGAAGCACAAAAACATCAACGAGCTGTCTAAGGGATACCGTCAGCGAGTGGGTCTGGCGCAAGCGATGATCCATGATCCTGAGGTGCTTATTCTGGATGAGCCTACCACTGGTCTTGATCCTAACCAGATCGTGGAAATCAGGAAGCTGATCAAAGACCTGGGCAAGGAGAAAACAGTGATTCTGAGTAGTCACATTCTCTCCGAAGTGGAGGCCACCTGTGATCGCATTCTCATCATCAACAGGGGTAGGATCGTAGCTGATGGTACTTCAGACACACTCAGAAGTCAGTCTCAGGGGCAGGAGTTGTTGAAAATTCATGTGGAGGCTGATCCTGCCAAAGTAGAGACAGCTGTCAGAGGGCTTCCTTCTGTGGAGAAGGTGATGCCGCTGGATGGCAAGGCGGGCTGGTTCAATGTGCAAAGCAAGCCTGACCTGACCTCCAGGAAGGAGATTTTTGATCTGTGTGTACAGAATAAGTGGTATCTCATGGAAATGAGCGGTCTGGAGACCAGACTGGAAGATGTATTCCAAAAACTAACGAAATAACTATGAGCAAAGTCTGGATAATAACAAAACGAGAACTTGCGTCATTTTTTGATTCGCTGATTGCGTATGTCATGATCGTCCTTTTTCTGGGACTGAGTGGTACTTTTACCTGGCTGGTGGGCACCAATGTGTTTTTAATCAATCAGGCCAGTATGCAGGTTTTTTACAGCATCGCTTTTTGGTCTTTGTTTTTCTTCATTCCGGCCATCACCATGCGGATGATCGCTGAAGAAAACAGGGCCGGCACCATAGAATTACTGATTACTAAAGCGGTTTCAGATAGCCAGATCGTCTGGGGAAAGTTCCTGGCCTGTTTCATCCTGGTGATCATTGCACTGGTTTGTACACTGCCTTATTACATCACCATTTCTCAGCTGGGCAACATTGACGATGGAGCTGTGCTGGGTGGGTATTTGGGACTCATCCTTCTTTCTGCCAGCTACATCAGTATTGGACTTTTTGCAAGTAGTATCACTCAAAATCAGATTGTAGCCTTTCTGATGGCCATGTCCATTGGTATTTTCTTTCAGTTGCTGTTTGATGTGATTGGAGGATCCGTGAGGGGCTTCTTCGGTGAGCTTTTCAGTTACCTGAGTATGAGTACACATTTTGAGTCCATGAGCAGGGGAGTGGTGGACAGTCGGGATCTGATTTACTTCTTTTCCATTATTGCATCGGGCGTGATTCTCTCACAAGTGATGCTTTCTAAAAGAAACTGGCAATCATAAACACATTTAGAGATGAACCGAAAAAACATAATTATACAATTGGGTATTGTGTTGGCGATCATCCTGGTGGCCAATCTGATTTCCAATGAGCTTTATTTCAGACTCGATTTCACCGAGGACAATCGATATACCTTCAGCGAAGCGACCAAAGAGGTCATCGATGAGCTGAATGGGGTGATTACGGTCAAAGCCTATTTTTCTGAAGACTTGCCGCCTCAGCTCATGAAGAACAGGCAGGATTTTCAGGATCAGTTGGTGGAGTATGAAAATCGTTCGCAGGGTAACATCGTTTTCGAATTTGTAAACCCCAATGAAAATGAGGAAGCTGAGCGCGACGCCCAACAAAATGGGGTGAGTCCGGTAATGATCAACGTGACCGAGCGGGATCAGGTGCAGCAGATGCGTGCCTACATGGGCGCTGTACTAAAGATGGATGACCGCACAGAGGTAATTCCCCTTGTGCAGCCGGGGGCGGCCATGGAGTATGCCATTACTACTGCTATCAAGAAAGTGTCTATAGCGGACAAGCCAAAACTGGGACTGATCCAGGGCTACGGTGAGCCTACCTTACAGGCCCTCCCACAATTAATGGATCAGCTCTCAGTGCTCTATAAGGTAGAGCCATTTCGGCTGAGGGATACTGCAGCAGTGCCGGGGTATTATCGGGCGCTGATTTGGATTAATCCCAAAGACTCTGTGAGCACGGGTGACTTTGCCAAGCTCGATCGTTACCTCAACCAGGGTGGAGGGATTTTCATAGCACACAGCTGTGTGGAGGGAGATTTGCAACAGGGCTTACTCTCTAAGACGACCGATGTAGGCTTGAAAGGGTGGCTTGGCCGGAAAGGGTTAGTGCTGGGTGATCAGTTTGTGGTGGATGCACAGTGCGCTTCTGTAAACGTGCAGCAGCGTCAGGGATTTTTCACCATCAATTCGCAGGTGGAATTTCCATTTTTCCCCATGGTCAACAATTTTGCTGACCATGCCATTACCAGTGGACTGGAGTCTGTGATGTTCCCTTTTGTGAGTCCTCTTTCTTTTAGCAGTTCTGACACCTCATGGGCGCAGGTGCCGCTGGTCTACTCTTCGGAGAACTCTGGATTGATCACACCGCCATCCTACATCGATATTCAAAAGAAGTGGGCACAGCGGGATTTCCCTCAGGGTGCACAAATACTGGTAGCTGGTCTTGATAATGGCAATGCCAGAGTGGGTGTGGCTGCCAATGGTACTTTCTGTGTGAATGGAGAGGGACAAAGGCCTCAGCAGCAGAATCAAGACAATATTAACCTGGCATCCAACATGATCGACTGGATTGCAGATGATACCGGACTGATTGATCTTCGTACCAAAGGGATCACCTCCAGGCCGCTGGAGAGCGTAGAGGACAGTAGCAAGGCCATGATTAAGTATGGTAATGTTTTTGCCCCAATTTTGCTGATATTGATCTATGCTTTTATCAGAAAGCAAATGAATCAGCGAAAGCGCCAGAAGTGGATGCAGGGCAATTATGAATAGAACTTGAATTCATGAAAAGGAAAAAACAATTGTAGTATGAAAGGAAAGAAAATAGTGAGGTTATTGGTGGTGTTGGTGGTGCTGGTGGGTGTGTTTTTGGTGGTGAAATATACCGGCAATACCGGACGCAGCAAAACCTTCCGATCCAGCCTGGTGGAGATAGATACTGCCAAAGTGAGTAAACTGGAAATCTTGAGTCCTGGTGACACTACAGTGCTTACCAGGGAGTCAGGTGAATGGAAGGTTAACCAGCTCAAAAAAGCTGATAAAAACACTGTCAAGGCATTGATGAACAACTTGAAGCAGATCAAGCCCAGCAGGCTGGCATCACGCACAGAGGACTCCTGGAAGGATTTTCAGGTGGATGACGCGGGTACCAGGGTGATCGCCTATGAAGGATCAGACAAAGTGCTGGATATCATCCTGGGTCGCTTCAATGTGGAGGGGCAGCGGTCGTTCTATTCATACGTCAGGCTCAATGAGGAGGCAGATGTGTATGTGGCGAAGGATTTTATGAAGATGAGCGTGGGCACAGGTTCTGCTGACTACCGCAATGATGACGTGGTGAGGTTAGTGAAAGATTCTGTTTCCAGCATTGCTTTCAATTACCCGGACAGCGCTTTTACATTGGATAAAGTGGATGGAAAGTGGCAGCTTGGTGAAATGGCTGCGGATTCAGCCTCCGTTGTAAAGTATCTGCAGTCCTTGACATTTGTTAATAGCAAGAACTTTGCTGAGCGCAGCGGAGCACCGGCGCTTTACGACCTGGTGATTGGTTTGAATGGTGGGAGCGATATTCAGGTGACGGCTTACGGTGATGATGAGTTTAGCTCTTCGTACAATGAAGATGAATACTGGCAGGACTCTGCCGTGACCGACAAGATTTTCAAGGGGAAATCTTATTTCCTCGGAGAGTAATACAATCATTCCACAAAAAAAAAGGCCCGGATCAGCTTTGCTGATCCGGGCCTTTTTTAATCCCCTCCATTGAAGAGATCAGTAGAAGCTTGGCTTTACCGTGGTGGTGTTGGGGAGCACTCTGCAGTCATCAGGATATATAGGCAATACAGCGATCCTGTCTAGCATGGAGCTCTCGATGGTTAGTGTATCCAACGCTACATCCGAGGCATAGAAATAACCCACTACCAGCTCGTCAATATCATTAATGTTGATAATATTCCCCGTGATAGAGGCCGGCGGTGGATCGAAGATGTCACCATCAATACTCAATTGGTTTTGTATCAATTCATAGAACTTATAGGCTCCAAGTGACAAAGAATATCGTTTAAGCGTCATCACATACTTATCTATAAACCGATACCCATTATCCGAGAGGAAAAACAGTTTAGCATCGGTTTCATTATTCCCCAGAGGAAAAGATGAAATGATAATGCTGGTATTTTCCTCATATTTATAGCAATCTGCACAGCAGTCTTTGGGTGCTGGTACAGGACCTCTTCGTGTTGGGCGCTCATAGAGTTCAGGAAAGGTTTTGATGTAGTGAGTACCATCATAATCCCATAAGTAAAAGTTGGATGTGTTTTCCTGCTTTTCATAATTCGCGTAAACGTCCACACCAATTTTGTAATTGAGTATGTCATTTTCATTGAGATATGGATACTCATTGTACACAGTGTAGAGCGTGTCCAGTACATTCACAGACTCCACAGTCTCCGGTGTGGAATTATAGATCTTGTCACCAATTTCAATGTTAAGAACATAGCTTTTGCCGATTACCGCCTGAAAATCAGCTGGGGTAGCGTACAATCCGTTTCCCTGAAAGGTCAAAACGGTAGTGTTTCCTTCATTGTCTCTAATGGCTACATCTGCGCGATCCACCGGGGTGATTACGCCTTCAAAAATACTTCCGTATTTGGCGCTTTTGGTGATGTAGATCAGATGAGGCCCTGGCTCTGTGGTGATTCTTCCTTCTACCACCAGGACTTCCTCGAAAGAGTCGGTCTTGACGTCCAGGGGATCAACACAGGCATTCAATCCGATGATGGTGACTAGTGTTAATATATATGTTAAGTTTTTCATCTTCTATTCAAGACTTAAAGGTAAAAGGTAAATGAAATCGATGGGAACGGAACCCCAAGTACTGCCAGCTGGTAGGCCTGAGGAGGACTCCCTACAACATCCTGTGTAAATACTGAGAATGGATTTTTTCTGCCATAAAGGTTATATACGGAGAAGTTGAATTCTGCATTCTTGTTTTCAAAGACATAAAACTTCTTCGTGAAGGAGATGTCCAATCTGTGGTACAATGGAGCTCTTTCTGTGTTTCTGTCAGTGTACAAGGACAGAACACTGCTTCCGTATTCAAACTTACCCGCCGGGTACGTGATAGGCTGTCCTGTCTTAAAAGTGAAGGTGGATGAGAATTCCCATTTCTTAGGCAGTTGATAGATAAGCACGTTCGTGAAATTGTGTTTTCTGTCGTAGTTGGCAGCATACCAGTCACCGCCGTTGATGGTTTCAGTTTTATAAGGTCCTTCGATCTTTCTTAAACTTCGAGAGTAAGTATAACTGATCCAGCCTTTGAGCCTCCCACCAGAATTCTTTTTAAGGTACAGCTCTAGTCCGTATGATCTGCCCTGACCTGAGTTGAGCTCTGTTTCTATGTGATCGTTAAGGAACAGAGCTGCACCATCCTTATAGTCTACCACATTGTCAATCTCCTTGTAGAAGCCTTCTATCGAGGTTTCAAATTTGTTTTTGTTAAAATTCTGGAAGTATCCAAGAGAGAGTTGTTCGGAAATCTGCGGTTTCAGGTAGTTGTCACTGAGTTTCCAGATATCATTTGGAGCAATGGTCGTAGTGTTTGAGATCAGCTGAATGTACTGGTACATCCTGTTGTAGCCCAACTTGATCGAAGACATGTCGGAGAGCGTGTAACGCGCCGTGAAGCGTGGTTCCCAACCAGAGTAGGTTTGTATGGATTCATTATCCCCGAAGTGTACCGAGTCCACGATGTTCTCTTCTATTTTTTCACGATAAGGTTCGTAGTAGTAGATCGTGTGCCCTCCAAGATAATTGTAGGTATTGTACCGAATTCCTCCGGTTACTGACAGCCTGGGTGTGATCTCGTAAGAAGCATCCAGGTAGTAGGCAATTTCATTGGCCTTTTCCTCCTGAACTTTTTCTGCGTTAATTGTGCTCGTTTCCGGGTCGTTGGGTTTTAGTTCTCCGGGCTGAAGCATCGTCCGGTTGAAATTTACACCCGCATTAAGGGAAGCCTGATCATTGAAAATATACTCCAGATCCAGGTTGAGAATCTGATTGTTGATCTCAGTATTGAGCTTGTAAGGGTTGACCAAACTTCTGTTTTCAATGGTATTGGAGTAGGTGCTCAGGGCTCCTGTAGCCTTCAAACTGAATTTATCACTGAAGCTGTGATACCAGTTGGCCGCCTGATAGAAGTTGACCCATTGGTAGACTGTATCACCAGCCAGATTGAAGTTATCAGAACTTTTGTAAATGGAATAAGTGAGCTTATTTCGGTTGTTCAGTTTGAGGTTGGCGATTACGTTGAAATCATAGAAACCTGCAGAACTTTCCCGAATATCCGGATCGTCAAATGCTTTAAGTGTGTAGTTGAGATAAGATCTTCTCACACTACCCAAAACCGAAAGCTTTTGTTTGATGATGGGCCCTTCAATGGCTAGTTTAGAGCTTACCACACCAATGGATAGGTTACTCTTCCACTTGTCGTAATCTCCATCCCGATACTTCACGTGAAGTACTGATGAGGCACGACCACCATATCGGGCCGGTACGCCACCTTTGTAGAGAGAAACATCGTCTACCACATCTGCATTGAATGCAGTATAAAAGCCGAATAAGTGAGCGGGATTGTAAATAGGTACATCACCAAGAAGTACCAAATTTTGATCTGATCCACCTCCACGTACGTTGAAACCCGTGGAAAGCTCAGAATTGGTACTAACTCCGGGAAGCAGGGTGAGTGATTTAATCACATCTACTTCACCCATGACCATGGGAAGTTCCTTAATAGACTCTATAGAGAGCGAGTTTTTGCCGATATCTGTACTCTTCACATTGGCATCTCCTTTACTGCCGGATATCACCACTTCGCTCAGTTGTGTCATGGCCGGCTTAAGGTACAGTCTGAAGTTACCAGAGCCCAGCACCCGGGCTCTGAAGGTACTCACTTCAAAACCTACCGAAGTAGCCTCAAGGATGATTTCGCCCTTTGGAGACCTGAGTCTGAACTCACCGTTAATATCTGTGACGGTAGCTTCCTTTTCTGCAGGAATGGAAACGATCGCCCCTATGATGTCCTCACCGGTTTCCTTGTCCATGAGTTTACCGTAGATATATCCCTTGTTGCCGGAGAATTCCTTTCCATTGATGGTGATGATATCCTGACCCACTGCCGTCATGGACAGACTGATAAATAAGGTCAATGCTAAATATTTTATTTTCATTTTCTAGTCTAGTAAGTCAGCGAAACAAGAGCCATAGGATGGGTTTTTTCGATTACCATATTCAATTGAAATAACTATTGCTTAAAAGTAAACGGTTGGTACTTCCAGAATTCGGTACTTTCAGTACTGGAAGCACCTCTGATAACGTACAGGTCTCCACCTTCCGTAAATTGAATGTCGGTGGATAGTGATGCCATTCCTTCAAAATTGTTCTTTATCAATACCTCGCCCGTTTCCAGATTCAACTGGTACATGGCTGATTGGAATGGGAAAAGGCCGAATATCAGGAATTTACCGCTGAGGAAGTAGGAGGCACCGGATTGAACATTCATGCTCAAATCAGTGAACTTAGTGAACTCCAGCGTAGAAAGATCATACATCCAGACCGTGTTGTCCTCAGTGTTGAAGAGGTAGATTGAGCCATTGTAATAGGTATTTGGTACTGTGGTGTTGACTGCAAAAGGTAGCTGGCCCAGGTAGGACCATTCGCTATCAGCATATCGCCAGATGGCCTCTCCACTGTTAAGTCCACCCAACACGATCAAATCCTGATCGACGTAAAAGGCCAGAGGTTTTACACCCGAAACTGGTGTAGACCCAAGATCCGTAATGGTGCCATCGCTTTCCAATTTACCAAACCGATCAGTGAGGGTATATATAAACCCTGAAAACCCTTCAATGATGCGTGTAGCACCAGCGCCAAAAAAGCCATTGGGCGTGTAGAATGCCCCTTCTACAAAGTATTCTTCGTCGGCAAGTGCAGTAGGCGCTCCCCAACTATTGGCTGTAAAATCATAGTTGTAGATGTCGCCATTTTTCTCGCTCGGAGAAAATGCACCCAAATAAACAGAAGCCGAGTTGCCATTGTACCTTACGGCTGCATTGGTCATTCTGCCAAAGGGAAGTGCACTCAACTTGGTCCATTTGCCAGTTTTATACTCAAATGTATCGACCAGTACCTTTCTTCCATCAAAGTTGGCGTAAACTGGCACGCGATAGTCTGTTTGATGGCCCGGAACTTCTATTTTTAACTTATAACCACCAAGTCTTGACTTAACAACGGCTGTAGTTTCACCAAAAAGAATACTCATCTCAGTCGTGAAGTTGGTGCCGATGATTTCAATCTGATCACCTGATTCTCCATAAAGTGACGATACAGTATTGACGGAACCTTCAAAGGTGCTAATGCTTCTGATGTCACTGTAGAACTTATTGTTGCCGGAGATGACAAAGGCACGGTAGTAATAGGCTGTTTTTTCTTCCAGCAGGTTGAACTCCGAGAAGAATAAACCAACCGTCTTTTTCTCTCCCAAAGAAACTACCTCGGGAGCAGAGAATGTCTCATCTTTCGAAAATTCGAATCCATGATCGCTTGCGGTACCTTCCAGAGAATAGAGTCGTCCAAGCAGCCGAATGTCATTGCTTGATACATAAATCACATCCTCTAAAAGCACCACTGTTTCTGAGTCGGTGATTTCATTGAAAAAGCAGCCACTGAGTGAACCGGCTATAAGAAGTGCGTAAATTATTTTCTGCATATATTTTATTTGGAAAATGGAGAAAAACCAAAACTAAATAAGGTAAAATCGTAACTTTCTAGAACAATCACCTTTGTAAAAACCACTACTTATTTGTGAAAATATTTCAACGAAATTGGTGTTTTTTTATTTCAGTTCTTTCTTTTCCGTTAAAAAACGGCAAGGTAACTAATTGCACTCTTCAATTCAACCGAACATGAACTCATCAGGTTGGAATTATTTAAGTGGTAATTTTTTGGGATGAATGCATTCAACGGGATGTACTTTAGGAGAAATAGACCGTTAGAAGTACTTTGAAAGAACTATAGAATCCGGATTTTGGTTTAATTTGATACATTTGAGTTGTTATGAAAAAGTTGATGAAGAATCTGTTCGTTTATCTGATCCTTATCCTTTCGGGGAGCATTGTTCATGCCCAGGAGATTGAGTGGCTAAGTTTTGAGGAGGCTGTGGCCAAATCCAAAGAAGAACCTCGCAAATTGCTGATAGACATCTATACAGATTGGTGTGGATGGTGTAAGAAAATGGACCGGGATGCCTATGCGAATAGTCACGTGGCAGAATACATCAGTAAAAATTTCTATGCCGTGAAGTTCAATGCTGAACAAACCGAATCCATCGAATTCGATGGCCATACTTTTAAGTTTATTCCTCAGGGCAAACGTGGAGTCCACGAACTGGCTGCGGCGTTGACCAACAACAAACTCAGCTATCCCACTACGGTTTTTATGGATGAGAATCTCAGAATCATCCAGCCAATCCCGGGGTATATGAATGCTAAATCACTGGATCCTATTTTGAAATACATTGGTGGCGACAAGTTCAAAAACACCAAATGGGAAGATTTTCAGAAGAATTATCAATCTTCTTTGTAGAAGATGCAACCCCTGGGATTCTGGTGAGTCCTTAAAAGAAAAACAACTCATATGAAAAGAATAGCCTTAACCTTGTTGGCGGCCCTGACCCTTTTTTTCGGGATGGCCCAATCCACCAGAAACCTTTCTTCTTTTTCGGAAGTAACTGCCCAGGAAGGTATTGATGTGTTTCTCACAAAAGGAAGCAGTGAATCCGCACGCATAGAAGCAGATGGTATCTCTGTGGATAAGGTGCTTACTGATGTATCCGGTGGCACCCTGAAAATTCACCTGGAAGGTGATAACCATAGAAATGTAGATGTGAAGGTATATGTCACCTTTGTAGACCTCAGCGCATTGAAAGCCTCTTCGGCAGCCTCTATCAGGGTAGAAGGGATGGTGCAGGCCAAAGGTGATTTCGAGATATCATGCAGTAGCGCTGGTGACATCAAAGTGGCTGTAAAGGCAGATCAGGTGGAGGTGGATGCCTCCAGCAGTGGAGATGTGGACCTGGAGGTGTATGCAGATGATATTGACATTGAGGTGTCGAGTGCAGGAGAGGTGAATATATCCGGTGAGGTGAGAAACCTCGATGGTAGTGCGAGTAGCTCGGGAGATATTGATGGCTATGACCTTGTGTGCCAGGATGCAGACTTGAGAGCCAGCAGCGGTGCGTCCATCAAGGTGACGGTGAATGGTGAGCTAACGGCTCGTGCCAGCAGTGGTGCCAGCATCCGATATCAGGGGTCTCCCAAAAACACCAATAGCGATAGCAGCAGTGGAGGCTCGGTAAAAAGATCTTAAAAGTTAAAATAGATTGATTTCTATTGATTCATAGCCCGCTTTATCAGCGGGCTATTTTTATTTGTACCTATGAATAAATTAATACTAGTCTTGGGATTATTCCTTTTGGGCTGCGCCAGTGAGGAAGTGAAGCGTGACCGATTTTTTTTGCAGGGAAACATTGCATTGAAAGCACGCGAATACGATAAGGCTGTAGGGTTTTATACTCAGGCCCTGACCATTGATAAGGATTTTGCCCGTGCTTACAACAACAGGGGGGTGGCCCGCATAGAGGATGATCACGCCTATGAAGCCATTCAGGACTACAACATGGCCATTTTGCTGGACTCATCTTATTATGATGCGATATTCAATAGGGCCTATGCCTATGAGCAGGTGGGCAGAACTGAGGATGCCCTCTCAGATCTGATGATTGTGAAGAAAGCTTTTCCGGACTCTGCTTATGTGTATTTCTATGAGGGATTGCTTCACTCCAGGCTCAGGGCGTATTCGGCTTCCATGGGCAGCTTCCAAAAGGCTTTGCAGCTAGACCCGGCCAATCAGGAGACCCTGATCAATATGGCCACGCTTTACTATTTTCAGGAGCAAATGGACAGTGCCAAAGCCCTCCTGAATGAGGTGCTGCTGAAATATCCCAATGAGGCCAGCGCGCTGAACACGCTCAGTCAGGTTTATTTAAAGGAGGAGAATTATCAAAATGCCCTGACTACCGTGAACCAGGCCCTGAATATTCAGCCTTCGGAACCCTATTTCCTGAATAACCGCGGACAGATATACCTGGAGATGAACGAGCTGGACCTGGCCGCTAAGGACATCAATAGGAGCATTCTGATCGATCCTTCCAATGCCTGGGCCTACCGGAATAAAGGAATCTACTTTTTGAAATCAGGAGATCCGGAGCAGGCCATTCGCTTGTTTCAGGAAGTGATCAACCGGCCTGAATTTGTGGATGAGGTGTATTCTTTTCTTGGAAAAGCTTACCTGGAACAAGATCAGCTAGCGCAGGCATGTGAGTCCTGGAAGCAAGGCATCGATAATCATGAGGCATCCTCTCAGAGGCTTTGGGAACTCAACTGTCGCTAGGTTTAATCCTCTTCCGGCTCCTTTAAGAAGATGAGCTGATAGAGTGAAACCAAGTGACTGAATAATACGGCAGGTACCACAAAAAGAGGCAACAATACATAAGGGAAATAGAAGACGGCAATATTGGGTTGCTCGTACACCGCAGGGTCGTAAAAATAGGGGGTAGCCAATATGGCCCGTGCCACAATGTTCACCAGCAGCCCTAGAGCCAGCAGGTTCCAGATGATGGCAGCTATGTTGCTTTTGCTTTTGAGGCCCACCAGAAAAAGCCCGGCAAACGGCGCTGAGATGCCAGAAAGGATGTCAAAGTTGACCCCCTCGAAAGTCATGGACTCTGCTACCACTCCATTGATGAAAAGCCACCAAAGTACAATCTCCACAGGTACCCGAATAATGTGAATATAAGTGAGGGTGGTGATGGGCATTTGATTCAGGAAATTTCTTGTGGCCGGAATCAGAAACAGACTGATGATAAAGATGACCAGGATCAGCACCATCATGATCAACCGGGGGGGCATGGCTTCATAGTCCTGAAAAAAACCATTGATGGTCATCAGCGAAGTGACAAATATCCAAACGGCCATAAAAGTGATCGCAAAAAGGGGAATATTGCTCTTGGGACCAGCGGCTGTCAGTATTGCGTAGTAGATAAAACCAAAGGAGGCGAGGACACAAGCGAAAAAAGTAAGGCTGATGTAGATAGGTAGGTCGTTCATTAGTCAGGTAGTGTGTACAGCAATATAAAAATTCTTTAAGGAAAAGAAAATGACTATTTCGCCTTAGTGGTCAATGTTAGGATTATAAGAGGTGATTTAATGGGATTGTTTGAGGGCCAAGAAGTTACCTCATTTCACAGCACTGGCTGTGAAATTTTAGTTTTCAATAAATAAAATACTTTTGCCAGGATGCAGGCGCTTATCAACAAACTAAGGATCAAACTCAATCAACCACTGCCCGGTGCGCAGGCACATAACCTGATGAGCCCAAAACTCTCTACCGGGAATCGGGTAAATTTCAAATTTGATAGGGCGCCCAGAAAGGGCGCGGTGTTGATCCTTTTGTATGAAAAAGAAGGTGAGATATGGTTTCCAATGATTCAGCGGCCGCTTTATGATGGGGTACACAGTGGTCAAATGGCCTTGCCTGGTGGCCGGTATGAGGAGACCGATGGTGACCTGAAAGTTACGGCGATGAGGGAGACCCAGGAGGAGATAGGAGTGGAGCCTGGACAGGTTGGCGTAATAGGACATTTGAGTGAATTTATGGTTTCGGCAAGCAATCATTTGATTGTACCTTATGTCGGTTTTTCGAAGGAGATTCCCCGATTTATACCAGACGAGGTGGAAGTGGACGAAATCATTGAAGCTCCTTTGTCGCAGCTCCTGGACAAAAGCAGGCTCAAGGAAAAGGAAATCGTAACTGCCCACGGGTACCGCCTTCATTCCCCATATTTTGATATTCAGGATAAGGTGGTATGGGGAGCCACAGCCATGATGCTAAGTGAATTTGCAGCAATAATAGAAGACCTATGAATGAACCCCTATTGACCAATGATGCGGTTATTTTTGGCATCATCATGCTCATCCTCGGTTTTGTCTTTACGACATCCTCGAGTGAAAGCACCTTTTGGAAGAAGTTTTATGCCGTGGTGCCCGCCCTGCTCATGTGCTATTTTTTACCCTCACTTCTGGGGACTTTCGGGATCATAGATCCGGGCGCCTCGCGACTTTATTTTGTAGCGTCACGGTATCTGTTGCCGGCCTGTCTGGTCTTACTCACCATCAGTGTCGACCTGAAGGAAATTGTAAAACTTGGCCCGAAAGCGCTGATCATGTTTTTTACGGCCACTGTGGGTATTGTGCTGGGTGGCCCTTTTGCCATCCTGCTGTTCTCCTACATAGCACCGGAGCTGGTCTCGGCTCCTCCACCCAATGAAGTATGGCGCGGCATGACCACCATTGCTGGTTCGTGGATCGGAGGTGGGGCCAATCAGGCGGCGATGAAAGAAGTGTTTGAGGTAAATGGTGAGCTGTTTTCCAAAATGGTGGCAGTAGACATCATTGTTGGCAATACCTGGTTGGGTGTACTGCTAGCCGGTATCGGGTATTCTAAATACATCGATAGAAAATTGAAGGCAGACGCTTCTGCCATAGAGGCCATGAAGCAAAAAATGGAGGCTTTTCAGTTGAAAAATGCCAGAATACCTACGCTCACAGACTTGATGAAAATATTGATGATCGGGTTTATTTGTACGGGAATAGCCCATTACTTGAGTGATTGGATTGCCCCGGCCATCGGTGAGCATTTTCCATTCCTTGATAAGTACAGTCTTACCTCAGGGTTCTTTTGGATCGTCGTTATCGCCACCACATTAGGGGTGTTTCTTTCCTTTACCAGGGCCAAGGAATTGGAGGGTGCAGGTGCGTCAAAAATAGGAAGCGTGTTCATTTATATTTTGGTGGCGACCATAGGCATGCACATGGACATCATGGCGGTCTTTGATGATCCGGGGTTGTTCCTGGTGGGACTTACCTGGATGCTCTTTCATGTAATTCTGCTGACCATTGTGGCTAAGCTGATCAAGGCGCCGTACTTTTTTGTGGCAGTGGGGAGTACTGCCAACGTAGGCGGTGCCGCGTCTGCTCCGGTCATAGCTGCTGCCTTTCATCCGGCACTGGCGCCGGTAGGTGTTTTGCTGGCAGTGTTGGGCTACGTGCTGGGGACTTACGGAGCTTATTTGTGTGGCCTTCTGATGGGGGCTGTATCAACATGATGGAGCAACGTCACATCACGTTTCAGCATACCACGCCATATGGAGTGCTCAATGAGCTCACCGGAAATACCCGGCGCATATGGTTGGTATTTCACGGCTATGGACAACTTTCCAGGTATTTCCTGCGCAAGTTTGAAGGCTTGAATCCGGAAGAGAACTACGTCATTGCGCCGCAGGGTATTTCCAAGACCTACCTGGAGGGGTTTAGTGGCCGGGTGGGGGCCAGCTGGATGACTAGTGAGGACCGACTCACTGAGATTGCCAATCAGAAAGCTTACATTGATGCAGTGCTCCGTGCCCACCATATTGACTGGACAGATAAACGGCTGGTTTACTTTGGGTTTTCGCAAGGGGTGGCTACTATGTGCAGATATGCAGCACATGCCAAACAGCCCTTCGAGCAGATGATTCTCTGGGCAGGCACATTTCCTCCGGAGCTCGAGCGTGTTGATTTTGATTTTTGCGACCAGAACGTTTCGGTGAAATATTTCACGGGTTCCAATGATCCTTTTTATCAGGCAGGGATGAAAGAGGATCAGGTCATTAAAGTTCGGGCTGCGCTCGGGGTGGAGGCAGAGGTAAGGGAGTTTGAAGGCGTACATGAGGTGAAGGCCGACTTAATAAATGCGCTGTGAGTGTGCGAAAAAGAACACATGGTGTCCTATTTTAGTGCAAGTGTTGGTTTGCTTGTTTTTTAAAGAGTACATTTTCAGTCAGTTAACTTTTTGGTATCACGTTTGATACCTGTAGGAAAATCACGGAGATCATATGATTAAGCTTAATGAAGTAGATAAATACATTGAGTCCAAATACCAGCGGGTATTCATTCTGAAAGGGATCAACCTGGAGATCCAGGCAGGAGAGTTTGTGAGCATCATGGGGCCGAGTGGCTCGGGAAAATCTACCCTCATGAACATCATCGGTATGCTGGATAAGCCGTCGCAGGGGGAGTATTACTTCCTGGATGAGCCTGTTCATCTTTTCAGTGAGCGTAAGACTTCCAGAATACACAAGGAGCATATTGGTTTCATTTTTCAGGCTTATCACCTCATAGATGAACTCACTGTGTATGAAAACATAGAGACCCCGCTGCTTTACCGTGGGGTGAAGCGTAAGGAGCGGGCCAGTATGGTGGCCGAGATGCTGGATCGGTTCAACATGGTGGCTAAAAAGGATTTGTTTCCTGAGCAGCTGTCCGGAGGCCAGCAGCAGCTGGTAGGTGTGGCCCGGGCCATCGTGGGCAAGCCCAAATTGCTTTTAGCAGATGAACCCACAGGGAACTTACACTCATCTCAGGGTGAGGAGGTTATGGACATGCTCAAGCAATTCAATAAGGAAGGGATGACCATCATTCAGGTAACCCACAATGAGAAATTCGCTGAATACGGAAGTCGTGTAATCGAGCTGGAGGACGGTGCACTGAAGCGTTAAAACCAACAAAAGTTTTTAGTGATTTTTACAAAAAATTGCGGTTCTTTAGGAGACCAATGACTAACCTAAAAAACCTCCTGCTGGTATTTTGTAGCCTTACCAGCCACCTGGTAGTTGCTCAGGACAGTTCTTCAGATCTTCTGGAATACGAAATTGTTTATTCTGCCTTGCCCTGGGCTAATCTGAGCGGAGGATTAGATCAGGGATTTGTCTATATGGACAATGCGGATGTAACAGCCAAGCTCAATATCAATGAGTTGTTTGATTGGGAGGAGAGCCTGTCTATCTTCTTTTACGGACTGGGAAATCATGGCGGTCAGGCGACCGATTATATGGGTGATTTTCAGGTTGCCAGCAATATCCAGGCTGCACCCTCCTGGAGGTTGTTTGAAGTGTGGATTCAGGAAAATTTTCTGAATGATCGGCTGTCTGCACTTTTTGGTCTATATGATCTCAACTCGGAGTTTGATGTTTTACGGCCCGGCACCATATTTATCAATAGTTCATTTGGAATAGGAGCGGAGTACGCGCAGAGTGGCCTCAATGGGCCCTCCATCTTCCCTATATCCTCTTTAGGCCTGAGGTTAAGTTCATCCATTACCGACCAGTGGCGGGTCAGATTGGCGATTCTTGACGGAGTGTCTGGCAACCCCGCTAACCTTAAATCGAATCGAATTGCGCTCTCTAAAGAGGATGGAGCTCTGATTGCCATGGAACATTCGGTTTACCTGTCATCAGCTGTTCCAGATAGGATTAATCGAAACTATACCACCAGAAGGAAAAAAGTGGGGCGCGACCGGGATATCCCAACAAATGATAAAATAAATGTAGGTGGCTGGATGTATACAGCAGAATTTCCAGAGATTGGGGATAGTACCTTTTATAGGCCCAATTGGGGAGCCTATATCGGCGCACAGAAATATTGGTTTTACTCCAAATACGACGACAGGTACCTTTCTATGTTTGTTCGGTATGGTGTGGCTAATGATCGTATAAACCGAATTGGGTCGGCCATTTCAGGGGGGATAGTTTTTGCAGGATCATTGAGTGAGAAAACGGATTATGTTGGCCTGGCATTCTCTACAGCCATCAATGGCAAAGCACGACTTGAGCATTCACCTGAAGATGAGCGTGCAGAAACGGCATTGGAATTAACCTACTCGTTTCCATTAAGGACGTGGCTTACCATTCAGCCGGATGTGCAATACATTATCAACCCCAATACCGATGCCTCGATCAAAAACTCCCTTGCTATTGGCTTATTGATCCAGGCATCGTTAGGCGGCGCCTGGTAGGCTATGGTATGATCGGAGCTCTTTCAAATGGCATTGATGGGTCAAAAAGGTACCTGTAGGTTCTGGAAGTTTGCACTTTTTTGAATCCGAGTTTTTGATAAAGGTTAACCACTCTCGGGTTAAAGTCTCCGGCCCAACCGATTTTCAATGTTTCATATTTACCTTCAGGCACAAGCTTTTGGTGGATGTGGTAGAAAAGTAACGCTTCCAAACCTTTGTGTTGAAACTCCGGGATAAACCCAATAACGGATCCATAAGCCACTTTACACATTTTCATGGTAAGCCCTATTTTGAGCTGCAACTTTTGAATGATTCCGAATCTGCCTCGTCTAAAGTTTCTCAGAAGCGTGTTGAGTTCGGGAATCATGATAATGAACCCAATAGGTCGATCATTGTGATACAAAAACCATATCAGGTCTTTATCGATCACTGGTTTCATGGTTTTGAAAAGTGAAAGTGCTCGTTTGGCTTTCATTTCCTTAAAGTTATCATGGGTTTTCCAGCCCTGATTGTAGACTTCCCTGAAATCATCGGCGTATTTATCTATGTTGTTCAGGTCTACATTTTCGCAGTGATATTCTTCACGCTGCGCCAGTCTCCGGCCAAATTCATAGTATCTGGGGGAGAGCCCTTTTTTGAAGTCATAATTGTAATAATATTGCTCAAAATAGGTCTGAAAGCCATACCGCTCAAAGAACTCCCGATAGTAGCTTGGGTTATAATTATTGCGATACAGGGGAGGTTCATATCCTTCGACCACCAGGCCCCACCATGCATTGTTTTCCCCAAAATTGATTGGCCCATCCATGGCACCAATGCCAAACTCCTTTAGCCAATCTCTACAGGTGTCAAAGAGTGAGAATGCAATGTCCTGTGAGTGAATGCATTCGAAAAAACCCATGCCTCCGGTTGGTTGCTTAAAACTGTTGGCCGTTCGGAAGTTGACAAAAGCCGCAACTCTGCCAACACAAGTGTCTCCACACATTGCGATCCACCGGGTGATGATGCCGTGGCTATGAAAGCTGTTTTTATTTGGATCAAATACCTGCTCAATGTCTTTGTCCAAAGGCCTGATCCAATTCTTGTCTCCCTGGTATACCTTCTCAGGAAGCTGTAAGAACCTTTCAACATGTTTAGGTTGTGATACTTCAATAATCTTAATCTTGTTGTTCATGGCTATAGTCGTTTTAGAATTCGGGCATTGCTACGGTCAGATTGTTTTTGCTTCTGGATTTCAATAGTTGGAGGTGTGCATTGATGGCGTCAATGAGGGTTTTATTTTCATTGTAGCCTATGCCATATTCCTTACAGGTGTTTTTCAGGATTTTCGTGAGTGGTGGATAATGAATATGACAGATGTTTGGGAAAAGATGGTGAATCACATGATGGTTAAATCCTCCATATAAATGCGTCAGAAGTTTGCTGTCAGTGGCAAAATCTGTAGTGGTGATGATCTGGTGCATGAGAAAAGAGTAGGGTAACTGACCAGTTCTATCAGGTTCCGGAAATTCGGCATGCTCACCTACGTGCGCAGAAGCCAGCGCAATGGCTACTGTATAGCTTGCAGACATTTGCATGACCATAAATCCGAGAATGACCTGATAGAACTCAAGGGCAAGAAGCTGGTAGGGGACCAGAATCATCATGGTGAAGTAAATCAGCTTGCCCAGGATTAACCTGATCAGTTCCACCTTGCGGTGGTAGGTTAGGTGGTTATTAGGCGGAGTATTGATAAAGTCTTTGAAGTCTCTGAATAGGAGCCAGTGAAGGGAGTAAAACCCATACAACACCGGCATATAGAGATGCTGGTAGCTGTGAAGTCCAGTGAGAGGGGAGTTGGGGAAGATGCGTACCAGAGCCGATTGCTTGATGTCTGCGTCATGGTCGGGAACATTGGTGAAAGCGTGATGTGAGTGGACATGACGAAGTTTCCACATGTAACCATTGGCGCCCAATGCATCAAAGGTGAAAAGCATCAGGTCGTTGAGTTTCCTGTTTCGGAAAAATGCCCTATGAGCTGCATCATGGGCGATATTGAGAGCAATAAAGATCTTCAGCATACCCAAGACCACACAAAGGATGAGGTATAGGTCAAAAGCACTGGTATGGAGTAAGGTGTAGTAGGTCAGTGCATAGGCGCCGATGAGCACAATGGCTTTGGCGTATGCCACATCTTCTGCATAAATGGACAGCTCATTGCTTTTGAAATAATGCTGAATGCGTACTCTGAGTACTGCAAAGAATTCTGCGTTTTCTATTTGATTGTATCGAACCATAGTGATAGACGTTGATCACGATTCGAACTTCCGCAACTTTCAGGTGTGGTCAAAATTGAAGTTTGAAACAACAAACGGGTCGATTTGCAAATTTTGCAACTGCGGTAGAGCGGACTCAAGAAATGCGGTGAGAATCATGAATGCCGTGGCTATTGAGCCGATATTTTGCATTCGCCGATTTTATGTCATCTCACCTTTTGTTCGAAAAGGTCGACTTTCTGATTCATCTTATGAAAGAACTTGAGGCGTTCTTTTTCAGAGGAGTTACTTATAGGCACAGATTTCTGCAGAATGTTTTTGATGTACTGCTCTATGTTTTCACAAAACGCATGATCGGTGGTGTTGAGGAGGTTGAGCATGTTATACGTCTTCATGACCATGCGCCGGTCACCCAGAGAGAAAAAGACCGTGTTGTCACCAATTTCTATTTCATTGTAGTAGAGATCAAACTTACCATTGATCAGGTGTTGGGAATTATCCGGATGCATTTTATGACCCTCTTCAGCTTCTTTGTTGATGACAGTGAGCAGGCTCCTGATGTCATCGACAAGCGTTCTAAACTGATCTGAGGTGATCATGTTCGTTTCATAGCTATATTCAATCTGACGCAGGGTAATGTTGATCGTTTCGTCACTCCATATTTCCAGTGAAGGGATTTGCTGATAAGTGTTCCAGATTTCGGCACATATGTCAAGCATTTCCTTGCTGATGACATTGGGGCCATACACCTGATTCATCAGTGAAGGTTCTTTCAGGATGGTGCGCCGCCAGAAGAATGACTTGAACCGTGACAGCTCAGGAAATCTGAAGTAGTGAAAAGGGGGGATGTCTTTTGCCACATAAGTCATGTGATAAGATTCGTCTTCCTGGATCATTTTCACAGAAGCCAGCACGGATTTCAGAAAGTCCAGATACCCATAGTTGACATTGAGCATGCGCTTATGGAACAGCACCGTATCCTTGGAGAGGTTGAAAAAGGTGTCCAGAGAAGCACCAAAATGCTGGCTTATTTTTCTGATCTCATTGAATGTGAGTAAGGTATCTCCGCGCATCCTTCGGTAGGCACTGTCCTTACTGATGTCCAGTAAAGTTTCAAGCTCCTCTACAAACTTCCCCTCTGGTTTCTGGGTTTTTACCCACTCCAAAAAATTGATTTGTATGTCGCGATCGCTATTCATAGGTGGTCATGAGACTACAAATTACGACAAAATAGGATATTGGATTAGAAAAAACCCTTACTTCCCGCGGCAGCTTCTGCCTGCATCTCTTCAGAGAGCTCCTTCCCCAGGTACCGATCAATGAAATGATGCGCTGCGTAGATGAGTGGAGTAAGTGCAACCGCAACCGCAAATTTGTAGATGTAGTTGATGGTGCCGACGGAAAGGAGCTGTGGGATGCTCCACCGGCCGTTCTCTGGAGCCAGCACATAAAAGGCGATTCCGAGTACTACAAAACTATCAATGAACTGTGAAATGAGGGTGGAGCCGGTGGCCCGGAGCCAGATCATTTTCGATCCCGTGTATTTTCTCAATTTTTGAAAGATGTATACATCCAGCAGCTGCCCGATGAGAAAAGCCACCAGCGAACCTGCAATAATGCCGAGGCCTTGCGTGAAAATGGTTTTGAAGGCGTAGTTGATGTTGAAATAATTACCTTCAGCGTCCGTGCTATTGATCTCCTGCCAAAAGGCGGCCGGGGGTAGGAGGGTAATGATGTAAATGACCAGAAATGCATAGGCGATACATCCCGCAGCGATATAGCTGAGTTTTTTCACTCCTTTTTTACCGAAATACTCATTCACCACATCTGTGGTAATGAAGACAATAGGCCAGATGATCACTCCGGCGGTCAGGTTAAAGTCCAGCACTGATCCGCCAAAGAGCGGAATGCTGGCCGGAGGCAGGCCAAAAGTGCCTTCCGCTGAGAATATTTTCACGCCGATCATCTCAGCCAGAATGGCGTTGGTGAGAAAGATACTCGCCAAGATGATGAACAGGTGCTGTTTTTTACTTTTCACTGCTTAGTGATTTACTACAAATCGTTTCCCTTCTTCAGCCAGATAAGACTCCCTGAAAACCGATCTGGCTTCTGAAAGTAACGGATTCAGGTCACGATATCGGGTAGAGAAGTGCCCCAGTAGCAACTGCCCCACATGGGCCTCTGAGGCCAGCTGAGCCGCTTGCCTGGCAGTGGTATGGTAGGTGTTTTCAGCCCGATCTTTCATGTCATCCATAAAGGTAGCTTCATGATAGATTAAATCCACATCCCGGATCACATCCACCAGCTGGGGGATGAGTTTGGTGTCTGAGCAGTAGGCGTAGCTGTATGGTTTTTTGGGAGGGAGCGTAGCCAGACTGTTTTTATAAAGCAGGCTGCCGTCTTCGTTATAAATGTCTTCCCCGTTGCGCAGTGCATTGGCCTGGTTGGGGGCGAGCTTTTTATCCACCACCAGTTTATTGATGCCCCGCTTCTTGGGCTTTTCTTTGAAGAGATAGCCCGAGCAGTGTATCCGGTGATTGAGCGGAATGGTGGTGATCGTTAGTTTGTCATCTTCATAGATCACACTGCTGGTTTCAGGTACCCACTCATGAAACTTAATGTCATAGGACAGTCGGGTGGCCGAATACTTCAACTGCAAGGTGATAATGTCCGCCAGGCCAGGTGGTCCATAGATGTGCAGGTCTGCCGTGCGGCCATACAGGTGCAAGGTGGAGACCAGCCCCATGAGGCCATAATAGTGATCTCCGTGAAGGTGGGAGATCAGGATGTGGTTGATTCTGGAAAGTTTGATTTTGTAGCGCTTGACCTGCAGTTGGGTGCCTTCCCCACAATCGATCATAAAGTATTTATCCTGTACCCGCAGTAATTGGGAGGTATGATGTCGGTTGTGGGCAAAGGCGGCTGAATTTGACCCTAATATTTGAAGTTCTAACGCCAAGGGTCGTTATTCTTCTCCGGCCTCTCTCAGGCCTCTTTCAATGTCATTAAACATCACAGCGTCTATCGCCTCTTCCACTGTAGGCAGGATGTCTATCACTTTGTCCAGCTGACTGATGCTGATAAGCTTCATGACATGCTCATTGAGTTTACACATCACAAAAGACCCTGTGTCCTTGAAGAGTCTGTTGCCCACCAAAAGGGCACTTAACCCTGATGAATCAGAATATTTAACCACTTCCATGTTGAGGACGATATTCTTCACACCTTCTGCCTGTAGGGTCACAAATTCTGACTTGACCTCAGGAGCGATGGTGGAATCCAGCTTTTCTTCGTCTATTTTAAGAATGGTATATTGATCCTGTCTGTCTATCGAAAATTTCATAATGATTTTAGGGTATTGTTAACGTTTGTGTCTATTCTCTTGATGATGTTCTCCACGGTGTCCTTCACAAAGTAGCGCCCGGTGATTTGCTCAAAAAGCTCGATGTATCTTTGAGAGACGGAATCTACAAATTCTTTTGTCATTTCCGGGATTTCTTGACCTTCCTTTCCCTGAAAGCCATGACTGATCAGCCACTGCCGCACAAACTCTTTGGACAGTTGCTTCTGCTCTTCACCCTTGCTCTGTCTGGCTCCGTAGCCTTTCAGGTAAAAGTACCTTGAAGAGTCCGGTGTATGTACCTCATCTATGAGTATGATTTCTCCATTGTATTTACCAAATTCATACTTGGTATCTACCAAAATGAGCCCCTGCTCAGAGGCCAGTTCTGTGCCTCGTGCAAAGAGCTTGTAGGTGTACGCTTCCAGCTGGGCGTAGTCCGCCTCTGAAATGAGACCCTGTTTGATGATTTCTTCTCTGGAGATGTCTTCATCATGGCCCTCATGCGCTTTGGTAGTAGGCGTGATAATAGGCTCCGGAAGCCTGTCGTGCTCTTTCAGGCCCTCAGGTAGAGGCACCCCGCAAAGGGACCTTTTTCCATCCCGGTATTCTCTCCAGGCATGTCCTGTCAGGTATCCTCTGATCACCATTTCCACAGGGAAAGGGTCACATTTCCGACCGATGGTAACGTTGGGATCTGGCACCGAGATGACCCAGTTGGGTACTATATCTTTGGTCTTTTCCAACATGATTCCTGCAATCTGATTGAGCACCTGCCCCTTGAAGGGAATGGGCTTCGGAAGGACCACATCAAATGCGGAAATTCTATCAGATGCCACCATTACCAGTTTGTCCTGAACGGTGTAGACATCCCGCACCTTACCGACGTATTTGTCTGTTTGTCCGGGAAAATTGAATTGAGTGTATTTGATACCTTGAGACATGGGCGACAAATATAGCGATCAATATTGAAAATAGAGTGTGATCGGACACGTCAAATATGAGAACCTGAGCTCGTTAAATGGCTGAATTTCAAAGGGGGTTGGAACTGATCAGCTGTCCATGCTGATAGACCTCCTGGCTGACAGGTTCACCCTTCCGATCATAGTAGCGCCATATTCCGTTGCGTTTGTTTCTCACATATTCTCCTTCGTATTCTTTTTGTCCATTCTTCTGATAGCGCACAAAGGAGCCCTCCAGTCGGTTGAGCTTCCAGTGTTCGATGGTTTGAATGTCTCCATTTGGAAAGTAGGTTCTGGCTTCTCCTTGTTTGTTTCCAAAGCCATAGGAGGTTTCGCTGATGATTTTACCTTTTTCATAGACCACCCTCTCCCCATGGAGCTTTCCATTCTGATAATTTTCCAAAAGGAGTGGCCGACCCTTATCGTCATAGCTGATCCATTTGCCGTTTGGCAGGTCATTGAGCAGCTCTTTTTCTTCCAGTAAATCACCCTTGTCGTTATATTCTCTGATCTTCGCGTTCAGGCCTTTGTTGGTGAAAATGCCCTCATATTTGATGGATCCGTTTTCGTGATATTCCAGGTTTTTGCCTACCCGGTAGCCGTCGTTGTATTTCAGGTGCTTTTGAAGGCTTCCGTCTTCATAGTAAGATTTGAAATCTCCGGTCAGGGTTCCGTTTTCGTATTTTCCAAGCGATTTGAGCTGACCATTTTCATGGTAGTATTTGATAAATCCGGATCGTTTTCCTCGTTCATTGAGGGCTTCCATTTCCAGTTTTCCGGAAGGATAGTAAGTCTTGTAAAAACCATCCAGCAGGCCGCCGACATACTGAGCCTCGAGTTCCAGGTTTCCGTTTTCATAGTAGTGTCTGGTGGTGCCATTAGGCTTGCCATTGGCGTAGTTGACCTCTTCTTTGATGCCGCCGGAGGCATAGTACTCAGCCACCAGGCCTTCAGGTTTGCCGTTTTTGAAGTGGGAGGTTCCTTTTAGCTTGCCTTCCGTGTCATAGAGCCTCAGCTCGCCCACCAGGGTATCATTCAGAAAGGTCGCTTCCTGGATGATGACTCCATTGGGGTCAAATATTTTGGTCACCCCCTGGCGGAGGTTATCGGTGTAGGTGGTTTCGCGTTGCACGCTGCCATCTTCATAAAAGTTGTAAAATGTGCCTTCTTTGCTACCATCCACAAATGTACCCGTGACGATGACTTTTCCGGAAGGGCTGTACTGTTTGTAGTCGCCATGGATCCGGGAGGAGTCTCCCTCCAGAATGTAGTAGATTTCTTTGGTTTTGGAGGGATCATTGGGGTAGGGGACGATCACCTTGGTCTGTCCAAAGGATGGCATGCAGATCAGAAAAAATCCAAAGAAAATAAAGAGTCTTGCCATGATAAAAAAAGCCTTAAGCTTTCACAAACGTAAGGCTTTCGGGATTATTAATTTTGAATTAAACTTTCTCAATGACGATGGCTGACGCTCCACCACCACCATTGCAGATACCAGCCACGCCTATTCGGCCGTTGTTTTGTGCCAGTACCGAATGAAGGGTAGTAATGATTCGTGCACCGGAGGTACCAAGTGGATGGCCCAACGCCACAGCACCACCGTTTACATTTACTTTTTCAGCATCCAGTCCAAGTTTTTGGTTATTGGCCAGGGCCACTACCGCGAAGGCTTCGTTGATTTCGTAGAAATCCACATCGCTGGCGGTGAGTCCTGCATGTTTGATGGCTCGGGGGATGGCCTCCGAAGGGGCAGTAGTGAACCAAAGGGGCTCCTGAGCGGCATCCGCAAAACCAATGATTTTGGCCAATGGCTTCACACCCAGTTCATCCAGTTTCTTTTTGCTCACAAGTACCAAAGCAGACGAACCATCATTGATGGTGGAGGCATTGGCTGCTGTGACCGTTCCGTCTTTGTTGAATACCGGACGGAGCGCAGGAATCTTATCAAAACTCACATTTTTATACTCTTCATCTTCGCTCATGATGATGGGGTCTCCTTTGCGCTGAGGGATCTCCACCGGGATAATTTCATCCTTAAATTTGCCGGCTTCCGTGGCGGCAGCTGCCCGTTTGTAGGAGTTGATGGCATATTCGTCCTGAGCTTCTCTGGAGATGTTCATCTCTTTGGCCGTATTGTCAGCACAGCTACCCATAGGGAAACCATGATAAGCTTCCCAAAGGCCATCATGCATCAATCCATCCAGCATTTGGCCATGACCGTATTTATATCCAAATCGAGCTTTGGGAATGTAATAGGGGACATTGGACATGCTCTCCATACCACCTGCTACTACCACGTCATTGATGCCGAGCATGATGCTTTGGGCACCAAACATGACCGACTTCATGCCAGAGGCACATACTTTGTTCACGGTAGTGCAGGGTACATTGTAGCCAAGACCTGCACCTATGGCTGCCTGCCGCGCCGGGGCCTGCCCTAAGCCAGAGGAGATGACATTGCCCATAAACACTTCATTGACCTGGTCGGGGCTAACTCCTGCTTTATCCAGTGCACCTTTGATGGCCTTGCTGCCAAGCTCCACGGCTGTGAAACCAGACAGGCTTCCGCCAAAACTGCCGATGGGGGTACGGACGGCTGATATGATGTAAACTTCTTCCATTTTCTTAATTTGAGTTTTTGGGTTGTTTATTTATGTTAGGGTATTTTATTCATTGATCAGCTTGGCCCTGTACTTACCAGTCGGGTTTGCCGCTGTCCGGCTGCTCGGTGGCCTTTCTTTTTTGCTGCTGTATATACTGAATCTCGTTGTTCTTCATGGCTTCCAGTATCATTCGGGCCTTTTCCTCACTGATGTTCATATCCTCCAGTTTTTGCTTGGTACTGGGGTTCTGATTTTGCTGATCTTTTTCTTCTTCTTTCTGCTCGCCTTCCTGCTCCTGTTCTTTCTCTTCGTCTCCTTTTTGATCGTCCTTTTGCTCAGAGTCTTTCTGCTCCTGGTCTTTTTGCTGCTGCTCCTGATCTTTTTGATCCTGATTTTCCTGGTCTTCGTTTTGATCTTCGTTCTTCTCCTGGTCTTTCTTGTCCTGGTCTTTGTTTTCGTCCTTGTTCTGTTGATCCTGATCTTGTTGTTGCTCTTTTTGTTGGTCCAGGAGCTTTTTCACTACCTCATAGTTGTATCGGGCTTCTTCGTTTGCCGGGTCTGCTTTCAGGGCAGCCTTGAGGTACTGCAGCGACTCACTCAGGGTGGCAGGGGTTTTGGCCATCACGCCCAGTTGTTGATAGGCGATGGATTTTAGCTTTTTATCATTGCTGGAGGCTACCGACTGGTATTTGAGTTTGGCATTGACCGTGTCACCCAGGGCATAGTAGCTGTGGGCCAGATTGAGTCCCACAGTGGGATCATTCACGCCTATGGAGTCGTACAGAAGCCTGTAATTGGTCGCTGCCACATCATATTGGCCATGCCCGAAAGCTACCTCAGCCTTATTCTTTAGCCTATTGATCCGTGCAATCTCCGTCGGATCCGCATCGATAAAGAGTAGTAAGAGTATCAAAAACGCTTTCATATCCTGATCACTTTTACACTAATGAGGGCATCAAATAGCATGAGCAAGAGCGCTGCCATCAGGAAATAGAAATATTTATTGGATTTGGTATCCACCTGCTTGCTGTCTCTCAACTCGCCTTCTATGTCGTTGATAGAATTGATCAAACGGTCCACATCGTTTTTGCTATCATTGATCTCGAAGTATTTACCTCCAGTATCCGAGGCTATTTTCTTCAGCGATTTGGTATTGATCTTGCTGACCACTTCTTCTCCCTGGTTGTTTTTCTTATACCCTCTTCTGGTCATTATTTTACTTCCTCTTTCGGTACCAACACCCAAAGTGAACAATTTGATTCCAGAACTTTCAATTTCTTCCGTGATCTGATCCGTTTCTTCCCCAAAGTCTTCTCCATCACTGATGAGTACGATGATCTTTGACTTCTGACGGGCTACGGTGTTTTCTTCGTCTGTGAGTTTTTTCAAGGCCATTTTGAGAGGTGGGCCAAAATCCGTACCACTATTGGGTACCAGGTCGGTGGTCAGGGCCTGGATGAAGAGGTTGAGCGCATTGTTGTCATAAGTGAGCGGACATTGCATATAGGCTTCGTTGGAAAACATGATCAGCCCTATGCGATCCGAACTAAAGGCCTCTACAATATTCCTGAGCTCAAATTTCACCTTTTCCAGGCGTGTGGGCTGTATGTCAAAGGCATTCATGGACTGACTAAGGTCTACGCAGATGAACATGTCCTTGCCGATGGATTTGATCTCACGGGTAGAGTCTCCAAATGAAGGGCCCAAAAGGGCGACCATCATCAGTGCGAAATAGACAGACCTGAGCGTGAATTTGATGAGCCATTTGCTGATGGGAGTGCGCATAGAAGCTCTGATCCTGAGCAGTCTGATGACATAAAGCAGGTAAAGAAGTGCGAAGATCGCAATAAGTACAATTTCAAATGTGTCGATTGAATAAGCCCAAGTCATATGCGGCCCCAAAAATACATAAGCAGTTGGTATTGCCCAATGTGAGGGTATTTCATTTAACGATTTTTAAGGATAAGTGGTATGTGGATATTTTTAATTGATCATGATTAGAATTTTTATTCTGAAATACTATATTTGCAGTCCTTTTCAGGGGGCTCACGGAAATCAGGAGAGATGGGTGAGTGGCTGAAACCACATGTTTGCTAAACATGCGTGCGGGAAACCGTACCGGGGGTTCGAATCCCCCTCTCTCCGCACTTTTGAAGTGAGTCTTTCTGAAGGGAACTTAATGCTAGAAATAGTAGGAGGGTTCGCTAGCTCAACTGGATAGAGCGCCTGCCTTCTAAGCAGGGGGTTCCAGGTTCGAGCCCTGGGCGAATCACAGTGAAGAATTGAGCACCTATGACGTTGTTGTAGGTGCTTTTTTTGTGCCCTTTGGTCTGAGTTCTAAAGATGCAGTGATCGGATCAAGCAATATTTGTGTGGGGTGACACTACATAATTATATTTTGTAAGATCGAACTAATCCACTTGAAAGTAGAAAGCAAGGGCGTAAAGGAGGGCGGGCCATCCAAGCCTTGCCCGGCCGAGGCAAGTGTGAATCATTTTGACTCCAAAAAGGATCCTAAAAAAGTGCAACCCAGATGAGTCAAAATGATTTTTTGCGTGCGACCGCTAGGTTGGTGCCCTTCTGTAGTACCACTAAATGTTTTCTTTGCCTACGCGGCCCGGGGCAAGCAAAGAAAATGAAGGGTATGTTGCAAATCAATTAGATTGAGGGATGTAGGTATCAGGTAACTACATCACCATCCATCTTTAATGCAATCTCCCCCAGGAATTCCGCTTGATCCCAAGACAGCCGTGCAGCGCTCCAAGACGACCGTGCAGTGTTTGAAGATAAGCGTGCAGTACTCCAAGATGGCTGTGCAGGGTTCCGAGATAACCGTGCAGTGATTCAAGAAGGCCGTGCAGGATGCTCGTATAGCTAACAATGGTTTGTTTGACATTGGAAATCTGCTACATTTGGTAGCGTTATAAGGTGCATAACAACCATTGGTGGTTGTTAGCCTGTTGTTGGAGCGCATGACTGCATAACTCAAGATGGAGAAAATTCAAGGCACATGGAACGGAGAATACTCAATCAATCATGGAACGGAGGACAAACCCGATATTCATTATTTTTCCTTTGAACTTCGAATCAAGGGAGATGATGACGGCTTCACAGGCAAATTCATTGATCAAACACTACGAACGGACAATTCCGAGGTGAGAGGTTTTATGGAAGGAGACTTCATTAGCTTCGTTCGAACAGCAAATTCAGATCCTGAACTCCATGAATTTCTTGCCTTCGAACCTTCTGAACTCTCTTATGAGTTTAGCTTTTCAGGTAACTACAATGAACGGGAAAAAGCATTCGAAGGAATTTGGGAGGCGGTTGTGGAAGAAGTGAACGAGGGTTTTCAAGAATCTGTTCTAGAGGAACTTCGAACGGGAACATGGTATTTAAGGAAGATATGAAGAGGTTAAAATGATATTCTCGATTTTTGAATATATCACAATATTCCTTCTGATAGTTTTTAACCTACTGTTTTGGAAGTCGAACTTTCTGAAGTCTGTTAAAAAAGTCTGGATTATTGTCCTTTGGTTTTTGCTATTTGCTGGCATCTTACCAATACTTTCGATAATTATTGAAATCGAACAGGTGAACAAGGAATATGAAGTTGTGGACGGTTTCAACTTACTATACCTCTATTTCAGATTTCCAATGTACTGGATAACTGGCTGGATGGAACTACTAATTGTCACTTTAATCGGGAAACACCACGACAAAAGAAAAAATGACACGCTCCAACAAATGCTATGAATGAATGGGGTTTTATCGGTCAGGATATTTTTGTGGGGATTGGAAAGTCCGCCACAAGTTTTAAATTTAAATCAAGGCGTGGCTATTAGCGAGACGAGAGGTTAGTGCTTTCTAATCCCCACTCATCATAGCTGTGCGATATCTATGGTAAAATCAAGCCATTTCAACTTTTTTTAGTACAATTCTATCCTCGTAGGGTGCTCCTCGCTTTACTACTGCTACTATTCGATGTAATAACTTATTCCTGATCGCATTTAAAATCG